>OFGB01000608.1_pt1 | contig 25283 bp, 23 predicted proteins | sample 1521491 | NCBI WGS metagenome assembly OFGB01 (sample SAMEA3504095, study PRJEB24116) | mouse gut metagenome | biome: mouse gut; feature: mouse-associated habitat; material: faeces | place: Denmark | collected 2011
CCCGGCTGCCAATCCAGCGCCCGTTTTGCCCACCAAAACTCCACAGGCGTATTCCTCTTTGCTGGTGATGATTATTTTTATAGAAAGCAAAAAGTGATATAAAAATTTTTGTAGAAATTTTTAGTTATATTTGTATTTTTCGCGGCTCCATGCTATAATGGCTACAAATAAGGTTTATGGAAGCGGTGAGTTTTATGAAGGGGAAGAAATATCCCTTGAGAACCCTATTTTTACGAATCTGCCTAATCTTATGGCTCGCAATCAGTTCGTTTGCTATATTCAGTACATTTGTTGCCGTCCGAACGATTCGCCGTCAGACCTATGAGATTATGAATGTATCTATCGCTGTGCAGGCACAACGGATATACGATGCCTTGGAAGCGGTCGAGTTCAAACTCGCAGAGTTTTCCTATGCGAACAGCGATATTCTCGCTTTGGAAGCCCTGCCAAAAGAAAGCAGTGATTGGTTTGCAGCCCTTTACCGGCTGAGACGAGACTTCGGTGCTGCGTTTACTGCTCAGATGGTAGATCATTATTTTATCTACAACCCCACCCGTTCTTTTTTTCTCTCGGATAGCAGTGGGATGTCGTTGGCAGAGCAGAAAGCTGTCCAAGAGCGCATAGACGACGGGAGCTTTGCTGGCCATAAGTGGCTGCTGTTTCAAGTGGAAGGGACATATCACCTGGTTCGGATATTTCGTATCCATAACAGCTATCTTGGAGCGTGGATTAGCGTGGATAATGCGATTGGAAGCGTTGCAGAAGAGCATGATGTACAGGTACACTTTAATATTGCAAACAGTGAAGGAGAACTTTTGCGAAGCGGCGATTCCACCTATCAAATGAATCATTTTACAATTTCTCTTGCCAATAATGGCGATATCGTTATGCTGGGCAAAGATCGGTTCCTATTGGTTACCCACCCTCTTCCTTCCGCAGACTGTTCATTGGTTGCTCTTGTCCCTGATAACATGCTGGGTAGTACAGTAGGGGATTATTTCAAATATGTTGCTCCTTTTGCAATTTGTGTCCTGGCTGTCCTGTTGATCCTGCTCCATTCCGCTTGGGTGACAATGATGCGCCCCATGAAAGATTTCACGGAAGCAATTGTCCAGCTGCGATCCGGAAATACAGGGGTGCGAGTCCATACAAGTTCCCCCAGTATTGAATTTGATGAAATGAGCAGTGCTTTCAATGAAATGGTGAGCGAAATCCAGGAATTAAAGATTGGCGTGTATGAGGAACAACTCCTTCGGCAAGATATTCATATTGCCTATCTGAAAATGCAGGTCACACCGCATTTTCTGGTCAACTGCTTAAACACCGTATATCAGCTGACAGAAGCGAATCAGCCGCAACTGACGCAAAGAATGGTAGTTGGTTTGAGCCGTCACCTCCGATACATGCTCAGCGCGGATATTATGGTTCCGTTATCTGAAGAATTGGATATGGTGCAAAACTATGTGGAACTGACCTCAATTCGTTATCCCGGCGGATTGGAATTGATAACAGACTATGCTCCACAGGCGATGGAGGCCACGGTAATCCCGTTGCTGGTTTTGAATTTTGTAGAAAATACCGTCAAATATGAGGCCGGCATGGACCGGCATCTGGAGGTTCATGTCAATACAAGAATAGAGAATCGTGAGGGGAAAAGGCGGCTGGTAATCACTATATGGGACACAGGCGGCGGTTTTTCGCAAGATGTACTGAAAAAGTTGGAAGATGTACCTGCATATATCAAAGAATTCCAGAACCGTCATATTGGAATCAGCAATGTTTTCCAAAGGGCGCAGCTGGTAATGGGAGACTGCCGCTTCCATTTTACCAATCGAAGCGGTGCGGGCGCACAGATAGATATTGATTTCCCGTTCATCCCATACACTGAGAGGGGATAACCTAATGAAACTTCTGATTGTTGATGATGAATTCTATAGTGTAGAAAATTTACGCAATAAACTCGATTGGGCGAATATAGGATTCAAGCAGGTTTTTTGTGCATATTCTATGGCCCAGGCGCAGAAAATCTTTGCTCAAGAGCAAATAGACATCATGCTTTGCGACATTGAAATGCCTCAAGGAAGTGGACTGGATCTGTTGGAGTGGGTTCGTAATCAGGGCTTAAACACGGTTTGTATCTTTCTAACCTGCTATGCAAAATTTGACTACGCCAGTGAAGCGATTCACTTGGGCAGCAGCGATTATCTGCTTAAACCGATAGAATCAGAGGCACTTCATGTCGCAATTAATCGGGCGGTAGAGCAAGTCCGGCTAATGGATACTCACCAGATCAATGCGCTCCACGCAGACTACTGGGCGTCTACAGCCACACAACGCGCACAGCAATTCTGGTTTCAGACGGTTGACGGAGGAAACGTCCATACACGCGCAGAAGTTGCTAGGGAACTTCGAGCATATCATCTTCCCTTTGCCCTGTTGGAAAAAGCCTATTGTCCAATCCTTCTGGACTGCGTGGTCACAGAAGCCGCAAAACGGTGGGAGACAAACGTCTATCAATATGCTATAATGAATATCTTACAGGAAGTTTTCTTTACAGCAGTTACCGAAGAGTCAGATAATTTGTTGACAGTCACAAAACTGACACAGAACCAGTATTTTATTCCGCTGCCGCTCTATGAAAATCGGAATCTGATCTTGCGACAATGCTGGAAGGCTTTGGATGCATGTACCACCTCTTTGCCTGGTATTTTTCAATTTTTTGTCGGGAAACCATGTCACCTGGAACAAACTGGTGAGATATGTCTCAGCCTCAAACAAGCGGCTAGAGAAACTGTTGTCAAAGAGAGCAACGTTTTGGATGTTATAACAGCAGTCGTAGCAGACGGACTGTCGGCTGCGGTTCCGGCAGGACAGTGGGGTGACATGCTGTTGGAGCACCGGTTTGACGACCTGCGCCAAGAAATAGAGTCATATCTTCTGCGTTTATCACAGCAAAAGCAGGCGCGCCGACGGCATCTTATGATCTTTTATCATGATTTCTCACAAGTTTTTTACGCCCATCTGGAGCGAAATGGAGCGGCAGCACATCAATTGTTTGATGATCCCATGCTGGTTGCACTGTCAGAAAAAGCCTGTGATAGTATTCAGAATATGACACAATGGGCTACTAGGCTGCTGGAGGCGTACACTCAATATGCTGACTCTGCCCGTGCAGCTAATACAGTAATTGAAGAAGTTCGTCAATACATACGGGATCACCTTGCGGACGAACTTAGCCGCAATGAACTGGCATCGGCTGTATATTTGAGTCCAGATTACCTGTCGCACTTGTTTCCGGAAAAAATGGGTGTCTCACTTACAGCCTACATTACCGGAGAGCGGATCCGCCGGGCAAAAGAACTATTGATGCGGGATGAAATGAGTGTTCGAGATGTCGCTCTTGCCAGTGGATTCCAAAACATTTCTTATTTTTCCAAGCAATTCAAGAGAATAACAGGGCTTACACCCCAGGAGTTTCGGAAGAGGGGTTGATAACCAATGCGGGTTAATATGGCAAAAATTGGACAGGTTGCCGGAGTATCTGCATCCACTGTATGCAATGCCTTGAACAACAGGCCAGGCGTAAATGCAGAAACTGCAGCGCATATTTTCAGGATAGCTCATGATATGGGGTATTTTTCAAAGAAGAAACTTTCGACAATACGGCTCCTCCATTTGAAACGCAGACATTTCAATGTCCGGGAAACGCCGTTTTTTGCTGGCTTACTGCAAAGCATAGAACGCGAGTGCCAAGCACAAGAACTTAACTTGCTTTTTTCTTCTGTTAATCCTGATGAAGGCTGGGAACAGGCAGACAGCTTTCTGGGTAATACCTCCTGCGGATTGATTCTGTTAGCTACTGAAGCAACCAATGCAGATATTGCCCATTTTGATGATGTACGTAGGCCGTTCCTTCTATTGGATAATTGCCCAAGATCTCCAGCGCATAGTGTTATATCTATTGACAACGAAACTGGTGCTATGCAAGCGGTGGAATATCTGATTCAGAACGGACATCATAAAATTGGCTATCTGTGCTATGCGGATCGTTTCAGAAATTTTTTAGACCGTGAGGCAGGATTTAAGCGCGCCCTGGAGGAAGCAGGATTAGAACCGGATCCACAGTATATCATTTCTGCCGCGTTGCAGTTTGATACAGACTGGCAGTCACTCAGGAAATCGTTGATTACTATGAACAAACTGCCAACAGCTTTTTTTGCGGATAATGACATTCTTGCGCTTAATGCAGTCCGTGCGTTGAGAAGTCTGGGGGTTCGTGTACCAAAAGATGTATCTGTGGTTGGATTTGACGATATTTTTCTGTCTGAATTATTCACACCATCGCTGACTACCATCAATGTAAACACTCAAGAATTAGCACGATTGGCTGTGCAGTCACTGCTGGATCAAGCTCAGAGCGGTATACATACGCCTACAAAAATGCAACTCTGTACGCGCCTGGTAGAGCGTGAGAGTGTCCACGATTTGACCGCTAAAAACTTTGAATGCGGTAAAGAGTGACATTTCCATATGAAATATTGATGCTGAAATTTGCTGGTCACCCTATTTTTGAGAAAAAGTAGGGTGACCAGCAAATTTGTGTTAATTTTTCGCAGTCATGTTCTTTTTTCTCCTTTGCTTCTCGTTTATACTATATTTAGGAAGGATGATGTGCAATTTGGTATGCCTACTAATTTTTTGAAGGAGGGTCTTATGGATAGTGTCAAACTGGGCTTCGCGCCTACCCGCCGGAGCATCTTCTCCGCCCCGGACGCGGTGAAGTACCGCAATCTCACTGCGGACCGTCTGCGGGAACTGGGCGTGGAATTCGTGGACATTGACGATATTAACGAGGAGGGGCTGCTCTACAGCGAGGACGACCGGCTGAAAATTCTGGAAAAATTCAAGGCCAACCGGGTGGACGGCCTGATGCTGCCCCACTGCAACTTTGGTACGGAGTACGTCTGCGCACGGCTGGCAAAGGATCTGGGCGTGCCGGTACTCCTCTGGGGTCCGCTGGACGAGCGGCCCGAGCCGGATGGAACCCGCCTGCGGGACACCCAGTGCGGCCTGTTCGCCACCGGGAAGGTGCTGCGCCGGTTCCAGGTGCCGTTTACCTACCTGACCAACTGCCGCCTCAGTGACCCGGTATTCGAGCGGGGCGTGAAGAATTTCCTGGCGGTGTGCCGGGTGGTCAAAACATTCCGGAATATCCGCATTTTGCAGATTGGCCCCCGTCCCTTCGATTTCTGGTCCACCATGTGCAACGAAGGGGAACTGCTGGAGCGGTTCAACGTGCAGCTGGCCCCCGTACCCCTGCCGGAGCTGACGGCGGAAGTCAAGAAAGCCATCGCGGACGGCGCGGAAGTGCGGGAAACCATCGCCTACTGCCGCGAACACATGGAAATCAACGTCACCGACGAACAGCTCACCAATGTGGCGGGACTGGCGGTGGCCATGGAGCGGCTGGTGAAGAAGTACCACTGCAATGCCGGAGCCATCCAGTGCTGGAACGCCCTCCAGGACGAACTGGGCATCATGCCCTGCGCCGCCAACGCCCTGCTCAACGACAAGGGCATCCCGGTTGTCTGTGAAACCGATATTCACGGGGCCATCACCGCCCTGATGGTGGAAGCCGCCGCCAATGACGGGACCCGCAGCTTCTTCGCGGACTGGACCATCCGCCACCCGGACATCGAAAACGGCGAGCTGCTCCAACACTGCGGCCCCTGGCCTCTCAGCGTGGCGGGCTGCAAGCCCTGCATTACCTACCCCCTGGCCTTCGACTACCCCGGAGCCATCACCGCCGAGGCCAAGCACGGCGATCTGACCCTGGCCCGGTTCGACGGCGACAACGGCGAATACTCCCTGCTTCTGGGCAACGCCAGAGGCGTGGACGGCCCCAAGGGGATGGGAACCTACCTCTGGGTGGAAGTAGAGAATATCAAGCGCCTGGAGGCCAAGGTGGTGGAAGGGCCGTATATCCACCACTGCGTGGGCATCCACAAGGACGTGGTGCCTGTGCTGTACGAGGCGTGTAAGTACATCGGCGTCAAGCCCGACCTCTATGATCCCATTGAGGAAGACGTAAAGGCATATCTGCGGGGGGAATGAGATGAACGAGCTAAAAGTGATGTCCTACGATCTGAGGAAGAACGTAGTGGATATGATTATGAGCGGCAAGGGCGGCCACATTGGCGGCGATATGTCCATGATGGACATTCTGGTCACGCTGTATTTCAAAGTGATGAATATTTCCCCGGAGAACCAGGACGACCCCAACCGGGACCGCTTCATTCTCAGCAAGGGCCACAGCGTGGAGACGCTGTATGCCGTGCTGGCGAAGAAGGGCTTCTTTCCTATTGAGGAAGTCATTGAGAAATTCTCCAAGTTTGGCTCTCCCTACATCGGCCACCCCAACAACAAGCTCCCCGGCATTGAGATGAACTCTGGCTCCCTGGGCCATGGCCTGCCGGTGGCGGTGGGCATGGCACTGGCAGGGAAGATGGATCATGCGCCCTACCGGGTCTACACCGTCATGGGCGATGGCGAATTGGCGGAGGGCAGCGTCTGGGAGGGTGTCATGAGCGCCAGCCACTACAAGCTGGACAATCTGTGCGCCGTGGTGGACCGGAACCGCCTCCAGATTTCCGGCTCCACCGAGGACGTGATGCACCACGATGATCTCCAGGCCCGTTTTTCCGCTTTCGGCTGGCACGTCATTCAGGCGGACGGCCACGACTACGACGCGCTGGCCGCCGCCTTTGACGAAGCGAAGAACACCAAGGGCCGGCCCACGGTGCTGATTGCCAACACCGTCAAGGGGTACGGCTCCGCCATCATGGAAAACAAGGCGGGCTGGCACCACCACCTGCCCAACCAGGAGGAGTACGAGCAGATCGTTGCCGATCTCGCCGCCAGAAAGGAGGCCGCGCTCTATGAATAAGATCCCCAACCGTCAGGCCATCTGCGAAACGCTAATGGAATACGCCAAGACTGACAAGGACATCGTAGTCCTGTGCAGCGACTCCCGTGGCTCCGCCTCCCTGGCCCCGTTTTTCAAGGAGTTTCCGGATCAGTCCGTGGAGGTGGGCATTGCCGAACAGAATCTGGTCAGCATCTCCGCCGGTCTCGCCAGTTGCGGCAAGAAGCCCTGGTGCGCCTCCCCGGCCAGCTTCGTCTCCACCCGCAGCTACGAGCAGTGCAAAGTGGACGTGGCCTACTCCCGCACCAACGTGAAGATCATCGGCATCTCCGGCGGCGTCAGCTACGGCGCGTTGGGCATGAGCCACCACTCCGCCCAGGACATCGCCGCAATGAGCGCCATCCCCGGTATGCGGGTGTACCTTCCCAGCGACCGCCATCAGACGAAAAAACTTGTGGAAGCCCTTCTGCAGGACCGGCAAGGCGCGTATATCCGCGTGGGCCGGAATCCGGTGGAGGACATCTACAGCGAGGATAACTGCCCCTTTGAAATGAACAAGGCCACCGTTTTGTCCGAGGGTACGGATGTGCTTCTGGTTGCCTGTGGCGAGATGGTCCGTCCGGCGAAGGAAGCTGCTGAATTGCTGAAAAAAGGCGGCGTTTCTGCCGCTGTACTGGATATGTACTGCGTGAAGCCGCTGGATACTGAAACACTGCTGAAATATGCGGAAAAGGTTAAAGTGGTTGTCGCGGTAGAGGAACACGCTCCCTCTGGCGGGCTGGGCAGCATGGTGGCGCAGGTTGTGTCGGAGAACTGTCCGAAAAAGGTCAAGTGCCTTGCCTTGCCGGATGCCCCGGTCATCACCGGAACATCCCAGGAGGTCTTTGACCACTACGGCCTCAACGGCTCGGGCATTGCCAGCGCAGCAAAGGAGTTGCTGGCATGAGCCGGTATATCTTGGCTGTCGATCAATCCACTCAAGGGACAAAAGGGCTGCTGTTTGATGAGCACGGCATCCTCACCGCCCGCGCGGATCGTCCCCACCGGCAAATCGTTAATGAGCAGGGCTGGGTGGAGCATGATCCGGTGGAGATTCTGGAAAATACTGTGGCTGTCTGTGGAGACGTATTGGCAAAGGCCGGTGTGGATAGCGGCAGCGTGGCGGCCATCGGCATTTCCAACCAGCGCGAAACCTCTCTGATGTGGGACAAGGCCACCGGACGCCCTATCTATAACGCCATTGTTTGGCAGTGCGCCCGTGGGGTTGAAATCTGTGAGCGGCCAGAGATTGCCGGAAGAGGGGATGAGGTCCGCCGGAAAACAGGAATCAACCTCTCCCCCTACTTTCCCGCAGCCAAGCTATGCTGGCTGATGGAGAACGTTCCAGAGGCAAAAGCCCTGGCAGCGCAGGGAAAACTTGCCTGTGGAACCATTGACAGCTGGCTGGTGTACTGCTTGACCGGGAAACATAAAACAGACTACTCCAACGCCAGCCGGACGCAGCTGTTCAACATCGCCGATTTACAATGGGACGCAGAGCTGTGCGGCCTGTTCTCCGTTCCCATGGACAGCCTGCCGGAGGTCTGCATGTCTGACTCCAATTTTGGCGAAACGGATTTGCGGGGACTGCTGCCCCATCCGGTCCCCATACACGGCGTACTGGGCGACAGCCACGGCGCACTATTCGGTCAGGACTGCCGGAGGCCGGGGCAGATCAAGGCCACCTACGGCACGGGCTCGTCGGTGATGATGCACATTGGGGACAGCCCGAAATTCTCCGATTCCGGCCTGGTGACCAGCCTGGCCTGGGGGATAAACGGCAAGGTGGAGTACGTTTTTGAGGGGAACCTCAACTATACGGGCGCGGTCATGACCTGGCTGCGAGAAACTGTTGGACTGATTGCCACGGACAGCGAGGCAACCGAACTGGCCTATAAGGCCAATCCCAACGACCACACCTATTTTGTCCCCGCCTTTACCGGCCTTGGCGCGCCTTATTGGGACAGCCACGCCACAGGATTGCTTACAGGAATCACCCGCACTACAGGGCGGGCGGAGATTGCCAAAGCCTGCCTGGAATGTATTGCTTATCAGATTACAGATTTGGTTGAGCTGATGCGGCGGGATTCAGGCATCCTCGTTGATACCCTGCGGGTAGATGGTGGGCCAACAGCCAGCAAATATCTGATGCAATTTCAGAGTGATATAGCAGATGTTACTGTTCAGATACCGGATATTCAAGAACTTTCCGGCATGGGTGCGGCTTTTGTGGCAGGGATGGTTGTTGGAGTGTATGATCTGACCGAAGTCTATCAACATATACATAGAAAAACATATGAGGCACATATGATGTCCGGTGAAAGAAAAAGAAAATATACAGATTGGAAAACAGCAACATCTAGAGCGTTATGGGCGGAAGTTAAAGATTAGTGGCAAAAAACATAGAATCTGTTCCATGTACTTCAAAATTTAGAACCTGTATTCATAACTGAGGGATGCTGGATGGACGAGAATTTTTCCCGTCAGACAAGGAGATTTTTCGCAGCGATCCTAACGGATTGCAAGGGAAATCGACGCAGTATGACGGAAAAAAGGCCGGCCAGACGGCGTTCAACGGTTGTGAATACAGGTTCTTGATCTTTTGCGCATGTTTGATAAGTTGTAGGATGCCGAATGGTGAGCGATCTTCTTCTCAGATACAAAAATTTACACACACTCTCTACAGTATATTGATTTTATATAGAAATGCAAATATAATGGAAATTAATATATTGAGGGAGTGGGTATTATGCCATTGATCGTAGACCACGAAAGAGTAAAGGAAAAGATCTTGGATGCGTTTGAACTGTGTGTGCAGGAACGTATGCTTTTTGACATATCACTGCGCCACGTGGCCGCAAAAGCAGGAATGTCACACCAAAAATTGCTACACTATTTCCCATCCAAGGAGTCTCTTGTGGTTGGCTACTGCGAATATACCAAACAGTATATGGTGACGCACTGCAAAGATTGGTTTGACTCTCATAATCCCAAGGATTATTCTTCAACATTAGCATACATGAATGATTTTATGTGTTATGTGTCATCAGGAGAGAGTGGAGAGCACAGGCCCCAAGCCACCATACAAACGTATATTTTAGCAAAGTATAATCCAAAGATTCAAAAAATCGTATCGGATGAATTCATTTCTTGGCGACAAACAATGGAAGCGTGTCTGCAAAAGGTTTATGGCGATAGTATAGGAGCTGAAGAGGCGGAAGCAATGATGATCTTAATCACTGGAACTTTCGTGTGCAATTACACTGGGGCTCTGACCGGAAATATCAACAGTTCCATATTGTCACAGTTTGAAAAGCTAAGATGAACATCTATCTCCTGTGCGGAGGTCGTGATTGACTCTTGCCGCATAGTGGTTCTCCATGGTCACTGGCGCATTATATAGCACTGCTAGCAGGTACTGCTTTATGTTGCGAACCTGCGTGACATTTTCCTTCAGGCAATCGAACACAAACCGGATATGCTCCCCATCCAGCTTCAGCAGCCGGGACTTCACCACCGCCTGAGGAAAATCGTTTCCCGCCACCCGCAGTGTTTTCCGCCTGGAGCAGACGGCCTCCACCATCAGCTCCACCATCTCATCCAACTGCCCGGCATCGTAGGGATGATCCCGCACGAAGCAGTCGTACTCGATGTTCTCCCGGATCAGCGCCCGGTAACCGTCCATCTCCTCCTGACGCACAGCACTTCTCCTGCCTCGCTTCCTTCCTTTCGCTTCAGGCGGCTCTGCCGCCGCAGAGGGGCCCCCGCGAAAACCCAGCGAAGCGGTTTTCGTGGGGAGAGGAGGCACAGCGCAGCGAGTGAGCTTTGCCGCCTGCGGCGAAGCGAGGGATGCGGAGCTTGTGCCGACGACGGGAGGGGCGGAAGGGAAGGGAATAGAATCTTTACTTTGTAGATCTTTATTTTGTTTTGTATCTTTATTTAATTCCGTCGTCTCCCCCAACGTTGGATTTCCCGACGCAGGTTCTTCCAACGCTGGCTCAGCCGAAAAAAACGGCTGCTCTCGGATCACATACTCCGTCCCCAGCAGGTGGCCCTTCTCATTTCGTATCCGGGAGCGTGTGACGTACCCGGCCTCCTCCAATTCCTTGACGGCGGCCCGGATGGCATCCCGACCCTCGCAGTTGATCCTGGCTAACCCTGTCAAGGTGTAGTCCCAGTCTTCCGGGAGACTGAGCATCTGAGACAGTAGGCCCTTGGCCTTCAAGGACAAAGACTTGTCCCGCAGATGATAGTTGCTCATGACGGTATAGTTCTGGTTACGCTCCACACGAAAAACTGCCATATTGATCTTCTCCTTTATTTTGTAGTCATTTTCAACGCAGATCAGAGCCGCAGCCATACACCGCCTACGGCTCTGATCCACATAAAAAATCGGGCAGAGGAACAAAAACCGTTCCTCTGCCCTTGTCCTATTCGCTATAATAATTTGGCCTGCCTATGCTGGTGAACCCGCTCTTTCCGGTCACCACCACATTGTTGGCCCCGCTGGCGCAGTGGATGATCTGCACGTTCCCTCCGGCGTCAAACCCACACACGATCCCCACGTGGCTGTCGCCGGGATAGAATACCAGATCGCCGGGAACCGCCTCGCTCCAGGAAATATCCGTACAGTAACTGTGCTGTGCGGAGGCCCCGCCGCCGTGGCCTATGACGTAGCTGCCGCCGCTGACATTGTAGAACACCCAGTCCACGAACCCGCTGCAATCCAGCCCGTAGGGCCGCACGGTTCCGGTACTGGGGCTGCCCGCGGCCCAGACCTCCGTGGGCGTTCCCCAGCGGGAGTCCCAGCCCAGGACGAGGCTCTTACCGCCCCAGAAGTAGTTGACCTTCCCCAGCAGCTGGTAGGCCGTCAGGACGGCCTGCCGCCGCTCCTCGCTGAGATCCTCCGGCAGACGCTCCATGATCTTCGCCACCTCCTGGGGCGACAGCGCGATATTCTGGCAGCTGCCGGTCAGGGCCAGGAACATCTCCTGATACTCCGGCTTCAACAGTTCCGCAAGCATCTCCCGCTGCTCCTCCGTGAAGCCGTATTCATCCGCCATCTGCCAGCAGTCCTTCGTGGTGACGGTGATGTGGAGGATCGTCTCCGTGGTCATCACTTCCTCCGTCCCGCCATCATCTTTGGGGACAGTCTCCTTGTGTTCCTTGGACTCCGTGAGGTAGGAGATCTGATTCATCTCCCAGAAAATCTCCCGCAGGACAGCCAGATTCTCCTCCGTCACCACGGCCACGCTCCCCGGCGCGGTCTCGTCTGTGGACACCCGCACGGCGTAGACCGCCAGCACGTCGTTCCAGTTGGAGATCATGACGGCAGTCCCGGCGTTGTCCAGATTCAGCGTGTCATGGGGATTGTCCGCCTGGAGTTGTTCGATCTGCGAAGTAAACTCCCCGTTGAGCTGCACCATGGCCTCTGGCATGGTGAGCCCTGATCCGCTGTCTTCCCCGGAGAAAAATATCCCGAAAGGCGATGCGATCAGGAACGCAACCAGACAGATCACCAGCACCACCACGATGGCGACCCAGCCCCCGGCGGCGATGGCGGCTGCTAATTCCTGGATGGCCGCAATGGCCGCTTTAATCGCCGCCACGGTGGCCTTCGCCGCAGCCTTGGCGGTAGTCGCCGCCGTCTTTGCCGTGGCACGAGCGGCCTGTACGGCCCGCTGGGTGGCCTTCACGGTGGCCTGTGCGGTTTTCTGCGCCGTCCTGACGGTGCGGTCAGCGGTCTTGACCGCCTGCTTGGTGGAACGGCTGGTGGTTTTGACGGCCTGTTTGGCGGTGCGGCCCGTATCCTTCGCCGCTTTTTTAGAGGCTTTGATACCCCTGACCGTATTCTGCGCCGCCTGTTCAGCGGCCTTTCCCGTGCGGCGGGCAGTCCGTCTGAAGGGATGGTGATGGGTTTGAAAATCAGGGTCACTGCCACGCCGCTTCTGTGCGGGAACCGGGGAGGATGAACTCTCCGTTCCCTGCCGGGGAGTACGGCGGGCATTGCCTTCACACAGATTCCGCCTGCGTCCGGACTGCTTTACCGCCTGTTTGCGTCCCTGGGCCTGGGCAAACTCGTACTCACCCTGCCTGACTGTGGCTTCAGCGGGCGGCTGGACGGATGCCGGAGTCTGTTGCCGGATATAGACCTCCCTGGTCTTGATGGCAGGCGGCCCGGAGGGACGCTCTGGATGTGTCGCGGCTCTGTTACGGGGATGAACTGCTGGTTCATCCGGCAATGACTCTCTGGGTATTGTGGATTCCGGTGTTCTGTCCTGAAAGGCTTTCAAACTTCGCTGTTCAGCGGGTTTATCCGCAGGATAATTTTCAAATTTGCCAGTATCTTTCCTGACAACACATCTGCTTTCCCGAACAGCTTCCTTCGTCTTGATCTGCGGCGGGCGCGCACTGCTCTGTGCCTCTGTTCTGGCGTGTGGCTGGCGGTCAAACGCAACAGGCGCTGATTCCTGCGAAACAGCCTTCCTCGTCTTGATCCTGGGTGGCCTATCCCGACCGCCCGTATCTGACTGGGGGGTGTCTGCCTGGACAGCATCCGGCGGATCAGGGAACTCACCCGTCTGCTGCTCTGATACAAAATCTTCAGGCCGTGGTTCCTCCGCACGATCTGATTGCCGCCTGTTTTTCCTTTTCAGCAAATCCAGTATCCTGCGGCGGGCAAAGCGCCCGCCGGCGACAGCAGTGTCCTCAAGTCTGTCGCCGCCATAGTCGCTGGCCTGTCCCCGCTGGCTGGTTTCCCGGAATTGTCCCCGCAGGCGTTCCGTACCGTCATCCAGCCCGCGCCGGATGAGTTGTTTGGGGACAGATTGGCGCTTTTGCTTCGGCTTCTGTTTTACCGTTTTCTTTTCCTTGATCTTTGTGATATTTTCACCTCCCGGACGAGGGAAAGGGCCGCTTTTGCGGCCCTTTTATCCATCATTATTGCACGGTTCCAACCTGCTCTGAGAATTTTGTGGACATGAGCCGGTACAGCCGGGTATTTTTCGGAAAAATGTTAATAAAAGGCACGATGGTACTGCCGCACTTGATGAGTCCCCGCCCGCAGTCCACGTTGGTGATGTAGGACAGCTGATTGTCCGAAATATTCAGCAGCTGTGCCAGTTCGGCCCGGTCGGTGGCCGCCTGGTTGAGCATCACCAGAAATTCGCTGTTTGCCAGCATCGTCCGGGCGGTGTGGGACTGGAGCAGATCATCGAGATTCTGCGTCACGCCGGTGCAGAGCGCGCCGTATTTCCGTACCCGCTTCCACAGCGTGAAGAGGAAGTTGGCGCTGTACTCGTGCTGGAACAGCAAATAAATCTCATCAATGAAGATCCATGTATTCTTGCCCAGCGCCCGGTTGCGGATCACTCGGTTGAACACACTGTCCAGCACCACCAGCATTCCTACGGGCAGGAGCTGCTTGCCCAAATCCCGGATGTCGTAGCAGATGATCCGGGAATTTGTGTCCACATTGGTCTGCTTGGCAAAGGTGTTGAGGCTGCCCTCAGTAAACAACTCAATTGCCAGGGCCACGTCCCGCGCCTCCGGCTCGGACTGACGGAGCAACTCGGCGTAGAAGTCCTGAAGGGTGGGGACACTGCCCCGGTAGCCCTCCCGGATGTAGTCCCGGTAGACGTTGGCGGTGCAGCGGTCGATGATGGACTTCTCCTTGGCAGACAATTTCCCAGAACCCACCAGCTGCTCACAGAGGGACAGCAAAAACTCCGACTTCAGCACCACCGGATTCTCGCCGTCGCCGTACCCCTGCTCCATATCCATGGCATTGATGTGGGTGCGGGAGGTAGCGGAGATGTCGATGACCTCGCCGCCCATGCCCTCGATGAGAGGCCGGTACTCCGACTCGGGATCTATGACGATCACATCATCCTCCGTGGACAGGATGATAGCCGCCATTTCTTCCTTGGCGGTGAAGGATTTCCCGGAGCCGGAGACACCCAGGACGAAGCCGTTGCCGTTGAGCAGCTCCTTCCGGTTGGCAATGATGAGATTCTTACTGATTACGTTCTGCCCGTAGTATACGCCGCCCTGATCCCGGATCTCCTGGGCTTTGAAAGGCATGAGGACGGCCAGGGCCTCGGTGGTCAGCGTCCGCAGGGCGTCGATCCGCCGCAGACCCAGAGGCAGGGCGGTCACCAGCCCGTCCGCCTGCTGCCAATTCAACGTGGACAGCTGGCACAAATGCTTGCGGGCGATAGCCTGGAGCGTCTCGGTGTCGCTGTCCAGTTCCTCTTTGCTGTCCGCCAGATGCACCAGCGTGACCACCGCGAACATCATCCGCTGGTCGCGGGTGGTGAGATCATCCAGCATTTCCCTGGTCTCTTTTCTCTGCTGCTCCAGGTCATACGGAACCACGGCGGAGAAGTTGTTGTTGCTGTTCTGCCGCCGCTGCCAGTTGGTGACATTCGTTTCTACACCGAGGAGACGGTTCTGCATCTCCCGGACAGCCTCGTCCGTGGGGACGGGGATCACGTCGATGGACAGCATCATCGTGCGGTTGAGGGCCGTCAGTTCATTGACCATGCTGTCCTTAATGTAGCTGGCATACTCCTTCAGGAACAGTACCCGGCCAAACTTGTCCCCTATGACGAAGTAGTCCTTCCGGAACTCCAGACTGTCGGGGCAGATGGTGTCCTTGAAGCTGTGGCCTTTCCGCATCAGATCGTGGAGATCCATGTGGTACTCCGTTTCCTCGCCGGTGCGGTAGAAATCATGCAGCACCCGTAGGCGTTCCACCGCCTCCAGCTCCTCACTGTGGGCGTCCAGCTGACTGAGCCGGGTGGTCACATCCGCCGTCACCCGGTCGAAGAAGCTGCGGGCCTCCTCCACGTTCTTGCGGTGGACGGAGAGGGTGATGTACCGCTCCTGCACCACGCTGTTGGAGGAGTCCGTCACCTTGTCCATGAGCATGGCATTGTACTCCGCCCGGTAGCCGTCCAGGTAATCGTCCTGGCGGGGGATGAGGATCTCCTGCTCGAAATTCTGCCGGTTGAGCCGCTTGTTGTTGATCGTGATCTTGGTGGTTGAGCCGGTGTCCAGGGCGTTCAGCAGTTCCGAGTAGCCGAGAAACATGGATGTTTTGTCTTCTTTAGAGGCGATGGCATAGTTGATGTCGCTGAAGCGGATGGTCTTGGAGAATTTACTCCCAAATTGAAAAATCCCATCCGGCCAGATACGGCGGATGGGGATGGCGTCCTGGACGGACTTCGGCAGGTTGAAGCCCTCCTTGTCTTGCTTCAGCGTACTCTGCAATGTCTTAATCAAGCCGCAGCGCCTCCTTTGCCGAAGAATGCTCCAGAGCCTTGGCGTACAGATTCTCCGCGCGGAACACCAGCTTTCGGGGATAGAGAAATTCCGAGCGGAGGACGGCGAGGATGAATTTCTCAAAGGTCATGCCGTTGTAGATAAAAAAGCCGCCCAGGGCGAAGGGGAACGCCGCCAGCACACACAGCCAGCCGATGTCCCCCTCGCCCACCACGGCCCGGAGCCCGAAGTACACGCCTACCGCCACGACGACGGCCAGCAGGGCGAAAATGAATTGCCGCAGGGACAGCCCAAAGAACAGGCTTTCCTGATAGTTGCGGACTTCTTTGTTGATGCGAACCTCCAGGGATGATCACCTCCGTGTCAAATAGAGGGCGGACAGGCCGTTCCCAGCCCGTCCGCCGTAGTTTATGGTATGTCATTGTAGATATTTTTGCCGAACAGGTACGCTTCTTCCAGATGCGGAGTCTTGTCGATCTGCGGCTTTCCGTTGGTATCACCGCAGCCGCCAGCCAGCAGCATCCCCCTGTCGTGGAAGCCGATGTAGTTGACGATGGCAAACCGGTAATAGGATACCGCCTGCTCAAAGGTCCAGAAGAAGTTGTCCGCCGCCGTCATCAGCAGGGCGCAGTCCTTCACGGGATACTTCTCGTAGCGTCCCAGCGGCGGGTGGGGATCTTCCTCCGCGATGCAGTAGAACCGTTCGATAAACGCCTTGATCCTGGATGAGACCGTCCAGAAATACAGCGGCGAGGCAAAGACGATGAGATCCGCTTCCTTGATTTTGGGGGCAAGGTCGTTGAAGCTGTCCTTCTGGACGCAGGGCTTCCCGTACCGGCAGACGTTGCACCCCAGGCAGCCTTTGACCTCGTTTTTCAGCAGAGATACGACCTCGATGCGGTGTCCGGTCTCCTCCGCGCCCCGCACAAAGCTGGCAGTCAGCTGCGCGGTGTTCCCCTTTGGGCGTCCGCCGCCCTGAATGACCAATATATTTTTCATAGCTGCCTCCTGTTTGTTGGATTGCTCTCATTATACACGATGGACGGGTTACGTTCAAGCAGGGGAAACAATCGGCAGACAGACCATTGCAAGTCCTCCTTATCTATGGTAAGATGCCACAAACCAATTGAAGGAGGTCTGTGACAATGATGTTTTTGATGCTGGGTATAGTCCTGTTTTTACTGCCCATCCTGTTCCGCCTGGCCCTGAAACTCCGACTGGGTATCCCCATGCTCTACGCCACCCTGATGCTTACGGCATTCCTGGATTGGTATCGGGCCAATACGGCCCTGGCGGACGGCATCTTCTTCGCCTTGGTCGCTCTCGCCGCCCTGTCCTGGATGGTGACGCTGCTGCGCCGCCTCTGGGATCTGCTGGAGAACTGGCGGGAGGAACGGGCGGGGGCGGAGCTGCTGGCCTGCCGCGTCCGGCAGGCCAGGGCCGCTGGTGAGTACGCCATCGACACCGATGGCCTCTGGTGACCGTTATCCCAGCCCCAGCAGCTCCCGGATCAGCCGGTCGCTCATTTTGATTGCCCCTACCAGCACCAGCATGTTGAACAAAACTTCTCCCACATAGTTCCAGACGATGGTCGCCGCCGCCAGGGACTCGTCCGCAATGGCGGGCGGCGTGGAGGCGAAAGCCGAGAAGATCACACAGGCCAAGACAATGACACAGCCCTCCAGGCAGATGGCGGCGTAGCTTTTCAAAAAGGCGATGCCGATACTGCTGGAGGGCTGTCCCGCGAAGCTGGAGAGGGGAATGGGCGCGATGGCTGTTGCCATGTATAGCTTAAAAAAGCGGCTATAGACGGTCAGGATCATCACCAGTGACAGCACCCAGATAAACAGCGAACCCAGCAGCGTCACCGCCCACAGCGGGATGCTCTCCAGAAACCCCACATCCTCAATAATGGTCACCATCTCGCTGGGCAGGGTGGTGGCGGACATCGCCGTCAGGCCGGAGGTGTCCATGATTGTGGTCACCGCGCCCTGGGCCACGCTGAACAGGGCCGTCATCAGCTCCATGCCGTGGGACACCGCCGCCTGGGCCAGTATGAACCGGACAAAGCACTTGAAGGCCATTTCTGGCTTCTTCAATTCCGTAAAACTGCCGCAGACCTTGACCACGCCCATCACAAAGAACAGCACCAGCAGGGCGTAGGCGATGGCTTTCAGGCCGTCGTTGATATTCACAATGACATCCCAGACCCCGCCGCCCTTGAAATCCTCCGGGCGGGTGGAGAGCAATGTCCAGATCTCCGTCAGCTTGCCGTTCCAGGTCTCCAACGAGGAGTTGAGATTGTCTATGATCCAGTTTCCGCTTCCCAATCAGATCACCCCCTCGGGGAAGCAAATGGGGAGGACGCAGCTGCGCCCTCCTGTTGCTGTCTGCTTCATCCTCCAGTGATCAGATTGAGGATCTCTTTTGTGAAAGTTATGACAATGCCGCCTGCGATGGTGAGCATCCCGTTGGCCCGCTGGGAAGGGTCGTGGCTCTTAAAGGACAGGCCCAGCTGGAGGATGCCGAAGCCCAGCAGGATGAGGCCCACGGCGCGGATCAGGGAGAAAATAAATTCACTGAGATTTTCTACGATCTGGAGGGGGTCGTCCTCCGCGAAGGCGGGACAGACGGTGACGGCCAGCGCCATCATCACGCAGACGAGGAACATGGTGACCTTTCTGGCGCGGCGTTCGATGGTGTAGATGGTTTGAAGATTGTTATTCTTCTTCATGCTCGGGATTCTCCTTTTCGTTTTCGATAGTTTCTTCGGCCTCCGGGACGAACAGCGGGTCGCCGGAGAGCCAGGTTTCGGGACGCTGCTGGCGGTGGATGTAGGGCGGCCCGCCATTCACCGTGTGGCGGATGGCGGGATGCTCCATCAGGCCGTACTTCAGATCCATCACCGGTTTCGCACCCCGGATGAACAGGATGGCGTAGCGGTTGTCCAGCATCCGTACCTCATCCGGCATCAAAAGTTCGCGGCCATTCTGCTGAAAATTAGTGGAGTAGGAGCCGGATTTCCCCTTGGTCTGACCGTGGGTGCGGGTGTCGATGGTGGACTTTCCGAGGGCCTTGGAGATGTATTCGTGGGTTGATGCTTCGTTGCCGCCCAAGTACAGAATTGTGTCCGAATTGCCTGGAATTGTCTCCCAACTATCCTTATAAAGTTCCTTAATTTGCGCCATATTCTGTATAATCGTACTTGCCGAAATGTTCCGGGAACGCATCGTTGCAAGTTCACGGGTAAACCCCGGCAGGGGCATGGCGGCGAACTCATCCAGGATGAAATGGACATGGCAGGGCAGCGCCCCGTGGTGGATCTGGTCGGCGCTGTAGTAGAGCGCCTGGAACGCCTGAGAGTAGAGAAGGCTCACTAAAAAGTTGAAGCTGTTATCATTGTCCGGTATCACCGCGTACAGTGCGCACTTCTTCTCTCCCAAGGTGTAGAGGTCCATATCGTCCCGATCTGTAATGGCCTTGATCTGAGGCAGATTGAAGGGAGCCAGCCTGACGGCGGTGGACACGAGGATGGATTTTGAGGTCTTGCCGGCCGCCATTTTGAAGACCCGGTATTGGCGCACCGCCACGCTGTCGGGCTTCTCCCGCTCGATGGATTGGAAGAGCAAATCTAAGGGCGAGACGTACTCCTCGTCCTCCTCCTTAACCTCGGCGTATTCCAGCACTCGCATCACCATAGAGAAGTTCTGCTCATACTCCGGAGCCTCCTGCCACAGCATGAGGATGATCGCTTGCAGCAGAGCGGTTTCAGCCTTCGTCCAAAAGGGATCACTTTCGTGACTCCCTTTTGGCGTAGTGGCTTGGATCAGGTTGTTCACCAGCCGGAGGGCGTCCTTCTCATCCCGCAGATAGCGGAAGGGGTTGTACCCGTCCGACTGCTCCAGGTTGACCAGATTCAGCACCCGGATGTCGTAGCCGTTCTCTTTCAGCCAGCCTCCGGTGGCGATCAGCACCTCCATTTTCGGGTCGGTAATGACATAATTGGTGTTGGCCTCCAGGATGTTGGGAACCACATACGACCTACTCTTACCGGCGCCGGAACCGCCTATTACCAGCACATTCAGCGACCGACGGTGCTTGTGGGTGTCCAGCCCCAGGCGGACATTTTTCGTCAGCAGTTTGTTCTCCTTCTGAGCGAACATGGCGTTGACCTGCCGGGGCGAGGCCCAGGCAGCGGAGCCGTGTTCCTCGCCGTCCCGTGTCCGGCCCTGGTTGGATTGGTAGAGGGTGATCCCCATGATGTAGGCCCCGGTGCAGATCAGGATGGACAGCAGACTGCGGTCTGTCCACTGGATTTGAAAGGGATGCTGAATGGCCGCCGTCAGATTATTGATGATCTCCGGCAGACCGCCGCCCAGGGACTGCGCGATGAGCAGCGCCGCCCAAACAACGGGGATGTAGAGGAAAAGATAAAAGGCGAGGCTGCTTGATTGCGATTGCTTCAAATGATATACCACCTCCAATAGCGGACGGGGGACTCCGGCTCTTACCGGAATCCCCCGCCTGTCTCTATTTTCCGTCAATGATAATGCACGCTGCGCCCTTCCTTCTGGCGTAATCCAGCGTATTCTTCGTTCCACCGCGCTCTCCGCTGAATACGGCGATCACCAGACCGCTATGATCCACCATCCATTCGTTTCTGATCTGGTAGGCGTCGTATGAGAAGCAGGGGCAGATCGTCCTTACCAGATTCGCTTGATCCAGTACATATCGGAACCGCTCCGTCCAGCCGCCGCTCCAGCGCAGGCCGAAGCCTGGATGGGGCAGGGCGCAGATGAGTTTCAGCCGTCCATCCCGCTCCCGCAGGCGCAGAACGATCTCAGCGGCAACGAGATCCGTCCCCCTGGCCATGCCTGTGATAAACGTGGTGAAGCCTCCCGCAGCGGCTTTTCTGATTTCCTTTTCCAGCATCTGTGCCAGCCGTTTTTCCCCGATTCTCAGCTTCTCGGGCCGATGTCCGGTGAAGCAACAGCGGTGTTTCCTCAGTTCGGTTTCCTCCATGAATAGCGCCCCCTCTCTTTTTATAGACTATAACATTATCTAATGTATTCGTCTATACCCAAGAGAGCGAATTTCCATATTATCTAATCAAAACATTAGGTAATGGAGGCATGGGATATGGTCAAACTGAATGTGCTGGAGCTGCTGCAACGGCAGGGACGGTCAAAATACTGGCTCTACAAGCAGCTTGGGATGAGCTATCAGAACTTCAACAAAATGGTCAACAACGAGACGCAGTCCATCAAGCTGGAACGGATCGAGACGCTGTGTCAGCTGCTGAACTGCACCCCTAACGACCTGTTCCAGATCGATTGGGAGCAAGCCGGGGAAAAATAATACGCCTATCGCGCTTTCGCTTTTGGTTTGGCCTTCGCTTTGTCCCTGGCCGGGGCAGAGGGCTTCTGCCGGTCCAGCCGTGCCCGATACCCCTTCAGCCGGTCCTCCACGGAGGGCCGGTCACTCGTCATCTTCGAAACGGGGGCCCTTCTGGGTGTAGAGGAGTTGGGTCTGGTATCGTTTGAGCCTTGTCCCGACCGAAAATCTTTTTTTGGCGAGTGTCCCTCCGGGGGCTTCAGAGGCCCCTGACGGGCCATCCGCTCCGCCAGGGGCAGGTTCTCCCGTGGAGGCTCCTGGGGCTCCGGACGGCCCTCCCGTGGCCTGGAATCTGCCTGATTCCGGTCCGGCGTGTTCCGCTCCCTCTCCGGGGCCTGCCGCTCCCGGAACACCTCATGTCCCCTCTGGAGCGGCTTGGCGGGCTTGCGCTCCGGCTCCGGGGGCAGGGTGTAGAGGATACGTTCAAAAATGGCATTGGCCCGATCCAGCTCCGTCACCGGCAGGATCACATCCAACACCTTGCCCCGGTCATCCTTGTCACGGATCACCGAGAACAACAGCTTGTGCTTTTTTGCCAGCTTCTGAAATTTTTTGTACTGCTGCCTGGTCATGGGGAACCGGCGCAGATCCCGCGTCTCCCGCAGCATCTTGCCCATGTTGACCTTGCCGGAGAGGGTCTTGCGGTTGGTGGCCAGAGCCATGGTCAGGGCCAGCATATTCTTCAGGGCCGAGCCGGACAGCCGCACCAGCACCTCCGTGCCGGAGAGCATCATGCGCACCATCTGGTCAGCGGCCTCACCGCCTCCTACTGTCATCGTGTATCACCTCGTCTTTCGCTTCGATTTTATTGATGTCATGCTCCATCTGGGGCAGCCGGTCTAAAATGTCACGGCAGAGGGCCAGCTTTTTCCGCTCCGCACGGATCTGCCGGTTGACCTCCGCCACCTGTTCGTAGATTTCCGCCTTTTCCACCGTGAGCTGTTCCCTGGGGATAGGACACGCCTCCAGCACCGCCACCGCCTCCATGTACCGGGCGAACTCCGCTTCCATGCCGGACAGTCCGTCCTCGTAGAGCGCCTTGGCGGGAGCCAAGGCATCCACATCCGCCAGGGCGGCGTACAGCTTCCGGCGCTTCTTCTTCCGCACGTTGAGGATGCTCCGCTGCTTTATCAGGCCGGTCAGCGCGGCCTCCGTGCGCTCCCGGAAGGCAGCCATATCTCCCTGGGTGGCAATATTATTTCCCCGGAGAAAGTCAAACTGCTCCCGGTATCGTTCGGCCTTCATCACCTCCTGCCGGAGCTGGGGCGTCATCCGGGGCGGGTACTGCCGCTGCCCGATTTTGCCCAGGACGTAGAGGTAGTGGACGTACAGCGCCATAATTCCGGTATATTTCGGATGCTTCCTGAACGGCTGATACAAGAGCCGGAGAATGACGGCGGGCCTGCGTCCGGCCTCGATATCCTCCAGGCCGCTCTGGATGGCGGCCCGGATGCCCTCCTCGGTGAACAGCGGATTCTTCCGGCCTGGGTACATGAACCGCTCCTGACCCCGCAGCCGGAAGCCCAGGCGGCTGCCATGGTGGATCTCCCAGCCCTTGTGTTCCATCAGCATAAAGAAGTGGCCCAGGTCGTTGGCGTCCTCAATGGCAGTCCGTAGGTCCGTCTCCAGCATGGAGCGGAAGGTGGGCTGGACCTTGGACTGCCGCAGCCATTCGATGTAGCTGACCGCCTTGCCGGGACTGCCCTGCATAATAACGGACAGGCCATGCTCCTGGCACAGCCTGTCCGATGTGGCCCGGATCTGCTGGTAGTAGCTCTGGGCGTTGCTGTGGTACTTCTCCCCGGTGTCCGCGTTCACGGAATTGAAAACCAGGTGGGCGTGGATATGCTCCTTGTCCACATGGACCCCAATCACCGTTTCGTACCCCGGCAGATGCTCTTTCGCAAACTCTGTGGCAATCTCCAGCGCCTGCTCCGGGGTGACCTCTCCCGGCTGGAAGGATTGGATGATATGGTAATACTATCTCTTTTCCAACTCAGTGATTATTACCACCTCCACACAGCGGGGAGGGACCATCCGCAAGGACAGCCCCCCGCAAATTTGCCTTGCCTGCGGCACCAACCATACCGGGTTTTGCGCCGAAAAGCTATCACCATACCCAACAAAGGTAGGCCGTTGAAACCGGGCAACACCAACAATTCCCGGCTATGCCGCCGCCCGCGCGGCATCCTCGTCCTCCTACCGGAACATGGTATCGATGTCGGAGAATTTTTGGGTGCGGTTGAACTTCTCCGTTGTCTTGCCGGGGATGGCCTGCAGCTCCAGCATCCTGGCCCACAGGTCCGGGCGGTGGTCGTAGAGGTGGCGCAGCTCCGGCAGCTTGGCGTTGGGGCAGAACCAACATCCGCCCCGGTCGGTGAAGGCATAGACAGGAGAAAGCAGCCCCGCTTTCTCGCAGAGCTGCCATGCGTCCTGTTCTGTGAAATTGTATTTTGCCAGCAGGGACACCTGCCTGCCGCCCTCCAGCCGCAGCAGCCGTTCCCGCTCGTCCTGGGCGATGCCGATGTATTGAACCGTCCCTGGCGGCAGCCCCTTCTGGTATCGCTGGATGGGCCGGACCTTGCAGTCCCGCTGGATAGCGCATTTCCCGCACAGCGGAAAGGAGCGCACCATGCCCTTCTTCGGGCCGCGGGTTACCCGCCCGGTGAACAGCTCCACATAGGTCTTTTTCGAGCGGAGGACAATGATCTTGACCCCCATCCGCTCCAGCAAAGGGATCGCTGTGCCATAGATAAAATCCCGATGCTCTGGTACCTCACCGGATATGCCTTTGTCGAACATCACCTCGCAATAGACCGCCTCGTCCAGCGGCACTCCATGCTCTTTCGCCAATATAATTGTGGCCAGAGAGTCCTTGCCAAATGAGCATGAGGCGATAAACTTGGGCCGCGCCACCGTCACCGCTCCTGCCTGGATATTTTCTTCTTGGAAGCGGTCTTTTCTGCCAGAGGCTGCTTCTGTGCGCTGTCTCTGGGGCCGAAGATTGCATCCTCCAGCGCATCCAGCCACGACATATCCGCTTCCCCGGCTTTGCAGTCAATCTTCCTGATTTTGCAGCCAAACCCCTCCAGCTCCTTTTGAACGCCCCGCACACAGTAGTCGGAAAAGCTCTCCGCCTCCGCCTCGTTTTCGTCATGGCAGGAGAAAGTGTATTCCAACTGCACCATACGTCCATCAAAATGGAAATTCAAATCGCTGGAAACATAGCCGCTGCCCAGGGTATCGTCCTTCTCATAGACTTTTTTGACGTGCTGCACGAACTGCTTCTGAATATCCGGGAGCAGCAGCATATTGAATTCGCCGGAGCCGTCAAAGTCGAGCCGGAAACTCACTTTGGTCTGGACATCATAATCCATTCCGTCATCCACCGGCGAAATCACCTCCCACAAGCACTCGCCAGCGCGGCGGCCCGGTCCATCTGCTCCCAGGGGGCGTCCTGATGGGTGAAGTGTCCGTAGTTGCAGAACTGCGCGAAGATAGGGCGGTCCAGCTCCAGGGCGGAGATCATCCCGGCAGGCGTCAGGTCAAACACAGCCCGGACGGCCTGCTCCAGCACAGCCTCCGGGTACTTCCCGGACTGGTGGGTGTCAATGTCCACCGCCACCGGCTCGGCCCTGCC
>OFGB01000623.1_pt1 | contig 24927 bp, 23 predicted proteins | sample 1521491 | NCBI WGS metagenome assembly OFGB01 (sample SAMEA3504095, study PRJEB24116) | mouse gut metagenome | biome: mouse gut; feature: mouse-associated habitat; material: faeces | place: Denmark | collected 2011
ACTGCTGGAGGAAGAACAGCTGACGGTTGGGTGGGTGGAGCGGTGAGATGCCGGCCTTTCCAGCTATTCTGCCCAAGAGCGCGTGGTGGACGGCCATCTGGCAGAGCGGATGCTTGGGATTTATTACACGCATCGCAAAAGCGTGCTTAGAACGTTGAAGCTGCCCAAGGTACATTTCTACAGGTACATTTCTACGATGGGCAGGGGTTCATTTGGCATCGTGTTCAGAATATGCTTCTGCCGCCCGGCGGCAGGCAGAGAAGCGCAGTGAAACGGTGGAAGCGTCAAATCATGGGTAATCGCTGGGAGCAAATGAACCAGTGAACGGATGGAAGTGTGCAAAAGGCGAGAGAAACTGGGGAGGAATACTGAATGAAACTGGGGATTATGCAGCCGTATTTTTTCCCATACATCGGGTATTGGCAGTTGCTGAATGCGGTGGATCAATATGTGGTTTATGACGATGTAAATTATATCAATCGTGGCTGGATTAACCGAAACCGCATTTTAATAAATGGTAAAGCCCACTATTATAATCTGCCGCTTCAAGGCGCCAGTCAAAACAAATTAATCAATGCATTAGAGTGGAAAAATGACGAACCCTCCAGGCGGAAAATGCTGAGCGCACTTCAAATGAGCTACGCACGAGCGCCGTATTATCGGGAGATATACCCTTTGCTGGAGACTGTGATTCGATACGATGAAGCAAATGTCGCGCTTTACCTAAAAAATCAGATAGAACTCATTTCGAAGTATTTAGAGATCAATACAACGCTGCTGCTGTCTTCTGAAATAAAGAAGGATCATCAACTGCGGGGAGAGTCAAAAATTTTAGAGATTTGTAAAATTCTAGGTGCAGACACGTATGTTAACGCCATTGGGGGCCAAGCGCTCTATTCACAAGAGCTTTTCCAAACAGCTGGAATCCAGCTGCATTTTTTACAGGCCAGAGAAATCGTTTATCCACAGTTCAAGCATGATTTTATTCCCAATTTATCAATTATTGATGTATTGATGTTTAACTCAAAAGAAAAGGTACAGAAAATGCTGTCCGAATATGATTTGAGATAAGGGCCGGACAGCGTAGGGATGTGAGAAAATGCAAACGATTATGGCCAGCGTCATTGTCCTGACTTATAACCAGCAAGCCTATATCGGTCAAGCCTTGGACAGCATATTGATGCAAAAGACACGTTTCCCTTATGAAATACTGGTTGGTGATGATGCTTCCATAGATAAGACCGGCAGCATTGTACGGAGCTACGCCCAAGCATATCCACAAATTATCCGCCCTTTCATTCGGGAACGGAATTTAGGGGTGACAAGAAATTTATATGAGCTGCTCAAGCATACGCGGGGAAAATACATTGCAAGCTGCGAAGGGGATGACTTCTGGACCGATCCAGAAAAATTGGAGTTACAAATTGATTTCTTGGAAAACCATTCGGAATATTCCGGCTGTACACATAACGCGAGGGTCATAGATGAGAATGGCGGCCTGCTTGGGCCGGAGCCGGAATGGGTCTGTCAGACGGAGCGTTTCACACGGAAGGACTTTGACGGGGTCCATCTTCCCGGGCAGCCGGCAACGCTGGTACATAGGAACTTTTTTTTAGATAAAGCCCATGACTACTCCATCATTTATGAGGCAAATCCCATGGTCGCCGACCGAACAATGGTGTTGATTTTGGCTTTGCAGGGAGCAATTTACCGGCTCAGGCGGGAAATGAGCTGCTATCGGAGATTGACAGGCACGTCCCAAAGCGTTACGTCAAAGATGTTTCAAAATAATCAGAATGTAAACCAAATGCAGTTTGAACTGACGAAATGTCTGGAACGGTACGCAAAAGATGAATATGGGATCAAAATTAACGTTACGCGATTTAAGCTGGAGCAATTTGTAAAGTGGAAGATAAAAGCAGCTCTGCGCACACTTTCTCTTTGGGGGAAAACGCCCGAATGAAAATCAACAGCAGAACGGCTTTGTGCTGCTTTTGTCTGAAATATGATATGGAATTAGCGCGATTTACCAAAAAAGAATGGGGAAAACTATTCGGTTTACCCCATTCAAAGCAGAACAAATAATCAAGAATATAGATTAAGGTGTTGTGTAAAGGTGGCCAAAATGGAACGGATAAGGGTACTGATTTTCCCATCTGGATCGGAAGGCGCGTTAGATATTTATCATTCCCTGCGCTACAATTTGCATTTTGATGTATATGGCCTGTCAGGGAAAGAGAATTATACAGATTATGCTTATCCCGAAGGGAAGTTCATTTATGGGGATGAACGGTTATTTGTTGACCACCCTGAATTTGAAAATGCTTTGACGGCAGTCATTGAGCGACTCAAAATCCAGTACATTATTCCGACATTTGACAATGTAGCTTTGAAATTGAGTGAACTGCAGTCCCGCTTGCGGGCCAAAGTGATTACATCCCCATACGAAACTTTGCTTGCCGCAAGTGACAAGCGGCGTATGTACAAGGACATCGTGGGTATGTCATTTGCTCCCAAGGTATTTCACGGTGTTGATGAAGTGTCCAAATACCCTGTGTTTATCAAGCCTGCCAAGGGAACAGGATCTCGTGGTGCCAGAAAAGTATGCAGCCGTAACGAGTTGGAGCTGGCAATAGAGGCCACATCCGAGCCTGTTATAACTGAATATTTGACGGGCGAGGAAATTTCAGTGGATTGTTTTACAGACCGTTTTGGGATGTTGCGTTTTATCGGTCCCCGGGTCAGAGCACGGGTGTGGAATGGGATATCCTTCAGGGCAAGAACAATTCCGGTGACTGGAGAGATCGAAGAGATAGCATCCGCGCTAAATGAACGCTTTGTATTTCGGGGGGCATGGTTTTTTCAGGCAAAGCGTGATGTCTGCGGGAAATACAAGCTATTGGAGTTCTCTGCGCGGCAAGCTACAAATAGCTCGCTGTACACAAAATTGGGTATTAACTTCTCGCTGCTGTCCTTGTTTGATGCGATGGAGTATGACGTTAAAATTATTCCAAATGACTGTCAGATTGAGCAGGAGCGGTGCCTCCGCGCAGCATACCGCATCGACTTTAGGTACAGTGTTGTATATATTGATTTTGATGATACCTTAATAATAGAAAATCGTGTCAATACAAATCTGATGAGATTTATTTATCAATGCGTCAATATGGGCAAAAAGGTGGTTCTTTTGACACGGCATATGCATGACCTCGAAGAATCTCTGGTGAAGCATCGGATTGCAAAGCTGCTGTTTAACCAAATTATTTGGATCAAGGATGATACTCCTAAGTGGGAATATATCCAAGAAAACGATGCAATCTTAATTGATAATTATTTTAAGGAGAGAGAAGAGGTGCAGCGTTTGTGCGGGATTCCGGTGTTTGACGTTGATGCGGTTGACTGCCTTATCAGCGAGTGCCAACTTTAAAAAGCGGGAGTAATAACAATATATGCTAAGACGTTTGATTTACAAAGTATTTGAAAAATTAGACAAGGTTACGCCTAAGTACCTGGTGGATTCAATTCGGGGAATCCATTATGTAACGGACAATAAGATGCAGCGACAGTCATCTTGGCGGCGTTTTAGAACAAGAGCCAAGGGGAAAGAGCTTCTTTTAATCGGAAGTGACGGCGGATATAATGACTTTCTCGATAAATATGGGAAAGATTACTATATTGCGGGTGCTTTTGACCATTTTAAGGGGCGAGTAGGCCAGTTCCGCTCTGGATATCGTATCAGGGATATTCGGGACTTGGACCAGCAGTATGCGTCAAAACGTTGTATTTTGATAACAAGCACTCTGTATGCAGACCAGCTTGCAGATATATTGGAACGTAAGGGGATTCATGAGTATGATTCCTATATAAACATGGAGATTAGAAAAGCAAAATACTGGCTGACCAAAAGAATGTACCACTTCCGTTTCAGAGTGCGCCCGCAAATAAAGTCCTTTTGGAAGAATTATATTCAGTTTGAAATCGCCTCTCTGGCCCGGATGCTACATTTAGGTCCGCAGAGACAAAGGGCAAAAGACTTGGCAAGTATTAAGAACATGTATGAGGGGAAGCGGTGCTTCATAATTGCGACAGGCCCGAGTCTGACACAGGATGATGTGGAACTGCTGAAGGATGAGATTACGTTCGGCGTGAACGGGATCATTCGCATGTACAAAAAAACGAGCTTTAGGCCAACATTTTACGCGATTTGTGATCCAAATGTCTTTGCAGAATATGTAAGTGACGGTACGGATATGGCTGTCGGAACATTCTGTCAGGAACGTGCATTTGTAACAGACACCATTGCCGCGCAAGATAAACGCTTGCAGGCTGATCCGATGGTCGGTGTCATTCCGTATAGCTACTTAAACCACATGGTTAGTGCCCGGGGCTTAACGTTCCGCTATCGCAAAAACATATGCAGAGGTGCCTATAATGCGTGCAGTGTAGTCAACTTCTGTATTAACATCGCGCATTACATGGGCTTCCATGAAATTTACCTGATAGGTACAGACTGTACGTCCAGTACAGCCAAGCAGTATTTTGATGATTATCTTCAAGACCAAAAGACAAATCCCTACATGAAGGCAATGTGCGAGAGAAACTCTATAAAAGCATATGCTTTTATTAAAAAGAAAGTTGAAAAAGATGGCGTTGTTGTGTATAACGCCACACGCGGCGGGGCGCTTGAGGTGTTTAAGAGAGTCTCGCTTGAAAGAGTGCTGAGATTGCCCGAAGAAATAGACGATTCCATGCAGTCCATATGAGATAAATGTGGAGCAGGCTTATCGGCAGCTCAACGCAGAATAAAAACAGAATGGGGAGATATGCATGAAAATTATTGGAGTCATTCCTGCGCGCTATCACTCTACCCGCTTGCCTGGAAAGCCGTTAGCGGACATTTGCGGAAAGCCGATGATCTGGTGGGTTTACCAGAATGCAAGAAAAGTAAAAGAGATTGATGAAGTTTATGTTGCAACGGATGATGTGCGCATTGAGGAGGCGTGCAAACAGTTTGGTGCGAAGGTGGTTATGACTGCTTCAGATCTGGAGACGGGTACAGATCGTGTTTATGAAGTCGCAAAGCTGTTTGAGGCGGATTTCTATGTAGTTATTAACGGAGATGAGCCGCTCATTCCCGCAGACTGCATTGCCAAGTGCATCCCCAGCTTGGAATTGAATCCGCCGGATATCTATGTCTCTAACCTAATGACAGATTTCCATGATCCGGTTGAGGTTCTTGACCCTACTAATTTGAAGATTGTAACTAATAGGGATGGAATTGGGCTCTTTATTTCCCGCAGCCCAATTCCTTTTCCCAGAGGGAATATGGACTATACGTTCCACAAGTTTGTGGGTGTCAGCGTGTTTTCCAAGGCCGCTTTAGACTATTACATGAATACTCCCCGTGGTCCCATTGAGAAGATTGAAGAAAATGACTCCTTCCGCTTCATCGAGAACAGGCTTGACGTACACTATATCAGCGTAGAGTGTCACGCTCTGTCTGTTGATACACCGAAAGATCTGGAACAGGTTTGCGCCATTTTAAAGGGAGCAAGCGGAGGGGTATAAATGTTTGTACTAAACACGATTGCTCACGAGACTATTTGGGGCGGTCAAAGGCTGCTTGCATATAGTGAGGAGCCTTGTGCGCGAGTGGGACACCTGTATTCCGTATATGGAACGGAAGAATCCAGCTGCAAGATACTATCTGGAGAGAACAAGGGTGCCACGCTTTATCAATATTTCTTGCGCATAAAGGATCGGTATGGTTGGAATGAATATTCGGCATTCCCCATCTCAGTCGCACTCGTTGATGCTGCTGCTGATCTGAGCATACAGGTGCACCCCAGTGATTCTTGCGCGGCGAAGTTAGAGGGAGCAGCAAAGGGAAAGAATGAATCCTTCTATTTTCTAGCTGCGCCACCTGACCACAAAATGGTTTGTGCTTGTGCTTGCGGCTCAATCAATGAGTTCCAGGAAATGATCAGAGAAAAACGATATTTGGAAACAATAAAGAGTGTGAGAGTCAGCGAAGAAGACTATGTATTTGTGCCAGCGGGTACGCTCCATTCTCTGCAGGCAGGTTCCTTGGTGTATGAGATTGAGGAAATTTGTGACTTTACATATCGCTTTTATGATTATGACCGAATTGATGCCGCTGGGAATAAGCGTCCGCTCCATACGGGAAAGGCGCTCAGCGCAATTGAAGTTGGAAATGCTGGAGAAGTTAAGCGATATCAGCCCGGATGTGAAATTGTCGAGAGATACTATGCGACAAAGCTGTTGGAAAATCAGGCTTATTATCATAATGAGAGCAACTGCATAGAATGCCTGACCGTTCTGTCGGGCGCCCTGGAGATTGACGGTGTGCAGGCGGGGATCGGCCGGACGGTGATTCTTGAACCCGGGGATTGTGTGCAGCAGCAGATTAAAAAAGCAATTGTGGCGCGAATCAGATGACAGGAGACTATGGCATGGGCTTGTGGTTATGTCCGTCGATGATGTGTGCGGATTTCGGAAATATGGAGCGCGAAATCACCTGTCTTGATGCATGTGGAGTTGACTATTACCACCTTGATGTGATGGATGGGAATTTTGTGCGAAATTTTGGTATGGGCATGCAGGACATTGAGTTTATCAGCCGAAAAACTACAGCAAAAACGGAAGTACATCTTATGATATGCGAGCCCCTCAATTTTGTGGATCGTTTTATCGAGATCGGAGTAGACCGCATTTTTATCCACCCGGAATCTACCTATCACCCGGCGCGAATTCTTCAGGAGATTTCCGCAAAGGGAGCTGAGTCTGGACTTGTGATTGGACCGGACACCTCGGTTGAGAGTACATATGAATTGCTGAAAGTAGCAGATACTGTTTTGGTTATGATGGTACATCCTGGATTTGCTGGTCAGGGATATCTTTCCTTTGTGGAAGATAAGATCGACAAATTATTGGAATTAAAGGCCCACTGTGGATTTGAAATTGTTCTGGATGGCGCTTGCTCCTACGAGGTCATCAAGAGATATTACGCCAAAGGTGTAAAAGGTTTCGTTTTAGGCACAGCGGGTCTTTTTTTCAAGCAAAACCGTCAGCCATATAAAAATACAATTGCACGCTTACGAGAATTGGAGAATACGGCAAATGAAAGGCCTGAATAAACAATTAAAAAAACTTAAATTGGTTGCATCAGATTGCGATGGCGTATTAACTGACGGCGGGTTGTATTATTTTGAAGATGGGAGCGAGGCAAAACGTTTCCATGTTATGGATGGCATGGGTTTCCTCCTTCTAGAGGAGCAAGGAATTATTACGGCTATTATAACTGCGGAAAGCACCAAATTGGTGGAACACCGTGCAAGAAAATTGAAGATTGATGAACTGATCATGTCAACAAAGGACAAGCTCGGTGCGCTTGAAATGCTGTGCAGAAAGCACGGCATTACAATGTCAGAAGTATGTTACATTGGGGATGATGTATTTGATGTACCGGCCATCAAAGCTAGCGGCTGGGGCTGCGTTCCATCCAGTGCGAATGAGTATATTCAGACCTCTGCGGATTATGTAACCAAAAAGGGTGGCGGGCAAGGCTGCTTTCGTGAAATTGCGGATATGATTTTGGCCGCAAGAGAGTCGGAGTAATATCCTGAACGGCAGCACTGTATTAGCCGCATGTGACGATGAGCGAGAGATTCGTGTGAATCTTTTTAAGGTCTGGAAGCAGCTCATGCCTGATGTTTCCTGTGTGCTATGGGGTGCTTCTGTCTCAATTAAATTCTACAAGAAAGGCGGCTGTTTGTTTGCTCTCTTTTATGTCCAGCTGTACTCAGAGCAAACCGGTCGGCAGGGCGATCCTTATGAAAGATGTATTTAAAAATAATGGGAAATTTACATTACTTGCTGGTCCCTGCGCGATTGAGTCGCAGGAAAATCTACTGAAGATTGCGGCGGAAATGACAGATATCACCAAAAGGCTCGGCGTAGATTATTATTTTAAGGCATCATTTGATAAGGCAAACCGCACAGCAGCAACCAAATACAGAGGACCTGGTATGGAGAAGGGGCTCGAGATGCTGCAAAAGGTGAGAGACACCTATGGCTGCGGGCTGGTGACAGATATCCATGAGCCCTGGCAGGCAAAGCCGGTGAGCGAGATCGTAGATATTATCCAAATCCCTGCGTTCTTGTGCCGGCAGACTGACCTGCTCCAAGCGGCGGCAGAGACTGGAAAGATTATAAATGTTAAAAAAGCACAGTTCCTTGCACCCGAGGACATGAAAAATGTAATTGGGAAACTGGAGTATTTTGGGTGCGATAGAATTCTGCTCTGCGAACGGGGAACTTGTTTTGGTTATCAGCGGCTGGTAGTGGATATGCCCGGCCTTATGCAGATGCGCACATTTGGATACCCTGTGGTGTTTGACGCGACCCATAGTGTCCAGCTCACAGGGGCCGGCGAGAATAATTCCAATTCTGGGCAGCGTCAATATGTGGAATGTCTCGCCCGCTGTGCAGCAGCAGCCGGTGTTGACGCAATGTTTATGGAGGTCCATCCGAACCCGCAGGAAGCACTTTGCGATGGAAGCTGTATGCTGCCATTGGAAAAAATGAAAGATTTGCTGCGTGATGTGCTGGCTATTCATGAGATTGCAACAGCCGCAGGAGAAAAGCGGGATGAGATAAAAAGGGCAGGTGCGGAGAGATGATAGACACGGAGCCATTGCTCAGTGTGGTCGTGCTGGCTTATAACCATGAGAAATATATTCGTCAGGCATTGGACAGCATTCTGATGCAGCGAGTGACCTTTTCGCTTGAAATTCTTGTGGGTGATGACGCGTCATCGGATGGAACGCCGGATATTTTGCGGGAATATAACGAAAAATATCCAGGACTGTTCACAATGGTATTGAGGAGAAGCAATTTAGGTCCGTCAAAGAATGATTATGACCTGAATCTTCGGGCCAAAGGAAAATATATTGCACATCTGGAAGGCGACGATTACTGGACAGATCCATATAAATTACAGAAGCAAATTGATTTTTTGGAGGAACACCCAGAGTATAGCGCATGTACACATTTGTACAGTCTGGTTGATGAAAACGGAAGGCTTAAACCGAATCAACGCTTATGGAGTCAGAGTGATAAGGATTTATATGAGATTCAAGATTATAAAAGCGGGAAATTGCCTGGACAAACAGCAACTCTCGTAAATATCAACTTTTTTTTGTTGGGAAATCATGATTATTCAGCTTATGGAGATAGTTTAATTCCAGATAGATTTTACCTTCTTTGTCTCCTTGCAAACGGGCCCATAGTAAAACTCCAAGACAACATGTCGTGTTATCGCTACTTGCCTATGAGCGGACAGAGCTTTGGCGCACAGGTGATGTCCAATTTTGCACTGCGCTACGACTATTATCAATGGCGGTTTTCTTTAGAAACGTATGCTTCAAAGGAACTCGGATTGGTATTAGATCTGCATAAAGAAAAGGAAATGCTTTTCAACAATGCCATACGTGCATTTTATTCTAAACCAAATCTGCACAGTGCAAAAATTCTACTAAAAATATGTAAAAAAAGGCCGCATCCAACACAGGCTGTGATAAAGGTGGCGTGGGAGGGGGTTAAGCAAGGCCTGAAGTGTGCAGCTAAAGGAATAGGGAAAATCTTTGGGGTTCCAAAAGCTGTATATAAGAAAATACGGAATCGGCACCATGCATATCTGATTGAATTACTTAAAAACGCTAATGCATTATCAAGAAGTGAATTGGATGTTGCAAGAAATGTGCGCTATATTGTTCGGGAATCCACCGGGCAGCTGCAAACGGAACTGGACTTAATTAGGGAACAAAATGAGCTGTTAATTCGAGCGCTATATGAACAATTTGGCTCTGAAATTCTGGCTCAGAAATTGCGTGAAATACGCAATGAAACAGATCTGCAAGAAAATGCTGACAATGAACAGGACATGAAATCAGAAATTCCAAGCATTTTGGATCGGTTTACATCTCAGAAAGTGCCGGAATATGATGACTGCGCAGAAAATGGTGAGACAAAAATGCCAATTGCCAGCTGCCAGGGGGAGCAATTGCTGCATAATTGTGGGCGCGGTGGGGCTATGGACTGATTAGCCTTTATCTTGCATGGACCACGTTGCTATGGATGATATAGCCTCAATTGTTTTTAGCAGTCTACATATTGCCGATTTGGAGGGACTTATGTGAAAGGCATAATTCTTGCCGGTGGCTCTGGAACCCGCCTATATCCGCTGACCAAAGCGATTTCTAAACAGATTCTGCCAATCTATGATAAGCCAATGATTTATTATCCGCTGTCCACACTGATGCTGGCGGGTATTCAGGAAATACTTATTATTTCTACGCGGCGTGATATTTCGGTGTTTCAGGCGCTGCTGGGTGATGGCAGTCAGTATGGATTATCTATTTCTTATGCGGTTCAGGAAAAACCAAACGGTATTGCAGAGGCGTTTATCATTGGTGAGAAATTTATTGGAAAAGATGCGGCTGCCCTGATTTTGGGAGACAATATTTTTTACGCACGAGGTCTCTCAGATATTCTCAAGCGTGCGCAAAACCATACGGACGGCGCCACAATTTTTGGCTATCGGGTCAATAATCCGGAAGAGTTTGGTATTGTAGAATTTGATAAAAATTGGAATGTTCTGTCCTTAGAAGAAAAGCCCCGGCAGCCTAAGTCAAATTATGCTGTTCCTGGTCTCTACTTTTACGACAATGACGTAGTTTCCATCGCCAAGACCATTCGGACTTCGACCCGCGGCGAAAAGGAAATAACAGCGGTTAACAACGAGTATCTTCGGCGCGGAACCCTTCGCGTGGAACTACTTGGGCGTGGGGTGGCGTGGTTGGATACCGGAACGCATGACGGCCTGTTGGAGGCTGCTGATTTTGTATCCATTGTGCAGCGGCGGCAGGGACTGTATGTATCCTGTATTGAAGAAATTGCTTATCGGAAAGGTTACATCGGCAAAGGCCAGCTCCTCCGCCTGGCGGAGCCAATGATGAAAACAGCCTATGGAAAATATATACTCCGTGTAGCTGAGGAGGAGATCCGATGAAAAATGTACTTGTCACGGGCGGGGCTGGGTTTATTGGATCGAATTTTGTACATTATTTGCTGAAACACTACGCAGATATTCATGTGATTAATTTAGATGTGCTTACATATGCCGGAAATTTGGAAAATTTGGTGTCTGTTCAGGAAGATCCGCGCTACTCCTTTGTAAAAGGGGATATCTGTGACCGCAAACAGCTTGATGAGTTGTTCGAGAGAAATCAAATCGACACAGTGGTGAATTTTGCGGCTGAATCTCATGTTGACCGCAGTATTATGAATCCTGAGATTTTTCTGATGACCAATATTATTGGCACTCAAACATTGCTGGAGGCGGCAAAACACGCGTGGAAGGTGGAACCAGACAATAAATATTCCAGTGAGTACCTGCCCGGGGTGAGGTATTTACAGGTGTCTACCGATGAGGTCTATGGCGCACTGGGAAAGACAGGCACATTTACAGAGACCACTCCCCTTTCTCCCAATAGTCCTTATTCGGCCTCCAAAGCCAGTGCCGACATGATTGTTCGGGCGTATCATGAGACTTATGGTATGCCGGTAAATGTTACCCGCTGCTCGAATAACTATGGACCGTATCAGTTCCCGGAAAAGCTGATTCCTCTGATGATAAACAACTGCCTGCACGAAAAGAAATTGCCTGTTTATGGGGATGGTATGCAGATTCGCGATTGGCTGTATGTGGAGGATCATTGCTCTGCAATCTGCGCTGTGCTGGAAAAAGGCAAGGTCAGCGAGATTTATAATGTTGGAGGAAACAACGAAAAGGCGAATATCGAGATTGTCAGTACATTGCTCCACACTTTGGGTAAAGACGAAAGCCTGATTACCCATGTGCAGGATCGTCCTGGGCATGACCGCCGCTATGCCATTGATAATACAAAGATTACTTCGCAGTTGGGCTGGAGCCCGTCATATACCTTTGAGGAGGGAATGAAACAGACCATTCAGTGGTACCTGAGCAACAGAGAATGGATAGAGAATATTACTTCCGGTACCTATGCGAGGTACTATGAGAAGATATATTTCGGAGCAGGCTGAAGCGCGGGGAGGTGTGTTCCATGCAGGATGTAATGGAACAAATGGTGAAATCATGGGCAACTTCGGACAGCAGCGTTGCTCCGACGGAAAAAATTCTGGAATGGATTGAGCGCAAAAATCGGGAGACTCATGTGGAGGTCAAAAAGATTTCCATGAACGAGATGAGAGACTGGTACTATTCCGCAGAAGAAGGGGTGCTGCGGAATCGTCAGGGCTCTTTCTTTAAGATCACAGGATTTCGGGCGTATGAGGATGGGAAGCTGGATGTGGAACAGCCGCTGATATTACAATTGGAAAATGGATTTTTAGGAATTATATGCAAGCAAATCGGCGGTGTTTTACATTTTTTGATGCAGGCCAAAATTGAGCCTGGAAATATTAATCAAGTTCAGATCTCGCCAACTATTCAGGCAACCAAAAGCAACTTTATGCAGTTACACGGGGGGAGAAAACCGGCCTATCTGGATTACTTTTCCCATGCCGGGCGCTATAAGATCATCTATGATCAACTTCAATCAGAGCAGTCATCCCGGTTCTTGAAAAAAAGGAATAGAAACATTCTCCTCCAAGTGGAAGAAGATGTGACGGTTTTAGAAAGCCACTGCTGGATGACGCTGGGGCAAATCAAAAATCTAATGTGCACGCATGATAATTTGGTCAACATGGATACCCGTACCGTCCTTTCAGGCATTCCATTCGCAGCGGTTCCGCTGCAGAATGATATGCGTTCCCGCATTGCGGAAACTATCACGGACTCCAGCCTTTACCGCTCTATTTTTGAGGGAAACGGCCGCTTTGATCTTCCAAAAGTCTATCATTACATGAACAACTACAAAATGTTCCGAAATTGCAGTCATGAACTGGTTGCATTGCATAAACTACAATCTTGGAAGATGGATGAATATGGTGTTGCGCCATTGGATCAAAAGGGCTTCCGGGTGATTTATTGTCAGATGGATATTGAGGGCAGAGAGGTTCGACAATGGTGCCAGCCGCTGTTAGAGGCCATAGAGGTTTCTACCTTTGGCTTGATCTGCTGTGATGTGGAGGGTGTGACCCATTACTTGGTTCGCGCTCTTCCAGAGCCGGGATGCTTTGACAATATAGAGTTGGGCCCATCGATCCAGATTGACGTGGCAAGGCGCACAAAGATCAATCCCCTGGAACGTTTCTTGAGCAGCCCAGAGACCGAGGTGCTGTGCGATGTGCGTTTGTCGGAGGAGGGCGGCCGGTTCTACCATGAGCAGAATCGGAATCTTGTTTTGCGCACATCCAGAGAACAGCTTGGAGCAATTCCGGATGGATACTTTTTGCTGGACTACAAAACACTGAACCGTTTGTGTCAGGTAAATAATATTTTGAATATTCAGCTTCGAAATTTGCTGTCTTTACTGAGGTTTTAAGGTATGAAAATATGGAACGTCGGGATTCTCGGGGCGTCTGATATTGCGTTCAAGCGTTTCTTGCCGGCACTGGAGAAGCAGAAGCGCTTTTCTTTTGCCGGGATTGCGTCGAGGGATGCGGCAAGGTGTGTGCCTTTTATTGAGCGGTTCGGCGGCCATTGCTACCCGGACTATGAGGCGATTTTGAATGATCCGAAAATCGACTGCGTTTATGTACCTCTGCCGCCTGCACTTCACTCGTGCTGGGGGGAGCGGACTCTGAATGCAGGCAAGCATCTGCTTATGGAAAAGCCCTTTACCACATCGCTGAAGGATACTGAACGCCTGCTGAAACTGGCGCAAAAAAAGGGGCTGGCAGTCCATGAAAACTATATGTTCCAGTATCACCGGCAGTTGGATGAAGTGGAACGGATCATTGCCGGCGGTGAGTTGGGAGAGACCCGGATGATCCGCGCGGCGTTTACATTCCCGTTCCGTGGCGCCCATGATTTCCGTTATCAGGCGGCCCTTGGCGGGGGTGCGTTGCTGGACTGCGGAGGTTATCCCCTGTCACTTGCGTTAAGATTGCTGGGCGATACTTGCAAACTGTGCTGGGCAGGTCTAAACGTTCCCATGGCGGAAACGGTGGACACTGCGGGCAGTGCGGTTCTGCGGAATGATACCGGTTTGACCGCTCACATTTTTTTCGGAATGGATGATACCTATCGGTGTGAACTGGAAGTTTGGGGCAGCAGAGCATCGCTTGTTGCCTCGAGAATTTTTACGGCTCCTCCAGATCTGTCGCCGGAACTCCTGATCAGGAACGGAAATGGATGTAGGACGCTCTGCGTAGAGCAGGATGATCAGTTTTATCATTCGATATCCAAATTTGCAGCGCTGATTGAGAAACCGAATGAGAGAGAGCGGCATTGCGCTCAGATTTTGAAGCAGAGCGTGCTGATTGAACAGATTAGGGCGCAGAATGTCAAAGGTTGTTAAGGAGGGGATAACATGGGAAGGATCAATGTCGTCCGATCTTCCATGCCGCCGATTGAAGAGTTTTACGAAGAGATCAAGGATATCTGGGACAGCAGGTGGCTGACTCATACCGGGCCGAAGCATCAGGAACTTGCCGAAAAATTAGCGGAGCGGTTCGGTGTGAAGGAGGTATCGCTGTTTGCCAACGGACATTTGGCGTTAGAAGCGGCGCTTTCTACATTCCCGGCTGGATCCGAGGTTATTACAACACCCTATACCTTTGCGTCTACCACGCTTGCAATCGTTCGCTGTGGCCTGATCCCTGTGTTTTGCGATATTGAATCAGTCTATTATACGATGGACCCGGAAAAGATTGAGCCGCTGATCACGGAAAAGACAGTGGCCATTGTTCCAGTACATGTGTACGGACACCTATGCGATTGGAGAAGAATTAGAGAGATTGCTCAAAAGCATGACCTGAAGGTGATTTATGATGCGGCGCATGCTTTTGGCGTACTTGACGATGGGCGCAGCTCCAGCTCGCTGGGAGACATTTCCATGCTCAGCTTTCATGCGACAAAGGTATTTCATACCATCGAGGGGGGCGCATTGGTTCACAACGATTCGGAGCTTTCAAGAGCGTTTGCTTCATGGCGCCAGTTTGGGATGCGTGTTGAGGCTGGCGGAGCAGGTGAACAGTCGGAAGTTGTGGGAACCAATGCAAAATTGACGGAATTCGCCGCAGCCATGGGATTATGCAACTTGCGCCATATTGATGGAGAGATTTCTTTGCGCCGTAAAGCGGGGCGGAGATACTATGAACGCCTATCGGACAAGCCGGGTATTATCCTATGTCCGGCCCAGCCTGGTGTGACTTGGAATTATGCGTATATGCCGGTGCTGTTCCAGCCGGAGACCCTGGGGTGCAGTCGGGATGACGTACTGGAGCGGTTAAAAGAAAATGATATTTATGCACGTAAATATTTCTATCCGATTTGTTCCCAATTCCCGATCTGTGCAAACTTTGAGAATCAGGAAACGCCCATTGCCAAGCGGGTTTCGGAACAGATTCTATGTCTTCCGCTCTATGCTGGATTGACCGTTGAGGAAGTGGATCGGATTTGTGAGATCATTCTGGCGCAATGTTGAGAGTAGCTGCTATGATAAAAAGACTTAAAAACCACCAGTTTCTTTTTGAGGAACTGGTCAAGCGGGACTTTAAAAAGAAGTACAAGCGAACAGTGCTGGGTATGGTATGGAGCGTGCTGTCGCCGCTTCTGACGCTGCTGGTGATGCGACTGGTATTCACCCAGTTTTTTGGGCGGAACATGCCACACTATACGACGTACTTGTTCTGCGGGAACCTGATATTCTCGTGCTTCAATGAGTCCACCAGTCAGGGAATGACGTCCCTGATGGGCAATGCGTCCATCTTTACCAAGGTGAATGTGCCCAAGTATCTGTTTCTGTTTTCCAAGAATGTGCAGACGCTTATTAACTTTGGGCTGTCACTGTGCGTATTTTTCCTGTTCTGCATCTTGGACGGCATCACGTTCACCTGGAAATTTGTTCTGCTGCTCTACCCCATCGCCTGCCTGGTCCTGTTCAACATCGGCGTGGGGCTGGTTCTGTCGGCGCTGTTTGTATTTTTTCAGGATATCCAGTACCTCTGGTCGGTGTTTATTATGCTTTTGATGTATATGTCTGCTATTTTTTACACCATAGACAATTATTCGCCGGTGGTGCAGAACCTGTTTCTCCTCAACCCGATTTACCTGTTCATTCGCTATTTCCGCAAGATCGTCATTGAGGCCACCATCCCTACCATCTGGTTCCACTTGCTGATGCTGGCGGATGTGGTCATCGTGCTGGGGCTGGGGTGCTGGATGTACAAGAAATATAATACCCGGTTTTTGTACTATGTATAGTAAGCAGCTGAAGGAATGAGAGAGATGGAAGAGAAAAAAACGCCCCGGAATGGCTTTGTGGATGTGGTGAGGCTGGGCTTTGCCGGGATAGTGATGATGTTCCACTTCTATTCCAGTGGGCAGAAGCATTTCCCGGGAGGATTTCTCGGTGTGGAGTTTTTTGCAATTCTGGCTGGTTTTCTGATGTATTCCGCCTGGGACAGGCATCAGGTTTCGCGGCTGTCTTTGGATAAACGGCAGCAATATTGGCTGGGCTATATGAAAAAGCGGTATGTCAAATTCTTTTGGTATAACTTAATTGCGTTTGTTCTGGCGTTTTTGGCAGTTCGGATCTGGTGTGATCAGATTCACAGTGTTGTGAGTATAAGCGACGCGCTCTCCAAAGATATCTGGGAGATCCTGCTTGTAAACATGAGTGGATTGAATTGCGGAAACTATCAGCTGAATCTGCCGGCGTGGACCATGAGCTGCATGCTTTTCGCAGAATTCTTCATATTGGGAATGCTTGTTTTTTTAGAAAAACCCTTTTTAACTTTTTTGATGCCGCTGACCCTCATTGCGGGGATAGGATATTGGGCAAATTTAAAGGATCCCAGCCTCAGGTTCTTTCACACTTTTCTCACTTTTGGAGTGCTGCGAGTATATGTTTTGACCTGTATGGGCATCTTCGCCTATTTATTATACAAAAGGCTCAAGGGGATCTCCTTTTCCCATACGGGCCGGTGGATATTGACAGCGGCGGAGTTGCTGGGATATATTACGTGTGTGCTGATTGTGCTGTACCGCAACAGCAGGTACTATCAGTTTTGCTTCATATTGGCCACAACACTTGTTCTGGCGGTCAGCTTTTCGGGGAAAAGCTTTGCTGGGAGCATGCTCCCAGCAAACACCGTTACCAACTTCTGCGCGGAGCTGTCTTTGAGCCTGTATTTGATCCATTGGCCGGTGCTCATGGTTTTTCAGCATGTTTTTAAGGATATTAACGAGCTATACCGGCAAAAGTTCGTATTTCTGTATTGTGCGCTTGCGGTGGCGCTGGGCTACACGTACATCATGCGGGGAGTGTTAAACATGCTGCTAATTGTGAAAAGAAAGCTAAAATCCGTCATGCTGGAGCGGCTATGAGTGTTTTAGAGGTACACAACGTCTCCATCCGCTACATGACGGGGGATTTCAAGGAGATCGGCCTGAAGGAATACGTGATGCGCAGGCTGAGGGGAGACTACCATGTCCAGGAGTTCTGGGCGGACAAAGACATCACCTTCAGCTTGGAACAGGGCGATATGCTGGGCATCATCGGCACCAATGGAGCGGGGAAATCCACGCTGCTCAAGGTCATTTCGGGCATCATGGAGCCCACCAAAGGTTATGTGAAGCGAGAAGGAAACATCGCAGCCCTCCTGGAGCTGGCCAGCGGCTTTGACGGGGACCTCACCGTTCGGGAGAACGCCTATCTGCGGGGCGCCATGCTGGGCTATACCCGAAGGTTCATGGACGAGACCTATGACAGCATCATCAAGTTCGCAGAGCTTCAAGAGTTCCAGGACAGGCCCTTCAAACAGCTGTCCTCGGGCATGAAGTCACGGCTCGCCTTTGCCATCGCCTCCCTGGTTCAGCCGGACATCCTCATTTTAGATGAGGTGCTGTCTGTAGGCGATGGGGCTTTTCGGAAGAAAAGCGAAACAAAGATGCGGGAGATCATCTCGGGCGGAGCAACTACCATCTTAGTGAGCCATTCCGTCCAGCAGGTGAAGGAGCTGTGCAACAAGGTGCTTTGGCTGGACAAAGGGAGGCAAATCGCGTTTGGGGATGCCCAGATTCTGTGCCGGCTGTACCAGCAGTACCTGGACAGGAAAATGACCTTGGCCCAGGCGGAAGAATCCTGGAAATCGCTGGAGCAGCATTACGATTATTTGGTGGTAGGCGCGGGGCTGTACGGCGCCGTCTTTGCCCATGAGATGGCGGCCAGGGGCAAAAGCTGCCTGGTAATCGACGCCCGCCCGCATGTGGGCGGCAACGCCCACTGCGAAGAGATAGAGGGTATCATGGTTCACAAATATGGTCCGCATGTGTTCCATACAAATCAGAAAGATCTGTGGGACTATGTGAACCAATATACCAAGTTTCTGCATTTTTCAGACGGAGGCTATTCGGACAAGTATGTGGGCATCCCAGCAGAGGGATATGATGTGCTCGTCCGCAAGCTTTTATCAGGGTGCGGCGTTGTAACGGGCCTGTCCTATCAAAAGCTGGAGGAAGCGTTCCAGGGGATTGGGGACTGTGTCCTTTATACGGGCCCCATCGACCAGTTTTTTGAATACAGCCTGGGCTGGTTGGAATACCATGGCCTGCGCTTTGAGGAGGAGGTTCGGAACGAGCCGGACTATCAGGGGCAGGCAATCAAGGACTGCCCAGATGAAGAGCCGCCCTGCCGCATCATTGAGCACAGGCATTTCACGGGAGCGGTGGGTAAGAAGACGGTGATTACCCGGGAGTATGGGGAGGAATGGATTCCCGGCCGGGGACGGTATCATCCTGTGGAGGACGAGCGAAACAGGGCGCTTCATAAACAGTATTTGGAACTTGCAAAAGCGCAACACCCCAATTTTGTGTTTGGCGGGCGCATGGGAGAACACCGGGACTACACGATGGCCGAGACGATAGCCGCGGCACTGAAAAAAGTGAAAGAGCTGACGGATCATAGCTGAGAGGGGAGACTGCCCCTGAAAGGAAGCTCTTATTTCTGAGAAGCTGTACCAATAGCCTCAGCACCCAGCTTTACGGCCCAAATTGCCGCCGGCAATTTTGACTCGTGAATCTGAATACTTCGGCTATTGGTACAGCTTCCGACTCTTGCGCTGAGCCTGATCATACCAGCCTTCGCGGGGGTTCCTGCGACCCAACTTCGGCGTTTGCGTTTTGACGCACAACTCATAAAGCGGCGCGTCCATTCCTCAAACACCGTCAATCAGTATTTTGCGCACCATGACCCGCCCTGTATTTGCAATCAGCAGTTTAAGCAGCTGTATTTCCTTTGGCGCCAGTTCTATGCGTTCGCCGTCCTTTTCCGCTGCTATCCCATCAGCACTGCGGCCTCATAGCCGCCCAGACGGCCGGGGAAAGGGGCCCCTGTCACAAGGTTTTCCCGCCCGCGCAGTCCCGGCAGCGCGACGGTTCCCTTTTGCGTATGGAACAGGATGGTCATACGCTGGTCTCCCAGCGCCCGCTCCATGCGGATCAGCCCTGTTTCGTCCTGCGCATACGCTTCCACAAGTTCCCCCTCTGTCAATACCGGGTACTGGTGGCGAAGCTGGATCAGGGCCTGATAATACGAAAAAAGCGCCCCGTTCCGCCTGTCCTCCTCCCAGAGCATCCCCCTCCGGCAGTCGGGATCGGGCCCGCCCTCCATGCCGGCTTCATCGCCGTAATAGATCATGGGCATTCCAGGAAGCAGAAGCTGCAGCGCCGCCGCCAGCTTCTGCTTTTTGACGCTCTTTCCGGCGCTGTGCAGGAATCTCGCCGTGTCGTGGCTGTCGATGAAATTCCACAGGTATCCGTCCAAAGCGCGGTTCAAATTGCCCCGCATAAAGCCGAGGCGGTCCATAAACGCGCTTGCGCCCATGGTCTGGGAGGCGGCCAGCTCCAGCACGGCGTAATAGAACGGGTAATTCATAACGCTGTCCCACTCATCGCCTGCCAGGAAGTCCCCGGCAAAATGCCAGATTTCTCCCACAATCAGGGCGTCCTCCTTCACCGCCTTGATCTCCCGCCGGAACCGCTTCCAGAAGGTGTGGCTGATCTCGTCCCCCACGTCCAGCCGCCAGCCGTCGATGCCGCACTCCCGGACCCAATAGACCGCCACGTCAATGATGTAGTCCGCGGCGGCCCTGTTTTGCAGGTTTAGCTTTGGCATGTCCCCGTAATACCCGAAGGCCTTATAGCCGGGCTTCCTGCCCCGCGCGGCCTTCAATGGAAGCTCCTGGGGATAATACCAGTCTAAATACATGGAGCCGCCCTGATGCTTCAAAATGTCCTGAAAGGCAAAGAAATTGACCGACGTGTGGTTGAACACGCCGTCCAGGATCACATACATCCCCAGCGCGTGGGCCTTGCGGACAAGCTCCTTCAGATCCTCCTTGGTCCCGAAGGAGGGGTCAATGGCGTAGTAATCGTCCGTGTCGTATTTATGGCTGGATCTGGACTGGAACACGGGCGTGAGGTAGAGGATATCCGCCCCCAGGGCTTTGAGGTAGTCCAGACGGCGGATGACCCCCCGCAGGGAGCCCTTCAGGTCGGCGTGATGGCTGATGGGGGCCTGATACCACACCTGCGCCGGGATATCCTCGTCCGCGGCAAAGCGGGAGAGGAAAATTTGATAGACCACCTTGTTTTTTGCCCAGCCGGGCAGCACAAAACGCTCCTCCTCCCGGAGGGTCTGGGGGCAGTCGTACATTTTGTCAATGTCTGTGACGGGCCGGTCATAAAAAGCGTGGTTGCTGTAATAGACCACGGTTCCCGCCCTGTCCTCGATCTCGAAAAAATATCGAAGGCAGATCACGTCGATCTCCACTTCAGCTTCATAATAATCGCGGTAACCGTCCGAATGCGCCGGCGCCATGGCATAGGCATGGCGGGGATCCGCAAGCCTGAGCGGCAGATATTTGTCCTGCGTATGGAGGACCACCCTGGCCGCGTCGCCTTTTTTCACCTCAAGCCTGATGAGGAAGCGCCCTTTTTCCAGCGCGAAACAATAGTTTTTGTCCGCAAAATGCCTGATCGCGGCATATTCCATCTTTTATCGCCTCTTTTCTCCGGCGTGCTGCGCTCCCGGGCAAAGCTACGGCGCCTGATACAGCCGGACCCACAGCGCCATCAGCGCCAGGATCAGCGGATAGTAGGCGTAGTAAGCGTACTTGGCCAGCTTGCCGCCCCCGGCGGCGCGCTCCCCGTTACACAGGGAGATGAGGATAAACCCCATGGAGGCGGTCATATAGACCAGGCTCGCCCCAACCCCGGCGATGAGGCTTGCCGTCCGCCGCCGGCGCAGGAGGAACAGCACCGAGGCGATGAGGACGAACCCCCAGCCGAATTGGCAGCGGATGAGGACGGCCCACAGGCACCCGCCCACAGCGGCCAGCACACTGAACACATAGGTTTTGATCCCCTGGCCCTGCGTGCGCTTCATCAGCCACAGGGTAACGAGGGCGATGAATACGCCCCACAGGGTATTTTGGGAGCTCCAGTCCCACGGGCGACCCAGCACGGCCAGGTCGTAGGGCACCTCGGAGATCAGGGCAAAGGCCAGCACCGACAGGGCGTATTTCCCCATGCTGGAGGTGTGCTCCACCCCCTGCACCAGCAGATAGGCATAGATGGAGATGGCAGCCATGCCGATGATCTCCGCCATGGAGGCGATGCCCGCCCACAGCATGGCCTCGGGATCACGCCCCAACAGGTCGTTGAGCTGCTGGGGGGTGTAGCTGGGCACGTGGAGGACGCCGTTTTGGATCACCGCAGTGCTGAAAAAATACAGGGTCAGCAGGATTGCCCCGGCGATCTTCAGGGTGTTGACGGTGATTTTGGGGAGCAGGGATTTCCGCTGGCGCAATGCGTTGTCATATTCCATTGGCATCGGGGGGGCCCTCCTTCGACGGGGTTGGGGGAGCTGCGTCCTGCCCGCGGGCGGGGCCGGTGGAGCCGCGGACGACCAGCGGGGCCCGCAGGTGGATGGAATCAATCGCCACGCCGTTGAGCAGGCAGGACAGGGCGTAGTACCCGCATTTGCCCAGGGCGATCCGGTCCTGCCGGACGGTGGTGAGGGGCGGGGTCATATAGGCGGCGATGGGCTGGTCGTCGAAGCCCGCGATGCTCACATCCTTGGGGATGTTCAGGCGGCGGTCGTAGCATTCCGTGTAAGCCGCCACGGCCCGGCTGTCGTCGGAGCACAGGATGGCCGTGGCCCCTTTTTCAATGAGCTTGGGCAGATATTTCCGCGTGGATTCCGCCACATAATACCCCATGCCGATGAGCTCCTCGTCCACCGGCAGGCCGCATTCCTCCAGCGCGCCGCAATAGGCGCTGTACCGCTCCTTCAGCACATAGGATTCCAGGGGCCCGCACAGCAGGCCGATGCGCCGGTGGCCCAGGCTGTAGAGGTGGCGCACCGCCGCCGACAGCCCGCCGGCGTTGTTGCAGCTCACCGAAGCCATGCAGGGGTTCTCCTTGATGCAGTTGTCATAGAGGACGGTGGGGATGGGGGCGGTGCGGAATTCCTCCATCCAGGGGTCCAGCAGGGAGAAGCCCAGCACGAACGCGCCCCGCCAGCCCCCGTTGGACATGAATTGCTGGTAGGTGACGCCGCGCTGGTATTCCTCGGTAAGGGGCACCACGTCAACCGCCAGCCCCTCCGACCGGGCCATCTCCTGAAAGCCCACCACAAAGTCATAGCCGAATTGATTGGGGTCCTGGTATCCCATATTTTCAATGAGGATGCACACCTTTTTTGAACCCCGCCGGCTGGAGTAGCCCAGCTCGGCGGCGGTTTCCAGTATCTTCTGACGCAGCTCCCCGCTCACGTCTGAGGCGTTGTTCAGCCCCTTGGAGACGGTGCTCTTGGATATTCCCAGCTTGGCCGCAATGTCGTTTAAAGTGACCATGGAGACCTCCTGACCCGCAGGCTGCCCAGGGACGGCCGCGCCACGTTTTAGTATGTGCAAGTATTATACCAGCACAAGAGCGAAAAAGCAACGGTTGTTTCGAAACATTCGAAAAAATATGGGGGCGGCGGATCTGGGGCGGCGGAAATGCGCCAATCCGGCGTCCCCCGGACAACAGTTTCGAAAATACGGATAAATAAGTTTCGGCTCTTGATTTGCGGGGCGGAAGAATCGGCGTTATGCACAAAGGAAAAAGAGGAAAGCCGGAAAGTATCTGGGGTTATTACAAATTTTCTCCTTGACAATCCATGCCCGGTGTGCTACTCTCGTCATTAGCGAAACTTTTCGAAACATCGTTTTGGCGATTGCAAATGCGGGGAGCGGACCCCGGATTTTCGAAAGTTTCGAAACTTTGTGGGGAAAAGTGAGCTTGAAATGAAAAGGAGGAATCTTCAATGAAAAGAAAAACGTTAGCCCTGCTCCTGGCTGGAGCGATGGCCCTGAGCCTGCTGGCCGGCTGCGGCGGCAAGGACGCCAGCACCCCGAGCAGCAACCCCGGCGGAACCCCCTCTTGACAGCAGCGGCTCCAATGACGGCTCCGGCGAGGCTGCCGACATCACCCTGAAGGTGTGGTGCCCCTCCAACCAGATCGACACCGGCATCATGGCCGAGCAGCAAAAGGCCTTCGAGGCCGCCCATCCCGAGTGGAAGATCACCTGGGACACCACCGCCGTGGGCGAGGACACCTGTAAGGACGAGGTGCTGAAGGACGTGGAGGCTGCGGCCGACGTGTTCTTCTTCGCCAACGACCAGCTGCCCGACCTGGTGAGCGCCGGCGCCATCGCCCAGCTGGGCGGCTCCGCCGCCGAGATGGTCAACTCCACCATGGCCGAGGCCGTCATCGACACCGCCATGTCCGGCGATAAGCTCTACGCCATCCCCTTCACCCACAACACCTTCTTCATGTACTACGACAAGAGCCTGCTCAGCGAGGACCAGATCAAGTCCATGGAGGGCATCATGGGCGCGGAGACCCCCGACAACGTCTATAACTTCTACTTCGAGTCCTCCGGCGGCTGGAAGCTGGGCGCGTGGTACTATGGCGCGGGCCTGCCCGTGTTCGGCTCCGACGGCAGCGACCTGAGCGTGGGCGTGGAGTGGAACAATGCCACCGGCCTGGCCGTGAGCAACTACCTCATCGACCTGATCAACAACCCCAAGTGCGCGTATGACGGCGAGATCGCCGTGTCCGAGCTCATCGGCGACCACCGCCTGGGCGCTTGGTGGGACGGGGCCTGGAACTACGATACCTACCACAACGTACTGGGCGATGACCTGGGCATAGCCGTGATCCCCACCTTCAACCCCGACGGCAACGACTACCAGCTGCTGAGCTTCTACGGCTCCAAGTGCATCGGCGTCAACGCCAAGTCCAAGAACCCCGCCGCCGCCGTGGCCTTCGCCGCGTTCCTGGGCAACGAGGAGAACCAAGTCCTGCGCTTTGAGAAGTCCGCCCAGATCCCCACCAACATGGCCGCCGCCGGGACCGAGGCCGTGAAGGCCAACGCGCTGGCCACCGTGCTGGTGAACGAGTCCAACACCTGCAGCGTGATGCAGCCCGTCAACACCACCTTCTCCGCCCGGTACTGGACCTATGCCGGCGCCATCCCCACCGAGATGCGCAGCGGCGCGATCAACAAGGACAACGTGCAGTCCAAGCTGGACACCTTTGTCGCCGCCATGACCGCGGAGTAAGGCTCCCCGCTATGAATTTCATAATGCCTGGTACAGACAAGATCCAAATGTCCATAAAGCGGCGGGGCGCCGTTGCTGCGG
>OFGB01000629.1_pt1 | contig 24709 bp, 23 predicted proteins | sample 1521491 | NCBI WGS metagenome assembly OFGB01 (sample SAMEA3504095, study PRJEB24116) | mouse gut metagenome | biome: mouse gut; feature: mouse-associated habitat; material: faeces | place: Denmark | collected 2011
CCATGAAAACCAAAACCCCCAGAAGGCTCCCAAACAGCCCTGCCATGGTAAGGAACCGATAAGGGAACTGTACTTTGGCAAACACACGCCCCAGCCAGGGAAGCAGGCGGCTGATTTTGTAATAGGGAAATATATTCGTTGCCATGGCAACGGAAATCCCGAAAAACATCATGCATAAAAAGAGCTTCCTCTCCAGCCCCCGGCCCTTCCCCTTGTTGTATAAAAGCAGGGCTGCCAAAAACATGGCCAGGCACACGGTTCCCACCGGCTTGGGGAATTTCCAGGCAATGGTCACGGTTTCTCCCCAGGAAACGTTTAAGGTACCATTCCAATAGACTGCGAAAAGCTCCCCAAGGCTGGCGCCCCATCTCTGGAAAGCAGGCGCCATGTCCACCTTTTCTGTTACCATAAGCTCTTCCCCCATATAATGGAAAAAGGGCACCAGGAACCATAAATTTAAGGCAAGGGTTACCACCGCAATTTTCAGCAGATATCCCATGACATTTTTGTTAAACACCTTTTTTATGCGCAAAACGCAAAAAAGCAGGATCATAAACGCGGTCAGAAAGCAGGTAAGCACATGGGTCTGCAGCAGGCCGGAAAACCCAATCACAGGTGCCAGCAGCTTATCCCCTGTGATTTTTTCCCTGCCATCCTTTTCAAAGGCATACCAAAAGCCCAAAAGCGCCAGGGGCAAAAACATCATGGCGGAATACTCCCCCACTGCCGCCCGGACATAGATACAGCATAACCGATAGGGAAAAAGGGTATACAGGCAGCTTCCGAAAACCGCTGCCGCCTTCTTCCTGGAAATCTGGTAAAAACAATAGTAGGCAATTGCCGCCGTTGCCAGGTTCACAACGCTAATATAACATTTGTAAGCATTCTGCACACTCACGCCCACAAGCCGCAGCAGCGCCGGGAAATACAGCAGCAGGTCCCCATACATCACCGACGGCGGATAGCCCCATCCGTTAAACCAGCCAGGCTGCATTTTCACAGGGAAGCTCCCTGCCAGGAGCCCTTCCTTCAGCCCTTCTATCCGGAACAAATGGAAAGCCAAGTCATGCCCATATAAAATATAGTTTTCCAAAAGCCCTAGGGAAGCCGTAAAACCGATTACAAAAATACTCAGCACTTCAAAGCTTCTTTTAAATTTCCTATTTTTGAAGCACACAAAGGCTGCCCCGCCGTTCACCGCCAGCAATCCCACCGCCATAGAGAAAATCTGGTAGATCCGGGAATTGGCGGCCGTTTCTATGGAGATCTTACCAATGGGAAATCCCTCCCGCTCCGGCTCCACTGCCATCCACAGTGCATTAACATCATCATTCACATAGATATCAAAGGTTTTCCTGTGCTGCAGGGGGGAAAGCTTCACCCGGTCGGAATACAGGCTGTGCACCCCTGCTTCCTGGGCCTGGGCATAGCAGACTGCGCCCCCGTTATCCTTTGCGTAAGTGATTGTCACCTGGTAGATCCCTTTGGGTACGGCAACCTCTTCCGTGCGGATCTGGTTCGTCCCACTCCCGCTTTCTATATAATAATCCCGGAAACTGTAGCCAAAAGAGGGCTTCTGCCAGGCCCACACAGCAAAAAATCCCAGAAACAACAGCTCCACCAGGCTGAAAATATGATAGTATCTCTTCTTTTCGCTCTCCATCCCAAACTCCCGTTACGTATATGCCTTATCCACATCGATCACAGCAAAATAGTTTCCCTCCATCCGGGAAATTTCCTTTTGCAGGCAGGAGACCACTTCATCGTCTGTCATGGAGTACTCAAAAGGCACTACCACGTCAAAGATCAGGTTTGTGTGGGTAGGCCCCTGCACAATGCGGAAGTCATGGAAGCGCACGTCCCCCTCCAGGCCCCTAATGATCTGTGCCACTTCTTTCTTGATCCTGTTGGTAAGCTCATCATCTTCGCACACCGGATCCATATGGATAACGGCGCTGCAGTTCAGCTCATGGGCAAGCCTGTGCTCGATCACATCAATCATATCATGGAGGGCCAGGATGTCCCCGGCTGCTGGCACCTCCACATGTACCGAGAGCATTACCCTGCCGGGGCCGTAATTGTGCACCACAAGGTCATGGATGCCCAGCACTCCCTGGGGCTTATATTCCATAATGATTTCTTCCATCTTTTCCACAAACTCCGGCTCCGGCGGCTGCCCCAGGAGGGGGCCTACCGTGTCCCTCATTGCGCTTACCCCCGTCCATACCACAAAAAGCGCCACCAGGATGCCGCACCAGCCGTCTATCCTGATTTCCATAAAATAAGCCAGCGCCGTGGAAAACAAAACCGCCAGGGTGGAAACACTGTCGCTGATACTGTCCCTGGCAGTTGCCATCATGGCCGCGCTGTAAATCTTCCTGCTCACAGAACGGTTGTACAAATACATATACATTTTCACACAAATAGAAATTATCAATATGGCAAAAACCAGGGGGCTGGCATCTACCGCCTCCGGGTGAAGGACCTTCCCTGCAGAGGATTTTAAAAGCTCCGCCCCCATCAGCAGGATGATTACCGACACCAAAAGCCCTGAAATGTACTCAATCCTGCCATGCCCAAAGGGATGGGCGCTGTCCGGCTTCTGCCCCGCCATCTTAAACCCCACCAGGGTGATGGCAGAAGAGCCTGCGTCCGAAAGATTGTTGAATGCATCCGCAGTGATGGCTATGGAACCGGAAACCTGCCCCGCGATAAACTTCAGCAAAAACAGGCAGGCGTTTAAGGCAATCCCCGCGCCGCCGCAAAGCATCCCATAGGCCTGGCGCACTGCCGGGTCTGATGTATTTTTGAAATCCCTGATCAATAATCTGGATAAAAGTGTAATCATTTCCCTCATTGTCCTTTCCTGTCCTGAAAACCGTATTAAAGACATTTTATGCTATTTACCTGGAAATTACAATTGTAAAAAATACAGGTCCCTGCCTGTAAAAAAACCCCCAATAATTTCTGTTGACAAATCCATCCAAAAGGCGTATGGTAAATCTGTAACTTATCACCAGATAATCAGGAAAGGAGGTAATGGCCATGTTTAAGAACATAACTATGAATTCACATTTGGTTTGCGTTTTCACAACTGTTTCAAAGATGAAATTACCTTCCGGCTTATATTTACCTAATCTGGCTTTGTATTCCTTGGGCAGCCTGCTTTAAGGGAAATGCTCTGTCATAAGATTTTAACAGCCATGGCAATTTCATTGCCCATGGCTGTTTTTTTGCGCCCACGGGGCAGGCGCGGAGGCTTCCCTCCCGCCCTTTTACCAAATAAGCCGGAAGGTATTTGCCAAATATCTATGCGCTGGAAAAGCGCAGAAATGAGGAGAATCATGAAAAAACTATCAACCTATATTTTGAAACACAAGTTTCTCTATCTGTTTGCCATCTTCTCCATGGTGGCCAGCATCTCACTGGATATGCTCTCCCCCCAGCTTACCAAGCGCATTGTAGACGACGTCATTGTGGGCGGGCAGATGCAGAAACTGACGCCCCTTTTAATCGGGATACTGTGCGTGGGCGCAGGAAGATGCATCTTCCAGTACTGTAAAGAATTTATTTTTGATTTGGCAGGTTCCAAGATTTCCCTGCACATACGGCGGGACCTGTTCCACCATGTCCAGTCCCTGAGCGCGGAATTTTTTGACCGCACAGGCACCGGGGAGCTTATGAGCCGCGTAAAGGACGATGTGGACAGGATCTGGGACGGCCTTACCTATGTGGGCATGCTGCTTTTGGAGGTTATCATCCACACAGCCATCGTCCTTTACTGCATGTACAGCTTAAACTGGAAGCTGGCCATCCTTCCCACTGTCTGTATGGCTGTAGCCGCCTCCATCGCTATTTTTATGGAGAGGAAGCTGGACGGCGTATTTGAAGCCATCAGTGAGGAAAATGCCTCTTTAAATACTGTAGCCGAAGAAAATCTGGCAGGGGTGCGGACAGTAAAAGCTTTCGCAAGGGAGAAATATGAAATATCCAAATTTCTTTCCCACAACCAGCGGTACTATGACCTGAACATGTCCCAGTCCAAACTGTTTGTAAAATACCACCCTTACCTTTCCCTGATCACCAAGCTGCTTCCCGTGGCCATCCTGCTTCTGGGCGGCAACCTGTTCCAGAAAGGGGAAATCACCCTGGGGGACTTAAGCGCTTTTATTGAATATTCCATGAACATTGTCTGGCCCATGGAAATGCTGGGCTGGCTCACCAACAGTTTTTCCTCGGCCATTGCCTCTAACCGCAGGATCAAAAAGCTTTATGAGGAAAAACCCACCATTATTGAGCCGGAAAAGCCCGTTGTGCTGCCCCAGGTAAAGGGAGAGATCGCTTTTTCCCATGTATCCTTCCATAAGGCAGACCGCCATGAAATCCTCCATGATATTACCTTTACCGTCCAGCCCGGAAAAACGGTAGGGATCATGGGTGCCACCGGCGCAGGGAAAAGCTCCCTGATCTACCTGCTCCAGCGTCTTTACGATGCCTCGGAAGGATCCATCTCTGTAGACGGCGTGGATGTGAAATCCTTATCCCTAAAGCAGCTCCGCAGTTCCATTTCCCTGGTAATGCAGGATGTGTTCCTGTTTTCAGACACAATCCTGGAAAATGTAAAGCTGGGCAGGAAAAAGCAGCTTTCCCTGGAAGCTGTGCGGGAAGCCTCCCACAAAGCCCAGGCAGGAAGCTTTATAGAGACAATGGAACAGCAATATGAAACCGTTATCGGCGAACGGGGCGTTGGCCTCTCCGGCGGGCAAAAACAGCGTATTACCATTGCCAGGGCACTTGCCAAAAAAACCCCCGTGCTGGTGCTGGACGACTCCACTTCCGCCCTGGATATGGAAACCGAGCAGTCCATACACGAAACCCTGCGTTCCCTGCCGGATACCACCAAAATCATTATCGGGCACCGGGTCAGCGCCGTCTGCCATGCAGATGAAATCCTGATCCTGGAAAACGGCAGGATTGCAGAGCGGGGAACCCACCAGAGCCTCCTGGCGCAGAAAGGGCTGTACTACCAGACCTACGTAGCCCAATACGGCGAGCCAGCCCCCAGCCCGGAAGCAGCCCTGGCAGCTATCTAACCTGGAACCAACAATAGGAGACAATATTATGAGCGTTAATTCTTACAAGGAGGATGAGCAGTTAGCCGGCGGGAATAAGTTAAACATCCTGCGCCGGCTCCTATCCTATCTTCTTTCCTATAAAAAGGAAATTGTATTTGTACTTTTCATCATGGCCTTTTGCGTCATGGTATCCCTGGTGAACCCCCTTCTTATGGAGGAAGCCGTGGATAAATATATCTCTGTGGGAAATATGCAGGGACTTTTAAGGCTGGTTCTTTTCGCGGCGGCCCTGAACCTGCTTTTTATCGGCGGGATCAAGCTGCGGATGTATATTATGGCCAAGGTGTGCAACAGCATACTGGTAAGCATCCGCCAGGACCTTTACTCCCATATCCAGACGCTGGACCTGCAGTTTTTTGACAGCCGCCCTACGGGAAAGATCCTTGCCCGCATTATCGGCGATGTGAATTCCTTAAAGGATGTGCTGAGCAATTTTGTTACCACACTGATACCGGACTTCGTCACTGTGCTGGCGGTAGCGGCAATCATGTTTGCGAAAAACCCGGCGCTGGCGGCAGCTTCCCTGTGCAGCCTCCCCTTTATGATAATTTTTATCTGGCTGATAGAATTTTATTCCCACAAAAAGTGGCAGGATTTCCGTAAAAAATCTTCCAACTTAAACGCTTTCATCCACGAAGACATGTCGGGGATGCGGATCATCCAGAGCTTCTCAGCGGAAGAGGAAACCAGCCAGACCTTTGACGGGCTGCTGGAGGAACACCGCACTTCCTTCATAAGCGCAGTGCGCCTGGCAGACGGCATGGGCTCTGTTATCGACCTAAGCTGGGGAGTGGGCTTTGCCGCCCTGTATTTTGCAGGACTGCGGATTTTAGAGCCAGGGCAGGTATCTATCGGGACCTTTATCGCCTTCGGCAGCTATATTGGCATGTTCTGGCACCCTATTATGAACCTAAGCAATTTTTACAACCAGATCATCACCAATATCGCCGCCGCAGAGCGGGTGTTTGAAATCCTGGATACCGAAGCGGCCATTACCGATGCCCCCCAGGTGACGGAAATCCCACCTATCAAGGGACAGGTGGCCTTCTCCCATGTAAGCTTTTCCTATGATGGGAATGTGGAAGTATTAAAGGACGTGAGCTTTCAAATCAAACCTGGGGAAACCATCGCCCTTGTAGGGCCTACCGGGGCGGGAAAAACCACCATCGTCAACCTGATCAGCCGTTTTTATGATGTGCAAAAGGGCGTGGTCAGTATTGACGGCCATGATGTGAAAACCGTGTCCATTGAAAGCCTGCGCCGCCAGATGGGTATTATGACCCAGGATAACTTCCTTTTTACCGGCTCCATCAAGGATAATATCCGGTACGGAAAACTGGACGCTACTGACGAGGAAATCATAGATGCGGCAAAGGCAGTCCACGCCCACGACTTTATCTGCAAGCTGGAAAAAGGGTACGATACAGTCCTCTCAGAACGGGGCGGCGGGCTCTCCGCCGGGCAGAAACAGCTCCTTGCCTTCGCCAGGACTATGGTGTCGAAACCCAATATCCTGATACTGGACGAAGCCACTTCCAGCATTGACACCCAGACGGAGCTTCTGGTCCAGGAGGGCATCGACGCCCTGCTCCGGGGGCGTACTTCCTTTGTGATTGCCCACAGGCTTTCCACCATCCAGAAAGCAGACCGGATTTTCGTTATTGATAAGGGGGGCATACAAGAGGAAGGGACCGCCAGGGAACTGATTGCCAAAAAAGGAGCCTACTATAAGCTCCATTCGGCACAGATGATGATGTAATTTGCAGGCGGGGACGAAATGCACAGCCTGTACCAGGCAGGGCTGGGGGACTTGTGCCTCCAGCCCTGCCTGGGGATAATGAGCCTGCATCTATCCCTGTATTTTCATGTACCTCATTACTGACCCCCAAATCCTCTTATTATCCTAAAATTACTTTCCTATGAATTACTGTCTTCTTTATCTGACACACAGCCATGATCTCCCCCACCGCCAACCCTGCCAACAATAAATATGCCAGATTTCTCAGCAAATAAATATCCACTCCCATAAGCGACTGATACCCTGCGGAAATCGGGCTGACCGACCAGGAATATTCTCCCGCCCTGTTGCTTTTGAGCATGGGCCTGTAATCCTTTTCAAACCTTTCCTGTTCCTCCGCCGGTATTTTCAATACACCGCTGGTTTTGTTGGCATAGTGAATCCTTATGCCGTCTGTAACCTCTGTTTTCCCGGTAATGGAAAAGCTTGGCATCATAATAAACTCATCCAGCCAATACATGCCAATGCCCCAGTCCGTTGCCGCCCCTTCTTTTAAAATACCTATGATCTCAAACTCATACCAGTCAAACAGATATTCTGCCCAAAAGGTGCCGCCAACCTGGTAGATATCCCTGTAAGCGCTTCCTATCAAAACCGGGATTCTTTTACCTGGATAATAAACAAAATCTTCTCCTCCAAGGCTTCTGCCTTCTGCCGCTTCTATATGATAATCCTCCAGGACATTCTGGCTCACCTGCAGTGCCTTTGCATTGATATACTGCCCACTTTTTACTGTCATCAGTCCCCTGCCACCATAATCAAAAAAGCTCCCATCCTCCACCCCAAGGGATTGGGCATACATTTCATAATATTGGCCTCCACTATTTGCAAGAAAGTCATATACCTCCTGAAAATCTTCCACTTCCTTCTTAATAGGGCTGCTTTCGTGCTGTATGCTGATATAATGGAAGCCTTTATTTCTATCCTTTTCCTTTTTATCATAAGTAATCAGATTATTTAAGGCCAAAATAAAAAACACATCCCCAACAGCCAACACTGCCATTACCACTGCTGCCAAAATAAATAATACCCTTTTCCGTTTCATGCTTATCCCCCTGTCCTAATTTTCCCATTACTTTTGATGCCGCTCTTTCAATGCAGGCACTTTTTAAAAGAGGATGAGCCAACCTTTTCCCCAATGATACAATACCCACAATTACTGCAATACTGGCCCTCAAAGTAATCTATGGTACAGCCTCCGCTCCCATCCAATTGATGATTCTTATAGATTCCCACATGGTAAACATGGCTACATTCAGAATAGGATACCACCTCCTCCTCTACAGGATAAATATTCCCTTCCTCATCCTCAAACTGTTGGCTATACAATATAACATCCACCCAAAGGTTCTCCCCTTCATAATCATCTGGCGTAAAACAGGTTTCAACATTCATTGTCTTTATATCAGCCATGTCTTCTTCCTCAATTACCCGCAGCACTTTCACCTCTTCATATGCCAACGCTGTCATTGAATTTAAAATGGCCATGATACCCATAAACAATACCGCCAGTAAGCTGGTCCACTTCTTCCTTCCTTTTCCGTAATCCATGATTAATTCCACCCTTTCCTGAATTTTCCCTGCATTTTTCGACAGCCCCGTTTTCCACCCTCTCATCTGCCCCTCCCCCTTGGCGTACTCCAACAGCATATGGGCATACCGGAAACGCTCTTCCTCTGTATAACCCTCCACTACCAGTTCGTCACAGGACTCCTCGGAAACCTTCTCAAATTCTCTCCGGAATAAATAGGCCAGAGGATTGAACCAATGCATTCCCAGTACAACACCCCCCAGCATTTTCCAGAAAAGATCAAATCTTTTAATATGCACCATCTCATGGGAGATGAGCATGTCCCTGTCCACGCTTTGTTCCGGCATTTTACATACAATGACTGGCCTCCAGATCCCCATGGTAAACGCCACAGTGCCAGCCTCAATGGAACACAAAGTAATTTTCCGCCTGATATGCCATTGCAGCCTTTTCTGTTCCAGGCTTTCCTTTTCCTGCGCTGCTTGCCCCCCACTCCTGCATTGCAGCATTCTTCGGTAATTTTTAAGATACCCCACAAGCAAGACTGTAAAGACAAGAAATACCATCAGGCACCAGATTCCCGCCTCCAGCAGCCTACGCTGGTAGCCTGCGCTGATCATCATATTATTCCCTGACTGATATACTACCTTTTCATTCCGAAAGTACTGGTGAAAAAACTGCGGCGGTTCCTTCCGGATATCCTTCAAGGCCTTTCTGTAGGACTCCCCCAACCAGGGCAGCGGCACCAGGTAGTAGATCATCACTGCCTTTAAAAAGAGATATTGCCAACGCCTGGGCAGGTTTTTCCCAAAAGTATGCTTCTGGATAAAGTAGATCAGCAGCATGGCACTGCCGGACAATGTCATTACCAGAATATAGTTCATCCATCCTCCCCTCCCTGTTCACCTTTCTTCTTCTCAAGCAACTTCCTGATCTCCTCTGCCTCCTCCTCGCTGATCCCCTTCTGCCCGGTAAACGCCGCAATAAAGCTGCTTAATTTCCCGCCATACATATGTTCAATATTTTCCTGCATTTGAAGATTATTGTATTCCACCTGGGACAAAACCGCCCTCACTACCCTGTTTTCCCTCTCCACCAGCTTCTTTTCCTCCAGCCGGGCAAGCAGGGTGTTTAAGGTCTGCCTCTTCCATGCCTTGCCTGCCATCTCAAATTGCTTTAACAGCTCCGTCTGCCTGACCTCGCCCCCACACCTCCAAAGCATCTGCAAAACCTCATACTCCGCATCTGCCACATTGTATTTATGGAACATCATAACCCTCCTCCTCGCTTATAGACTACTTTTCGTCTTCTCTATTAGAATACCTTATATAGGACAGGTCTGTCAACCTAAACCGTTAAATGTGGGGAATGTACAGCAAAGCTCCTAACTTCCTTACCCACCCTTGGGCATCAAAAAACCTGCGGCATTCCTATTACCGCAGGATTTTTGATTTCCGTCATCAAACGTGGCTGATATAACAGGGCAAATGATTTATTCCTCCATCTTTTCGGGCTTCCAGGGTTTGCAGCGCCAGAAAACCGGATTTTAAGCTACTCAGCCAATCAGCACCGTCTGCCCCTGGAAAGCAAACCCGTAATGCCGGATCCGCTCCTGGGAAATCCCCCTCGCTAACAGCTCTGTATCATATGCCTTCTCCTTGATCTGGCGCAGCGCAGCCGACACAGTATCCGCCAATGTCTCCTCATCCTCCGGATCCCTCACCTTGAATTCCAGGACAAAGGCGGGATCCCCGGCTCTTTGGGGCTCCAGCATTACATCGTACCTTCCCAGCCCACTCTCCCGGTTGGAGGTGATGTGGTACCTATCCGTCAAGCCTACCATCAGCCCAAGCACAAAACCATGGTAAAACCGCTCCGGTTCTGTTGTTTCCGACGGTTTATTCCCTGCGTCAAAGAAACTGAAAGTCGCTAAGGCTGTCCGGTTCATATAGACATTCATCGCTTTTATGTCGTCAAGCAGCATTGCCTTAACAAATGCATTGTAGGCTGGCGTATAGTCAGCAAACCAGCCCTCGATCAACTGCTCAAACATCATCCTTACTTCCTTGTTTGTCAGCTTCAGGCCATATTCCAGCTTTCCACGCCTGCCTAAGGCGGCCTGTTCCACCCGTAAGTAACCGCTGGCCAGGAGCAGGCTCCAGACTGCATTAGTATTGCTGTCCAACTGGCTGAATATCACCTGTTCGTCAATCCTTGTATGAATGATTTTGCCTTGCAGCAGGTCTTCCATGACTGTCTTTACCTCCGGTTCTCCCTCCCGGATCAGCTTCCCCACAAGGCTGTTGGAGCTGGTATTCGCCCAGTAGGCAGCGAAACGCCGTTTATCCAGGTAATTAATGATGGACCATGGATTATAAATATCAGGGGTTTCCCCAAAAGTAAAACCGTCATACCATTCCCGGACTTCCTCCTTTTCCGTAAGCCCGAATTCATCCATGGCAGCAAACACTTCTTTTTCTGTGAACCCAAATGCATCCTCGTACTTACAGGAAGTCGTGGTAACAATCTCCAGGTTGTTCAGGTCGGAAAAGATGGATTCTTTGCTTATACGGGTAATTCCCGTCATAATGGCGCGTTCCATGTAAGGGTTCGTCTTAAAGGTGGAATTGAACAGGCTGCGGATAAAGACTGCCATTTCATCCCAGTAGCCGTTTACATAAGCCTCCTGCATTGGCGTGTCGTATTCGTCCATTAGGATGATGACTTTTTTCCCATAATAGCCCGCCAGGAACTGCGACAGAGCCTTTAAAGAATAGGAAGCCGCCGCGTCTCCCATTACAGGGGAAATCTCACGAAAAATATCAGGAAGCTTCTCCAACGCCGGATCCTGATCCAGAAGGCGTTCAAATTTATCATACTGGGCTTTGATGATGCGGCAGATTTTATCCCTTGCACTCTGGAAGGTAGTCTCCTTCACATCTGCAAAGCTTATGAAGATCACCGGGTAACTGCCCTGGAGGCTGCGGTATTTGTAATCTGCACCGGGCGATTTTTCCTCCCATATGCTTAAGCCCTCAAACAAGTCTCCCCTGCCTGCATACTCCACGGAAAAGAAATGTTCCAACATGCTCATGGCCAGTGTCTTGCCGAACCGGCGGGGACGGATAATCATCGTGACATCGTCCCGGTTTTCCCACCATTCCTTAATAAACGCAGTTTTATCTACGTAAAAACATTTATTTTCAATGATTTTTCCGAAATCCTGTATCCCGATCCCAACTGTCCCTGCCATTTGGCACCTCCTGCGCTTTCACCAGGCGCTTGCTAGACTTCTGCTTCCCTGCTACGGGATGTAAACATTATACCAATATTTTATCAGCCGCACAACTGGAACCTGATCTGTGGTGTTCTTTTATTTAAGAAACAGATGGATGGACAGCTCCTGTCCCTGTAACGATGCATTGACCTCTCCCCCGTGGAGTTCCACGATGCGCTTTACAATGGCAAGCCCCAGTCCGGAGCTTTGCGGAGTGCTTCTGGCCCGGTCTCCGCAGTAGAAACGTTCAAAGATCCGGTCCGGCTCAATGCCGCATGCATCCGTCAACCGGTTCGTGATACAGATGTGGAGCTGGCCCTCATCCTGTGCCGTCACGGTTACCGGAGCGGAATGATCGGCGTATCTGCGGGCATTTTCCAGTAAATTCTGAAATACCCGTACCATCTGCTGTGTAATAATATGGGCGGCGTGGCTTTCCGCCCCCAGTTGCCAGGAAAGCGTCAGGCCCTCCGCTTCCATCAGAATTTTGTATTCATAAAGGATATGCCGCAGCAGTTCCAACACATCCCTTTTCTCCATGTCCGGTAGTCGGTCAGCGGAGTTCAGCTTTGTATATTCAAACAGTTCGTTGATCAGCCCGTTCAGCCCAGTCAGGCGCCGTTCTACCACTTCAATGTATTCAGCAAAGCGCTGCCTGTCTTTCGGCCCTGTCTCCTTCAGCAGTTCCACATAGCCGATAATCGAGGTAAGAGGACTGCGCAGATCATGGGAGACATTAGTGATCAGCTCATTTTTGCTCTGCTGCTGTCTTTTTTCCCTCTCCTCCTTCTCCCGAAGCTGAACGGACATCTCATTGTTGTAAATTTGTTTGCCGATGTCCAGCCGTTCTTCCCTGGTGTAACTCATTGGTAAACCGTTTCATCTTATCATGTACCCTGTCCAATTTCTACCCCCTCCGTGTCCAGTTTTAGTATACCACTTCATCCGCAGAAAAGCCTGCCGTCTGGGGCCCCGGTTCACCCCTCCCCCGCTGCCTGTCTGCCAAACTCTGCAATGATTCCATCCACCCTTTCCCGGTTCACCCGCAGAAATTCCTTTGTGATCTCCCCGTCCACAATTCTCCTCTGATCCACACTCAGCATGACCGTCCTCCCTGCGCACACAGCAGATACTTTTACATGATATAACGACATCCTGCAGAAGAAACTATGTAAATAATCACTCCTTAATTTGTACTATATTATAGCCATACTATAATACTGCACAACTATCAATCTACTTCTCCTAAAATGTCATAAAAGTCAGATTATATCTCTTCTTCTCCTTTGTATACATACAATTTGTGTTCCTTTCTTGATATCCCTCTCCTGAATGAGATATAATAAAAATGTCCCTGCAGAAAAAACAATTTTTCTGTCACAGGGGCGGGGAAAAGTTGTCTAATACAGAGACACTGCTTATGACAGGAGGAATAATTTTATGAGCAAAAACACCAATGAAGATTTAAACGCCCTGGCCGACAGAGCCGCCGCAGGGGACAGGGACGCTCTGGAAGCTGTCATCGCCGGCGTACAGGACATGGCCTTCAGCCTCTCCCTGCGCATGCTGGGGACCTTTGCCGACGCGGAAGACGCCGCGCAGGAGATTCTGATGAAAATCCTCTCGGGCCTTCCCTCTTTCCGGCAAGAAAGCGCCTTCACCACATGGGCCTTCCGTGTGGCCGTGAACCACCTGAAAAACTACAAAAAGCACATGTTCGCCCACGCCCCGCTGAACTTTGAATTCTATGGAAATGACATAGAGAACGCGGATCTGCAGAACATACCCGACCTGTCCCAGAATGTGGAACAGTCCGTGCTGGCTGAGGAGCTGAAGCTTTCCTGTACCAATGTAATGCTCCAGTGCTTGGATCCCGAGAGCCGCTGCATCTTTGTCCTGGGAACCATGTTTAAAGCCGACAGCCGCATGGCCGGGGAGATCCTGGGAATCACCCCGGAGGCATACCGCCAGAGACTTTCCCGAGTGCGGGGAAAAATGGCCCAGTTCCTGTCCGCCTACTGCGGCGAGTACGGCAGCGGAAAATGCCGGTGCCGTGACAGGATAAATTACGCCATCCGCAGCCACCGTCTGGACCCTGCACAGTTGGATTATACCTCCGCCTCCAGTCCGGATATGGAGCAGCTCAGGGAAATAAAGGGCGCCATGGAGGAAATTGACGGGCTGTCACAGCAGTTTTCTTTCTGCAAAATGTACCAGACGCCGGAGCGCCTGAAAGAATATATCAGAAAATTTCTGGATTCGCCCGCTGCGGCCGCTGTCAAAAATGCCTGACAAATGCCCGCCTGGGCGGAAAGGAGAATACAGCCATGAATACACAGATCATACTGGACTACCTGGAGGGGCTGAGAACCCATAACGAGAGAGAATGGTACCATGAACATAAAGGAGAATATAAAGCAGCCTGCGGCGAATTTGAAGCCCTTCTACAGGAAATGATCCTGCGGATCGGACGCTTTGACAACAGTGTGCTTCACCTGAACCCCGGGGATCTCACCTTTAAGCTGGTGCGCGATACCCGTTTCAGCCATGACAAATCTCCCTACAATCCCGCTTTCCGCGCCCATATCTCCTCCAAGGGAAAACTGCCCATTCCCACAGGCTATTATATTATGATAAAACCAGGGGATCAGTCCTTCCTGGGAGGGGGTCTCTTTGCAGACATGTTCCAGGACGCGGTGAGCATGGTGCGGAACTATCTTTCACAAAATCCGGAAGAGTGGAACCGGATCATCCACGAGAAAGAATTTGCAGCCTGCTTTACCGTAAAGGGCACCGCTCTGAAAAACGTACCCAGGGGCTACGAAAAAGACCATCCCCAGGCCCAATACCTGAAACACAAAAGCTGGTACCTGGAATTTCCCCTCAAAGACCAGGAGCTGCTGGACCCGCAGGGCTTTCTGGACAAAGCTGCCCTCCTCTTTGAGAAAATGAAACCCTTCAACGATTATCTGAACAGGGCTCTGGAGGGCTTTCAGATGCCCACACGGTGAGCTGCTCCGATCCCCCCACTGCTTTTCTCTGATATCTATTTCTATTCCAACAGTCCTGAGGAGTCTGCCCGGGCAGGCTCCCAGAACTGTCCCTCCAATTCCCACGGCTTGTCAGCAGGACATACCAAAATTTGACAAAATATGACAAAATATAACAAAATATAAGGGATACTGACAATAGGATGCCGCTTTTTGCGGGCTGTGCCGGTACCCTTATTTCCTCTGTCTCCACATGCCGGTTCAATGTCCTCAGAGAGGCATTCCTAAGCACGTCAAAGCGGAGGTACAAAAGCATGCCGAGGAAAGGCGAAAACATTTACAAGAGAAAAGACGGGCGCTGGGAAGGGCGCTACATCAGGGAACGGGTGGACGGAAAAGCCCGGTACGGCACGGTGTACGGAAAAAGCTACCGTGAAGTGAAAGAAAAACTGGATGCCATCAAAAAAGAACTGGAAGAGCGGAACCTTGCCGCCGCACAAAATGCGGGGAAAGTCCGGGAGATGGGGAACAGATGGCTGGAGGAAGCGGCTGTGACACTGAAAGAATCTTCCATAAACAAATATAAGGACATACTGAGCCTCTATATCTATCCAGAGCTGGGGGATGCGGAACTGTCCGAGATCACCAACCAGCAGGTGACAGACTTTATGAATCTCCTGCTCTCCACCGGGGGCTCAAAGCAGCAGGGTCTCTCCCCGGCAACCGTGGCGGAAGTCCTGTCCACCATGAACAGCATCCGGGTCTATGCCCTCAGAAACGATCACAGAGTGGTCTTTACCTCTGACTGTATCGACCTGAAGCGGGAACAGGGAGATATCCGGGTGTTCAGTCTGGAGGAAGAGGAAACACTGTTGCAGTACCTGCAGGCCAACCTGGACCTTACGGCCCTGGGCATTCTGGTATGCCTTTACACAGGAATCCGCGTGGGAGAACTCTGCGCTATGAGCTGGGATGACATCAGTCTTTCAGAGTGCAAAATGCATGTGTGCAAGACCATGCAGCGGGTCCGGGTGAATGCCTCAGAAGGCGGGCGCACCGAAGTGAAAATCCTCAAGCCCAAAAGCGCCTGCTCTGTCCGCACCATTCCCCTGCCGGAACCCATCATGAGCTTTCTGGAAGATTTCCACACCTCGGGAACCTTCCTTCTCACCGGGGACGCCAGACGGTATCTGGAGCCCAGAACCATGCAGAACCGATTTAAGAAAATCCTTTCGGCCTGCAACATCCAGGACGCCAATTTCCATGCCACAAGGCATACTTTTGCCACCAGATGCATTGAACTGGGGTTTGACATAAAAAGTCTCAGCGAGATTCTGGGACATGCCAGCGTATCCATCACCATGAACCGGTATGTCCATCCCTCCATGGCCCTGAAGACTGAAAATATGAACCGCTTCTCCACTCTTTTCAGCACCCCCTAGCCAGCGGGAAAACAGCAGAATCTACCGGGGCAGGCGCCGGTAGATTCCCCGGACGACTTCTTCTGACAGAATATAGAGCGACCAAAAAAGAGGCATTTTCCCTGGGGAAAATGCCTCTCTGAAGATCTTTACCTAGGATGTCATCGAAAATAGGTTAGAACCCCCTTTCCCTCAGGATTGACTTTTCCGACTGTTGATATTAATATTAACAATATAATCGAAAGAAAGTGGATAGCATGAAAAAGAAAAAGAATATTTACATTTGCCTAATAACAATTATAATGTTGACTTATATATGCCTGGTAGCCCTTTTATACTGTTCAGAATCCTCCGACAGCAATGCGACCATCCAGACATTCGGCGATGCATTATGGTATTCCTTAGTGACCCTGACCACTGTGGGGTATGGCGATTTAATACCGGTAACGCCGCTGGGGCATATGGTGGGGCTGATCTTTCTGCTCTCTTCCGCCGGCATTATGGTCACATTACTTGGAGGTGTGGTATCCTTTGTCACTAACGAAGGACTGCCCCTGTTCATGCTTGGCCTGCAGCGACACAAAAACTGGTATTACTTTGCAGACTGCGGCGTGGAGTCCAATACCCTTGCCGCAAATATCCACAAGGAAGATCCTGATGCCCTGATCATCTATGGGGAGAAAAAAGGCAGTCAGGGTGAAACCCCAAACTATCCCTGCCTCTATTTAAGCATTTCACCAAACCGTATCGTGGCAAAAAAGAAGAATACCGGCACAAAATGCAAGGTATTTCTAATGAAAGAAAATGATATCGGTGTCAACAGCAGAGCAGTCAACCTACATGAACTACCAGTAGAAGTCTATGCTCGAACCACTAACGGGCAGGACAAGCTCTCCGGCAACATCAACTTTTTCCACAGTTATGAGTGCTGTGCCAGGCAATATTGGCGTTCCAAGCCCCTGTGCCGCCACGAGAACACAATTGTCATCATCGGTTTCGGAAATTATGGGAACAGCATCCTGGAGCGGGCCATTCTGACCAATGTCCTGTCCATAGAACAGCATGTAGCCTATCATATCTTCGGCGGTGTCGGAAATTTTCTTACTGTACACCCTCACCTGAACCAGCTGTTCTCCCTGAACAAGGAATCCCTGACAGGGGACTCCCTGATTTTCCATGAAGATACCTGGGAGGAAAATCATTCTCTCCTGGAACGGGCTGACCGCATTATCATCTGTGTGGATGATGAACAGAATGGCTGGAGTATATTCTGGATCTTAAACAAATATTATAAACTATCCGGCCGCATTGACCTGCGAAGCAGCCGGAAAGCACCGGGCGTCTCTTTTTTCGGCACTAACGAAGATATTTACACACCACAGCAGATCATCCGAACAGAACTGAATCAGGCGGCGGTGACGATCAATGAGATTTTCCGCAGGTCAGTCTCTTATCCTACACTCAGCTGGAACGAACTGGATGATCTTCACCGTCAGTCCAAAATTGCTGCTGCAGATCATCTCCTGATGAAAACGAGAATTCTCCTGGATGACGAAACCATCACAAAACTGACCCCTTCCACGGTAAAGCGGGCTTATGACAGATACTGTATAACCAAAACATCCAACTCAATAAGGGAAACTTACCGTAAGCTGGACCACATGCGCTGGCTGCGTTTCTATATCTTTTACAACTGGAACTATGGCTGTGTCCGCAATGATGCCAAAAGAGAGCATCCCATGTTATGCGAATATGAAAATTTGACTCCTGAACAGCGGCTGGAAAGGGATGCCGCCTGGGAACTGATGGGAAACATTTCCCTTGAACTTGACCCTGGAACATCTTAATCGGAGAAGCCCGGCTCCTGTCACTGCTGCGTCTCAGAATAAAATGCTTCCTGGGTGCTGTCATTGTACAGCACATAAAAAGGCAGCTTCTCCGGCCTGGCGCCGTCCCAAAACTCCCTGGCGCCCCTGATCCAGTCAAAAACCGCCTCCGGCAGATCCTCCGTGGGGTATCCGGGAAGAAAAACCAGCATCTCCTCCACGTCCTCCAGGCCCAGGGGACCGGCTGTGATATACCGGGTCCGGTCCTCAATCTCCACTTTCCCGGGGGTGTCATATTCCAGGGACTCCAGCCGGAGGGAACAGAGAAACTCTCCCTTCTGCTCCGGCGCCGAAAATCTGCCGCGGAATTCACAGAGATAAAAGGTACCGCCGGGATATTTCTCCCCACTCTCCCAGCTGTGAAACAGGCCGGAAAAACTGCCCTCATCCTCCAGATACAACTCAGTGGCCCAGCCCCCTGCCCCGCTTGAAAAGTAAAAAATATCCGGCATCCGGGCAAATAAATCCAGAGCGCCTTCCCCGCCCTCTGTCTCTGTCCCCAGGCCCTGCCGGGACCAGTACCACACAGCTCCCCACAGGAGGACCAGAATCCCTGCCAGCACAGACGCCAGAAACCACTTATTCCTGCCGCCTGCCTTCCTGGCTCCGGACAAGGTATCCCCTTTCTGATTATCCGCCGCCTTTTTCCAAATCTCTTTCATACCTGCCGCCTTTCAAATCTCCCGGCTCAGGGGTCACTCCATATGCGCTATGTATGTCAGGTGGTCCCCCAGTCGTTCCAGGTTGGACACCAGATTGATGAACACCCCGCTGCTCTCCGGCCTGCACTCCCCGGAATTGAGCCTCTTGATATGGCTGTCGATGAGCTTCTTGCGGAATGCATCCACTTCCTCTTCCACCTGGTCGATCCGAGGCAGCAGTTCCTTCTCCCGGCTTAGCATAAACTGCTTCAGCAGCTGATAGAGATCGTCCACCTTCCCCACCATGGCGTCCAGTTCCGCCATAACGCTCTCGGAAAAATGCAGATTCTGCTCAATGGTCCTGGCGGTGTACTTTGTAAAATTGTCCGCAATCTCAGCGATTCTCATAATATCGCCCACATTGTTATGAAGATTGGAAATGCTCCTCTCATCAGAAAGCCTGCTCTGGGCAGAGAGGCGGATGAGAAAGTTCACAATCTCCTGGCTGGTGCCTCCGGCCTGTTCAATCAGATTCTGGGCAGGCCCAATCAGGCTCTTGTCTTTAGACTGAAAAGAACGATAGGCCGTCCGAAAGGCCTCCATGGCGGTGTCCGACAGATGCACCATCTCCTTCTCCAGCTGGGAGATGGCCAGGGACGCGCTTGCCAGCATTCTTTCGTCCAGACAGGTGGACGCCCTGTCCTGCTTTTTCCCCCGGACCAGAAGCTCGGATATCTTCACAAACACTCCGCAGAAGGGCAGAAAAAGCACAGTACAGGCCACATTGAAAAAGGTGTGGAACATAGCGATCTGAGTGGCCACGGAGCCAAACCAGCTGCGGAAAGTACACTCCAGAAAAGAAGGCCAGCACATGAGAAGGATAAAAAAGAGAAGGGAGCCGAAGGTGTTAAAGAGCAGATGGATAAAACCTGCCCTTCTGGCATTGGTCCCTGCCGTAAAAGAAGACATCAGCGCCGTAACACAGGAGCCGATATTGGTGCCCAGAATCAGGTACAGCACCTCGTTGCCCCCGGTTCCCACCGTCAGGCCGGCCACGGACATGGCAATGACCACAGAAGTGATGGCCGAACTGGACTGAACCAGGGCCGTTAAGGCTATCCCCGCAAAAAGCAGCAGAAAAGGATTGGTCAGTGACTCAAACATGCCCTGGACCGCGTCGTAGCTGCCTTTCATGGCGTCGGACATCAGGGACAGGCCGATAAACACCAGCCCCAGACCGGCCAGAATCAGGCCGGTCTTTTTCAGGTTGTCGCTTTTACAGACCATGCTCATCATGATCCCCACAAAGACAAACACCTGGACATAGGTGGTGATGGGAAAGGCGCTCAGCGCCGCCACCTGGGCGGTGATGGTGGTACCGATGTTGGCCCCCATAATCATGGCGGCAGCCTGGTGCAGGTTCATAATTCCCACATTCACAAAACCCACAATGAGCACGGTGGTCACGCCGGAACTCTGGATCAGAGCCGTGGCCGCCGCCCCGATGCCCACATTGGCAAGCTTTCTGCCGGCGGTTTTTCCGAACAGCGCCTTGATCTTCCCTGTGGCAAGCTGCTCAATATTTCCTGTGAGCAGATGCACCCCCACCAGGAACACCCCGGTGCCGGCGGCTAATCTTACCATAAATAACAGCAACTCTTCAAAAGTCATCTCTCTTCCCTCTCATCTGTTTCTCTTATTGTCTCCGGTTCATATCACTGCTTGACTCTTCAGGCTTTCCCACCGTTTTCATAAGCTGCTGGGCATACTCTCTGTTGTACTCCACCACCTGGGACACCGCCTCATCCCCGCCGCCGATATTTATGGAAAAATCGTCGTCGATCTGGCCGTTCTCATCATAGTTTCCTGTGGAACACAGGACGTCATGTCCCCCTGCGGAAGGGATATAGCTGTCCCTGTCCCACGCACTGTCCCCGGGCATCAGCGCCGCCTTCTTTTCCCCTTCCACCACGCCTGCGGGAGGCAGATACAGTTTTCCGATTTCTTCAATTCTCATTCCCATTTTCTTTTCACTCCTATTCCAATTCATCTAATCACAGCAAACACCATATGGGCAGCATACATCAGCACCATCACCGCTCCCTCCGGCCGTTTCAGAGTCCTTGCCGTAAGGAGGAAGAGAAAGGTCAGCAGACTGACAAAGATCAGAATCCCCATGTCATACACCGACGCCACATTCACCGCCACCGGATGGATGGCGGCTGAGATGCCCAGAATCAGCATCAGGTTAAACAGATTGGATCCCACCACATTGCCCACCGCCAGGCCTGTCTCCCCTTTTCGGGCCGCCACCACGGAAGTCACCAGTTCCGGCAGGGACGTCCCCACGGCCACAATGGTGAGCCCGATCAGTGTCTCCGACATGCCCAGGGCCCCTGCAATTTCCTTGGCGCCGTACACCACAGCCTGTCCTCCTGCCACAATCAGCCCAAGGCCCGCCCCAATGAACAGGGCACACTTCCACAGGGGCTTTTTCTCCACATCCTCCTCCGGGGCCGGATGCTTTCTGGCGTCCAGAATGAGGTATGCAATGTAAGCCCCAATCAGCAGTATCAGCAGTATGCCCTCGCCCCTTCCCACCACTCCAGCATCCCCGTCCATGCCGGCCCGGGCAATCTGTCCCGAGAACACAAAAGTCCCGCAGGAGAGCAGAAACACCAGCGCCGTAACCCCGATGGACAGGGGAAAGTCCCTCTTCAGCACCGCCTTCTCCGAAGAGACCGGATGGATAAGAGCGCACATTCCAAGGACGCAGAGCAGGTTAAAAATATTGGACCCCACCACATTGCTCAGAGCGATCTCATTGGACCCCTGGACTGCCGCCGTAATACTCACCGCCAGCTCCGGAGCGCTTGTCCCAACGGCCACAATGGTCAGGCCGATAATCAGGCCCGGCACCCTGAAATTTCTCGCCAGGGCCGCACTACCGTCCACAAAGATACCGGCGCCCTTGACCAGGGCAATAAACCCCGCAATCAAAACTGCCACACACATGAAAAACATAGTCTTCCTCCATTTCAGAATCCATTTTTCCTCTTTTCAGAAAAAGCGAGGCTATTACTGCAAACATAAGTTACAGTAAAAGTCTCGCTTCTTTTCAACATATCCCGGGGAATTTCCTTCCCGTATTGACGCAGATATGCTACATGCCAACGCATGCAGGCTACTCCCTCTTACACCACTCTTATCATAACAGACCGGAGAGAACCTGTCAACACATTTCAGAGCCCATTTTTCTGAGTGAAAATGTCAATATTAAATGCGACATTTTTTAAATTTTTTTCAACCGATTTTCCTAACCTCTTCTTTGAACAATTCCCCAGCAGAATGATAGTCATGTATCCGGCGGGGGTAGTTGTTTATCCAGTTTTCCATTTCCTCTACTTCTGCGTCCGTCATATCGTCAAAATTTGTCCCTTTTGGCACTTTCCGCCGTACCATCTTATTAGTTACCTCATTCGTGCCACGCTCCCAGCTACTATACGGGTGACAATAATATAGCTGCGTCCGTTTCCCATCCCCCAATATAGAACGCTCCAACTCTTCGCAGTACGCAAATTCACTCCCATTGTCTACGGTTATGCTTTTAAAGACTTGTTTAAACATTCCGCCCCATTTTCTTTCTAAAGCGTCCAGGGCGTCTACTACCGCTTCCGCCGTCTTATCCGGCAGCTTAAAGATAATTTCGTCCCGTGTTTTCCTCTCTGTTAATACCAGCAGCGTATTTTTTGATTTTCCCCGCTGCCCTATCACGCTATCCATTTCCCAATGCCCAAACTCTTCCCGGCTGTCTACCTCTTCCGGGCGTTTTTCTATACTCGTACCAGCCGCAGCCCTGGCCTGCTGCCGCTTCACTTTTTTATAATCCCGCTTCTTATTGGCTTTTACTGGCAAGTCTTTGTTGGTCAACTGCAAAAAGATACCCTTATCAATGTAACTATAAAGAGTGGTTACGCAGATTGTTACAGAAAATTCCCCTTCCCGGTTCTGCGCCTTAAGTTCTCCCAGGACGGCCGCCGGGCTATATCCATCATTTACTATTTTATTTTCTATATAGTTGGCTAGTTTTATATCATTACCAATCTTTAATACTCCGCCCTTGCTCTTTAAATTCTCTTTATACTTATCGTCTGCAATATCCGGGCTGTATCGTTCCTCTTGTGTAAGGTCGGAATTAAGGGCAGTATAAACCCCTCTTTTTATTTCCCGGTATACTGTGCTTCTGTGTACGTGCAACTGTTCCGCTATTTCTGCCTTGCTATGCCCCGCCTTTAAAAGCGCTTCCATCTTTATTCTATCGGATTTTGTTAAATGCTTAAATGTCTTCGCCATACCCTTTTTTCGCTCCTTTGTACGCAGAAAAGCCGCAGGCTATTTCTGTCTGCGGCTCCCTTTTTTACTTACAACACTTTTTGCATGGGGTGTATTTAACCTTTGCCCTACTAATCGGTATGGCTTTCGGATTTTTCATACCGGAACAATTAGGCTTAACATGGTATTTTTTACTGCTGCGGTCTACATATACATAGGCTTCACTTACCGGATTTTTGGTACTTTCCTTTGGTTCCTCAACAATATCTATTTCTATATTGCACCCGAACGTCTGTACCCCCCCCGGAAATTTCCAGTATTTCCGCTGTATACCGGGCGTTCGGATACTTCCTTGCTAAATCTTCCGCAAGTTCCGCAGACAAATTCCCTAATATTTTATTGCCCCATTTAACATACGCAGCAGGCTTCCCTTTATAGGTATATTTTTCTATTTCTATTTCTTCGTCGCCACTCATACGGCCTAATATATCCTGTCTGTTTTCGCCGTCCTCATTTTCAAAAGTAACGCCTACTATTTTCGTGCGTATGGTATCCACAACCTTGCCGCCGGATACAGGCGTAACCGTTCTTGTCTGCGCCTTCTGCTGCTCTTCTGCTTCATGCCCCGGCCTTCTCGCTACCAGGAAGCATACGGCAGCAATCACTATGCAGCCGATACCGCCCGTTATATTCCCGGAAGGAAACGCAACTACTCCGCTTACTGCAAACAACGCAGCCACCCCATAAAGTACCATTTTCTTTTTACCCATGTTTATGCCTCACTTTCGTAATAATTATTTCAATCCTAAAATTTCATCAGCCGACGCGCCCAACTCTTTACATATCCTTGTAAACACTTCTACAGAAGGCGTCCGCTCTCCGTTTTCCCAGCGGCTTATGTCTTTTTGGTATACCTGTAATCGTTCCGCAAGTTCTTTTTGAGAAACGCCCGCCGTTTTTCGCGCCTTTTTTAAGTTCTCCGTAAAACTCATTCAATGCCCTTCTTTCGCTGTCCGGCTCTGCCGCTTATTTTTCTTTTCTCCTTTCCGTCTATATCTTATACCCTTTTGGGTATTTCGTCAATGGTTTAAGCGGAAATACTTTTATTTTCGCGCAATAAAAAAGAGGGTAAGCAGCAAAAACTACCTACCCTACTTTCCTATGCTTCCGGCGTCTTCTGCGCCTTCCTTTTATACTCTCTTACCACTTCTATGGCCTCTTCCAGCTTCTCCGGCTCCATCATTTCGTTACAAGCCTGCTGCTGCTTTTCCCTGTCCTTGCCTTCCTGGTATGCCGGGCATTGTTCGCAGCCTACGGGTACCGCTTCCGTACAGATTGAAAAGGCCTCCAGGCGGTCGGCTGCTTCCTGGTAATCCATAGTCTTACACCTTCAATTTCCAGCCAATTACAATATGGTCGGCAGAAATCTTCTGATACTCCGCCTTATTGGCCGCTACAATGGCGTCCACGGTGGTACCGTACTGCTTTGCCAACTTCCCCAGGGTATCGCCCTTCTTTACCTCATGGACGGATACAGAAACATTACGGTACAGCACCTTCCCGGCGGCGTCAAATACTGCGTACCCTTCCGGGCAGTTATTTACGGCATTGTCGTACACCTTGTAGGCGCCCACCTGGCTGGCGGCGTCTTCCCAGGACTTGCGGACACGGTACCAGGAAGTAGCCGCCTGGTCTTCT
>OFGB01000631.1_pt1 | contig 24588 bp, 19 predicted proteins | sample 1521491 | NCBI WGS metagenome assembly OFGB01 (sample SAMEA3504095, study PRJEB24116) | mouse gut metagenome | biome: mouse gut; feature: mouse-associated habitat; material: faeces | place: Denmark | collected 2011
CAATCTATGTCTCTCTTTTTCTTATCTGAATTTGCGCAACTTATTATACCTTATCATAAGGTATAATAAGTTGCGCAAATTCAGAAAGGAGAAAGCAAACTATGTCTGAGAAAAATTGGGTTCTACTACAATAAATGTTGGGGTGTCACATCGAAAGGTGTGATACAGCCAACATTTATTGTAGAACCCGTTTTTGTTTGCACGAAGAAGCAAGTTCATGGAATCCTCAAATGATCATTGCCCGAAATAGGCATTCAGAGTACAGTTTTCTGAATCGTTAACCTTTATGGGGCGACATGCAAGGAGGCCCATAAATCATATTTCAAATCATAATGGTTGACCATTGGCTGGTTGCCTTCGTCCCACTCTGTATACCAATAGCATTCCACTGCCCAAAAATCAGCGGAGGGCTCTTGGAGATGGCGCATTGGCTGATACAGTTGAATTTCAAGAACATCACCGTTTTCCTTGTGATAACAGATGGTATTCGCGGATACATTCCACTCCGTAAAGCTGCCGTCTTTTAAAGCCAGATATTCCCGCACGAAGGTCATCGCTACGAGTTCAGGGTCCAATCGCCAGGTGTCGTGGCCATGCAGGACATTTTGATAAATGGTCTGCGCTGCTTCATAAAATTCCGGTGTAAGATAGTCTACCGTAACTGTACAATCTATTACCTGCCATGTATTTTTGTTTTGCTGACATTGCAGTGTTTCTTCATAGGCATAATGGTTCTGTCCTGAATCTATCATATCGTAGGTGAGGATTACAAGATATGGTTTTGAGAGCTGGCCATGGCTATCCATCTCCGGCATTTGCACTGTGGTCTGCCAGCTATTCGCCCAGGGGCTGGAACCGCGCAGAAACATTCCTTTTTTACCTTCCTCGTTGGTTACCCACATGGGCATCCAGTCTTCCCAGTAATCGGTATTTTCCCAATCGCTGGATTGGTCTACTCGATGTTGTAATGCATTGCTCATGAGTGCATACCGCGTTTTGCCGTCTCGGTCAGCCCAGCTTTGGGCCCACTGGTCTGCCAACTGCATCAATTCCTTTTGCTGTGCATCGGTTGTCAATAGCTCCCAAGTGTCATCGGCCTGATTGTACAGATAATAGCGATAGCTCTGCAAGTCATTTGCCCTTTGTGCCGCAATGGCATAGATATTGATCAGGCGGCCCTGCATGGGTGTATCGTCCCGCCAGTGCAGTTCAAAGGATACACCGCGCACACCGTCAAACTCCTGTAAAGCGGGTGCTGTCAGTTCCTGCTGGGCGGCGTCAAAACTTCTGTTTTCCTTCAGCCATTGGGTTAATTGTTTCTGGGGAAGATCAAAATAAATACTGTTCTGCATCCGCTGTAATCTTTCTAATAAAGTGCCTTCATTGAGTTCTCCATCCGCTGTTTCCTTCAGCCAGTCCAGATACTCTTCGGCTGAATACCGGAGAGGCTCTGCTGTTGTGCTGTACCATTTTGTCTGATATCCGTCGGTATAGAGAAGCAGCGTGGAGTTTTCTAAAATTTCATTTAAGCTTTGCAAAAATGCATAGATAGCCTGTGTATCAAAATGGTACGCAGCCTGTGCCAAGCTGAAGGAAACCTCGTCTGTTTGTGTCAGCGTGAGATTATCATGTGTACCAAATTCATACAGCTCCCATGCCAGAGAGGAAAGCGCGTGGGCATAGTCAGCGTCCTGCATACAATAGCGCAGTAAATAGCTTTTTCCGTCCAGTTCACATAAATGGTAGCTTTCCCTAGCGTTGTCGCTTACCCAACTTTTGACCGGCAAAGCGATGCCGCGCTCTGTGTAAACGTTTATCAATTCCTGCTTCGGATTTACGACAATTTGTTCTGCTACGCCGTCATGGTTCAAATCGGCTGAAAATGTAGTATCCTGTAACTGTTCGCGGGCAGTTGTACCGTATTGGGCAAACAAAGGCAAAATCTGCTGCGGGTTTTTCACCTGAAAATATCGGGTACCTTCCCTGGTGGAGAGTACCGTCTCTGTGCAATCGCCCTTAAAGGCTGCGACACAAATCCAATCGGGATCCGCTGCTTTCGCAAAAGCAATTGAAGTGTACATCGTGACATCCGTGGAAACGGAACCGTCTGGCTTTGCCGCTTTTTCCTGCACTTGTAAATCAGCCAAAGTCTGCTGCAGCCGGTCAATATCTTCTTGCTCTGTAATCTCCAACTGTACACTGCCCCATTGTAGATATGCCGTATCAACCTTTTCCTCCAGTTCTGGCTGCAAATCACCCAACGGGTACACCTGCATCGGATTCACGCCCAGCGCCGCCATCATCATGACGATCACGATCACTGCCACAGCCGTTACGCCTAGTGCTGCCTGCTTGTAGCGCAGCACGTGCTGGATGCGCTGCTTTACGCTGTTGTTGCCGAAAGCAACTGGACAACTCCATTTCGCTGTCTGCACCGCTAGCTGGAGCAGTGTATCGCTATAGCAGCGTTTTTGTTTATCGTCCAGTTGACAAATGGCCTGTTCATCGCAGGCCAACTCCACATCACGGCTGTAAAAATGCCAAGCAAGCCACACCAGCGGATTCATCCAGTGTAGCAATACCGCCAGCCAAAACAGCGGCTTCAGCAAAAAATCCCTGCGGGCAATATGGCTGCGCTCATGGAGCAGTACCCATTGCTGTTCCTCCTCCGCCAAATCAAAGGGCAGGTAGATTTTGGGATTCAAAATGCCAAAGACAAAGGGAGAGGCGATCGTATCGCACAGATAAACACCATCCCCGGCGGGTAGCGCTTCCCGCAGCTGCTGTCGCAGCCGCAACCAGCTTATGAGCGTATACCCGCACAGCACTGCAATGCCCAACAACCACAAACGAGCCGCCAGAAACAGATAGATTTGCAGTGGGTTGACACTGCCCTGCGGGTTGGGTGCGGAAGTTTGTGCCAATATGGGATTGATTGTTTCATCGGCAATGTGGTTGATTGACTCTGCGGCAGTCTGTACCTGCGGTGTCGTATAGACAATTTCCGGCTGAATAGACTGATGCTGCGGTACTAGACTGAATTCCGCTTCCAATGTCACCGGACACAGCAGCCGAAACAGAACCACCATCCACAGCAGACACACATATTTTTTCGGTACTGGCCGCAGCAGCAAGCGCAGTAACAATACGACTCCAACCACCCAACTAGCCGTCAGAGATAGATTCACGATATCTAAAAAAATCTCATCCATTATCGCACCTCCTTGTGCTGGTCAATCATCGCCTTTAACTCTTCTGCCTCCTGTTCCGACAGGGTATCTCCGCCCAAAAATGCTGCGATAAAGCCGGGCAAGGAACCGCCGAAGGTGCGCTTCACAAACTGACGGCTCTCACCTCGTTGGATTTCCTCCTGGGGAATTATTGATGTGACTACCGAGTTTTCCGTTTGAAAAATGCCCCGCTCACACAATCGCTTCAACACCGTGTAAGTGGTAGTCCGTTTCCATTCCAGCTGCTCCTGACAAAGCTGTATCAGCTCCTTTGTTGTTACCGGCTCGTGGGCCCACACAATGCAGGCGAATCGATATTCACTTTCAAATATTTTTGGTGTTTCCATTTTTATCCTCCTTTTTGTATGTCATCATAACTGTAAGAACGTTCTTTTTTACTAGTAGGTTTTCTGTTAGGCGATGTTGTGACTGGTCAACATACCGGCAAGTTTGTCTAACATATTAGACAAACTTAGTCTAATCCATTAGACAAAAAAAGTCAAGAAAAATATGGGAGAACCTGTAAACAAAAAAGCCTCAAAGATGCGCTTCTGGTAGACAGACTAAGGTGCAGCGGCATTGGAGAAAGCTGATTTTAAAATTGCAATTGCGATACTGCGCAAATAATTGTTTATATGTTATTTGCTGAAAATACTGTTATAAAACAATTGCGATTTTTTATTGAGATATGCAAAGTGTTATAGTATAATAACGGTAGAGGTGACAGTGATGACGGCAACGAAACATGAATTGATTTTGAAATACATAGAAACCTTACCGGTGGGCACGAAGGTATCTGTACGCCAGATTGCCAAAGACTTGGAGGTCAGTGAGGGTACAGCCTATCGCGCTATCAAACAGGCGGAAAATGTGGGCCTAGTCAGTTCCATTCCCAAGGTAGCGACCATTCGCATTGAGCAGCCGGTAAAAAAACAGTTGGAGGACATGACGCTGCACGAGATTAATCTCATCGTGGAGGGTTCTTTTTTGACAGGACAAAATTATAGTGCGAGAATCCCAAAATCTTTCGCGGTGTGTTTCAGCAAGGAGGAATTGCTGGGGAAACATGTGGGCAGCAATACGCTGGTCATTGTGGGCAATGTGGAGGAATTGCAGAGTTTGGCCGTGAAACGGGGCGCGGCACTGCTGGTGGTAGGTGGTACAGTACCCTCTGCCCGTGTGCTGCGGCAGGCAGAGGATACCGGCACGCCAGTCATGGCTTCTCCGTATGATGCTTTTGAAACGATTTCCATGATTAATAAGGCAATTTATGAGAGATTGGTACAGCAGGATTTGGTGCGCATCGGTGATATTATGAAGCGGGATGTGGCTACTTTGTATCCCTATGATACGATTTTGGATTGGCATGAATTGACATTGAAATCAGGGCACAGCAATTTCCCGGTTATCAATGGGGAAAATAAATTGTTGGGTGTAGTGACACCTTTGAGTGTGACGGGAATGAGCAGTAATATGCCTATCAGTGAAGTGATGGATACAGAAATGCTGACAGCGCGGGCAGACAATCTGGTAAGCCACATTTCTCGTCTATTAGTATGGGAAGATTGTGATATGATTCCTGTAGTGGATGATGACAGCCATTTGGTAGGTGTAGTAAACAGGCAGGATATTATTCAGGCGTTGCAACAAACACAAAAACAGCCGCAGTTTGGAGAGACGGTAGATAATTTAACTTTGAGCGGATTTAAGCTGGATGATGCGGTAGGTGATCACCGTATTGCCATTGTGGGAAATGTCACGCAATTTATGATGAATGAAGTAAATATTGCCAGCTCTGGAGCGATTACCATGATCGTCAGCAATGCAGCGACGATTGCGGCACGAAAGCTCCTTCGCTTACAGACAGTCGTGGATGAGCAGCATTTGATTTGCGTCGAGCCTATCAGTCAGGATGAAACCATCTCTGTGGTGGTGGAATTATTGCAGTTTGACAAAAAATACGGTAAGGTTGAAGTGATTGTGCGTTCCGGGGAGCAATTGAAATATAAAGCATATCTTATTTTGAAGGTGTTAAAAAAATAGTGGAATGGATACAGGAAAGATTTGGGAGTATTTATTTTTTGAGACACACGGCAAAAATATAGGTGCATTAGCGGGAGAAAGGATAGAACATGGAGCCATTTGTACATTTACATAATCATACAGCGTATAGTTTATTGGACGGCGCCAGTAAAATTGAAGATCTGATAAAACGGGCACAGGAGCTCAATATGCCTGCTATGGCCATTACCGACCATGGTGTGATGTATGGCGCGGTGGATTTTTATAAAGCGTGTAAAAAAGCTGGAATCAAGCCTATCATCGGGTGCGAGGTTTATGTGGCATCTCGCACTCGCTTTGACAGACAGGCAGGATTAGATGACAGCTCCTATCATTTGATTTTATTAGTAAAAAATGAAACAGGATATCGCAATTTGTCCAAGCTGGAAACCTTAGCTTCTTTGGAAGGATTTTATTATAAGCCCAGAGTGGACAGGGAGCTTTTGGCGCAATACCATGAGGGGCTCATTGCGCTGTCAGGCTGTATGGCCGGAGAAGTGGCACAAAAAATCCTGCAGGAAGATTTGGATGGCGCCAGGGAAGCAGCACTGTGGTACAAAGATACTTTCGGCGCTGAAAATTATTATTTTGAAGTGCAAAATCACGGAATTCATGAACAGATGCAAATCAATTATCATCTGAATTTATTGAGTCAGGAATTGGATATTCCCTTAGTAGCCACCAATGACAATCATTATGTCTATGCAGAGGATGCCAAAACTCAGGATGTGATGCTTTGCATCCAGACAGGGAAAACCTTAGACGATGTAAACCGCATGCGGTTTGACAGCAATAATTTTTATTTGAAGAGCTATGAAGAAATGCAGCAAGCATTGGGAGATTACCCGGAATCACTGCGCACGCCGCTGAAAATTGCGGAGCAATGCAATTTTGATTTCACTTTTGGCGAAAATCATATGCCGATTTTTGATGTGCCGGAAGGATATACGTTGGACAGTTATTTTGAAGAATTGTGCCGCAAAGAGATTGCTACCCGTTATAATCCGGTCACCGAAGAGGTATTGGAACGTTTGGACTATGAACTTTCGGTGATTAAGCAGATGGGCTATTCAGGGTATTTTCTCATTGTTTGGGACTTTATCCGTTTTGCACGAGAAAAAGGCATTTATGTGGGACCAGGACGGGGATCGGCGGCGGGCAGCATTGTATCCTATGCGCTGCACATTACGGATATTGACCCGTTAAAATATGATTTGCTTTTTGAGCGTTTTTTGAATCCAGAACGGGTTAGTATGCCTGATATTGATATTGATTTTTGCTACGAACGGCGTGGTGAGGTCATTGACTATGTTATTGAAAAGTATGGACAGGACCATGTCTGCCAGATTATTACCTTTGGTACCATGGCCGCCCGCGGTGCCATTCGCGATGTGGGCAGAGTGATGAATGTGCCCATTGCTACAGTCAATAAGGTTGCAAAAGCCATTCCCAATGAATTGGGAATGACCATTGATAAGGCGCTCCATGCATCACAGGAATTGCGCAATTATTGCGATGAGGACGCACAGATTGCGGAACTGATAGCTACGGCGCAAAAGCTGGAAGGACTGCCCCGCCATGCAGGTACCCATGCCGCTGGCGTGGTAATTTCCAAAGAACCGCTAGATCATTATCTTCCCTTGCAGAAATCGGCAGAATGCGGTGTGATTACCCAATATGCCAAGGAAAATGTAGAAGAAATCGGTCTTTTGAAGATGGACTTTTTAGGTCTGCGCACACTGACTGTTATTAATAAAGCAGTAGATTTAATTAAAGAAAATCAGGGTGTGGTTTTGGATTTTGCAACGATGCCTATGGATGATGCTGCAACTTATAAGTTGCTATGTGATGGGGACAGCATCGGGGTGTTCCAAATGGAAAGCACCGGTTTACGAGCGATTATGCGGGAATTGGAGCCCAACAGCTTAGAAGACATCACTGCTATGGTGGCGCTCTACCGTCCTGGTCCGCTGAAAAGCGGCATGGTAGATGACTTGATTGAGCGCAAGCATGGCCGTAAAGAAATAGAATATCTTCATCCTTCATTGGAGCCAATACTGCAGCCAACCTACGGTGTGATTCTGTATCAGGAGCAGGTTATGCTGATTGCTCGCGATTTGGCAGGATTTTCTCTGGGACAGGCAGATATGCTGCGCCGCGCTATGGGTAAGAAAAAGCCGGAAATTATTGCTGCCATGAAACAGGATTTTATGGACGGGGCAGAGCGGAATCAGGTAGACCGTACCGTGGCGGCCAAGGTATTTGAGCTCATCGAGTATTTTGCCGGCTATGGTTTCAATAAAAGTCATAGCGCCGCTTATGCCATTGTGGCTTATCAAACGGCTTATTTAAAGGCTCATTATCCCGTGGAATTTATGGCGGCGTTATTGACCAGCATCATGGATTCAGCCGATCGGGTGTCGTTTTATATTGCGGAATGCAAGCGTATGAATATCGCGGTGCTGACTCCCGATGTCAATGAGAGTCAGGAAAACTTTACGGTGAGCAATGGGCGGATTCGTTTTGGTCTGGCGGCGATGAAAAATGTGGGGAAGGGCGCTATGCAGTCCATTATTCAGGTGCGCAATGAGGATGGGCCATTTACCTCCCTGCAAGATTTTTGCGCAAGGGTGGATTTAAGCCAGGTGAATAAACGCATGCTGGAGAATTTAATTAAGGGCGGTGCATTTGATTCTTTAGGAGGAAATAAACGTCAGCTTTTGGATATTTTAGATTTATGTCTGGAGCAGGGCAATGAAATTCGCCGCAATAAGGCCAGTCAACAGCTTTCTCTGTTCGACTTTACGGGGCAGAGCGAGCAGAGTGGGTACGGCGTGATTCCCCTACCGGATATGCCCGAATTTAGCACCCGCGAGTTGCTGGATATGGAAAAGCAAATTTTAGGGCTGTATGTCAGCGGCCATCCTTTAGATGATTATAGGAAAGTACTGCAGGAAAAAACATCTACGACTTTGGCAGAATTGACAGAGGAGCAGGATCAGCAGCGCATAATTGTAGGCGGCATGATTAACAGCTTCAAAATTAACACCACCAAAAAAGGTGATACCATGGCGACCTGTCGCTTTGAAGATCTCACCGGCAGCATGGACTTGCTGGTATTTCCCCGCATCTTTATACAGTATCGGGAGATGATTCAAAAGGATGCTATTGTGCTAGTGAAGGGCCGCTATTTGGATCAGGACGACAATCCAAAGATCTCTGCCGATGAAATCTTGCCATTGCCTGATGATGCGCAATGGGAGGAAGCCAAAAAGCAAGGAAACACGCAGCAACCCATGGGAAAGGAGCCCTATCGGACAGCGGAACAGAAGACAAGTGTTTCTCGCAGAACGGAACCAGTTGTACAGGTGGCTTCCCTGCAGGAGGTTGCCAATAAAAAGTCAAAAAAATTATATTTGCGTTTACAAGGTGAAAATAAAGCAATTCCTGTGCAGGAAAAATTGAAGCGGATATTGCGGCAGCATCACGGTGAAACGCCAGTATATTTTTATTTCAGTGATGAAAAACGGTTAATGCTGGCAGAATACAGCTATTGGGTGAACAATGAAATTGATTTGATTATGTTTTTGAGCCAGCTTTTAGGGGCGGAAAATATCTCTGTAAAAGAAAATCAGGAAAAAGGATGAGGATAGATTGAAAACAGCAGTGTATGCGGGGACGTTTGATCCAATTACCGATGGACATTTGAGTGTGCTATCCAGTGCGGCGAAAGTATTTGATGAAGTAATAGTGGGCGTTGCCGCTGATAATAATAAAAAAACTCTGTTTACGCTGGAGGAACGTACCCAGTTGGCTAAGCTAAGTACGGCCCATTTGAACAATGTGCGTGTGGAAGCATTTTCCGGTCTTTTGGTCAATTTCGCTCGCAGTCAGGGTGCTACGGCGTTGGTGCGGGGGCTGCGCGTTGTTTCGGATTTTGAGTATGAGATGCAGATGGCCCTATTCAATAAGGATTTATGCAGTGACTTGGAGACCGTTTTTTTTATTGCCGATGCAACCCATTCCTTTATCAGCTCTAGTCAGGTGCGCAATATTGCCAGTCTGGGCGGTGATATCAGCAAGTATGTGTCTGAGCCAGTGGTCAAAGCGTTACGGAGGAAATATCAAGACCACACGTAAGTGAAATGTCATACAGTTCCGTAGAAGCAAGACACTATGAAATATGTTTCGATAGAAGGAGTTGGATGATTGATGAGAAAGAAGACAAAGATTGTGTGCACCATTGGTCCAGCCAGTGAATCCATTGAAGTCTTAGTGCAGCTGTTAAAGCATGGCATGAACGTGGCCCGGCTTAATTTTTCCCATGGCACCCACGATGAACATGCCGCGCGTATCGCAAATATTCGCAAGGCTTCCCGACTGACCGGAATTCCGGTGGCTATTATGCTGGACACGAAAGGGCCGGAGGTGCGCACTGGCATGCTGGAAAACGGCGCAGTGCAGCTGGAAGCAGGGCAGGAGGTATGTCTGACTACAGAGGTCATCACTGGAACGGCACAACGTTTTACCATCAATTATGCGGGGATTATCGAGGATTTGCATGTGGGTGACGAAATTCTTCTGGACGATGGTCTGATTCGCTTGGAAGTGTTAGAACTGGCGGCGCCGGACATTCGCTGCCGTGTCTGTAACAGCGGGTGGTTGAGCAATCGCAAGGGTGTCAATATTCCCGGTGTGGCCTTGAATTTACCGGCGGTAGGCGCACAGGATTATGAAGATTTGCTTTTTGGCATTGCGCAGCAGATAGATTTTATTGCAGCCTCTTTTGTGCGCAGTGCTGATGATATCATGCAGATTCGTCAGATATTAGAGGAGCACGACGCGGACATTCATATTATAGCTAAAATTGAAAACGGGCAGGGCGTCGAGCATATAGAGGAAATTCTGACTGTTTCGGACGGGCTGATGGTGGCGCGGGGCGACTTAGGCGTAGAAGTGCCTACAGAGCAGGTGCCACTATTGCAGAAGATGATGATTCGCAAATGTAATATAGCAGGAAAGCCGGTTATCACGGCAACGCAGATGTTGGATTCTATGATACGTAATCCCCGTCCTACCAGAGCAGAAGCCAATGATGTCGCCAACGCTATTTTTGATGGCACCGATGCTGTCATGCTTTCGGGAGAAACTGCAGCAGGCAGTTATCCTGTGGAAGCGGTGCAAACGATGGCGCGCATTGTCAAAACTACGGAGGAGGCCCTGAAACAACGGGAACTGCAGCCTTTGGAAGCTGGTCAAAAGCATATTACCGATGCCATTGGTTATGCGACCTGTACCATAGCTGCCAGCTTGGAGGCAAAAGCAATTATTACCGCCACAGAATCTGGTTCTACTGCGTGTAAGGTTTCCAAATATCGACCGGCGGCAGATATTTTGGCAGTTACCAGCAAGGAAAAGACCTTGCGCAAATTGTTACTCATGTGGGGCGTTACGCCCATTTTGGGGGAATCGGTTACCAACACCGACGATATGCTGCAAGGTTCTGTGCTGCGCTGTGCGGAACAGCAATTGATTCATGACGGAGATGTGGTCGTACTGACGGCGGGCGTACCAGTAGGTATTTCAGGAACCACCAATCTTATCAAGGTGGAAGTAGTAGGAAAAAGACTGACGAAAGGTAAAGGTGTCGGTACAGGCTCTGTTGTCGGTTATGTGCGTATCATCCATACACCTGAAGATTTGACGAAAGTGACTGAGAATGAAATTTTAGTGACGAAAGAAACAGACAGTACGTATTTGCAGGCAATTCAGAGGGCGAAAGCTGTGGTGACCGAAAAGGACGGGATGACCTCCCATGGGGCGATCACTGCTTTGGGCATGAATAAACCGATTATTGTGGGTGCTGAGGCGATCACTGCATTGGTGCAGAATGGGCAGTTAATTACGCTGGAACTTGACACAGGAATGATTTATGAAGGGCAGACAGGGATTCAATGAGGGGGCGCAAGATGACAGACTTATATGATCGCACACGGTTGCTAATTGGGCAGGAAGGGATTGCACGGTTAAAGCAATCCCATGTATTTTTGGCCGGTGTAGGCGGTGTAGGTTCTTTTGCGGCAGAAGCACTGGCACGAGCCGGTGTGGGGACATTGACATTGCTGGATCATGACCACATTGACATTACCAATCTGAATCGCCAATTGCACGCTACGCAGGATACAGTTGGACAGTTGAAGGTAGAGGTAATGGCGCAGCGAATTGCCTCTATCAATCCGGAAATTCAGGTCCATTGCCTTCCAGAGTTTCTTTTGCCTGACAATGTTGCTGATATTTTAGACGGAGAATGCTATCAATATATGATTGACGCGGTTGATACTGTGACTGCTAAGCTGGCGTTAATCTGCTATGCGAGAGAACAGCGGATTCCGGTAATCAGCAGTATGGGTACTGCCAATAAGTTGGATGCCAGTAAATTTGTAATTGCAGACATCAGTAAGACACATACCTGTCCGCTGGCCCGGGTCATGCGCAAGGAATTGAAAAACAGAGGAATTACCAACGGCGTGGAGGTGCTTTACTCTACTGCCCAGCCTGTATATCAACCTGTAACGGGTGAAACCGGAAAAAAAACGGTTCCCGGTAGTATTTCCTATGTACCTGCAGTAGCTGGATTGCTATTGGCGGGGCATGTGATTCAACAGCTATTGGCGGAAAACGGACATGGAGAGACATGTATTTGAGCGAAATTCTTTTATATAAATTCCTAAAATTTAGAGGAAATTTTTTTGTGAAGACGAAAAAATGCGGATTGGCAATTGACTTTTGTGCTGCTATTTTGTAAACTATATAACAGTTGAATTTTGAAGTGATTCATATCATGGGAGGTTTTTATTATGGCAAATGCGAATATTGTAATGTTGACAGAGGACAATTTCCGTGCAGAAGTTCTGCAGTCTGACAAACCAGTACTGGTAGACTTCTGGGCAGCATGGTGCGGTCCCTGTAAAATGATTGCTCCGCTGATTGATGAATTGGCAGACGATTATGTAGGCAAAGCAAAAGTTTGCAAATTGAATGTAGACGACTGTGGAAGAATTGCTCAGTCTTATGGCGTAATGAGCATTCCAACTTTAATTGTATTCAAAAATGGTCAGGAAGCAAACAGAATCGTTGGTTTCCGTCCTAAAGCTGAAATTGCAAAATTGCTGGAAGGCTAATTGCATATATGGCCATTTACGGACCCTAGTGGTCCGTTTTTTCTTGGAATGGAATTACTCGTTCTGAGAGGAAGTAATGTAAAAAGACATCATGGGAGAAGGATGAAGTTGAAATATGGAAGAACTGTTAGTAAAATCAGCAGGTTTTATGCTGTTAATCGCCTTAGGGTTTGCTGGAAAAAAAGTTGGACTGTTTCATCCAGAGGATCGTTTTGTACTGAGTAAAATTATGATTTATATTACCATGCCTTGTCTGTTCATCAGTTTTTTTGAAGATTTTACACCGTCGTCAACATTGTTTTTAATGTTTGTACTGGGTATTATAGTAAATCTTATTTTATGTTACATTGGCTTGTTTTTTGCCCGTCATAAAAACGGTACGGAAAAGGCACTCTACATGCTCAATTGCTCAGGACATAATGTAGGTGCCTACGCGACACCTATCATTGCCACAATTTTTCCGCCTGCAGCAGTGATTGCCACCAGTATGTATGATATTGGCAACAGCATTATGGCGGCTGGCGGTGTGTATGCCCTGGCAGCTCGTTACACAGACAGGGAGCATGCAATGCATTGGGATTTATTTTTCCGGCGATTGTTTTCTTCTGTCCCTTTTGATACCTACCTGATCATGCTAGTGCTTTCTCTTTTGGGCGTGCATTTTCCCACGGCGGTGTATGAGGTGACAGGCATGATCGGTGCGCCTACCATTATTCTTACGATGATTATGCTGGGCATTACCTTTGATGTGGATATTGATAAACATGATTTAAGCAATATTCTGATGATTTTGGGGATTCGTATCTTTGGCGCTTTGGTGATTGGTACATGTATCTGGTTCTTTTTGCCATTGACGCAGCTGGAAAAAATGGTTATATATCTGATTTTGTTTGCACCCATTACCAGTCTGACGCCGAATTTTTGCAGCCGTTGCGGCTGTAAGCCGTCAGTGTATGGTGCGTTGAGCTCGATCACGGTACCTATCAGTCTAGTGGCAATTAATGTATTGATGTTGTTTTTTGGTTCATAAGGTAAGTGTGATTACTTAGACAACAAAAAACAAGATAACATTGTGCTGAAAAAGTAAAATGTTCGACGCAAAGAACTGCTTTTTTGCGTCGAAAAACAAAAGGTTTTGATAAAATATGATAAATAAAAGAAATTTCATGATTATTAGAAATCTAAGTGTATTTTTTTTATAACAAATATGCTAAAATGAAAAATTATAGAGATTATAGAGAAAAGGGTTAATGAATTTGGGGTGATTCGTTTGCAAACTTTAATTTCAGCCTTGCGGGTGAAAGATACAACGATATTTGAATTATTAGAACAAGAATTTTATTATGGGGATTTTATCTTTTTTCCACAGCTGACAGCACATTTGGGACGAATTGCAAATATAAATGCTAAGCTTGTGAAAGAAGTGGGCATTCTTTCTGAGCTGGTGTATCTGTATGCGAAAATTCACGGTTCTATTTCCGCTGAAAGGACAAGAAATGAAAAGTTTAGCAAGACAGTGCAGATGCCTGTTTTGCTGGGAGATTTATTCTTAGGAAAATTTTATAAAACATTGCACGAATATGCTAGGGAAGATACGTTGACCATCTACTTGGAATTTATGAAAGAACTGAACCGAGAGCGAATCGGGCAACTGGAACAGTCTTCTGGGAAAATTTTCAACTGGATTGCGCTGCTGATAGAGACAACAGTGAATGTATTGTGCATGTTAGCGGAAAGTACCGCGGAAGAGAGAAATATATTGTATCATGCAGCACAGAATTTCAGAGAAGAATATGACACGATTTTTCATGAAGAAAGAATTACAGGACTGTCGGCACTGGAACGGCGTTTGCAGGCAGAGCTGCACTAGGAGATAAAGATATGCTTAAATTTTTTGAAGTACATGAAATGAAAGAGCAATTGGGAGATGTGGAAGCTTATCTGGAGAATACAGTGGGACACCTTCCGTCTCCGACGCGGGAACGGGCTTTGAATATATTGCGTGCTGGCGGAAAACGGGTGCGTCCAGCTTTTGCAATTATGACGGCTAGTATGTTCGGTACAGAAAAAGAAATTATACCGTTGGCAGCAGCGTTGGAAATGATTCACATGGCATCTTTGATTCATGACGACGTAGTGGATCAGGCGGATACGCGCAGAGGAAAAGGAACTATTAATGCGCTCTATGGAGATGGTTATGCTGTTTATGTGGGCGATTATGTATTAACCTGTGCTATTGAAATTGTCCGTCAACAGCCTAACAGCAACCGCTTATTACAAATTATGGCGGATTTGAGTATAGAAATGAGCCTGGGGGAAGTAGAACAGTTGCGTTCTGCCTTTGATATAAAACAGACAGTGGAAGACTACAATTACCGAATTGACCGGAAAACAGCCTTGCTGATGGCGACTAGCTGTCAGGCAGCCGCGGTTGCTTCCGGTGCTTCGGAGGAAGAGATTGATATCTTTTACAAGATTGGGTATAATCTTGGTATGGAATTTCAAATACGTGATGATATTTTGGATATGCGCAGCAATACAAAGAAGTTGGGCAAACCCGCAGGCAGTGATTTGGCCCATGGAATTATGACATTGCCTACAATATTGGTATTACAGCAGGATTTTGCGGAAAAAGAAGAACTGCTGCAGTTAATTGAAAATCGTTTTTCCGGCGGACAAACTGAGGTGGAACGTGCTATTGCCATTATAATCAAGCAGGGTGGTTTAGAAGAGGCGTCTGTTTATGCAGATGGCTATCTGGCCCAGGCAAAAGCGTATATCAGCCAATTGCCGGATTTCAAGCGAAAAAAGATGTTGTTGAGCGGTGTCGATTATTTTAAAGAAAGGACTTTTTAATATGAATTGTACTTATCCAGTAGCATTAAATTTACGTGGAAAATTTTGTACTGTTGTGGGTGGCGGTGAGGTTGCTCTGCGCAAAGTAAAAAGCCTTTTGGCTCAGGGTGCGGAGGTTACCGTGATTAGTCCTCAATTGCATCAAGAGCTTTCTGCCATGCAAAGTCAATTTGTCTGGATGAAAAGTCCTTATAAAGAAGGACAACTCACAGGCAGCTTTTTAGTGATTGCAGCTACCAATGATCGAGATGTAAATCATGAGGTTGCTCTCTGGTGTGATGAAAATCAAATATTGGTAAACGTGGTAGACAGCTTGCAGGACAGCAGTTTTATTGTAAATTCTGCTGTGCGCAGAGGCGATTTGCTTTTAACAGTTTCTACCGGCGGCATCAGCCCGGCGTTATCCAGACAGATCCGTTTACAGCTAGAGGAACAGTTTGGGCCAGAATATGGTCAGCTTTTGGAAATACTGGCAAAAACACGTCAGGAAGCGATGACAGCGATTACCGACAATGCAAAACGGCGAGAATTCCTGCAAAGTTTAGCGGAATTGCCTTTGCTGGAAGTGCTGCAGCAAGAGGGAACAGAAGAAGCACAAAAAAGGGTGAAATCATGTCTATCATCTTACTCGGGCTAAACTATAAAAGCGCTTCAGTAGAAATACGGGAAAAGGTATCCATTTCTAAAACGAATATTCAGCGCAGTGCCGACACTCTGCAGAAAATTGACAACCTGGATGGGATTGTCATTTTGTCTACCTGCAATCGTACAGAGTTTTATTTAGATGCAACATCGGATCAAAAGGCGCTGGATGCTTTGCTGGCTTTTATCAGCGGCTACAGTGGTTGCGCTGTAGATTTGCTGAGACAGCATATGTACGTGATGAAGGGACGTACAGCGGTGGAACATTTGTTTACGGTAGCGGCGGGCTTGGATTCTATGATTTTGGGTGAAAGTCAAATTCAGGGACAGGTGCAGGATGCTTACAATTATGCGTTGGAGTATAATCTGTCCGATAATGTACTCAATACCCTTTTTATGAGTGCACTGACGTTGGGTAAACGGGTACGCACGGAAACCTATATCGATCGCCAGGCTGTTTCTATCAGCTCTGCAGCAGTGGAGCTGGCAAAACAGAAGCTGGGGACGTTGGAGGATAAGACGGTACTAATTGTAGGTGCGGGGGATACCAGTGAGCTGGCGGCGCGTCATTTGGTGAGCAACGGAATTCGCGGTGTAATTGTCGCCAATCGTACCTTTGATAGAGCACAGCGTCTGGCAGATGAATTTGGAGGTAAAGCGGTGCGTTTAGATCATTTCGGCGCTTATTTGAGCGATGCCGATATCGTGATCAGCTGCACGGCATCGCCTAAATATATTATTGAGAAAAAGGACATCGCTTTGTTGGTAAGCCAGCGGACAAAACCACTGCTTTTCATGGATATTGCGGTGCCACGGGATATCGAGCCTGCTGTAGCGGAACTGGACAATGTTTTTTTATATGATATTGACGATATGCAGAATGTTGTCGCACAAAATTTAGAAGGACGGCAAAAGGAAGCGGTAAAGGCTCGGCAGATTGTGGAGGAAGAAGTGGAGAATTTCTTTTTCTGGTTGGATTCTCTTCTGGTAGTGCCGACTATTATAAAATTGCGGGAGCAGGCAGAGCAAATCAAGAAAAAAGAAGTGGAAAAGGCGCTGCGCCGGATTGACAATGTCACACCACGGGAAAAGAAGATTGTGGAGCAACTGGCACATTCCATTGTCAGTCAATGGCTGCACAAGCCTATGTATAATCTGCGATATTTGGCCGGAAGTCATGCTGATCGTATAGATTGTTATATGCAGGCTATGGATGATTTGTTCGGTCTGTCCTCTGGAGATGAAAAATAGAAAGCAGGCGTTTGAAGATGAGCAAAAAAAAGATAAAAGTCGGTTCTAGGGACAGTGTGTTGGCTATGTGGCAAACACAATTTGTGATTGATCGACTGTTAGAATTGACGGACCAATATGAGTTTGAAATTACCTCCTTAAAAACAAAAGGCGATAAAATTTTAGACGTGGCGTTATCAAAAATCGGAGATAAAGGGCTTTTCACCAAAGAATTGGAAGCCGGGCTGTTATGCGGTCGGATTGATTTTGCAGTGCACAGCATGAAGGATATGCCTACAGAACTGCCGGAAGGGTTGCAGATTTCTTCTATGCTGAAACGGCACAATCCTGCTGATGTATTAATTTCTGAACGATATACTTCTTTTGCCGCATTGCCAGAAGGCGCAAAAGTTGGCACCAGCAGTTTGCGCAGAAGGGCGCAGCTTTTACATGCCCGTCCTGATTTGGATATTCATGATTTGCGTGGGAACTTGCAAACCAGAATGCGTAAGATGAAGGAGCAGAATTTTGATGCCATTGTCTTGGCGGCTGCCGGAGTGGAGCGTCTGGGATGGCAAGATTTGATAACAGAAGAACTGGATTATGAGGTTTGTCTGCCTGCTGTGGGGCAAGGTGTAATTGGTGTGGAAACTCGCAGTGATGATGAAGAAATTTTGAAGCTGGTGCAGCTTGTAAATGACAAAGCCACTACGCTTTGTGTGCAGGCAGAACGGGCACTGCAGCGGCACCTGGAAGGAGGATGCCAGGTGCCTATCGGCGCTTACGCGTACCTGGAGGATGATTTGCTGCAGTTGGAGGGTTTGGTTGGTTCATTAGACGGTAAAACGATTATTCGGAATCGCATTAGCGGCGTGCCGGCGCAATGTGAACAAATGGGCAGCCAATTAGCGCAACAGCTGATAGCTCAAGGTGCGCAGGCGGTCTTAGATACAATCAGAACGGAGCTGAATTCATGAATAAAGGAAAAGTATATTTGATTGGTGCCGGACCGGGCGATGTAAAATTGATTACCGTAAAGGGGCTGGAATGCATTCAGAAGGCTGATGTGATTGTGTATGACCGTTTAGCCAATCCTCGTTTGCTGAGTTATCGCAAGCCTGAGGCAAAATTAATTTATGTAGGAAAATCGCCAGATCGGCATACCTTAACCCAGGATGAAATCAATTGCGTGTTGGTGGAGGAAGGATTAAAGGGCAATGTCGTGGCGCGATTAAAAGGCGGAGATCCTTATGTGTTCGGTCGAGGCGGCGAGGAAGGAGAGGAATTGAGAAAAGCGGGTGTTGCTTTTGAAGAGGTGCCGGGGATTACTTCGGCCATTTCTGTGCCTGCCTATGCGGGAATTCCCATCACTCATCGCGATTTTACATCTACCTTCACAGTGATTACCGGTCATGAGGAGCCGGGAAAGGAAACAAGTAATATCAACTGGCCTCGATTGGCGCAGGACCCAGGAACTTTGGTATTTCTCATGGGTGTAGGAAATTTGCCGCAAATCGTTGAAAAGTTGGTAACCAACGGGAAGGATGCGCAGACGCCAATTGCGCTGATTCGTTGGGGTACCAGACCGGAGCAGCAGGTTGTGACGGGAAACCTTGCAAATATCGTGGATATCGTGAACAAAGCGGGCTTGAAGTCACCTGCTATCATTATTATTGGACAGGTTGTGACATTGCGGGATACTCTGCGGTGGTTTGAGGATCAACCGCTCTTCGGAAAACGCATATTAGTTACCCGTTCTCGGGAACAGGCAAGTGTTCTCTCGGAAAAGCTGGAGCGATTAGGTGCAGAGGCATGGGAATATCCAACTATAAAAATTCAGGAACCTGAGGATTTAACTTCTCTGGACCAGGCAGTTGCCAACGCTGGTGCATATGATTGGATTATTTTTACCAGTGTGAATGGGGTAAAGGCATTTTTTAACCGCTTAAAGGCGCAGAGATTGGACATACGCAGTTTAAACAATGCCAAGATTTGTGCGATTGGCCCCAAAACGGCGGAAGCGCTGGAAGAACGAGGACTTTTGGTGGATGTTATGCCGGAGGTATTTCGTGCAGAAGCTGTGGTTGCTGCATTAGAGGGACGAATCCAAACAGGCGATAAGGTGTTACTGCCCCGTGCTGACTTGGCACGGCAGGTATTGGTAGACAGTTTGCAGCAGCTGGGCGCTCAGGTAGATGAAATTATAGCTTATCAGACAGTACTGGCGGATACCTCTGATACTGAGCTGCTGTTGGAAAAACTGCAGGCAGGGGAAATGCATATCGTTACCTTTACAAGCTCATCCACAGTGACGAATTTCTTACAGCTCGTAGGCGAACATCGTCAGCTGCTCAAAGGTGTGAAAATTGCCTGCATCGGTCCTATCACAGCAGAAACTGCGGAAAAAAACGGGCTGCATGTGGATATTTGCGCGCAGCAATACACCATTGACGGCTTGGTGGAGGCGATTGTAACATACGTGCAGGGTTAAAAAGCTGTTTAAGAATTGGGGATTCTGTATATATGTTATAGATAACAGAACTAAGTTTATTTGTAGAAAAGAGGCTATGCAATCATGTTTCCACAGACAAGAATGCGCAGGTTTAGAAGAAATGAAAATATCCGCAAGCTGGTACGGGAATCCCGTGTACACGCGGAGCAGTTGATTTATCCTATTTTTGTGGTAGCAGGAGAAGATCAAATCAATCCCGTAAATTCTATGCCGGGAATTTATCAGTATTCGTTGGATCATCTACTGGAAGAAGTAGAGCGGGCTGTTTCTGTAGGAATCAACAGTATTATTTTATTTGGAGTTCCTGCTGAAAAAGATGCAGTAGGCTCAGGCGCCTATGCGGAACAGGGAATTGTGCAGGAGGCAATCCGCAAAGTACGGGCTGCTTATCCTGACTTGGTGATTATTGCCGATTGTTGTTTATGTGAATACACCGACCATGGACATTGTGGGCTTGTGACGGCAGAGGGAGAAATTTTAAACGATGCGACATTGAATTTGCTGACCAAAACGGCACTATCTCAGGCCGCTGCCGGAGCAGATATTATTGCGCCTTCTGATATGATGGACGGTCGAGTAGGTGCCATTCGTGATGCGTTGGATGAAGCGGGATACACGCATGTAGCCGTGATGGCTTATTCTGCTAAATATGCATCGGCCTTTTATGGACCATTTCGCGATGCTGCCGGTTCCGCACCGCAATTTGGCGACCGTAAAACCTATCAGATGGACCCTGCATGCAGTGTGCGCCAAGCTATGGCAGAAACGGAGCTGGACGTGGAGGAAGGCGCCGATTACATCATTGTGAAGCCAGCGTTAGCTTATATGGACATCATGACACGTACCAGAGAAGCCTTTTATCAGCCGATTGTGGCCTATAATGTAAGCGGTGAATATGCCATGGTAAAAGCAGCTGCAGCAAATGGCTGGATTGATGAAAAACGCATCGTGATGGAAATTATGACCGGATTTGTACGCGCCGGTGCAGATATGATTTTGACCTATCACGCCATTGATGTGGCCAAATGGTTGCAGGAAAAATAATAAAAGTTCCGATTTGATTTTGTGTCTGGAGGTTTACTTTATGAAAAAGGCGCATTTCTATTGGGAATACTATTCCTGATACTTACATTTGCGGGCAGCATCTATGTGCTTGTCAATCATGGACAAGTGACTGCCGGATATGCAGTGATTCCCGGGCTATGGACTATGATATGTTTCGGGTATTGCCGAGATGGAAAGCGTAGGTAGACACTTGTATAAAAAGATAGTATATACTGGATGCATAAGAGCAAATTGGGAGTAAAAAAGAGAGGAGCATTGATCAAAATGGATTTCAATAAATCACAGCAATTATTCAAGGAAGCTGTAGAGCTGATTCCCGGCGGTGTGAACAGCCCTGTACGGGCATTCAAAGCAGTGGGAGACTTCCCTGTATTTATTGATAAAGGAGAAGGCTCGAAATTGTACGACGTAGATGGCAACGAATATATTGACTATATTTGTTCTTGGGGACCTCTGCTGTTGGGCCATCAGCCGGAAACAATCACGAAGGCGGTACAGGAGGCACTGTTAAAGGGCAGTACCTATGGTGCACCGACTGCGCTGGAAGTGGAAATCGCTAAGATGATTGTGGATGCGGTACCGTCGATAGAAATGGTACGTATGGTAAACTCTGGTACGGAAGCTACCATGAGTGCCATTCGTCTAGCTCGTGGATATACAAAACGCAATAAATTGATTAAATTTGAAGGCTGCTATCATGGTCATGCAGACTATCTGCTTATCAAAGCGGGATCTGGCGCATTGACCTTTGGTGTGCCGTCCAGTCCTGGCGTGCCTGAATCCATTGCTTCAGAAACTTTGACGGCAAGCTATAATGATTTGGATAGTGTGAAACGTTTATTTACCCAATATCCAGATCAGATTGCTGCAGTGATTGTGGAGCCAATTGCTGGCAATATGGGATTAGTGCCTCCGGCAGAAGGATTTTTGCAGGGGCTGCGGGAAATCACAAAAGAGTACGGAGCATTACTTATTTTTGACGAAGTGATCAGTGGATTCCGTGCATCTTACGGTGGTGCACAGAAAGTGTTTAACATTATGCCGGATTTGACCTGTCTGGGAAAAATTATCGGCGGAGGTCTGCCGGTAGGTGCTTATGGCGGTCGCAAGGAGATCATGGAACAGGTGGCCCCAGTGGGACCAGTATATCAGGCTGGTACCTTATCGGGCAATCCGCTTGCCATGGCGGCTGGTATTGCGATGTTAAAAGAACTGGGCAAGCCAGGTGTTTATGAAACAGTAGAAACAAAAGCGAAAACTTTGGCTAAGGGCTTACAGGAAGCTGCTGATAAAGCTGGTGTCAAAGTCGCCATCAATCAGAGCGCTTCTCTGCTCACAGTATTCTTTACTGAGGATGTAGTATGCAGCTACACTGCTGCAATGGGCTCCGATACGGCTAAATTTAAAGTATTCTTTCAGTCTATGCTGAATCAGGGAATCTATCTGCCGCCATCCCAGTTTGAATGCTGGTTTGTTTCCTTGGCACACAGCGACGAAGATATTCAGAAAACAATCGCTGCGGCAAAAAATGCTTTTGCTGCTGTAGCTACAATGTAATAAACTGGAGAATGTCTCAGGCGGCGAAATATTTTGTTGAACCGCCGAGTTCATTCTGCTATCATACTGTGTACAACTCTTTGTATATAGTAGAAAAGAGGTGTAAGACTGTGCAGGAAGAACAGGCATATTACTTGAATCAGATTTGCAGCGAAAATGCATTGTATGCCCAACAGAACGGGAAAAGCAAAAAATGTCTTATTCATACTTTTGGCTGTCAGATGAATGAACGGGACTCAGAGATTCTTTTTGGTTTTCTGACGCAGATGGGGTATGAAAAAACAGAAAAAGAGTCTGAAGCAGATTTTATTTTGTTAAATACCTGTTGCATTCGTGAAAAAGCAGAAAGTAAAGTGCTCAGTCAATTGGGCGAATTGAAAAAATTGAAACAAAATAATCCTGACTTATTGATTGGTGTCTGCGGATGTATGGTACAGCAAAAAGGTATGGCTGATACGATTCGTAGTTCAGCTCCCCATGTGGATCTTATTTTTGGTACCCATAATCTGCATAATTTGCCTGTGTATGTGTACAATCTATACCGGGGAAAAGGCAGACAAATTACAGTACTGGAGCAAGAGGAAGCCATTCAGGAAGGAATGCCTGCTTATCGGGAATATCCTTTCAAAGCCTTAGTAAATATCGTCTATGGCTGTAATAACTTTTGCACCTATTGTATTGTACCTTATGTGCGGGGCAGAGAACGCAGCCGCAAGCAGGCAGATATTGTGCAGGAAGTAAAACAACTGGTCAAAGAAGGGGTTATCGAAGTAACGTTATTGGGGCAGAATGTGAATAGTTATGGATTGGATTTACATGACGGCACCACTTTTGCCGGATTACTGCGGGAATTGGATAAAATTGAGGGTCTGCGCCGAATTCGTTACATGACGTCTCATCCTAAAGATTTAACAGAAGAACTTGTGCAAACGATTGCTGCGAGCAGCAAAATTTGCAACCACTTTCATCTGCCGGTACAATCAGGTAGCAGCCGTATTCTTAAGTTGATGAACCGTCGCTATACAAAAGAGGATTATCTTCGTCTAGTGGCGCTTATTCGCCGTTATATGCCCGATGCAGCCATTACGACAGATATTATAGTGGGCTTTCCCGGAGAAACGGAAGCTGATTTTCTGGAAACAATTGATCTGGTCAAGCAGGTACAATTCGACAGTGCCTTTACGTTTATTTATTCTAGGCGTACAGGTACGCCAGCAGCAATCATGGAAGATCCTATTTCATTAGAAGAAAAGAAAGAGCGTTTACAACGCTTAAACGATGTGCTGGGAGAAATAGGCCGTCACATCAATGATGGATTAGAAGACAAAGTTGTGGAAGTGTTGGTGGAAGGTCCAAGCAAAACCAATACTGAGATGCTTAGCGGCCGCACCAGCACCAATAAAACCGTTATTTTTGCAGGAGACTCTTCCTTGATTGGGCGAATTGTGAAAGTTACAATCACAGAAGCGCAAACATGGATTTTAAAGGGTGCTTTGGCAGAATAAATATATTTAGGGAAATTTAATTTAACACGGAGGTGCTACTGTGGATATTTTCACAAAAGCAAAAGAACTGGCTGATGCCATTGCCGGTTCTGCAGAACTGGCTTCTTTAAAAGAAGCGGAAATGAAAATGATGATGGATTCCGAAGCAAGAAGTATTGTAGAGGAATACCAGGGGATTCAGTCTGACGCCATGAGCAAAGGCTTGAGCTTTGAAGACTTGTCCGAAGAAGAAAAGAAACACGTAGAAGATTTGGAAGCAAAGATGAATGAAAATGCAAATATCAGTGCATTTTTAGGTGCAAATCAGGCGTTTGAACAGATTTTACGCTCTGTAAACATGATCATCGGTGCTGCAATCAACGGTGGAAACCAAGGGAGCTGCAGTAGCTGTGGTTCTCACGGTGCTGATGGTAGCTGCAACTGCAGTGGTAGCTGCGGCAGCTGCTAAGCATTCTATATGACAAATTGTAGAGTATAATTACTTCTATAATGCCCAAAGGGCAGAAGAACATGGTAAATGTGTTCTTCTGCCCTTTTGTGTTTGAAAGAGTTTATACAGGTTTTTAATTGTAATTTAAAAGTGTGCTCTTGTTTTTATGTGCTTTTTTCAATGTAAGAAAATGGCTAAGGATAAGGTATAATAAGTTGCGCAAATTCAAAAAACAAAAAAAGAGAGACATAGATTGCAGACTCAGGTAGAATGAAGTCACCACACAACATTCCGAAAGGAGAAAGCAAACTATGTCTGA
>OFGB01000634.1_pt1 | contig 24501 bp, 19 predicted proteins | sample 1521491 | NCBI WGS metagenome assembly OFGB01 (sample SAMEA3504095, study PRJEB24116) | mouse gut metagenome | biome: mouse gut; feature: mouse-associated habitat; material: faeces | place: Denmark | collected 2011
CGCTATGTAAGATTCTCCCCCGTGAAGAAGTCGGCTGTCAAGAATTTCTTTCCTGCCAGCCGACGCTCAGTATTAATATACTAACACGTTATGCCAAAATATTACAAGACCTTTTTTATAATTTTTGTTTTTCTTATACGAGCGGTAAATCAGATAGCCGTCTGCTCCGCTTACTTTTTTCCAGCTGATTTGAATACCCTGTTTCGTTTTCTTTGCCTTGATGCCGGTCGGCGTCTTTGGCTTTTGGATCGGAGCCGGAGGATTAACGGTCTGTTCTATTTTTGTAAACTTTGCAGTCAGGCTCGTATTTTTTTGAACCGAAAACGTATAAGACGCTGACTGCGATACCAAAACGGTTCCGTCATACCAGCCGTCAAATGTGTGATCGGCCTGCGGCACAGCCAAAACGGTAACCGAATCCTGATAATACGCTTCTGCCGCGCTGCAGGATACGGTTCCTCCGGTCTGAGCCGTTACGCTGACGGTAAATTTCTTTTTTGCAAATCGCGCTATAAGCGTCTGTTCTGCGGTAACGGTAAAGGTATAGGTCTGTTTGGTGGAAACCAAAGCGCCGTCCGATTCCTGAAACCAGCCTGTAAATTGATATCCTTCATTTGGAACGGCTGTAACGGTTATTTCATCACCGTCGACCGCTTCTTCCGGAACGCCCGTTATGGTTCCTTTCGCGATGTTTTCACTTTTTGCGATTTTTTCGGACGGAATTGGTATCACCGGAATTGGTTCCGCCGGAATTTTGAAACTGTAAACGGAATGCGGCTCCAGCGTATAGGGGATACTTGCGCCGGCGGCAGTTTCCTGTGTTTTTTCTACCGTTACTTTGTCCGGTTCGGCCAGTGTATTTGCGTCCGCAACGTCAGGAGAGCTCATAGACCATACGGTAATCTCTTTGCCGGTTAAATCCCGGTCGGCTATGGAAATTTCCACGGATGAAGCGCTTTCTTTTTTGTTGTTTACAACCAGGACATAGGTGTTTCCCATATTGTCTTTGGTGGAATAGACGTTAATCTGGTTTACCGCGTTTGCACCGCTTCCGGTAAATACCTGATTGCCTGTAACGGTCTGGCTCACCTGCCGGTTTCCGGTCATCCGGTTAAAAATAGAGAAGAGGCGCGCCGACGGCGTAGATACAAACTGATTGCCGTTTGTTCCTTCGTGGCACTGGATCACGCACTGCTGCCATGCGCCTAAGTTATCGCTTCCTGAAGCCGTATCCACCAGGCAATGCTTATTCTGGTATGCCGCACCGGAGTTTACGCAGTCAATCATATGGTTTGCAATATAAATTGCATGGCCAAGGGATGTCTGGTAATTGCTGGCCGGGCTGACGCTTAAAATTCCAAATTCAGAAACCGCAACTTTTTTACTGTCGTCGCCGGTTACCGTATGCATCTTATCTTTGTATGTCGCGATATTGTTGGAAAAGGATTTTGCTTTTACCAAAGAATCCTCATAACCCGTGACGCCGTTACTGTACGGATGGATAATTACGCCGTCGTATTTTGCGTCATAGCCTTTTTGGTGCATTTTATCAATAAATTCATTCTGAAGCCGGTCAACAATGCCGGAATAAAGTTCAATATTGGGATCCACTGCTTTCATAGCGTCGTAATATGCGACAAATCCGGCCTGCCTGGTTTTATAATTACAGGTGATTTCTGCGTTTGCCGCAGGAATGTTGCCGTTTGTGCCGTCGCCAAAAGTAATTTTGCCCGTTTCATAATCAAACGTGCATACGTTAGCCGCGCCTGCGCCGTCGAGTGAATCTGTAATCTGCCATTTTGTTCCTGCTACAAATACTTCTGCGGTGTCAGGTTCAACCGGAACGTAGTAGACATACCGCTCTTCATTTGGGTTGCCGTTGCTTTTGGAAGCGGAAGGACGCCAGTCGCCTTTTTTCGCAACCCGGTTATTGGTCTGATAATAACTTCTCTGGCCGGAAATGGTCATAACGTCGCCTTCAATGTAAAGGTCTACGACGCCTTTGTTGTTCTCGCTCTGGCCGGACATCCAGTAGTTTTGTCCCGTATCGCTAAATTCATTCCCCAACTCAAAGCGGGTCACGCCGTAGGGTTCTTCATGGCCGTTCTCCGCGCGTACCGCCGCCCAGTCAATGCCGCCGTTTGGGTTGCTGCCGTCGTTCGGGGCGTTTAGGTATTCCACCAGATCCGCCGCATCCTGCGGGTTGCCGCGTCCTAAGCCGTAAACGAAAATGGCGTCCGCATTCAGATCGTCATAAATCCAGGTCATTGCCTCGTCTACGCCAAATGCCGGATCTACGGGGATTTCCCCGGCGTCGGAATAAAAATTATTTCCGGCGATCGTCGTTGTCCTGTCGTCTCCTATCGTATCTTTCCAGGTAAAGAGATTGGAAACCGTACCGCCGGGATAGCGTACGGAGCCGAATGCGGCGTCTTTTGAAAGCGCGTTAAACTCTTCCTTTATCATTTGGTTTTCCTTATCCCATGTTCCGTATCCGTACTTGTGATAACGGTGGTTAATACCAAACATGGCGGAAGGAATCTCCCTGATTACATTGTTTTCGTTTACTTCAATGCCAATCGGTTTCCGGTTCTCATAAGCGGTTATCGCATCCGAGAGTTCTGTAATCATATTCCCAAGAGATGTTTTATCCGCGGATGCATTGGAAAGAATGCCGTTTGCCTTGGCGATTATCTGTGTCAGTTCATCCGCTCCAAGACTTTCCGCCCTTTGGATTAAAACTCTGAGTTCTTCTTTTAACGCTTTTAATTCCACATCTTCTCCGTGCAATTCATAAATCGCTTTTATGGTATCTGCGCTGAGGACTTTGTTATAATAGCGTATTTCGTCCATGATTCCGTTGACGGCAGAATTTTCCGTATTTACCCGGTGCGCTCCGACGCGGATATTTCCGCTGCCGTTTACAAAGTTCCCGGTAAAAGCTTCCTGGTTTGTCTTTGTCCCGTCCAGATAAAAATGCACGTTTCTTGTGTTTCCTCCGGCAGCTTCAACGGCAATCATAACATGATGCCATTCTTCCGCCTGGATTGTGTCGGTACAGTAGCGGTTTGTGGCGTCTAAATATGTGCCCAGTTTTCCGGTTCCGCCAATGGTCAGAACGGCTCTTCCGTTGCCGTTTTGGTCGCCTTCCTGATGAAAAATACTGGTGTTTTCGTTGGAGGCCGGCAGGGAGTTTATTTTAATCCACAGCCCGAGCGTAAATGCGCCGGAGGCGGTTACTCCAAGATTTGCTTCCGCAAGGTTTAGCGTAAGGTAAGAAGACCGGTCTCCGCTGAAGGAAGCCGCTGAGGTTCCGCCGATTCCCCCGGCGTTATCGAATGAAACTCCGTTTCCTGTCTTAACGGCCGTAACCGCCTGTTCGGACGCCTTGTTCGCAAGCCGTTCGGCTTCCGAGCTTCCTTCAAATGTCCAGTATCCGATTAGTCCGTCCGCCGGATCGGATTCTGCGGCCCATACCTGCGCCGTTTTGTTTGCCGGCCAGACACACCCGGCTGCCATGCAAATTGTCAGCATTGTGGCAATTGTTCGTTTCAACCATTTGTTCATACATTTCCTCCTTTTGTAGAAACAAAATTAATAGAATAAAACTATTTTACCATATTTTTTTGTAAAGTTCCAGGTTATACAATCAAAATATAAGTTTTTTAAGAATGCGCAGACAACAGAAGCCGGTATGCAACAGGAATATTAAGCATAATTGACAAATTTTTCATAATATCTCCTGTCACAGTCTTGACGTGAATTTATCAATTTGCTATAATGTCCACGTAAATTAGTTAACACTTTTGTAATAGAAAGTAACATATTAAAAATGAATACATAAATTCTGGAGGATAACATTACATGAACTTGAATCGGAAAACACTTCGCATGACGGCATGCTGCATGGCGGCAGCAGTCACACTCGGCAGTACGCCGGTAACCGCACTGGCAGATCTCCCGGTAGCGGGCGCTCCCGCCATCGCGTCTATCGCACTTGACAACGGAGATAAATTTATCAGCACATCGGCGGGAATATCCCAGAAAGTAGCAGATTGCGTATCGGCAGCGGAAGAAGCCGCTATGACAAAATCAGAATATGCAGACATTGCGATAGCGCAGGTGGACAACTATGTAAATGTCCGGGACGCGGCAGGAGAAGAAGGCAATGTAGTAGGAAAGCTTTACAACAATTCGGCGGCGACGGTAGAAGCGACCGAAGGAGACTGGTATAAAATTACTTCCGGAAACGTAACCGGATATGTGAAAAGCGAGTTTGTCGTATGCGGCGACGAGGAGCTTGCCAAAAAAGTAAGCCGCCGCGTAGCGACGGTAGAAACCGAAACATTGTTTGTGCGTACCGAGCCGACGACGGATTCAGACGTACTTGGCATGGTTCCGGATCAGGAGGATCTGACGGTTACGGACGAATCGGAAGACGGCTGGACGAAAGTTTCCATAGAAGAAGGCGAAGGCTATGTATCTGATGAATATGTGACCAAATCCATAGAGTTTGTAACGGCGGAGTCCAAAGAAGAAGAAGAGGCGCGTCTGGCCAAGGAAGAGGCCGAGCGTAAAGCGGCTGCAGAAGCAGCCGAAAAAGCGGCGGCTTCCAGGTCAGGAGGCTCGTCCAAATCATCCGGTTCAGGCAAAGTATCTTCTCCGGGCAGTTCCAACGGAAGAGCAGTTGCGAACTATGCATGCCAGTTTGTTGGCAACCCATATGTGTGGGGCGGATCGAGCCTGACGCACGGCGCTGACTGTTCAGGGTTTGTTATGGCGGTATATGCGGCGTTTGGCGTAGGGCTTCCGCATTCCTCATCGGCGCTGGCCGGCGTTGGATACGGCGTAAGCGCGTCGGACATGCAGCCGGGCGATATTGTATGTTACAGCGGTCACGTGGCAATTTATATTGGTAATAATACAATTGTACATGCTAGTACTGAGGCAACAGGCATCAAATACACTTCACCGGTGGCTTACAAGCCGATTATAGCGGTGAGGAGAATATTCTAAAATACATAAAAAATGCAGAAGGAATCCTGGCTCACAGGATTCCTTTTTTTGCATATGTTCAACCATTGCATTGTTAAAATGAAAGAACCCCTGATATTCCTGCAGAAATTCTCCCGATACAAATTTTTCCTGTTTTGTCTAATATGCACAAATTGTAAAATACTGTCGAAAAAAAGTAAATCAGGCGTGTAATTTTATGTGGAAGAATGTGGAAAGTTATCCACGTTGAAAACAGTCAAAAAACTGAATAAATGGAGTTATACACTGACTTATCCACGTTATCCACAAAATCAGACAATAAAATGTTGTTTATAGAATGGAAAATTTGGGAAAAATAAGAACATATGATTTGTTACATTGCAATAAAGTTGATAAAATTCCAAAAAAGAAGGAAAAACGGCTTGACATTTCAAAAGTGAAACTATCTAGAATACTGTCGTGAAAAGTCAGTAATTTGTCGAATTGTGTCTAAATTATACAAAAGTTTAAACGCGGCAGAAATACTGTTTTACCGTTTTCCGCTCATATCCCCGGGCAGGCTCATTTTATTATAGAAAACTTGTGAAATCATAAAAACAATGCTATACTTTTCCATATGAATTGTTGGGAGGTTGGCATGAAGACAGAATTTGATATTACATTAAACAGTATGGATATGTACCGCTTTAGCATGCACCATGCTTATTCGGGAAGCCAGGGGATTCTTTCTGTAATAATAGCGGCGCTGTGTTTTGCTGCGTCAGTAAAAACGCGCGGTTATGTGGAACCAATGTATACTATATTATATGCGGTATTTGGCGCGCTCATTCTTTTTTATTTTCCGGTTCAGCTGTATCTGCGTTCGAAACGGCAGTTTCTGGCTTCGGAGGTGCTGCGCAGGCCGCTGCATTACCGGGTGGACGAAGAAGGGTTCCACACTTCGCAGGAAGGGGCGTCGGCGGATTTGCCCTGGGACGGGATTTATAAGATGGTTTCCACAAAGCGCCAGGTGCTGGTATACAGCAGCCGCGTGAATGCGTTTATTATTCCAAAGAGCCAGCTTGCAGATGAATATGGGACGTTAAAGAAGCTTGCAGGCGCGCATTTGCCTGTTTACAGGATGAAACTGAAATAAGGAGCCGATATGGAAAGAATATATGAGACAAATTCCCCGCAGGAAACGTATGCGTTAGGCAGGCGGCTGGGGGAGGATGCAAAGCCGCAGGACTTTTATACGCTGATTGGGGATTTAGGCGTCGGGAAAACCGTGTTTACGCAGGGGATTGCCGCGGGGCTTGGAATTAAAGAACCGGTGAACAGCCCGACGTTTACGGTTGTCCAGGTATACGAAGGCGGAAGGATGCCGTTTTATCACTTTGACGTATACCGGATTGGGGATATCGAAGAAATGGAAGAAATCGGATACGAGGATTATTTTTACGGAGACGGGCTTTCTATGGTGGAGTGGGGAAACTATATCAAAGAACTGCTTCCCGAACGGCGCAGGGATATTTTGATAGAAAAGGATTTGCAGAAGGGGTTTGATTACCGCAGAATTACGATTACAGAGGTAGGCATATGAAAATTTTAGCAATAGACAGTTCCGGCCTGGTAGCCAGCGTGGCGATTGTCTGTGACGAAGATCTGGTCGGCGAATTTACCGTAAATTATAAAAAGACGCATTCTCAGACGCTTTTGCCCATGCTGGATGAACTGGCAAAGATAACGGAACTGGATTTAAACAGCTTAGACGCAATTGCCGTGGCGGGAGGGCCCGGATCATTTACGGGGCTTCGGATTGGTTCGGCCACGGCAAAGGGGCTTGCGCTTGCGCTTCATAAACCGATCGTAGAGGTTCCCACCGTGGATGCGATTGCGTATAATCTCTGCGGGCACCGCGATTTGGTATGCCCTCTGATGGACGCAAGGCGCAATCAGACGTATACCGGTTTGTACCGGTTTGACGGCTGCCGGATGCAGACGGCTAAAAAGCAGTGTGCGGTTGATATATCAGATATTTTAGCCGAAATAAACCATATAGGGGAAGCGGCTGTTTTTTTAGGGGACGGCGTTCCCGTATTTAGAAGTTACATAGCGGATCACTGCGCCGTCCCGTATACATTTGCGCCGCCTCACGCCAATAAGCAGAGGGCGGGCGCCGTAGCCGCTCTTGCGGCGCAATACGCCGCACAGGGCAAATTAACGGACGCCGCGGCGCATAAGCCGGAGTATCTTCGGCTTTCCCAGGCAGAACGGGAACGGATGGAGAGAGAACATGCTAAGAATTAGAAAGATGGCGGAAAGAGATCTGGATCAAGTTGCCGCAATGGCGGCGGCCGTATTTTCGGAACCGTGGAGCAGGCAGGGGTTTGCAGAAACGCTTCCTATGGAAAATGTCTGCTTTCTGGTTGCAAAAGAGGAGGAAACGGTCTTGGGATACGCCGGGCTTTCTTTGGCGGCGGATGAAGGAGAAATTATAAACGTTGCCGTAAGCCCCGCTTTCCGCAGGCGGGGCATTGCATGCGGCCTGATGCGGGCGTTGCTTGCGGAGGGGGCGGCAGGCGGCATACGGCGTTTTTTTCTGGAAGTGCGCGTTTCCAATACAGCCGCCGTCTGTCTGTATCAAAAATACGGATTTACGGTACGGGGGCGGCGCAAAAATTTTTATACGTCGCCCCGGGAAGATGCATATGTGATGAATTTTATCAGTGAGGAGGAAGCATGTTAGATGTATGTTTGCTGGGCACTGCAGGCATGATGCCGCTGCCGTACCGCTGGCTGACTGCGCTTTTGACCAGGTACAACGGCAGCAGCCTGCTGATTGACTGCGGGGAAGGAACCCAGATTGCAATGAAAGAACAGGGCCTTAGCTTTAAGCCTGTCGACGTAATTTGTTTTACGCATTATCATGCGGATCATATCAGCGGCCTGCCGGGACTTTTGCTTACCATGGGCAATGCGGAACGTACAAAGCCGCTGACTTTAATAGGCCCAAAGGGGTTAGAGCGGGTTGTGGGCGCGCTTCGGACAATTGCGCCGGAACTGCCGTTTGAAATCTGCTACCGGGAACTTTCATCCCCGTCAGAGGACATTGAAATAGAAGGCTACCATATCCATGCGTTCCGGGTCAGCCACAATGTCGTATGCTACGGATACAGCCTGCAGATAAAGCGGATTGGTAAATTTGATGTGGAACGCGCGCATTTGCAGCAAATCCCGCAGCGTTTCTGGAACCGCCTGCAGCATGGGCAGACGGTGGAAGAGGATGGGAAGCAATATACGCCGGATATGGTATTAGGCCCGCCCAGAAAGGGAATTAAAGTGACCTATTGTACGGACAGCAGGCCTACGGAGGCAATCGCAGAGGCGGCAAAAGGATCGGATTTGTTTATCTGTGAAGGCATGTATGCGGAACAAGAAAAGATTGCCAAGGCAAAGCAGTATAAACATATGACATTTTACGAAGCGGCGAAGCTTGCGGCGGACGCGTCTGTCAAAGAACTCTGGCTGACGCATTTCAGCCCGTCTTTGGTGCGCGCCGAGTCGTATATGCCCGAGGTCAGGAAGATTTTTGGCGAGGCGAGCCTGGGATTTGACGGACGGACGGCAGAACTGGATTTTAAGGAGGACTAATCGTATGAAAACAATAGGAAAGACAATCATTGCAGTACTTTGCATCGGATTGGTGGTAGGCGGCTTTTATCTGCTGTCAAACAAGAAAGCGTCCGGTGAGGCGGATAACGTATCGGAAGTACAGAAAGTAATTTTAAAGGATTTGACCGGCGACGCTTATCCTGCCACGCCGCGGGAAGTGCTGAAATTATATAACCGTATTATGTGCTGTTATTACAATGAAGAATATACGGAAGAAGAGTTTGAAAAACTGGCGGACCAAGCCAGATTGCTGATGGATCAGGAACTGGCCGACAATAACCCGGCCGAGCAGTATTACATGCAGGTAAAAGCCGAAGTAGAAAGCTACCGTTCCCAGAAAAAGACGATCAACAACGCTTCCGTAAGCGACACCAATGATGTGAAATTCGGCACGGTGGACGGTGCAGAATGCGCTTATCTGGAATCTTCCTATTTTGTACGCCAAAAAAGCGGCTTTTCAAAAAGCATCCAGGAATATATACTGCGCAAGGACGACGAGGGGAAATGGAAGATATTAGCCTATAACTTAAAAGAGGGAGAAACTGCGGAAGATGAATAGAAAGGAAGAAATCCGTATCCTGGCAGTGGAAAGCTCCTGTGACGAAACCGGAGCTGCAGTCGTTGTAAATGGGCGGGACGTGCGTTCCAACCTGATTTCTTCACAGATAGCGCTGCATACAATATACGGAGGGGTTGTGCCGGAGATTGCCTCCAGAAAGCACATTGAAAAGATCAACCAGGTAATTGCCGCTGCGCTTGACGAGGCGGGGATGACGCTGGACGATATAGACGCCGTAGGGGTTACATACGGGCCGGGGTTGGTCGGCGCGCTTCTGGTAGGAGTGGCGGAAGCTAAGGCCATAAGCTATGCAAAAAAAATCCCTTTGATTGGTGTGCATCATATAGAAGGGCATATCTGCGCCAACTATATCGAAAACCCCGGTTTAAAGCCGCCGTTTTTATGCTTGGTGGCATCCGGCGGGCATACGCATTTAGTCCGTGTGTCCGGATACGGCAGTTATGAAATCTTGGGGCGCACCTTAGATGATGCGGCTGGCGAAGCCTTTGATAAGGTTGCGCGCGCGATTGGGCTTGGCTATCCGGGCGGCCCTAAAATTGAAAAAGCTGCGCGTCAGGGCAGGCCGGATGCAATCCCGTTTCCCCGCGCGCACGTTGCGGGGGATGCTTACAATTTTAGCTTCAGCGGTATGAAATCGGCTGTTTTGAATTATTTAAACAGCTGCCAGATGAAGGGGATTACGGCGGTGCAGGAAGATGTGGCGGCGTCCTTCCAGCAGGCTGTAATAGACGTGCTTACGGCCAATGTAAAGCGGGCATTCGAGGAAACGGGCGTAAAACAGTTTGCCATTGCAGGCGGCGTTGCTTCCAATACCGCTCTGCGCCAGGCAATGAAAGAACTCTGCGGGCAGTACCAGGTGGCGTTTTACCACCCGTCGCCCGTATTGTGTACGGACAATGCGGCTATGATTGGCGCGGCGGCGTATTACGACTATCTGGCCGGCAGGTTTGCAGGGCTGGATTTAAACGCCGTGCCGAATTTAAAACTGGGGGAGCGGTAATGCAGAATGAAAAAGTAACGGCAATTGTGCTTGCCGGAGGAAGCGGCGCAAGAATGGGCGCTGCCTGCAAAAAGCAGTATATGCTGCTGGCGGGGCGTCCGCTCCTTTTTTATGCCCTTCATGCGTTTGAACAAAGCGCCGTGGATGAGATTGTCCTGGTAACAAACGAGGCAGACTACTGCAGACAGGAGATTCTTGAAAAATACCGGATTGGGAAAGTGAAAGAAATTGTGCCCGGGGGAGCCGAGCGGTATCATTCTGTGTATGCCGGCCTGCTGGCGGCGGAAGGCAGCCGTTACGTGCTCATTCACGACGGGGCAAGGCCGTTTGTGACCCAGGATATTATAAGAGAGGCGGCAGAGGGCGCAAAGAGGTACCGGGCCTGCGCAGTGGGGATGCCGGTAAAAGATACGGTTAAAATAGCAGATGAAAACGGGTTTGCGGCCCAGACGCCAAGGAGGGATACGGTCTGGCAGATGCAGACGCCGCAGGCGTTTTCTTATCCGCTCATTTTAAAAGCGTATGAACGCGTACGCAAGGAGAATCCGGAAGGGATTACAGACGACGCAATGGTGGTGGAATATGCAGGGGAAGCGAAGGTAAAGCTGTTGCGGGGAAGCTACCGGAATATCAAAATTACAACGCCGGAGGATATGGCTTTGGCAAAATGCTTTCTTGGCGATCAGGTGTAACGGACTTGAAAGGCGCAGGGCCTGTACCGGATGGTTTGGCCCCGCGCCTTTTATTGCCGCTTTATTTTGCCAGCAGCATCATAATTTTATTGCTCCGCGCCACAAACTTTGTCATAGCGTCCGGTGCAAGCGGCTGGTTGCTGATCCGGGCAAGATCATACAGCTGCTCGCAGAAATCGTTTGCATATTCCGAATCCTTATGCTCTAAAATATATTTTACAAGCTCGTGGTTTGTATTCAGCGTCAAGGTCTGATCCGCTCCAAACATGGAAGCGTCCATTCCCATGCCGCCCATCGAATACATTTTCATCATATCCTGCATCCTGCGTCCTTCTTCGGAAAGCGTAATCACAGAAGATATGCTGCTGTCCTTTAACCGTTCCGCTTTCACGGTTAGCTTGTCGTTATTTAGCGCCTTGTGGAACAGTTCGGAAAGCGTATCCGTCGCCTCTTTCAGATCTTCTTCGGTTCCTTCTTCTTTCAAAGACTCTGTTAAATCTGCGTCAATCCGCATAAATTTATATTTCTCGTTCCGTCTTTCAAGCTGCGAGATAAACGACGTATCAATGTTGTGGTCTAAGATCACGGCGTTCATGCCCTGCTCTTTGAACATCTTAATATACTGTCCCTGCTGGTTTAAATCCGTTACATAATAAATCACGCTGCGGTCGTCCTTTGGCTCTTCTTCTGCCGGGCCGTCTGCAGGGGTACCGTCCGCATTTTCCACAATCGGCGTATCCTCTTCGGAAGCGTCCGCATCTTCCTGGTTTTCCGGTTCCTCTACCGGCTTTAACCATTCCGGAAGCGTCAGGTATTTATCGTTGATATCTTTAAACAGGATGAAATCGTTGATCTTATCGCAGAATTTCTCGTCCTTTAAGCAGCCGAATTTAATAAACGGGCTGATGTCGTCCCAGTATTTTTCGTAAGCTTCCTTTTCTGTTTTGCACATGCCAATCAGCTTGTCCGCAACTTTTTTCGTAATATAATCGGAAATCTTTTTGACAAAACCGTCGTTCTGCAAGGCGCTTCGGGATACGTTCAGCGGCAGATCCGGGCAGTCAATCACACCCTTTAAGAGCATTAAAAATTCCGGAATTACTTCTTTGATATTGTCGGCGACAAATACCTGGTTGTTGTAAAGCTTGATGGTTCCTTCAATAGAGTCGTATTCCGTATTGATTTTCGGGAAATAAAGAATCCCTTTCAAATTAAACGGATAGTCCATGTTCAGATGGATCCAAAACAGCGGTTCCTTGTAATCCATAAATACCTTGCGGTAAAACGCCTTGTATTCTTCCTCCGTGCAGTCCTTCGGCGTTTTGGCCCAAAGAGGCGCGGTGTCGTTTAACGGGACGGGACGTTTTACAATTTTTAATTTCTCTTTGCGCGGGGAAATTTCTACCGTTTCTTTTTCGCCGTTTTCGTTTTCTTTTTCTTCCGTTTTCGCTTCTTCGATAATCGTTTCCACGACGGTATCCGTGTCGCGTTTGTCGTCCGGATCAATCGTTTCATATTCGGGTTCGGCGTTTGCCTTCTTTAAAAAGATTTCCGTCGGCATAAAGGAGCAGTATTTTTCGATAACTTCCCTTGCGCGGTATTCGTTGGCAAATTCCAGGCAGTCTTCGTTTAAGAAGAGGGTAATTTTCGTTCCGACGCCTTCCTTGATGCCGTCTGTCATCGAAAATTCTGTGCCGCCGTCGCATTCCCAGTGTACGGCCGAAGCGTCTTTCTGGTATGAGAGGGTGTCGATGTGCACAGCGTCCGCCACCATAAACGCAGAATAAAATCCCAGTCCGAAATGGCCGATAATCTGATCGTCATTCGCTTTATCCTTATATTTTTCCAAAAAGTCGTTTGCGCCGGAAAATGCGATCTGGTTAATGTATTCTTCTACCTCGTCTGCGGTCATGCCCAGCCCGTTGTCGGTGAAGGAAATGGTTTTGGCGTCCGGATCCACCTCAATTTCCACTTTTGGCTTGTAATCGTCCGGAAGTTCGTACTCGCCCATCATATCCAGCTTTTTCAGCTTTGTGATGGCGTCGCAGCCGTTTGAGATTAACTCACGGTAAAATATATCGTGATCGGAATAGAGCCATTTTTTGATGACCGGGAAAATGTTTTCACTGTTAATTGATAAATTGCCATGTTTGTCTGCCATTTGTAAACACTCCTTTTCTGGTTTTGATCCGCCGCATTTTAAGCGGTTTTGCAGCTTTCGTTATTTCTCATGGAATACATATTATAACGTCAAAATGGAAAAGTCAATAGAAAATTAGCACTCTGTATGAATGAGTGCTAACAGAAAGAGGAAAAGCCTTGAAAATCAAGGAATGCAAGATTTATTAAAACTTTATAAAGTCTACTTGACCGGAAATGCATTGCAGGTTATAGTGAAAGGGAAAGGTGTGAGCTTATTATGATAATACTTAAGACGAATTCAGAAATACAGGTAACCTTTGAACGGCTGATAAAGACAATGAAGGAACCGGTAGAATGGTCGGGCCGTTTTGTGGTGGTAGGTGATTATCTGATTCTTCACGGAAGGGTGCGTTCTTTATTCTTTAACTTTGAAAGCCGCAAGGTACTTACCAATATTATAGATATTCCGGTAAATGAAGATGAAGTGATCGCGGTTGACAGCCATACGAAGGTGCAAAACGTGTTAAATTTGGCATTGTATGCGTTTGGGAAATGGGGGCTTATCCGCGGGGTAAAAGTGGATCAGGATTATGCGGAGTTAAACGCGCTTTTTTCCGGCGTGCTAAAGGAATTTTCCGTGGAGCCCGGGTATACCCGGGAGAATTTCCGTTTTTACAGTAATGGGATCCGGATCAGCTATGAGGATGTGGTACAGTATGCGTTAGAAACCTGGGATGCCTCGGAGCTGGGAACGGAGGAGGAACCCGAAGAATCCGGCGGGCTGTGGCATAAGATCATCTGGAAGCGCCAAAGGGCGGGGTTTCCCAAAAAAGAAACGTCCTTTGAGCAGCGGCAGAAGGAGCGTCTGGGAAATAATTTTTATATGGTGGGCTACCAATGCCCGGTATGCCGGGAGCCGTTACATATGACGGTATTTCCGGTTGGAAGCGAGTTTCGGATTGAAACGCCGGAAGACGGCGTGCTTTTGGCGCGGGCGTATACCTGCAGCCGGTGCAGCCTTTTTTATACCCCTGCGCCCCAGAAGCTTCTGGCCGAAGGGGATGTTTACGCCATGGATTTTTCCGGGGATCGCCAGGCATATGAGGATTATCTGGAACTTTTGGGGGCGGCAGGGGATCGTGTGTCAAATTACCGGTTTAATGAATACGAGTCCGCCAGGAAACAAAGGGAAGCTTCAGAAGAAGAAAAAGAAGCGTCCTTAGAAGAACTGTGCGAACATATAGAAAAGCTTTCCGACAAAAAGCTTGCCAGGGTGGCGGCCAAAATGGAAGAAGGTTTTTATCCGGCGCGCAGCGTGCAGTGGCTGGAAGGCACGGTACAAAGAGAAGTGAAAAAACGGCGTATCGATCCGGCGAAACCGTCCGATCCGCATACCGGTAAGGCGCAAAGGGCAAAGATGCCCGCTATGGAATCGCTTACGCTGCATAAGCCGCAGCCGCACGCACAGGGGGCTCAGCAGGAAGCGGAAAGGCAGGGCAGGGGTTCTGCGTTTTTACAGCCGCAGCCTAAGGATATTCCCGCAGCCAGGAGGGAAGCTGCCAAAAAGCGTTACAAGGCAAAATGCGGCATCTTAGACCGGCTTTCTCCGGAGCAGGTGACCGAATTAAAGAAAGGGCTGTTGCAGGACAGCAGCTTATATATGGAGGAAAAAGAGCCGTTTTTAGACGCGATTGTCCGCAAAGAGCGGCAGCATTTGCAGACATATATCCGCAAGCTTTCCGCAGGCTGCGCGGGGCAGAATTATGCCAGGATACGCCGTGTGATTGAAGAAATTGAACGCACGGATCTGCCGGAGGCGGATAAGGAGCCAGTTTTGGAGCCGCTTTATGCAAAGAGGAGAAAGCAGGGAGAGGCGGAAGTGGCGCTTTTCATGCAGAAACTGCCAAAGCGTATGGACATGAAACAGTACCGGGATTTTAAAAAGCGCCTGAATGCGTATCCGGATGTGGATTTGGCTCCCTATGAAAAAATCTTAAAAGAAAGCCTGCGGCAGGCGCAGCAGCAGGAAATCACGAATATGATACGCCATGCGAGGGTTCAAAGCAGGCAGGATTTGACGGATTTGACGGATCGGCTGAAAAAACGGCAGTTTGAAGAAGATATTTTAGCCCCTTATCTGACCAAAATCGAGGAAAAGCTGCGTAAAATGGATGAACAGGCCATAGAAGAGATATGCGGCGATCCCATGCAGATGACGTCTTCGGACGTTATGGAGGCTTACCGCAAGATCGAAGAAGGCATATTTTTGCCTGAATTAAAGGCCAATGCGCTGGAAATGCTGAAAAAGCGCCTGTTGAAGTTAAAAACAGACGAATGCCAGCTTTTGGTGGAGAAGCTTAAGGACAACCTGAAGGGAAGGATTAAAGAATACGACAGGTTTTATTATTACCCTGCGCGGAAAGTCCTAGCCAAAGAAGCGTCGCCGGAAGAACTGCAGGTAATTTCATATGCTTTGGATACGTATGGGACGACATGCGGGGAATTTGAATACCCGATTCTGGTTGTGGACACTTCCAGGGACCGTTCCGGAAAAGAAGGCATGATACTGACGCCGGAACATCTGTTCTTCAGGACTATGATGACGGCATATGTGGTTGCAGTCGACGAAATCCGGCAGATACATTCACAAAGCGGGCTGTTCCATGCCGGGCTTACGGTTGAACGGATAGACGGCGCAAAGATGAAAATCCCATATGCGGTAGATAAGAAAGAACTTACGGCATGGGGCAATTGTTTAGAAGAGTTTATCCGCTATCTGCAGGAAAAGCCGGAGTCGCGCAAAGTGCCGTATCTTACCAAAGAAACGCATGAGACGGTCTGCTGTTTCCGGTGCGGATACCACTATAAAGGCGGGGATGCCTGCCCGAAATGCGGCTATAAAATGAACCAGTAAAAAAGAATGTATCACAGCAAAGAAGCAGCCTTGATACAATATAAAAGATGCCGCATATGCGCCGGACGGCGTATGTGCGGCATCTTTTTGCTTGTTATGTAAAATTCATAAAAGGGATTATAAACCGAGCTCCGCCATGCGTTTTTTCATACGCTGCTGGTAGCGTTTTAACGTATCTGAGAGCTTTGAATCGGAAGAAAACTGTTTTAACGTATCTTCGTCCACCATAATCCGGTTATCCATCGTCTTCATGATGTCCGCAATCTGGATCTTTTTGGCCACTTCCGGATTGCTTAAATCGTAAGTGCGGTTATCGCGAATCGTCAGGATCAAAGGAGCCATAAAATTATCCGGATTTTCAACCAAGACAATGGCTTTTTCACCGTTTGTCAGGTCTATGCTGCATCCGGAAGGAAGAATCTGGATACAGTTGGCAAGCGCTGAAACCGCCTGGGGATTATAAAGCTGGGGCGTCTTGCGCAGATACCGTATCGCCGCAATTTCGGAAACCGGCGCATGGTGCAGGTTCATTGCCGTAAGCTGGTCGAATTTATCTGCAACCGTAAGTACAAGCGCATTTCTGGAAAAACTTTTTCCCTGCAGGGAATCCGGGGACACAGCCGCTAAAATAGTGTGCGTCTGCTGGATTGTGTTTAAAACTTCAGCATGGAGCAGATATTTGTTGGTTTCCGGATAAAGAAGCTGAAAGCCTTTTCTTCTGCATTCCTGGATCATGCGCAGGTCTTCGTCCGTCAGATCGTCTTTCTTGTCGAGGATATACCTTGGAACGAACAGATATCCCAAATCATACAGCAGGGCGGCCGTTACAAGATTCTCCTTTTCGCGCCTGGAATAACCCAGTACATTAGCCATCATTGCAGAAAGGATGGCGGTGCTGATGGAGTGTTTGTATACAAAGTCCGCGGAACTGCGCAGTATCTGTGTAAAAGGCATTTTGTGATCCAAGGTCCCGTAATGTGTTAATATGTCGTTTGTCAAATCGGTAAGCGTTTCCGGTTCGCTGTTGTTCTTTAAAAGATCCATGATCTTTTTGACGTGGAACATATAAACGGTCTGGAACTGTTCAAACTGAAGTTCCTCCTGTGAAAGCGGTGGAAGCGGCTCGGCCGGTTCAAGGATAAACAGCCCGATCAGGCTGAAGTTCTCAATACTCTTAATACCGGATGAGGTAAGAAAAGTATTGCGGTCGTATAACATAACGCCCATTTTGTTGTAGATAGGTTTGGCAAGGCGCATGCCGGGTTTTAAATCTTTGATTTCTACAAATTGCATAACGTATATTCACACTCCTTTTGGTTATATCTCAGGGAACGCCCTGTTACAGAAAGCTGTAACAAAATTCTGATTAATATTAATATAGCATATTGAACGAAAGAAAACAATCAGTTATACTGTAGAAAAAAGTAAAAATTGAAAAAGATGTAAACATCAGCGGCATACTGCCCGTTTAAAGCCCCCTTTGCCGCCAGACAGCCCGAAAGAAGACAGAAAAGAAGCAGACGAAAGGTACGTTTATGGAAGGAAAAGACAAAAAATACAAATTACACAGAATAATATATCTGACGGCAGGAATTGCGGTTTTGGCAGCTTCATTTGACGCCGCTGCTTCCCAGACCAGCAAAAAATTAAAAGAAGCGGGCCAAAAGATCGATCAGCTTGAGCGGCAGAAAGAAGAGGCAAAGAAAAAGGTCGGCGCATTAAAGGAGCAGGAAACCCATTTAAAAGGCGAGCTTGCCGAATTTAATAACCAGCTGTCCGACGTATCCGCCCAGATAAACGATCTGGAAATTCAGATTCATGAAAAACAGGAGCAGATTGAAGTGACAAAAGGGGAGTTAAAAAAAGCGGAGGCCACAAAAGAAAGCCAGTATGAAAGTATGAAGGCCAGGATACGATTTATCTACGAACAGGGCGGCGTAGATGTGGCTTCAGTGCTTTTGGGAAGCAGTTCTATGGCAGAACTTTTGAATAAGGCGGAATACGTGGAAGAAATCAACCGGTACGACAGGCAGATGCTGGAATTGTACGAAAACACCTGCAAACAGATCTCCGAGAAAAAGAAGAATTTAAAATCCGAAAAAGCGGAACTTATTGCCATGCAGGAAAGCATGGAACTCAAAAAAGAAGAAGTAAACAGCCTGATTGCAAAGACCCAGCAGCATATTTCCTCAAAGCAGTCGGAAATTTCAAACGCCGAGGACAAAGTGGGGGATTATGACGCTCAGATTGCAAAGATGAAGGCGTATGAAGAAGAATTAGAACGCCAGAAGGCAATAGAAGCCAAACGGATTGCCGAGGAACAGAAAAGAAAGCAGGAAGAAGAGAAAAAAAGGGCTAAGGAACAGAAAGAAACACAGGGAAGCGGTTCATCCGGCGCAAAAGACAAGACCCCGGGCAATACAGGCGGCACGGCCCCGTCAGGCGGCGGGAATGTGACGGCAAATGCAAGCGATTTGGCTATGCTTGCCGCTTTAGTGGAATGCGAAGCAGGCGGCGAAAGCTATGAAGGGCAGTGGGCGGTGGCAAGCGTCGTGGTAAACCGCGTCAAAAGCGGCAGCTTCCCGAATACAATTTCAGGCGTGATTTACCAGGCCGGGCAGTTTTCACCGGTAGCGAGCGGGCGGTTTGCCATGGCGCTTTCACGGGGGGCGGCGGGAAGCTGTACACAGGCGGCGCAGGCGGCGCTCTCGGGAAATACGAATATAAATTGCCTGTATTTTTGCAGGGCGTCTTCCGGCGTACAGGGGACTGTGATCGGAAATCATGTATTTTATTAAGAACGATCCCGGAAAGAATTGCGGGAATACATGTGAAAAGCGACAATTTCTCCTATGTGATCCTGTGTTTTTATGGTAAATATTCCTTGCAATCAAAACCGAAATATGGTACTGTTATTTAGTAAAAGATATTGGGAAAAGCTGTAATTTTTGAATTATTTTTTTGGAAATGATTGTTAAAAAATTAACAGCTTTTTGCATCATGAAAAATATGGATAAGGAGACGAGAAAATGGCAAAAAAAGTAGTTTTAGCAGGTGCATGCCGTACAGCAATCGGCAAAATGGGCGGCGCATTGAGCAACACCCCGGCGGCTGATTTAGGCGCAATCGTGATCAAAGAAGCATTGAACAGGGCAGGCGTAAAGCCGGAGCAGGTAGATGAAGTGATGATGGGCTGCGTTATCCAGGCGGCTCAGGGCCAGAACGTAGCGCGCCAGGCTTCCATCAAGGCGGGCCTTCCGGTTGAAGTTCCGGCGTTTACTTTAAACGTAGTATGCGGTTCCGGTTTAAAATGCGTAAACGAAGCTGCTACCTTAATCATGTCCGGACAGGCTGACATCGTAGTAGCCGGCGGTATGGAGAATATGTCCATGGCTCCGTATGCAATGACCAAAGCCCGTTTCGGATACCGTATGAACAATGCGACAATCATAGATACCATGGTAAACGACGCTTTGACCGATGCATTCAACCATTATCATATGATGATTACGGCAGAGAACGTATGCGATAAATATGGCATCACCCGCGAAGAGTTAGACGCATTCTCCGCAAACAGCCAGCAGAAATGCGAAAAAGCAGTTTCCGAAGGAAGGTTTGACGACGAAATCGTTCCGGTACCGGTTAAGGTAAAGAGGGAAACCGTGATGTTCGCAAAAGACGAAGGACCGCGCCCGGGCACGACAGCAGAAGGCCTTGCCAGCTTAAAATGCTGTTCCGGCAAAGACGGCGGGCTTGTTACGGCAGGCAACGCTTCCGGTATCAATGACGGCGCTGCGGCAATGGTTGTGATGAGCGAAGAAAAAGCAAAAGAACTCGGCGTTACCCCGATGGCTACCTGGGTTGCAGGCGCACTTGGCGGCGTAGACCCGACTATCATGGGAGTAGGCCCGGTTGCAGCGACAAACAAAGTATTCGAGCGTACAGGCTTAACGATTGACGACATCGATCTGGTTGAGGCTAACGAAGCGTTTGCGGCACAGTCTATCGCAGTTGCAAGGGATTTGAACTTCAACATGGACAAAGTAAACGTAAACGGCGGCGCAATCGCGCTTGGACACCCGGTTGGCGCGTCCGGATGCCGTATCTTAGTTACGCTTCTGCATGAAATGGCAAAGAGGGATGCGAAGAAGGGCCTTGCCACACTTTGCATCGGCGGCGGTATGGGCTGCGCAACCATCGTAGAAAGAGATTAATTTCACTCATAAAATTTAAGGAGGAACAGCAAAAATGAAAGTAGGAGTTATTGGTGCAGGAACCATGGGACAGGGCATTGCCAAAGCATTTGCCCAGGTTGACGGTTATGAAGTAGCGCTCTGCGATATCAAGCAGGAGTGGGCCGACGGCGGAAAGGCCAAGATCCAGAAAGGCTACGCAAGGCTTGTGGAAAAAGGCAAAATGGCGCAGGAAAAAGCAGACGGCATCCTTGCTAAAATCACACCGGGCTTAAAGGAAGACCTTTGCGCAGACTGTGATTTGATCGTAGAGGCAGCTTTTGAAAATATGGAAGTAAAGAAAACGACATTCTCTGAGCTTGACAAAATCTGCAAACCGGAGTGCATTTTCGCTTCCAATACATCCAGCCTTTCCATTACGGAAATCGGCAACGGCTTAACCCGCCCGATGGTAGGTATGCATTTCTTTAACCCGGCAGACCGTATGAAGTTAATTGAGGTTATTGCAGGCGTGAATACCCCGGCAGAAACCGTAGACGCCATCAAGAAGATTTCCGAAGAAATCGGCAAGACTCCGGTACAGGTAAACGAAGCGGCAGGCTTTGTCGTAAACCGTATCTTAATCCCGATGATCAACGAAGCCGCTTTCATCAAAATGGAAGGCGTTTCCGATGTTGCCGGTATCGACGCAGCGATGAAATTAGGCGCAAACCATCCGATGGGGCCGCTTGAACTGGGCGATTTTATCGGCCTTGATATCTGCCTTGCCATTATGGATGTCCTTTACAATGAAACCGGCGACAGCAAGTACCGCGCATGCCCGCTGATCCGCAAGATGGTACGCGGCGGCAACCTTGGCGCAAAGAGCGGAAAAGGCTTCTATATTTACAATGCAGACCGCACCAAAACGCCGGTAGACGCACAGTAATCCTTTTTGGGATTTGCGGCTGCCGCACGGGGCTTGTGCCGTGCGGCAGCGCCGGCAGAACACGATTGAGTAAAATAATTTGACATGGAGGAATGTGAATCATGGATTTCGGTTTAGATAAAAAACATGAAATGGCGAGATCTTTATTTAGGGAATTTGCCGAAAACGAAGTGAAACCTCTGGCTCAGGAAGTGGATGAGACAGAAGAATTTCCGGTGGAAACCGTCAAGAAAATGCAGAAGTTAGGTTTCCTTGGAATCCCGGTACCAAAGGAGTACGGCGGACAGGGCTGCGATCCTCTTACATATGTAATGTGCGTAGAGGAATTATCCAAAGTCTGCGGCACGACAGGCGTTATCGTATCCGCGCATACGTCGCTCTGCATCGATCCGATCCTGACCTATGGTACGGACGCACAGAAAGAAAAATACGTAAGGCCGCTTGCAAGCGGTGAAAAATTAGGCGCGTTCGCGCTGACTGAGCCGGGCGCAGGTACCGACGCGCAGGGCGCCCAGACGAAGGCTGTATTAGACGGCGACGAGTGGGTGTTAAACGGATCCAAATGCTTTATCACGAACGGTAAAGTAGCGGACGTATATATTGTAATTGCGATTACAAGCGTTGTAACAGACAAAAGGGGCAGGAAGAAAAAGAACTTCTCTGCATTTATCGTAGACAAAGGCGCTCCGGGATTCTCCTTCGGTACCAAAGAAAAGAAGATGGGTATCCGCGGTTCCTCTACCTATGAATTGATTTTTGAAGACTGCAGGATTCCGAAAGAGAACCTGTTAGGGCCGGAAGGCAAAGGGTTCCCGATTGCCATGCATACGCTTGACGGCGGACGTATCGGTATCGCCGCCCAGGCGCTTGGTATTGCAGAAGGCGCATTAGACCGCGCGGTTGCTTATACCAAGGAACGGAAACAGTTTGGCCGTTCTATCGCACAGCAGCAGAACACCCAGTTCAAACTGGCGGATATGGCTGCAAAGATCGAAGCCGCACAGCTTTTGGTTTACAAAGCGGCGATGGCAAAAGCAACCCAGAAGGTATATTCCGTAGAAGCGGCAAAGGCAAAATTATTTGCGGCAGAAACGGCTATGGCAGTGACGACCGAGGTCGTACAGCTGTTCGGCGGATACGGGTATATCAGGGAGTACGACGTAGAACGTATGATGCGCGATGCGAAGATCACCGAAATTTACGAAGGTACTTCCGAGGTTCAGAGGATGGTAATTTCCGGCGCATTGTTAAGATAGGCGCGGTTCCATCGGATTTGGGAACGGCAGACATTTGAGGGCATGGCGCGTACCGGAAAATGCCAGGCATTTTCGGATGGCACCACGTCAAAATCATAAACAAAATTATAAGGAGTGAATACCGTGAAGATAGTTGTATGTGTAAAACAGGTACCGGACACAAAGGGCGGCGTACAGTTTAACCCGGACGGTACATTAAACAGGGCAGCAATGCTTACCATCATGAACCCGGATGACAAAGCCGGATTGGAAGCGGCGCTTAGGTTAAAAGAAGAGCATGGCGCGGAAGTTACCGTAGTGACCATGGGGCTTCCGAAGGCAGACGAAGTATTGCGTGAGGCCATGGCAATGGGAGCGGACAAAGGAATCCTCGTAACGGACCGTGTACTCGGCGGGGCCGATACATGGGCTACCTCTACGACGCTTGCAGGCGCAATCCGCAACCTGGAGTATGATTTGATTATCACAGGACGTCAGGCAATCGACGGCGACACCGCGCAGGTTGGCCCGCAGATCGCAGAGCACCTTGGACTTCCGGTGATTTCTTATGCGCAGAACATTAAAATTGACGGCGACGCCGTTATCGTTGAGCGCCAGTACGAAGACAGATACCATGAGTTAAAGGTGAAAATGCCTTGCTTAGTCACGGCTTTATCTGAATTGAACGTGCCGCGTTACATGACCCCGGGCGGAATCTTTGACGCATACGACAAAGAAGTTACCGTATGGGGCAGGCCGGATTTAAAAGATGTAGACGACGCAAACCTTGGATTAAAAGGTTCGCCGACCAAGATTGCAAAAGCATCCGACAAAGTCCGCAAGGGCGCCGGAGAAAAAGTAAGCCTGGCTCCGGACGAAGCAGTCGAGTATTTGATTGGCAAGTTCAAAGAGAAACATATTATCTAATAAAAATAAGGAAAAGTGGTGAATACAATGGGTTTAGAAGAATATAAAGGAGTATATGTCTTTGCGCAGCAGGTAGATAACGTATTAGACGGCGTTGCATTTGAATTGCTTGGAAAAGCAAAAGACCTGGCAAAGGATTTGGATACGGACGTAACAGCAGTTTTGATTGGTTCTGACGTAAAGGGCCTTGCAGATTCACTGGCAGTTTACGGCGCAGACAAGGTGATCGTAGTAGACGATCCGGAACTTAAGGAGTACAGGACAGAGCCTTATGCACATGCACTTTCTTCGGTGATCAATGAGTACAAACCGGAAATTATGTTGGTCGGCGCTACGGCAATCGGCCGTGACCTTGGCCCTACGGTTTCCGCAAGGGTTGCAACCGGACTTACCGCTGACTGTACGGTACTGGAAATCGGTGATTTCCCGTTGGTAGCGCAGCCGGGCAAGGAAGACGAGCAGAAGCACAAACAGCTTTTGATGACGCGTCCTGCATTCGGCGGCAACACGATCGCTACCATTGCATGCCCGGACAACCGCCCGCAGATGGCTACGGTACGTCCCGGCGTTATGCAGAAGATTGCGCCGATAGAAGGCGCAAAAGCGAACATTGTTGAGTTTAACCCAGGCTTTACGCCGGATAACCGCTATGTAGAGATTTTAAATATTGTGAAGGCAGTGAAGACGACGGCGAATATTATGGATGCGAAGATCTTGGTATCCGGCGGCCGCGGCGTTGGGTCTAAAGAGAACTTTAAGCTTTTGGACGACTTGGCGGAAGTGCTTGGCGCGACTGTTAGCTGCTCCCGTGCCGTTGTAGAGAACGGCTGGCAGCCGGTTGATTTGCAGGTAGGCCAGACCGGTAAGACGGTTCGTCCGCAGATTTATTTTGCTATCGGTATTTCCGGGGCGATTCAGCATGTGGCCGGTATGGAAGATTCCGATTTGATTGTTGCAATTAATAAGGATGAAGACGCTCCGATCTTTGATGTTGCAGATTATGGGCTGGTTGGGGATCTGAATAAGATTGTGCCGGCGCTGACGGCAGCTTTGAAGGCTGAGATGTAAATTTTATATATGGTTTATGAGCCGCCCTGTCGATGGATGATAGGGCGGTTTTTTTTGGGTTTGGATGAATATGTCTGTAATGAACGGTGTTGGCAAAGGTCCGTCAGGCAGAGGGCAGGGTGTGCGTCTGGGTCTGTGTTCAGGGGCTAAGGGGCTCTAAAGCATCCCATTTT
>OFGB01000635.1_pt1 | contig 24489 bp, 23 predicted proteins | sample 1521491 | NCBI WGS metagenome assembly OFGB01 (sample SAMEA3504095, study PRJEB24116) | mouse gut metagenome | biome: mouse gut; feature: mouse-associated habitat; material: faeces | place: Denmark | collected 2011
TCCGAAAAGAATAGACGGCAAGCAACAGACTATATCTGTCTCTTTCTCCATTTATAAAAATGCTCTCTTATAGCCATTACATCTTCTTCCACATCTGAAGATATAAAAATATGTATGCTCTGAAACAGCCTTTTTATCTTGTAAGCAAACTCTATTTCATTATCATTTGTACGATAAATAATCTTAACCAACTTAATTCCCTTCTGTTTGCAAACATATCTCTTTACGCCCTCCATCTCCTTTGTCCCTTCAAAAGATTCAACCGCAACTTTTTCTTCGGGTATATAGATTTCAAGCGGGATTCCAAGGGCTGTATCAGAGTGAAACAATACTTTCAGACCTTTCTTCGCCGCATAGTAACCAACTGCTAATTGCGGGAACACACCCTGATATTCTTTTTCGCATTCCCTGCATCCCTTCCCGTCTATCGCTCTTTCTGAGATTTTCCCTTTCCATGAATGTCCAAACGGACATTTCCACCACACCTTACGCATAGAATTTCTTGAAATATACTCCGGAGATATATCTGTGTTCTTTTCATAGTCCCATTCTCCAAGCAGATACGGGTCAGTCGAAGCCAAGTCATTATATTCAGAAAGTATTGCCCTGTCCGCACATACAGGACATTTTGCGCCTTTTACTCTTGAATGGACGGCTGCTTTCCATTCAAATCCACATTTCTGACATTTCCACCATACATTTTTGCGTGATTTCTCATTTATCATGTCCGGGGTCAAGGGAAGATTACGCTTTGACCATTCCCCGGCAAGCCGTGGCTGTCTTGTCCCAAAATCATTGAAACCACTGAGAAGTATTTCCCCGCTGCAATACGGGCATTTACTCCCATATGAACGGGTCGAAATCTGCGTATTCCACTCATGACCTTCTTTGCACTTCCACCATACTTTACGATTCGTATAGGCTGTAACCATAGTCGGGCGCAGCGGATAATTTTTTTCAGACCATTCAGCGGCTACTTTGGGCATTTGCGAAGCAAGGTCATTGAAACCCTCTAATATCAGATGATGGGAACAGTATGGACAGCCGCTGCCCTTCACCCGGTTTTTCACACTGGCTGACCATTCATGCCCGCATTTGCCTTTCCATATCACTTTTTTGTGAGAGCCTGTGCCGACCATAGACGGCTTTAAACTTATATTTTCTTCTGACCATTCCAACGCAAGCTCTGGTTCTAACGTCGCCAAATCATTGATACCCTCAACCACTCTTTTTCCTGAACAGATTGGACAGTTCTCGCCAGAAGAACGGCTTTTTACACTGGCTTGCCATTCGTGCCCGCAAGCCCCTTTCCACCATACTTCTTTATTTGAGCCGTAGGTTACTGTATCGGGGGTAAGTGGAAGGTTGCTCTCCGACCATTCGCTTACAAGCTCCGGGTGTATGTCTGCTAAACTATTTTTCATATCAATCTCCATTCCGCCGCCTTTCAGTTAGCGGCACAAATACAGTATAGAAAATATCTGATATGGAGGATAGTCTGCGACCTGCCGCACATATCCCAAAACGCAAAAAAGGCTCTAAGAGTTTCTTTCCTCTTAAAGCCTTTCCCACAATTCTCATATTTCTTTGTTCAAAATCCCTTGCTTCTTTACGAAATGTGCAATTTTTATATCTCTGCACAACTTACTGCATCAAATGATGTAAGTTTGATGTAAAGATGTAAATCAGGGGTCTATACCCCTTGATGTTTTTTATCCTGCCATTCCGCCTTAATACAGCTTCGCCCCTGCCGGGATATGGTCGTCCACCATCAGAAGATGAAGCCTTTCCTCCCCTTCTTCCTCATGGACTGCGCTTATTATCATTCCGCAGGAATCAATCCCCATCATAGCCCTCGGCGGAAGATTTGTAATGGCAATCAACGTCTTACCAACCAGCTCCTCCGGCTCGTAATAGGGATGAATCCCGCTTAAAATCGTGCGTTCCGTATCCGTCCCGTCATCCAAGGTAAACTGTAACAGCTTCTTACTCTTAGGAACTGCAACACACTCTTTCACCTTCACCGCCCTGAAATCCGACTTGCTGAACGTCTCAAAATCCACCATATCAGAGAATAACGGCTCAATTTTCACCTTGGAGAAGTCAATTACTTCTTTCGACGCTTCAACCTCTTTCCCCGTCGCCTTCTCTTGACCTTTCTTAACCTCAGAACCACCCAAGGACTTCATCGTCGGGAATAGCAAAACATCCCGAATCGCCGCTGAATCCGTCAGCAGCATACACATCCTGTCAATCCCGAATCCAATCCCCCCAGTCGGAGGCATACCAATCTCCAGGGCATTCAGGAAATCTTCATCCGTCGTATTCGCCTCTTCATCTCCCTGCGCCAGCAATTCCTCCTGCGCCTTGAAACGCTCCCGCTGGTCAATCGGGTCATTCAGCTCAGAATACGCATTCGCCATCTCCCAGCCATTCATGAACAACTCGAACCGCTCCACATATTCCGGATTCTCCGGCTTCTTCTTCGTAAGCGGGGAAATCTCAATCGGGTGATCCATCACGAACGTAGGCTGAATCAAATGCTCCTCAACAAACTCCTCAAAGAACAAGCTCAGAATATCGCCCTTCTTATGCCTGTCCTCAAACTCCACATGATGCTCCTTCGCAAGCTCCCTCGCCTGCTCAAGAGTCTTCACCTCATTCCAGTCAACGCCTGTATATTTCTTCACGGCATCCACCATCGTAATCCGCACGAACGGCTTGCCAAGATCCATCTCTACGCCATTATAAGCAATCACAGCCGTCCCAAGAACCTCCTGCGCCACATGGCGGTACAGATCCTCCGTCAGATCCATCATCCCATTATAATCCGTATACGCCTGATACAGCTCCATCAGTGTAAACTCCGGATTATGCCTGGTATCCAGCCCCTCATTCCGGAACACACGTCCAATCTCATACACTCGTTCCAGTCCGCCCACAATCAGACGCTTCAGATACAGCTCCAGAGAAATGCGCAGCTTAAAATCCTCATTCAATGCATTGAAATGAGTCTCAAAGGGTCTTGCCGCCGCCCCGCCCGCATTGCTCACCAGCATCGGCGTCTCCACCTCAAGGAAGCCTTGCTCATCCAGATGCCTCCGGATAGCGCTGATAATCTTAGAACGCTTGATAAATGTATCCCTTACCTCCGGGTTCATAATCAAATCCACATATCTCTGACGGTAACGCATATCCGTATTCGTCAGGCCATGGAACTTCTCCGGCAAAATCTGAAGACTCTTGGATAATAATTTTACAGAAGAAGCATGGACGGAAATCTCACCCGTCTTTGTCTTGAACACTTCTCCCTCCACGCCGACGATATCTCCGATATCCATCTTCTTGAAATCCTTGTATGCCTCCTCGCCGATGCTGTCCCTAGCCACATAAGACTGGATATCCCCGCTCTGGTCGAGAACATTACAGAAAGATGCCTTCCCCATGACACGCTTCTGCATAATACGCCCCGCCAGCGTGACCTGCGCCCCTTCCAGTTCCTCAAAATGCTCTTTAATATCCATGGCATGGCATGTCACGTCAAACTTTGTAATCTCAAACGGATTTTTCCCGTTGCTTTGTAAATCTGCCAGTTTCTCACGGCGGACCTTCCTTAACTGGTTAATGTCCTGATCCTGTACTTTCTCCTGCTGCTTTGCCACGTTTTCCTCTCCTTTCCTTTTGCAAGGAACTGTATCGGTTTCTCCACACAATTCCTTCTACAATGACCGGCTGATATGCAATACCTCATATTCCATAACCCCGGCCTGAGTCTCCACCTGTACCTGGTCGCCAACTTTACAGCCAATAAGCGCCTGTCCGACCGGAGACTCGTTGGAAATCTTCCCTTCCAGGCTGTTCGCCTCTGTAGAACCGACCAGTTTGAACTCCATTTCCTCGTCAAATGTCTTGTCGTAGACCTTTACCGTACAACCTACGTTAATCTTATCAAAATCTACCTCATCCTCAACTACGACTTCCGCATTTTTCAGGATGCCTTCCAGCTCTTCAATACGCGCCTCGATATCCCGCTGCTCATCCTTTGCAGCGTCATACTCCGCATTCTCTGACAAGTCTCCCTGCTCCCTCGCCTCTTTAATCTTGCCGGCAACCTCTTTCCGCTTTACGACTTTCAAATGTTCCAGCTCGTCCTCCAGTGCTTTCAAGCCTGCATAAGTAAGTAATTTCTTCTTTGCTTCCATGTGTCTTACTTCCTTTCCTATTACTCTCTTCACTATCTTCAAAAAATCTATTTGTTATTTAAAAGATTAAAGAAACTTTCACAATTTCATTATTATACCCAAATGGAAAAGTTATGTCAATAATTTTGGCCTTGAAATTCGCCCGTTACAGTATATGCACAATCCTTGTCTTTCATACAGCCAATTCTTCACATATGGGCATCCAAAAGTTTCTCCAATTCCGCATACGACTCCACCCGGTTAATCGCCTCCCTAAGCTTCGCCGCGCCTTCCATCCCCTTCGTATACCATGCCACATGCTTACGCATTTCACGGATACCGATAAAATCCCCCTTGAACTCCATCTGCAGTCTTGCATGCCGCAGCATCGCGGCCTTTACCGTTTCCGCACAAGGACGCTTTGGTTTTATTCCCGTCCCGCCATATTCTGCAAGTTCACGGAATATCCATGGGTTTCCTTGCGCGCCGCGCCCAATCATCACGCCGTCGCATCCCGTCTGCCGCATCATAGCCAGCGCCGTTTCCCCGGAAATCACATCGCCGTTCCCAATCACAGGAATTGACACCGCCTCCTTCACCTGCCTGATAATCTCCCAGTCCGCCTTCCCGGAATAATACTGCTCCCGTGTCCTTCCATGTACGGCAATTGCCGCCGCGCCTGACGCTTCCACTACTTTCGCAATCTCCACAGCATTGACATGGGCGTCGTCAAACCCCTTCCGTATCTTCACAGTGACCGGTTTCTGGATTGCCCGCACAGTCTTGCTGACAATCTCCCCCACCAACTGAGGATCCTTCATCAGCGCAGAGCCCTCCCCATTCCTTACCACCTTAGGAACCGGACAGCCCATGTTGATATCCAGGATCTGGAAGGGAAGCTCTTCAATCTGTTTCGCCATCTCGCTGATAATATCCGGCTCCGCTCCAAATAGCTGCAGCGACACGGGATATTCCTCAGGATGGATGGCAAGCAGCGCCTTCGTGTTCTTATTCTTATACTGTAACGCCTTCGCGCTGATCATCTCCATACATAAAAGACCTGCCCCCTGCTCCTTGCACAAAAGCCGGAACGGCAGATCCGTGACCCCCGCCATCGGAGCGAGGATGTATGGGTTTTCAAGTTCAACATTTCCTATCTTCATACCGCTTATTCTTTTCATAAATAAAACGCAATCCCTTTAGCGTTAACTGCGCATCGTAGATATCAATCACATCCGTCTCCGCCGCGATCATTTTCCCAAGGCCGCCGCTGGCGACCACTTTCGCATCCGCATAACCGGATTCTTCCTTAATCTTCCTCACAATATATTCCGTCTGTCCAATCTGCCCATATACCAGTCCCGCCTGCATGCTGGCCACCGTTTCCTTTGCAATGATAGAGTCAGGCTTTTTGATTTCAATCGCCGGCAGCATTGCCGCCTGTTCGGTCATGGCATGGGCAGAAATCCGAATACCCGGTGCAATTACAGCACCCTCAAAGGTTCCGTCCACGCCCACGATATCGTAAGTCGTGGCAGTCCCGAAGTCAATCACGATGACCGGACCTCCATAGAGTGTATACGCCGCCACCGCATCCACAATCCGATCCGCGCCCACCTGCTTAGGGTTCTCCGTCACAATCCGGATGCCTGTCTTAATCCCTGCCGACACCACCATTGGCTTGATGCCGAAATACTTGATAAGCGCGCTCCCAAGAGAATGCATGATATCCGGCACAACGGACGAAACAATCACAGCGTCAATATCTCCGCTATGGATTCCCTGCCGTTCAATCAGCTCCTTCAAAGTAATCCCATATTCGTCAGACGTCCTCGGCAGCTTCGTTGTCATGCGGAATGTACCCGACAGCTTCTCCCCTTTGAACACTCCCATCGTAATATTCGTATTCCCCACATCTATGACTAATAACATCTTCTCCTCCATTCATCTTTACAGCCGTCCGACCGCTTACCCTTCCAGAAAAAACACCTTGTAATACATCTGCAGAGCCTCTAACAAATCCTGCTTCTCCCGCTGCAGCTGTTTGATCTTCAACTGGCTCCCAATCTCGTCAAACATGGGGTCAAATTCCTCCGCCGTCACTTCAAAACACAGATTCCCGTCCTCCTCATAGACCAATGTAAGGATTCCTCCCACATCATTTACATAGAGTACGCACATAATCTTCAGCTCATCCTTGACGCTCCCCGGCAGCTGCTCAAAATCCGGGTTCAGATAATATTTCTCCTCATAGGAATTCGCGCCGCAGAGCACCACTTTCCCATCATACATAACCATATACCCCTCTCACGGACACTTCTCCGGCATAGACTGCCCTTTCCTGCCCCTCTGTCCGCACAATCAGCTCTCCTGTGTCATTAATCCCGACTGCGTGCGCCTCATACTCATTCCCCGGCTCTAAGACCCTCACATCCTGATTCCGGTTTACCAACAACTGGTTATACTTCTTTCTCACACCAGACAAATCTTCCGTCTCAAGAAATGTCCCATAACAAGACTCAAACTGCTCCATCACAGCGGCAATCAGCTCCGCGCGCCGGACGTTTGCGCCCAGCTCCAGTTTCAATGACGTTGCCTTATCCCCCAGTTCTTCCGGGAACGTTTCCTGATTCACATTAATCCCAACGCCAATGACGACATAATTAATAAAACTGACCTCTGTACTCATCTCCGTCAAAATCCCGCACAGTTTCTTTCCCTGGTAAATGACATCGTTGGGCCATTTAATCCCGCAGGCAAGTCCCGTGACCTTGCGAATCGCCTCTACCACGGCCACCGCCATCAAAAGCGTCAGTTGGGGCGCCTTGCCCGGAAGGAACTTGGGGTGCAGCAATATGGTCATATAGATGCTGGTTCCTGCAGGCGACTCCCATCCCCTGCCCCTTCGCCCTTTTCCCGCCATCTGCCGTTCCGCCACGAAAAGCGTACCGTGTACGGCGTGTTCACCGCCTTTCTCCCCGGCGTCCTTGGCGCGGATATTGGTAGAATCCGTTTCTTCATAATAGACCACCTGCCTGCCCGCCCACTCTGTCCGGACCAGGCTTTCAATCTCCGCCTTAGACATCACATCCGGGCTGCCCACCAAACGATAACCCTTGTTGCGCACAGCCTCAATCTGATATCCCTCTTTCTTCAAATGCTCAATCACTTTCCACACAGCCGTCCGCGACACCTGAAATGCGTCACAAAGCTGCTGTCCCGACACATAACCGTTACTCTCCTTTAACAAACGCAAAATCTCTGATTTCATGCTCTCTCGCCCAATGTTGCAGTCATTACTGCCTTAATCGTGTGCATCCGGTTCTCCGCCTCGTCAAATACCTTCGACTGCGCTGACTCGAATACCTCGTCCGTCACTTCCATATCCTCAATGCCGAACCGCTCATGAATATCCTTACCAATCTTCGTCTTCAAATCATGGAATGCAGGCAGGCAGTGCAGGAAAATCGCCTCTTCCTTCGCATTCGCCATGACGTCCTTCGTCACCTTATAAGGGGTAAGCTCCCGGATTCGCTCTTCCCAGACTTCATCCGGTTCGCCCATGGATACCCAGACATCCGTGTAGACGACATCCGCACCCTTTGTCCCTTCCGTCACATCCGAAGCCAGCGTAATCGTTCCCCCGCTTTCTTTTGCATATCCCCGGCAAGTCTCCACCAGTTCCTCATTGGGGAAATATTTTTCCGTCGTACACGCCACAAAATGCATTCCCATCTTCGCACAGGCAATCATCAGAGAATTGCCCATATTGTACCTCGCATCCCCCATATAGACCAGTTTGATTCCTTTCAGATATCCGAAATGCTCGCGGATCGTCAGCAGATCCGCCAACATCTGCGTCGGGTGGTATTCATTAGTCAGGCCGTTCCAGACCGGTACGCCCGCATATTTTGCCAAATCCTCCACAATCTCCTGTCCAAACCCACGATACTCAATTCCGTCATACATCCTGCCAAGAACCCTTGCCGTGTCCTCGATGCTCTCCTTCTTGCCAATCTGGGAGCCGCTTGGGTCGAGATAAGTCGTTCCCATGCCCATGTCGTGGGCCGCCACCTCAAAGGAACATCTGGTTCTGGTACTTGTCTTTTCAAAAATCAAGGCAACATTCATTCCCCTGTACTTGTCCACCGGCACGCCGTTTTTCTTCTTTTCCTTCAAATCCTCCGCCAAATCCAACAGATAAGTAATCTCCTCCGGCGTATAATCCTTTAACGTCAAAAAGCTTCTTCCTTTTAAATTCATCGCCAATCCCTCTCTTAATCCTGTTAGTATATGGACGAACCTTGGAAGGTTCATCTTATCGTTCAACGCTTCGTATTTTTTCCAGACCAGATCGTATAGCTGGTCTACGGTGTATATCTGGTATTTGGGAATCTGCAGCAGCTTTGCCGCCGCCTCCAGCATGCCCATAAATAAGTCTTTACTGCTGAAACCAAGGGGTAATTTCAGGACAAATCCAATCTCTGCCTTTTCAATCTCCCGCATATCCGTGAGCAGCCCGTCGAAATACGCCTCGTCATGGGTCTGCTCCAAATAGTAAATGGTTCCTTCCAGTCCATACAGCATCCGTTTCGCATCGTAATAGCCAATCACAAGATTCTGCCGGCTGCGTTTGCCCGAGAATTCAATGATACTCCCAAGCTTTACCCTTGGGGCAATCTCGTACTTCTCGCTTTCCTGGGGCATCCGTACCCGCGGCTCCCGCCCAGGGCCATAGATGCGCACGGCTATAATGTCCTCGTATCCCCGTTTTACCAGTGAATTTAATGGTACATTATTCACCACGCCCCCGTCAATATATTTCTTGCCCTGAATTCTTTCATTTTTAAATCCGATCAGGTAGGCGCTGGCCAGCAGGAAATCTTCCAGAAACCCCTCCGGGATATCTTCAATACTCAAATCCAACTCCTTGAATTCTGACAGGGAAAATGTAAGCAGGCAGAATTCCTTACCGCAGCGCCGAATCGCCTCCTCATCCACCGTCTCATGGATTAATTGGCGCAGCGGCGTCACGTCTACGCCTCCGTCTTTCAGCATCTTCCATCCTTCATTCAGGAATTCTTTGACGGTCGTCTGCTTCCGGAACAGACGTTCCATCCACTCGTCGTCTACGTCCATGACGGTCGAAAACGTCATCTCCCGCCAGATTCCCTCAGCCTTCTCAATATCGCCCATGCAGATCAACGCGCCGTTCAATGCGCCTACCGAAGTACCGGCAACGGCATTGAACTTCACTCCCGCTTCCACGAGAGCCTTCCATGCGCCAATCTGGTACGCGCCGCGCGCTCCGCCGCCGTCCAGTACCAGTCCATACTCTTTTGAAATATCGATCACAGGTTCCATAACATCACACCTCTTTCCTGTCTGCTGCAAATTGTGCATCTGCTTATTCCTTAACTTCTATACTAACCGCGTCTCTGCCGCGCAGCCTCAAACATCAGCACAGAAGCCGCAATCGCCGCATTCAGCGACTCAACCTCACCCTTCATCGGTATCTTAATATAAGTATCCGCCAATTCCGCAATCTCTTGCGTCAGCCCGTTTCCTTCATTCCCAATCAGGAACGCACAAGGTTTTTGGTAGTCTTCCTTATCATAATCACAGATTCCCTCCAGATGCGCCGCATAAGTCCGAACACCTTTTGCTTTCAGGAATCTGACGGCATCCGCCAGATCTGCCGTATAGCAGAACGGCATCCGGTAGATGGAACCCATGGTCGAACGGATGGTCTTTGGATTATAAATATCGACACTCTCCTGATTCATGATAATCCCGGTGACGCCGGCTCCTTCCGCAGTCCGGAAAATCGTCCCCAGATTGCCGGGATCTTGCAAATGGTCTAACACGATAATGTGGGGAATCTCTCCTTTCGCCACATCTTCCACCCCATACTCCTTCTGTCTGGCCACACAGAGTATCCCCTGAGGCGTCTTGGTATCGGACACATAGCCGAATACCGTATCCGATAATATTTCCACAGCGGCTTTTTTCCTTCCATTCTCCGTCAGGAATTGCCCTGTCATGTCACGTTCTTTCTTATAAAATGTCTCCGACACATAGACTTCTTTCAATATTTCCGATGGCATCTCCCGGAACATCCGGATTCCCTCCACCAGAAATACCTTCTCCTCGTCCCTTGCTTTACGCTTCTTTTTCAGATTCACCAGACGTTTTACTTTCGCGTTGGATGTGCTTGTTATCTTATCCATTCCTGCCCTTTCTGCTTCCATCTCTCCAAACTTATCACGCTATATTATAGACCATCCCGATAGTGAATACAACTATTAGTATTTGTCTTTAAAAGCAATCCTCAACGCGGCAGGCGTCAACCTCACGGATATCGACGAGTTGAAGGAATAACCAGACGGGACTGTTGATGAAAGGAAATATCCATTCCCCTTAATCAACAGTCCCGTCTGAATCATTCACAGCGCCGTCCTTATTACGCTCTCATCGCTCCATCCACAGACAGCACTTCTCCCGTCACATAACTAGCCATATCGCTTGCCAGGAACAGGAACGCATTGGCAATATCCTCTGGCTCGCCAATCCTGCGCAGCGGAATTGCCCCAATCATCGGCTGTATCATCTGTTCCGGCAGAGCAGCCACCATATCCGTCTTCGTAATTCCCGGAGCCACCGCATTTACCCGGATATTGCTCGGTCCCAGCTCCCTTGCAAGAGAAAGGGTCATACCATTTACCGCAAACTTACTGGTGGGATAAGCAACGCCGCCCGGCTGTCCGGATATGCTGACCATGGAGCTTGTATTCAGGATACATCCGCCGCCCTGTTCCCTCATAATGGCAACCGTCGGCTGTATCGTATTGAACAATGCATTGACGTTCAGCTTCATCACCTTCTCGAACTGCCCCTCGGCATAGTTCTCGACCTTTGTGCTGTCAGAAATACCGGCATTATTAACCAGAATGTCAATCCTTCCGAACTGCTCCTTAATCTTTTCAATCGCAGCCTTCACCGCTCCTGCGTCCGAAAGATCCGGGCAATCCCCCGCTACTTCCCAGTCTGCGTTCTCCGCTTTCAGCGATGAAAGCGCCTTATCTACCGTTTCCTGTCTGGAACCGAACAGTACGACCTTTGCGCCGTTTTCCAGATACTTCTTCACGATTGCATAACCAATCCCTCTCGTGCCGCCCGTAACAACAGCCACTTTTCCTTTTAACATGTAACATTCCTCCTGTCTGTCCTGAAATTTGCCCAGGCATCTACCGCCAATCCCTTGGGACATACGGACAATTTTTTATTATAAACCATATGGTCTACACCTTAAATCTGTATCCAACCCCCCATATCGTCTCAATATACTGCGGATTGGAAGTATCCATCTCCACCTTCTCACGAATCTTCTTGATATGCACCGTCACCGTAGCAATATCCCCGATAGACTCCATATCCCAAATCTCCCGGAACAGCTCCTCCTTCGTGTACACATGGTTAGGATGGCTTGCAAGGAAGGTCAGCAAATCGAATTCCTTCGTGGTAAACGTCTTCTCTTCCCCGTTAATCCACACTCTTCTCGCCGTGGTGTCAATTTTAAGGCCCCGGATTTCTATGACCTTATTCGCCTCCACCGCGCTCCCGGTCAGCCGGTCATACCTTGCAAGATGCGCCTTCACCCGCGCCACAAGCTCGCTGGGGCTGAATGGCTTCGTCATGTAATCATCTGCACCAAGGCCAAGCCCCCGAATCTTATCAATATCATCCTTCTTCGCCGAGACCATAATAATCGGCGTATTCTTCACATCCCTGACCTGACGGCAGATGTCGAATCCGTCCACTCCCGGCAGCATCAAATCCAGGATGAACATGTCATAATCCTCTTTCAAGGCTTTCTCAAGCCCTGTTTCCCCGTCATTAGCCACCTCTACCTGAAAACCGCTCAGTTCCAGATAATCCTTCTCCAAATCTGCTATCGCCTCTTCGTCTTCCACGATTAAAATCTTACTCATACACCGGCACCTCCTGATATTTTCTAAGGACAAAATACATCGTCGTTCCCGTCTCTTCCCTGCTGGTTGCCCAAATCTTGCCGCCATGCTCCTCGATAATCTTCTTCACGATAGAAAGCCCGATACCGCTCCCTCCCTTAGAAGAATTCCTCGAAGCGTCCGTCCGGTAGAACCGGTCGAATATATTCGGCAAATCTTTTGCCGCAATGCCTCTCCCATTATCCTCTAACTCAACCTGGACAAAATCCCCCACGTCCTTTACCCGCAGGTTAATCTTTCCCTTGGGCTTGTCCATATATTTCATAGAATTATTCACAATATTGTGGACCACCCGCTTGATCTGCTCCGCATCCGCAATGACCTTCACGCCTCCATCCACATAATTAAAATACCCGAACTCCACGCCCCGAGACTCAAGCTCCACGGACAAATCCTCCGCACAGTCCTCAAAATACGCATCCACAGACAGCGTATTAAAATTATAGGGAATCCGGTTGGTATCAATCTTGGTATACAGTGTCAGCTCATTAATCAGCGTGTCCATCTCACTGGCTTTGTTGTATATCGTACGGATATACCGCTCCATCTTCTCCGGGGTGTCCGCCACACCGTCCATGATCCCTTCTGCATACCCCTTAATCGCCGTCACAGGGGTCTTGAGGTCATGGGAAATATTGCTGATTAACTCCTTATTTTCCTTATCAAACTTAATCTTCTCCTCCGCATTATCTTGAAGACGTTTCCGCATATCCTCAAGGCTCTGGCAGAGTTCCCCGAGTTCATCGTCTGCCTCCGCTTCCAGTTCAAAATCCAGATTCCCATCCTTAATCTTCTGCGCCGCAACCTGCATCTTCCCAAGAGGGCGCATCACGCCCCGGTAAATCCAGAGAATCAGCACTGCCGCCGTCAGGATCAGCACCACGACAATTCCGGCCACCACTTCCATGTAAAGCCGCTCAACCTCCGGAATCACGCCGCGCACATTTACCACCACGAACGCGCTCCCCTCTTTCTCATCGGGGTAACAAAAATCCACCTGCTTCACAAGCACCTGCGCATCCCCGCCCAAATAGAGCCCGTTCTCAGGCTCCAATTCCGAAGCTCCATATCCCGGAAGGTTTGCGATGACAGGCTCAGCCTCTTCCATATCCGCGCCGACATAGATCAGCATACTGCCTTTGCGCACCAGAAGATACGCCTGCCTTTTTCTCAATTTCTGGTTAAATTCTTCCAAAAATGTAGCGTCTTCCATCTTGTCAGGATTATCGTCAACCATCTCGTCAAGTTCATGGTAAAATTTTTCCGTAAGGCTGGACAATACGGTAACAGAATTCGACAGACTCTCCGTCGTCATACCGGTAATCTCATAGGTTTTCTCGATTGCGCTCATCTGGTATTTTCCAAACAGACATGCAATTGTCGCCGTCAAAAGAATCGGGATTAAAATAACCGTCAGAAAAGCGATGATCAATCTTGTCTTTAACTTCATCTTCATGCCTCCCGTACAGCAATAAATAAAGTATAGCATGAAAAAGGACGCTTTACAGCAAAGCGTCCATAAACTTTTATAAAATTTTTATAAATAGTCAGACAATCTATAGATATTTCTTCAAAATCTCTACCTTATTCGTCTTCTCCCACGGCAGATCCAGATCCGTGCGGCCGAAATGCCCGTAAGCTGCGGTCTGTTTGTAAATCGGCCTGCGCAAGTCAAGCATCTGGATAATTCCTGCCGGACGAAGGTCAAAATTCTCACGGATCATGTCTACCAGCTTTTCATTGCTAATCTTGCCAGTCCCGAACGTGTCTGCCATGATAGAAGTCGGGTGTGCAACGCCGATTGCATAGGACAACTGAATCTCGCACTTCTTCGCCAGGCCTGCCGCAACAATATTCTTTGCAACATAACGCGCCGCATATGCCGCCGAACGGTCTACCTTCGTGCAGTCTTTCCCTGAAAATGCACCGCCGCCGTGGCGCGCCATTCCGCCATAGGTGTCTACGATAATCTTCCGCCCGGTAAGCCCGCTGTCGCCGTGAGGCCCGCCGATGACGAAACGTCCGGTGGGATTGATGAAGAACTTCGTATCATCGTCCACCATATCCGCCGGGATGACTGCGTCGAAGACATATTTCCGGATATCCTCGTGAATCTGCTCCTGGGTCACATCCGGGTCATGCTGAGTAGACAGAACGACCGCGTCCAGACGTACCGGGATTCCTTCCTCATTGTATTCTACCGTTACCTGTGATTTGCCGTCCGGCCTTAAATAAGGCAGTGTGCCCTCCTTCCTTACTTCCGCAAGCTTTCTGGAAAGCTTATGTGCCAATGCAATCGGATACGGCATCAGTTCCGGCGTCTCGTCGGAAGCGTAACCGAACATCATTCCCTGGTCCCCTGCGCCGATTGCCGCGATTTCTTCCTCTGACATCTGATTGTTCTTCGCCTCTAACGCTTTGTCAACGCCCATTGCAATATCGCTGGACTGCTCGTCGATTGCCGTGAGCACGCCGCAAGTCTCGGCGTCAAATCCATATTTTCCGCGCACATAGCCGATTTCTTTAATGGTTTCCCTAACGATTTTCTGAATATCCACATATGCCTTCGTTGTAATCTCGCCCATGACAAGGACAAGCCCCGTGGTGGTACTCGTCTCGCAGGCAACCCGGCTCATAGGGTCTTGCTCCATCAATGCGTCCAGAATCGCGTCTGAAATCTGGTCGCACATCTTGTCCGGGTGTCCCTCTGTTACTGATTCTGATGTGAATAAATGTCTCTCCATTTTTATTCCACTCCTTTTCTTCTTGATGGCGTACTTTCTCTTCGTCAATGACCGGACACATATGGCATAAAAACAGCCCGCCATAAGCGGACTGTTTTATATCTCATAAACCAATCCTCTTATTGTTCGATTACTCGCTCAGGTTGGCACCTTCCCGTGTCGGGGGTTGCCGCAGCTTCATAGATCCTTTGTATCTCCACTGCTCTGAATAAGAGAAAGTCAGCATGATTAAATTGTCTGTTTTCATATATGAATATAACCTATTTGGAGTGAATTGTCAATATAATTTCTGTTGTTATTCATGTTCCGTCAAAGGTTTAAACTCAATCCCGTCAATACAATTTTCATATAAAAAATGTTTTATCTCTTCCATATTGTTTGTTTCATAAAACTCAATTAACAATTTCGTAAAAGTGGGCTGTAACTCAATAGGGACGGAGATGATCCCACATCCATTTGCAATCATACCATGGTTTCCCGCCAACATAGACGTCCGCTTGTTGCCGTCCAGAAACATCTGTTTCCGAACCAGATAAAGCATCATAGTAAGCGCCCTGTCTGTCGGGTTATCTATCCGGTTAATTTCCGCCATTTCCTCTTTTATCTGTGATTCAATAGGCATATCAGGTTTCCAAGTCGTACCGCCGATACTGACCGGTACATCGCGCAGATATCCGGCACGTATAATCAGATTATCCCCGCCCACATATTGGTTAATCTTACAGACAAACGGATAATCTGTAGGATAATCTAATGTATCAAGCACGAACTGCCATGCATGTTTCAAATTATTCACGGCTACAATATCCGACACCTTAACTCCCTGAACACTCATTCCATTATAAATCGCTTCTGTATCAGGGTAAGTCACTGCCAGTCCTTCCAATCTTGCACTTTTCCAAATATAATCTACAATATTCCTTTTTGCAACAAAAATGTTCTCTTCCCGTGTCATATGGTATTTTGCTTCCATAATCACTCCCCCGTTTCCAATATATCAACAATTCCGTTAATCTATTTGCATCACCCATCATAACAGAAAAATTGCTGCATATCAACAGATGCTTACACAAGCCCATGCTTTTGCAGCCTCGCCTTGATTGCCCCGTTTGTCCTGCCATGTTTCACGGCAATCTGTGACATCTTCATGCCCGCCTTAAATTCACTGACCAGCCGCGCGTCTTCATCCTGCGTCCACGCCGACCTTGCATTCGCCTGCTTTCCAAGCGCCGCCGCCTCGTCGCCGCTTACCCCTCTTTCGCCGATAAAATAATCTACAATCATCTTCTGGACAGCCTCCGGGTACATAAAGACCTGGTATGGCGTTCCTCTCTGGCTCACTTTATCAATGGCCTTTATTCCCTGTTCCCCGCCTTGTTCTGTCCGGGATTTGAGAAATATGCCCTCTTGTTCTTCCTCTGCCATCAGGCCTTCTGTCATCAAGTAGTCCCATATAACCGTCGTTGTCGCCTTCTTTATATTCCCGGCAGTACTGACAGCGTTCAACCTGTCCCTGATTTCACTAATCGTATAATACTCGGCATATTCAAAATTCTTTGCGTCCTCCGGCTGAATGTAAAAAAGAGCTTTGGAACTTGCGGAGCCTGCCTGGCTATACATATCCGTACCAGTCTGGTTATACATCGCCGCACCTTCCTCTTCCACGTTCGATGTCGTTGCAGAATTGGGATGAGCCGCAGCAAACGACTTGATTGCATCAATAAACCTCTGCCCGTATTTATGGAATTTATTTTCCCCAACTCCGGACACGCCAAGCATATCCTGCCTATTCTCCGGCATCCTGACGCACATCTCAATCAGAGTCTTATCGTTGAAAATGATATAGGGCGGCATTCCTTCTTCTTTGGCAATCGTAAGACGTAACTGCCGGAGTTCTTCAAATAACTTATATCCTGCGCTGGTAAGGGAATCCGTACTTCTTGCCTTTTTCTTACTGGCGGCAGGCATCTCCTTTTCTTCAAACTTCCGGATCATCACCCTTGCGTCTTCTCTCTTTAACCCGGTGATATCCCCCATCTGAAGAACCGGGTACTCCCCGCTGGTCTGGACAATATATCCGTCCCGCTGCATTTGGTCGATCAGAAGATGGAGATCCTTCTCCTTCATATGCTCCAATGCACCATAGGAGCGATACGCATTCGCCCCGACTTCCCGTATGCGGGCGCGGTTCGCCCCAAGCAGCGTACCGACTACAATACTCTGCCCGTATCTCCCTCTGGTTTCCGCAATACAGTTAATAACCCATTTCGCTTCGGTGGTCATATCCACCTCTGTGTAATCTCGGTGGCAATTCCCGCAGTTGTCGCAAGGGACGCCTGCGCGCTCACCGAAGTATTCCAATATGTAATTCCTGAGACAGGACGTGGTCTTGCAGTATCCTTCCATAACCTGAAGCCTGTGGGCGTCCCTCTGACGAATCAGTTCGATGTCCTCAGCGTCCATTTCCTCAAAACTCTTCTTCTCAAGCAGGAACTTATTGATCATCACATCCTGCGCCGAGAACAGCAGGATACATTGGGAATTCTCACCGTCACGCCCGGCGCGTCCCGCCTCCTGATAGTAGTTCTCCATACTCTGGGGCATGTTGTAATGGATAACAAACCGGACGTTCGACTTGTCAATTCCCATACCAAAGGCATTGGTCGCCACCACTACCGACGCCCGGTCATAGATAAAATCATCCTGATTCTTCTTGCGGGCCTGATTGTCGATTCCTGCATGGTAACTGGTCACAGGCACGCCCCGCCGGGACAGGTCTTCAAACAACATATCCACATTTTTCCTAGTCGAACAGTATATGATTCCGCTCTCATCGGGATGTTTTGCGATATAATCTGCCACAAAACGGTCCTTCTGCTTCCCGGTCAGATGCTCCACACGGTAATACAGATTCTCCCGGTCGAACCCGGTCACGGTAATATTGGGGCGGTCAAGTTTTAAAATGCACTCAATGTCGGTCTTTACCTCTTTCGTTGCCGTTGCGGTAAATGCGCTCACGATGGGACGATTTGGCAGGGAATCGATAAAGTCTACGATTTTCAGATAGCTCGGCCGGAAATCCTGCCCCCACTGGGAGATACAGTGCGCCTCGTCCACTGTGACCATGGAAATCTCCCCGTTTAATGCAAAGCGCAGGAACCGGTCGCTTTCCAGCCGCTCGGGCGCCACATAGATAATCTTATACACACCCTTTGCCGCAAGATCCAGGGCTTTAGATATCTGCGTCTCGGTCAGGGAGGAATTGATAAATGCGGCGTGGATTCCGGCTTCATTTAATGACTTGACCTGATCCTGCATCAGGGAAATCAACGGGGAGATTACCAGCGTGACGCCGGGGAGCAATAATGCAGGGACTTGGTAGCAGATGGATTTGCCTGCGCCTGTAGGCATGATTGCCAGAGCATCCCTCCCGGATAGGATTGCCTTTATGATGTCCTCCTGCCCGGTTCGGAAGGAGGCGTATCCAAAGTATTTTTTTAATATATCGACGGCATTCATAATATCATCATTTCCTCCTTGCTTATTGAAGTCCGATTCAAATACTGACTGACATTTATTATATTACAGAATTTCTTTCCTGAAAAGCGATAATTGTATTTGCTGAAAATAATAGAGCCACCGGACTGGACTGGCGTCCACTCTATTCCTTCCGTTTCTTCATATATTTATGAAAACGAAAAAAGACAGTGATCACCGAAAACATGACAACTGCCTCATTTTACATGAACTATTTCACGTCTAACTCAAAATCACCACAGCAAATACTGGTCAATTCCATCCGCAATCCCCGCTGCAATTTTCACCTGATACTCCTCCGACGCCATCAACTGATCCTCCTGCGGGTTCGTCATATACCCCATCTCCAGAATCGTAGTCGGAACCTTCGCCCAGTTAATCCCGCTCATGGTATCCGTCTCCCACACCCGCTCATAGCGCGCCCCCGTAGCCGCCACCGTGCTATTCAGTACACAGTCCGCCAGCGCCCTGCTCTGGGCATAAATCGCTCCGTTATATGGATTCTCCGGCGTCTGGCAGATGGTCATCATCCCGCTCACACTGCCGTCCGTCGAGCCGTTGGCATGAATGCGTACAAACGCGTCTGCCCCTGCATCATTCGCCGTCTGCGCCCGCTCTGCATTAGAGATATCCACCTCGTTCGTCTCGCGGATCATCAGGACCTCATATCCTCGCTTTTGAAGTTCATCCCTAAGTTTTAGCGAAACCTGCAAAGTCAGCTCATACTCCGGCAGTCCCGTGGCTGCCCCGCTGGTTCCTCCTGCTACTTTTGGTTTCGTCTCCGCCGCCCCTGGTCCGACCGGCTCATGCTCACTGTTTCCCCGTATCTGGTGCCCCGCGTCAATCGCCACAAGATAGCCATTCCTAACTGCGCCCGATGTTTCTCCTGTGTCCGATGTCTCTCCTGCATCCTCATCTTCGGAATCCGGATTCCCGGCAAGCCTCTCTCTCTGTTCACCTGACTGCCCCGGTACGTCCCCGCTGTCCGCCACTTCATCACCTGACATGTCCCCTTCCCCTAATGTTTCCTCATCAAGTGTCTCGTCCTCCGCCGCTCTATCCTCCTGACCTTTTTTCACATCCACGACAGGCTTTTCCTCATTTTCTCTGGAACACCCCGCACACAACAAGAAAACCATCAGTAACCACATGAATCCTTTCCTATATCTCATCCAACTGCTCCTTTTATTTAATATCTATAGACAAATTATATCAAAGTATGTATATGCCATCAATCCTATGTTCAACGTGAAACCGGCAGACTACAAACGTAATCTGCCGGCCTTCTCACTACCCTATCTTCAATCGAAATTTCTGAGCCTCTTTCTCCGAGCCAACCTTCTCAATAATCGCCCCAATTCCCCGAAGCTTCTCGTCGAACCGCTCATATCCTCTCTGAATATACACAATATCATCCACAATCGTAATTCCATCTGTAGCCAACCCGGCGATACAAAGAGCCGCCCCTGCACGCAAGTCAGGCGCACTTACCCTTGCGCCGGAAAACCGCTTAATCCCCTCAATGGTTGCAGAATTGCCTTCCACCTTAATACACGCGCCCATCCTCGCCAGCTCATCCAGATATTTAAAACGATTTTCAAAAATGCTCTCCGTAATCGTACTTGTCCCCTTACAAAGAGCTAATGTAACTCCAATCTGCGGCTGCATATCTGTCGGGAATCCCGGATACGGAAGTGTCTTGACATGGGTACTGGTCAAATCCCCCTTGGAGACTACCCGCACAGCATCGTCAAATTCCTCCACCTCACACCCGATTTCCAATAGTTTCGCAATGGTCGCCTCAAGATGCTTAGGAATCACGTTCAATACCGTAACATCCCCTCTCGTCGCCGCCGCCGCGAACATAAACGTCCCCGCTTCTATCTGGTCCGGAATGACAGAATACTCCGTACGGTGCAAATGCTGCACCCCGCGTATCTTAATCACATCCGTCCCCGCGCCTCTGATATTCGCTCCCATACTGTTCAGGAAATTGGCCACGTCAACTACATGAGGCTCTTTCGCCACATTCTCCATGATTGTCAGTCCTTCAGCCATCGTTGCCGCCATCATCACATTAATCGTCGCGCCAACACTGACAACATCAAAATAAATATGTTTGCCCACCAGACGATCTGCTTCCGCAATAATCTTCCCATGTTCAATCTCTACATCCGCCCCCAGAGCACGAAACCCCTTGAGGTGCTGGTCAATCGGCCTGCTCCCGATATTACACCCGCCCGGAAGAGCCACTTCCGCATGTTTATACTTCCCAAGGAGCGCCCCCAGCAAATAGTATGACGCCCGAATCTTCTTAATATAATCGTATTCTATGTCAACACTGTTAATATTCTTCCCGTTAATCTTTACCGTATGGCGGTCAACTCTGCGAACACTCGCCCCGATTCCTGTAATTGCATCCAGTAATACATTGATATCATTCACGTCTGGAAGATTATCGACTAATACAGTATCATCTGTCATGATTGACGCGGCAAGAATCGCAAGCGCGGCATTCTTTGCTCCCCCGACTTCCACTTCTCCTACGAGCGGATGGCCTCCTTTTATGATATATTGTTCCATGTACTGCACCTCAATGTCTAAAATTTATTACTCTCATCTTTCATCTATATTCTATTATCCGTATTTTCAAATATAATAACCTCGGAAATCTCTGGTTTTTCTTTCTGATTTATCCTTATGTACATATAGCCTGCGTGGATATTATACCACAGATTTCGGATTTGTAAAATATTTTTTAATAAACACGTAATTAATTCGTAATATTTATTGTCAAACGGCCACAGATCCCAGAACTGCATCCACCGTATCCTCCAACGAATGTCCGTCCTCGCATATGGTGATATCCGCATACTTTTCAAATAACCGGACTCTTTCGTCGTAAAGATTCTTCAAGGTCTGCCCCTGTTTTAAGACGACGCCTCTGTTTTTGGCATCTCTCAGTCTTCTATTTATTGTTTCAAAGGAAGCCTGTAAATATACCACTTTTCCAATCTCTTTGTAATGTTTCATCGCATTTTCACAGTAGACCACGCTTCCTCCCGGAGAAATCACCGTCTTTCTTACAGATATCTTCGCATTCACACGGTCTTCAACGGCAAGAAAACCCTCAATCCCTTTTTCCCGGATAATTTCCTTCAAAAGCTTGCCTTCTTCTTCCTGTATCAGTAAATCTACATCTATAAAACGATATCCTAACTGTTTTGCTACAATAATTCCTACCGTACTTTTTCCGACTGCAGGCATGCCAATGAATATGATATTATCCATCCGCCTTCCTCCCTTATCTACTGTTCTTCATGCATTTTCTCAATATTCTACCATATCTTCTGCGATTCGTCCACCCCTTGTAAAGTTTCGTCAATTACGCCTGTCAAGCGCTTTCATTTTGGGTTCTTACGGAGTAAATCAGAAAAATCTTCTCCTGCAATTCCTGTACTCGCATCTTCTCTGGCACAGTTCATGGTAAGTCATTACCTGAATCAGTTCCATCAGCCAGTCTCCCGTCTCTTCTTCCTCCTCCGCCATCCGGTCATAGATTCTCCTGCACATCATCCGCAGCTGCAGCTGATCCGGAAATTCATCATACATCATACTTCCGTCGTATTCCATCCGGTCACATTCCTCCTCCACATAAGGAAGCAGCCGTTTTGCGGCTTTCGGGTAAATGCTCTTCATATAGTCCAAGTCCCGTCTCATCAATCTTTCATCGTCATACAGTAACGGCATTGGATGGGTCATATAAAAAGGTAATCGATTGTCCATGGAATCTCCACTCCTAAGATAAATTATACCCTATCATATGCGCAGAATGGAGATATGTGCGATTTCCGCATTCATCAGAAACCGTTCAGGCAGTCCTATCGGTTTTGCCTAACTTTCAATCGGCCTTTTGAGAATGATGGCGATATAAGAAAAGCTTGACGGAAAAATGACAGAATTGTTATAAAATAGTCACGGCAGGGTCACTTAAATCGCTTATACTAAGCATACATCAGGACGGAAAATAAGAATCACGCCTGAGAGTCAGATAAGGAAGGTGAATTATAATGGAAATGGTGGAAATCAGGAGTATTAAGGAAGCATACAGAGACGGAGGGAATGCGAAGCCAGAGAAACGTATGGAATCATTGAAATTTACATGGGGACTGCTAAGCGTATATCTGGTGGTCCTGACATGGATTATACTGTTTAAGATGCAGTTTGATGTCTCGCTCCTTAGCCATATGAATCTTAGAAGTGTGAATTTCATCCCATTTGCAGAGTCCGCGGTGGTGAATGGCAGAATAGACATATCAGAGATTCTTCTGAATATCGCGGCTTTTATTCCATTTGGGTTCTATGTTTCTATGATTTGCCAGACAGACACATTCAGCTTTAAAGGAGGAAATTTTTTGCGGAAAGTCTTGCCTGTTTTTTGTGTAAGCCTGCTGTACGAGACTTTGCAGTACATTTTTGCCATTGGAGCAAGTGATATCACCGATCTAATCGGAAATACACTGGGCGGAATCATCGGGATTAGTATATTTTCTATGTTTTCTGCATTTCTAGGAGCAAAGGCGGTTAAGATTTTCAATGGTCTTGCGGCGGCGGGGACAGTGATTGTACTCTTGTTTCTGGGGATGCTGCTGTTGGCAAATATGTAAGGGAATCCTGTGCATTAATCTTGAAGTAATAGCGCTCGATATTCGTGTCATCTGTGCGTCTGCCAACGACGATGCAGCGAGCTGCATCCAAGTTAGCAGACGTGCAGATGGCGCGGATAGCGAGCGCTTATTACTCAAGAATTAATACAAAGATGTAAATCGGTCAGCACACTAGAGCAAGAAGCCGCCGGACTTCTAAAATGCATCCTTTCCAGGAAAAGATAAAATGCCCCGATTCCCTAAGGAACCAGAGCATTTAGACTATTCTTTCTCACTATAATGATGCGCTTCCTCCAGCATCATATCTTTTACTTTCATCAGACGAATCTGTGAGCTTCTCTCGTTCTCATCCAGCTTCATCGTGATATACTTGATCGTTGCCTGAGCTTCCGGGATTGTTACATGCTCTAACGCATTTACACGACGTCTGGTCTTCTCGATCTCAGCCGCCATAAGCTGGCATGCTTTCTCTGTCTCCGCAAGTTTCAGCATATCCGGCAGGATATCTGCCAGAGATTTTACGGCACCATCCAAATCACTGGATGTAAATGCGAAACCATAAGAATAGATGTCGTTCGCATCCGCAGTCCTTGTCTTTGTCTCGAAGACAGGAATATTAACGCTCATGACGTTCTTCTGTCCCACCTCAAGATTGACTTCCTGCTTCGGTGTCATAAGTGCTGTGTTCAGTGTCGCCTCGTCCATTCCGGCCTTGGCAATGACAAAGTTCTTATTTGCAGAGAGGATTCCGGCTTCTACTTTCTGGCGAAGCGCCATGTTCTCCTTGACCAAATCCAGGAACTGACGCATCAGCTCATCACGTTTATCCTTCAAGAGTTTATGTCCTCTTCGGGCTGTGACGAGTTTCCTCTTGGTCTTCGTCAGCTCCATACGGGTAGGAGTTATCTGTTTAGATGCCATTTAATAGGTCCCCCTTATATCAAAATTCCCGCCATGTTAGCTCGATTCCGCTTCGCTTCTTCTTGCTTCGCCCTGGCATGATGGGTGTTCCCGCCATGCCAGCTCGATTCCGCTTCGCTTCTTCTTGCTTCGCCCTGGCATGATGGATGTTCCCGCCATGCCAGCTCGATTCCGCTTCGCTTCTTCTCGCTGCGGGCTGACGCCCTATGCATCTGCATGAAAACAGTCATTTGTATGCACGCATACATGCCTGTTTTCATACATCTGCGCATGGCTTACTGCTTTCCATAATATTCATCTAAGAACTTGTCGTCTATACGTTTCAGCTCTGCTCTTGGCAGCATGGACAAGAGCTTCCAGCCGATTGACAGCGTTTCCTCGATAGACCTGTCGTTCGTATATCCCTGAG
>OFGB01000642.1_pt1 | contig 24315 bp, 19 predicted proteins | sample 1521491 | NCBI WGS metagenome assembly OFGB01 (sample SAMEA3504095, study PRJEB24116) | mouse gut metagenome | biome: mouse gut; feature: mouse-associated habitat; material: faeces | place: Denmark | collected 2011
GCTAATTTCCTTACGCGCCCCTGCGCATAAAAAGATGATGCGGCAGTCCGGACCGGCCGCCGCACTGCCGCATCATGATATCCAGAAAGGAAAAACCACCATGACTTATAATTTGACTGATTATGTCTGGCTCTTTTTCATCTATTCTTTTGCGGGCTGGTGTATGGAAGTATGTTATGCCGCCATCAGACAGCGGAAATTCGTCAACCGGGGATTTGTCAACAGCCCCCTGTGCCCTATTTACGGCTTCAGTTCCGTACTGTTTGCCCTGTTTTTGCCGGAGCTCACGGAAAACCTGTTTTTCCTGTTCCTGGGCGGCCTGCTGCTGGCAAGTACCCTGGAATACTCCACCGGCATGGCCATGGAAAAAATTTTCCACAAAAAATTGTGGGACTATTCCGGAATTCGCTTTCAACTGGGCGGCTATGTGTGCGCCCGGTACTCCCTGCTCTGGGGTCTCCTGGCCCTGGCCACCATGCTGTTTTTCAACCCGCTGCTATGCGGCATTCTCAGCATGGTTCCCTACGCAGTAACCGTGGCCGTACAGTGGGGCGCTTCCATTCTGCTGGCGCTGGATTTTATCACCACCGTCATGGCGGTCCTGGATATGCAGATCACGGCCAGGCGGCTGGCCCGGTTATCCGAAGAAATGCGCCGTACCTCCAGGCTTCTGGAAAACAAACTGTCCGCAGGCGTCCAGCGCCGTATGCAGAAGTCCTTTCCTTCCATCAGTAAAGAGGACATGGCCGCGGATCTGAAGATAAAATCGGAGCGGTCCGGCGTGGAAGACGCCGTTTTTGCCCGGGGCTGCAGCTTCTATAAACTGGTTTCCCTGTTCTTCATAGGCGCCTTCCTGGGAGATCTCACCGAGACTGTATTCTGTCTGCTGACCACCGGCACACTCATGAGCCGCAGCAGTGTGGTCTATGGCCCCTTCAGCATTGTATGGGGGCTGGGCTGTGCCCTGCTGACCCTTTTCCTGTACCGCTACCGGGACAAAAGCGACCGGTACATTTTTGTGGCAGGCACCCTGCTGGGCGGTGTCTATGAATATGTCTGCAGTGTCTTTACGGAACTGGTATTCGGCACGGTATTCTGGGATTACAGCGGCTTCGCCTTCAACCTGGGAGGCCGTATCAACCTGCTGTACTGCTTTTTCTGGGGAATCGCCGCCGTGGTCTGGCTGAAATTGATTTATCCCTTCCTGTCCTCCCTGGTGGAAAAGCTTCCCCTGCGGGCCGGAAAAATACTCTGTAACTGCCTGATTGTATTTATGATATTCAACATGGCCATCTCCTCCCTGGCCCTGGCACGTTACACCCAGCGGAATACCCCGGGGGATTCCTCCGTATCCGAAATCCCCTTTTCGGATTTTTTGGACGAACATTTTCCCGACCAGAGAATGGAGCGGATTTATCCCAATGCCATCATGGTGGATCCTTAACTTCCCCGGCACCCGGGAATCCGGTTCCGGAAACCTTTAATGGCATATTTTGTGATACATTTCCGGTCTTCTGTCCCGGAACAGCCCCCAGCTGAAACGCATTTCTTCAATGGCATCCAGGTCAAAAGTATGCAGGATCACCTTCTCCTGTGTCCTGCCGGCGTCCTCCAGAACGGCGCCTGTCTCATCCGTGATAAAAGAAGAACCATAAAAAGTCAAAGACGAAGACTGGCTGTTGTTATCCTTCCCGGGCACCACGGATTCTTCCCCGATCCGGTTGGCAGCCACCACCGGCACCACATTGGCTGCCCCGTGTCCCTGCATACAGCGGCGCCAGTGGGGCATACTGTCGCATTCTATGATGGGCTCCGATCCTATGGCCGTGGGGTACAGCAGCAGCTGTGCTCCCATCAGGGCCATGCATCTGGCCGCCTCCGGGAACCACTGGTCCCAGCAGATACCCACACCTACCTTTCCATAGGCGGTATTCCACACCTGAAAACCCGTGTTTCCCGGTGTAAAATAGAATTTTTCCTGGTAAAAATGATCGTCCGGAATATGTGTCTTGCGGTACACCCCCAGAACACTGCCATCCGCGTCGATAACTGCCACGGAATTATAGGTCACATTCCCGTCCCGCTCAAAAAAGCTCACGGGAAGCACCACCCTGCACTCTGCTGCCACCCGGGAAAACCGTTCCACCGCCGGATTCTCATCCAGGGATGTTGCCAGCTGATAGGAATCGTAATTCCTTTCCTGGCAGAAATACCATGTCTCGAATAATTCCGGAAGCAATATAATCTGTGCGCCGGCCCCGGCCGCTTCCCTGACCAGTCTTTCCGCCGCCTCTAAATTTTCCTGACGCGGACGGTTGCAGTACATCTGCACCGCCGCCACCGTAACATGTTTCATTTTTCCGTCTCCCTGTTATTGTTTTTCCGTTATTATTTTCCCGTTTCCCTTATCCCGCCTGGTTCCGCCGCTTAGCGCGCCGGTTTATATCCCCTGTTCCAGGATTCTCCTTCCCAGCGGAATCTGCTGTGTGATACAGTGAATGTTGCCTCCCCCGATGAGGATATCCCTGGTGTAAATCTGTACCACCTCCCTCCGGGGAAACAATCCCTGCAGGATCTCCTTTGCCTTTTCATCGGCAGGATCCCCGAAGCCCGGCATGACAATGTGTCCGTTTGCAATATAAAAATTCACATAAGAGGCCGCAAGCCGCTCCCCCGGAGTACGCGTGGGTTCATCCCAGCAAGTGTCCAGTCCCCCGCACTCCTCCCGGGTTATGGTCACCGGAGCAGGAAGGGGCAGCTTATGGACCTTAAGCTTCCTGCCCTTTGCGTCCCTGCAGCCCTCCAGGTACTCCAAGCAGGCACTGGACATGGCATACTGTTCATCCTGCTCATCCTCCGTCCAGGCCAGCACCACTTCCCCCGGCGCCGTAAACGCGCAGATATTGTCCACATGCCCATTGGTTTCATCATGGTAAATCCCACAGGGCAGCCACAGAACCACGGACACATTTAAATACTTTTTCAGCATGTCCTCAATCTCTTCCTTTGACAGCTCCGGATTCCGCCCCTTTCCCAGCAGGCAGCATTCCGTCACCATGCAGGTCCCCTCCCCATCCACATGGATGGAGCCGCCTTCCAGGATAAAACCCCGGTTGTCATAGACATCCTTTCCCAGCAGGTCACAAAGCTTTCTGGCCATCTGATTGTCCTTATCCCAGGGAAAATACAGGCCATCATACAGTCCTCCCCAGGCGTTGAACCCCCAGTCAATTCCCCGTACCTCCCCCGCGTCATTTTTCACAAACGTGGGGGCATAATCCCTGGCCCAGGCATCATTGCTGGACATTTCCACCACACGCACGGAATCCGGCAGCATACTTCTGGCATTGTCGTATTGTCCCGCACCGGCACAAACCGTCACCTGCTCGGATTCCGCAATGGTCCGCGCGATTTCCACAAAAGCCTTCCTTGCCGCATATGCGCCGTACTGCCAGGAATCCGGACGCTCCGGAAATATCATGATACAGCCCTCGTGAGGCTCAAATTCCGCAGGCATCCGAAAACCGTCCTCTGACGGCGTGGTATTTCTGATTATTTTCACAATTTCTCTCCTATTCCGCTTTCCCGGGCCCTCCATCTGAGCCGGTTCCCCCCGGCACATTTCGGCCCTGCTGCAAAACGCCGCGCGGGTCCCGGTCCGCACTGTCAGGCATGTCCCCCCGCACTGTCCCTCATCACTTTCAGTTCCTCGTTCTCCCGCTCCAGCAGAGAGAAAAACTCCCGGATATCCAGGCTTTTTGCCAGGGGAATCACTCTGTAGTCAGATTCTGTCCTGACTTCTCCACCGGCAGGAACCAGATGCTTGATCTGGCAGCATTCCGGATCCATCATCATTTTCCGTGTAGCGCCGCCGGTTATGTAAAGGCGCAGACTTTCCCCTTCCAGGAGTTTCATAAAGTTCTTTTTTTCACATTCGTACAAAACCCTCATATAATAGTCTTTGTATGTCTCTGCTTTCTTATAATCGTTGGAGTACGGCCCTATCACATCAAAGTACTGCTCCCGGGGCCTGTCCGCGTTTCTGGCAAAAAGCGCAAAATCAATTCCGTTCCGCACGCAGGAGGAACGCACCTCTATAGTCTTGTCATTATATAGTTTCAGGTCAACCTGATTGTATGAAGAACAGCTCTCCGGACGTCTTACCTTCCCGCAGCGTCCATACCGCCAGTCCATGACTTCCATGCAGGCCGCCTCCGCAATGATGCCCGACAAATTGTCGATTTCCACCGTGTCCAGGTCCCTGCGCTCCGATGAATTTGCCTTCCCCAGGTTCAGCCTTGGAATGATTCGTTCTGCCTGCTCCGATACGGTTTTCATGAAACGGCTCCCCAAAGGAATATTGATTTCCATACAGACAAAATACTCTCTCTTTACGGAAAAACGTTTTCGGTAATTCCTTCTGACGCTATATCTGATGATATCCTCTGCTTTCATGCCCCGCTTCCCCCTCAGAGACCATTCCCGGCATCATTGGTCACATATACCTCCCGGGAGTCTGCCTTTACAGTATTGTCATTAAAACTGATATAATTGCTTTGGACCTCATAGGCCGCATATTTCCGGGACCATTCCAGAAACCTGCGGTTTACCTTTCCCTTGTGGGTGATCAGGTTGGTTATCCCGAAACGGATTCCCTTTTCATGCAGGGCATCCAGATATTCGCAAAGTTCATCTTCCTTTTTCTCATTCCAGAGCTTATTGTATTCACTCATGGAAATCAGATAGGGGGGATCCAGAAACACAAACACATTTTCCCCAAACTCCACGGATTCCAGAAACGAAATATAATCCTTGTTGTAAAACACCGTTTCATGGGTTTGCGCAAAGGCCAGATAATGCCGGAGGGCCGCATGTACATTCCGGTTAAAGTCCACGTTTCCCACCGGCAGATTGAAATCCCCCCTGCCGTTAAAACGGATCATGTGATTAAAACCATAAATCAGCAGCAGGTACAGACACAGAAAATCCTTTTTGTCCTGGTTAAAATCCTTGCGCATTTTCAGATATGCCTCTTTATTATATCTGGAATAATAGGTTTTTACATACTTTTTTTTCAGTTCGTCCGGCACACATTTCCCTCTGTAGGAGCAGGACAGGCCGTAAAAGTCAATTCTTTCGTATAATTCTCCCAGCAGTTCCTCCGGCCTTCCCCGGTATTGTCCCAGCTGCCTGTGAAGCTCCACCACATAATAATCCACGTCATTCAGCAGATAGGAATCCCCCTCCACATTCAGGAACGAACTGCCGCCCCCCACAAACGGCTCGATATACTGCCCGATCTTTTCCGGCATCAGCTTCAGCAGCTGGGGCATCAGCTTATATTTGTCACCCACATAAAAAAAGGGCGACCTGATCACATTATGATTTTCCATGGCCGGCGCTCACTCTCGTAATAAAAACATACTCTTTATGCCCCTCAAACTCCGTCTTGCCGGCGTTAAAGCAGGGATGTTTCTTTTCAAATATTTCCGTCCTGCCCCTGGAAGACAGAATGTCAGCAATTTCGTCCAGTGTTATCTTGTTTTTCGATGAACTGCTTTTGGAATGATACGTGTTGTTGTAAGTCACCACAATATACCCGGCGTCTATATTCTGTATCAGATCCGCAAATACTGCCGGCGCCTTATTCCGGCAATAGTCGCTCATGTTCTCGGCCCCGGGCTTCAGCGCCGTTCCTTCCAGTTTCGGCTTTTTCCACTGCGCCACATTTTCCAGGACATGGTAAAATCTGCTGTACTGTCTGCTGTTGTAGGGCGGGTCAACAAAAACCACATCTGCCTTCACCTGCCTTACCAGCGCATTGGCATCCATTCTGTAAATGGAAAAACATTCCGTATTTCTCTCCGGCGCAATCAGTTCAAAGCAAAACCGGTCTTCCGGCGTGACATTTTTCCGGTAAGCATCATAATGTCCCACCGTATTTGCCACCTTATCCATAGAATACAGAAGGGATGCCAGCAGAATGTAATACTCCCGCCTTGTGACAAGCGCTTCCACCCTTTTGATCTCCTCCCTGACCGCGCCGATCTGCCTGGCGTCATTTTCCGAAAAATACCTGCCCCCGAAATTCTCCGAAACATAATTTTCTTCCAGGTTTTCCTTCCCCAGTCCCCGGAATCTGTCCCTATACGCCTCCAGCACACTTTCGTCAAAACTCCCTGCGCCGAAAAAAGCCTGATAGATCACTTCGTTGGAAAACAGGAAACCGTTCGCCAGCGCCTTCCGGTAATGTCTCCTCATCCGGCTGCTCACCACGCCGGTTCCTGCAAAGACATCCAGAAAAACCTCTCCCCTGCAGTGCTCCAGAACCAGTTCCTCTATCCAGTCCAGAAGTTTATATTTACTTCCCGTATATCTCCTGTTGCTTATGCTATACATCCACAGCTTCCTCCGGCATTTTGATGCGGGGCTGCGCCCAGGCAGCCGCATTTGGGACAGTTTTGATTATATCACTTTCATCCCCGGTTTTCTACAGACATTTTCCGCCCTGTTTTTTTGCCACTACACAGTACCAGTCTGTTTCGTCCATATCCGCTCCCGGGATGCAGGCGGGAAAATTCAGGACTTCCACATCTGTATATCCCATTTCCCTTATTTTATCAAGCAGTATTTCTCGTTTCACAGGAATGTAATGCTCTTCAAAATGCTCTTTCCGGAATATCCTGTTATCCTTCTCGAATGTATAGAGCAGATGAAAGGTCATGGTCTCATCTTCATGGTAGTCCCACACCTGCACCAGATTCACCCTTGTGTCTCCGTCAAAAAAAGGATGATACAAATAAAACCGGTTCCTCTCCCTTAAAATCTTATCCCAGTTTCTCATGTCAAAATACAGATAGCCGCCTTCCTTCACCAGAGAGTCCATCTGCTCCAGGGCCGCCAGCACATCCGCATTGCCCACATATGGCAGGGAATTTCCTGTACTGGCAACACAGTCAAATTTTTCTGTAAAATATTCCGACACTTTTCTGAAATCACAGCATTCCAGCTTTACGGGAATCTTCCCCGCCTCTGCTTTTTTCCTGCATTTTGCAAGCATGGACTCACTCAGGTCCGAACCGGCCAGCCGGATGCCCAGATCCGCTGCCGGTAATGTCACATTGCCGGACCCAATGCTGACATCCAGCAAAGACTCTATGTTACGATCCCTTCCCAGCATCTCCCAATGTTTTCGGTATATCTCTCTTCTGCTTTCATTTTCAATTAAATCGTAAATGTCTGCCCGGTCGTATATACTTGCCATAAATATTCCCTTTCTGTCTTTGTCAATTTTGTGATATCCTGAAACTTATGGGGCTCCCGCCCCCGGTTCCGGGTTTCCCGTCCCGAGTCCGCACAAAAATACCGGACAAAGCCATCCCGCAAAAAGGGACTGCAATGCACCGTCACATCTGTCCTCATTGCCATCCGGAACCCAATATGCTAAAATACAGAACATAAGGAGGAGTTTTCACTATGAATGATTGCAAAGCACTTGAACAGGCGAGGGCCTTTTTTCAAAAGGACTGTTTTGCCACGGAAAACGGCGCCGTTATCGAACAGGTGGAAGACGGACTGGCGCGCTGTTCCATGACACTCACTCCGCACCACAGAAACGCTGTGGGCGCCGTCATGGGCGGTGCGGTTTTTACGCTGGCTGACTTCGCTTACGCCGTGGCTTCCAACTGGCAGGGAACGGTCCATGTATCCCGCACCAGCCAGATCACTTTCCTGGGTACGGCAAAAGGCGGGCAACTTATCGCCACTGCCCGCCGTGTGAAAGAAGGCCGTCAGACCTGTTATTATCTGGTGGAAGTCACTGATGACCTGGGAAACCAGGTGGCTCATGTGACCATAGACGGCTTTGTAAAAAGGTAATGGAGGCGGCGTCAGCCGCACAGTTCCTCATTACCGTACAATTCCAGTCCCCCTTCCCGGATGGCGTCCGCCGCGGCGGCGCCGTCCGAGGCCTTCACCAGCATTGCCTTATGCTCTCCGGATACAAGGGTATACATATATTCGATATTCAGTCCCTTTGCACACAGGATATGTGCCAGCCGGTACAGCTCACCCGCCTGGTCTTCCAGGCGGACGGCCAGCACATCTGTCAGCATTGCGGAGAATCCTGCTTCCCGCAGGGAAGCTCTTGCCCGTTCCGGGTCAGACACCACCATCCGCAGCATCCCGAACTCCGAAGTATCTGCCATGCTCACGGACAATACATTGATTCCCTGTGTTTTCAGCACTTCCGTCACCTGTGCCAGCCGTCCCTCACGGTTCTCCATAAAAACCGATAACTGTTTTACAAACATACCTTCCCTCTCTTTCTCCCATGCCCCCATTCGCCTGCACGGGTTTTTCACTGCCCCACATTATGCATCCAGTTTCCGTCTGTCTATCACATGAACCGATTTGCCCATGCTGCGCTCCAAGGCCTTGGGTTCCACCAGCTTCACCCGGACAGCCAGTCCGATGGCCTGCTGAATCACATGCTCGATTCTTCTGGTCAGATTCTCCAGCTCCCGGATCTCATCAGAGAAGAAACGCTCCTCCACCTCCACCTGTACCTCCAGGGTATCCAGATTGTTCACCCGGTCCACAATCATCAGATAATGAGGCGTGATTCCTCCCATCTCCAGAAGCGCCGCTTCGATCTGGGACGGGAACACATTCACACCGCGGATGATCAGCATGTCGTCACTTCTGCCCGTGAACCTGGCAATCCTGGCCGTGGTCCTGCCGCACTCACAAGGTGTATGGTCAATGCTGGTCAGGTCCTTTGTACGGTACCGGATCAGTGGAATTCCTTCCTTGGCCAGCGTGGAGATCACCAGTTCCCCGGTCACACCGTCCGCCACGGGCTTAAAGGTCCCCCTGTCCACAATCTCAGGCAGGAAATAGTCCTCGTGCACATGAAGACCCTTGTGGAACCGGCAGTCCGTTGCCACCCCGGGTCCCATGATCTCGCTGAGTCCGTAGATATCATGGGCATGAATTCCCAGCTTTTCCTCTATCCTGGTGCGCATCTTCTCCGTCCACGGCTCTGCCCCGTTCAGGGAAGCCTTTAACCTGATCTGGTCACGGACCCCCATCTCCTCAATGGTCTCCGCAATATGCATCAGATAGGAAGGCGTACACAGGATACCCGTCACGCCGAAGTCCACCATCATGGTGATCAGTTTTTTCGTGTTTCCCGTGGACATGGGCACCACGGTAGCCCCCATTTTCTCCGCGCCGTAATGTCCTCCCAGGCCTCCGGTAAACAGTCCGTATCCGTATGCCACCTGGATAATGTCTTCCCGTCCCATGCCCGCCATGGAAATGCATCTCGCCACGCACTCGCTCCACATGTCAATGTCTCTTCTGGTGTACCCCACCACCGTAGCCTTCCCTGTGGTGCCGCTGGAGGCATGGATGCGCACGATCTGGGAATTGGGTACCGCAAACATCCCAAAGGGATAGGTATCCCGCAGATCATCCTTTGTGGTAAAGGGAAGTTTTGTCAGGTCTTCCAGCCCCCTGATATCCCCCGGCTCCAGCCCCACTGCCTGCATTTTTTTCCGGTAGTATTCCACATTGTGGTACACCCGGTCCACCAGCTTTACCAGCCTGGCTCCCTGCAGGGCCCTCATCTCATCCCTGCTCATACATTCCTTCGTCTCATTCCAGATCATACTGTTTTCTCCTGTTCTGCCTGCCTTACCACTGCCCCATGGCACACGTCAGGCCATTCGTTCCGAAACGCGCTTCCCTGCCGGTGCACATACACACCCTCCGGCCTCTGCGCTTCAGGGCCTTCCGCTTTTCCCGTCTTCTGCCGCTTCCATTGCATACCCTGCCTCAAAAGCTTCTTTGTTTACCTGCACGGTCCTGGGAGGCACGGTCTCCTGGATCACCTGCATCCAGTCCTCCTTTTCAAATCCCACATACCGGGCCGCCGCCCCCAGCACAATCACATTAAAAGCCTTTGGCGCCCCCATCTCCACGGCCTTCCTGGTTGCCTCCACCACAACCGTCTTCCTGGAAGCCATCAGCGTATCCAGAATGCCCTCCGGATACCTGGCAGCTCCCGTCACCACCGTGATGGGGTCAATCCGCCAGTCATTTACAATCACCACCCCGTCGTCCTTCAGAAAATGAAGATACCGCAGGGCCTCCAGCCGCTCAAAGGCAATCAGCACATCCGCCTGTCCCGCCTCCACGATAGGCTCTGCCACCTGACTGCCATACCGCACAAATGTCACTACGCTGCCGCCCCTCTGTGCCATGCCGTGCACCTCCGACAGCTTTACATCATATCCCCCGCGTATCGCCAGGTTCCCCAGGATCCGGCTGGTCAGAAGCGTCCCCTGTCCGCCTACCCCCACAATCATGATATTTTTCACACTCATACCCTGCCTGCCTTTCTGGTCTCTATGGCGTCAAATTTACACAATTTTGCACACAGCCCACATCCGTTGCACATAGTCTCATCAATGCTCACCGTCCCATCATCGTTCTTTGTCAGGGCCGGGCAGCCCGGGCGCAGACAGGCGCCGCATTTCTTACACTTCTCGGGAACCGGTGCGCATTTATCCGGGAAAGTGACTCCTTTTAACAGCACGCAGGGCGCCTTCGTGATGATCACGGACACCGCGTCCCTCTGCGTCTCCCTTCTGAACGCCTCTGCCAGCCCCTCCAGGTCAAAGGCGCTGACCTCATACACATGCTCGATTCCAAGAGACCTGCACAGCTTTGTAATGTCGATGGCCGGAACCACTTCCCCCTTCAGTGTCCTGCCCGTGGCCGCATGGTCCTGGTGTCCGGTCATTCCTGTGGTGGAGTTGTCCAATATCACAACCGTCCCCGCAGACTGGTTGTAAACCATGTTCATCAGGGAGTTAATCCCTGTATGCATAAAAGTGGAATCCCCGATTACAGCCACCCAGTTCCGGATATATTCCCTTCCCCTGGCCTTCTCCATCCCGTGGAGGGTACTGATACTGGAGCCCATGCAGATGGTCGTATCCACTACGCTTAACGGTGCCAGCGCCCCCAGGGTATAGCAGCCGATATCCCCGGCGGCATGAATCTTCAGCCGGTTCAGTACGGAATATACACTGCGATGGGGACATCCGGGACAGAGAATGGGCGGCCTGGCAGGAACCTGCGCCTGGGCCTGGATCTGATTTGTCTGTCCCAGCACACGCTCCCGAATCATATTGGCGCTATACTCTCCCTGGACCGTAAACAGTTCCTTGCCCACTGCCTTCAGAATTCCCCAGGATTTCACCTGCTCCTCAATCACCGGTTCCAGTTCTTCAAATATGTACAGCCGGTCCACCCTGGAGGCAAATTCCTCGATCAGTTTCCGGGGAAGGGGATGAACCAGTCCCAGCTTCAGCACACTGGCATCCGGCATGGCTTCCCGCACATACTGGTAGGGAATCCCGCTGGTGATAAATCCCACCGACAAATCCCGGTACTCTGCCCGGTTGATGGACATCCCGCAGGCATCCTCCGCCATCTTTTTCATCCGCGCTTCCACTGCCACATGACGCTTAATGGCATTGGCAGGCATCATTACATATTTACCGATATTCCGTTCATAAGGTACCTTCTCCCGCTCTGTCCGCTCTTCCAGTTCCACCAGTCCCTGGGAATGGGACAGTCTGGTAGTGGAACGCACCATCACCGGAGTATCATATTTCTCACTCAGTTCAAAGGCCACTTTCATATATTCCTTGGCCTCAGCGCTGTCCCCAGGCTCCAGCACAGGAATCATGGCCGCCCTGGCCACCATCCGGCTGTCCTGCTCATTCTGGGAACTGTACATCCCCGGGTCGTCGGCGGCTACTACCACCAGGCCGCCGCCCACACCGGAATAGGCCGCCGTAAAAAGCGGATCCGCCGCCACATTCACTCCCACATGCTTCATGCTGCACATGGCGCGGACGCCGGCAATGGAGGCACCGATGGCCACCTCGGCGGCCACCTTTTCGTTGGGGGACCATTCCGCATAAATCTCGTCATATTTTGCAATGCTCTCGCTGATCTCTGTGCTGGGAGTACCGGGATAAGCCGCAGATACCTTCACTCCCGCCTCATAAGCACCTCTTGCTATGGACTCATTGCCAAGCAATATCCTCTTCTCCGACACGTCTCTCTCCTCCTGCGAACTCTTCATCTGTCTGTTCCACGCCGCAATCCTTCACACCACGGCAAGTAATCAGGTTAAAAAAACATCTTTCCACAGATGCGCATGCATACGGTGTCTGTATTCCACTGCGCCGGAATCTGCAGTATCACAGCCCCCGCCAGGCATCTGAACGAAAAGATGATCCTATGAATAATATAGTAGAACAATATGGGGAAAATGTCAACAACCTCACCGCGGACGGCCATTTGTCTTTTCTACTTCCGGTTGAATTTATATGGTAAACTAACTGACACGGTTATGGTTTTTTACATTTTTTATGGTATCATGTTGACACAGAAGGACACCGTGTCAACCATTGATTCCAGGTGCGCCTGGGCGTACAAAATTAAAAACAAAAGACACAAAGGGGGCGTGGGAAATTTCTATGAATATCGGTTCGGTCATTATGAATAAAAGAAAGGCTTTGGGCTATACACAGCAAAATCTGGCAGATCAGTTAAGTGTTTCCTTCCAGGCAGTATCAAAATGGGAAAACGGAACCAATTATCCGGAGACGGAAATGCTGCCCGTGATCGCAGGCGTATTACACACAAGCATTGATTCCCTTTTGGGATATAAGTCATTTGTGGTTTCCGATTATGAAAAACGATACAGCACACCGGATTATTATTGGGGGATACCCCCCAGCAGCCTATGTTATGAAATCATGAAATTACGGCCGCCGGTCAAACCGTTAAAAGTATTGGATATTGGCTGCGGAGAAGGGAAAGACGCTGTTTTTCTCGCCCGAAACGGTTATATTGTAACGGCCTTTGACTTGTCAGAAGCAGGAATCGAGAAGGGGAAAAAACTTGCCGAAAAATGTAATACCTGTGTAGACTTTTTTAAAGCGGATATCACCGATTTCCGGATAACCGAATGCTATGACATTATTTTCAGCAGCGGCGTCTTTCACTTTATTCCGCCGGAAATCAGGCCGGAAATCGCGGATAACCTGAAGGAACATACAACCGAAAACGGTCTGCATACCATCAATGTATTTGTAGACAAACCGTTTGTGAAAGTTCCGCCGGACAAAGCTGTCCATCGTTTTCACTGGCATTCCGGAGAGCTCTTTATGCTCTATCATGACTGGAAACTTCATAAAACGGAAGAAATCATTTTTAACTGCAACAGCGGCGGGATCCCTCATCAGCATTGTATGGATATTATGATTGCGGAAAGGATCCCTTAAATCTATCATGAACGAAGCTCTGATGGGGGAGGACAGGACAATTGTTTTCCCGCTATGATCGTAAACTCCCCCGGAAGCTTCTCATTTGTCCATGCAGGGTGTTCGTCAAACCTTTTCAGCGTAAAACCGCAGTTTATGACGGAATTGATAATCTCACTGACAGTATACTTTCTGTAACTGCATCTGGGCATTTGCGCCCTGATCTCCTCGTCATAAAAACGGGCATGCGCCATTTCCCCCTCAAAAACTTCCTTTGAAAAGTAACTCCTGGCCGGCTGTTCCAGCTTGAGTATATCTGATATCTTGGTAAACGGGTGAAAATCACTGCAGATCATTTTGCCGCCGTCTTTCAGCAAAGAATACATAATGCCCATGAACTCATCTATGTCGTGAAAATAATGCAGCACGCCTCCCTCCATGAATACCACATCAAAATAATTTCCGTACTTCCCTCTGTCAATTTCCAGTATGTCGCACACTTCAAAACGCAGTTCCGTCTTTGCGGCAGCGGCCACTTCAAGCGCATATCTCTTATTATCTTCCGAAATATCAAAGACCGTCACTTCCGCTCCCAAAATGGCCAGAGGAACCGCCTTCTTCCCGCAGGAACCGCATATGTTGGCTATTTTGATGCCGCTGTATGTCTCAAAATAATCCGTATACTTTTTCAGCGTTCCTGCCGGGTCCTCCAGATCTCTTTTTGCCCTGTCTGCCGGCAGGCCCGACTGCTTCACCCAAAATTCATACGCGTTATATTCCCAGGCTTTTTTGTTCTGTATACTGTAATCCCTCATTTCAAAATCTCCTTTCACTGTGTTCCATCTGCCCCAGCACTTTCTCATAATACTGCCGCTGATACAGCAGCCGCTCCGCGATCATGCGTCCTGCTGTCTCTGTGCCGGACTTTTCTTCCAGCCGCCGCCTGATCCAGTCCAGCTTCTCATAAAGCCATTTGCGTTTTTCCTCTATTTTAAGATTACGGAAGTCGGCATACACCATTGTTTCATAGATCCGGTAGGCATCGAAGCGGTCTACGTCATCCGCATCCCCGATGCTGCAGGCAAAAGGCGTTTTCTCCCCCGGAAAATCAGCCTTTCCGTCAACATGGATTGCAATGCCATAACAAATCTCCTGTACCCGCTCTTTCCCCAGGTCAAGCTGCTCCAGGAAAGGTCTGGCCAGACGGGCCGACAGCCGGCCGTGTTCCTGCCAGCCTTCCTCCTCCGCCACAAATGGCAGACTGTATCCCACATCATGCAAAAGCCCGCCAATGATCAGCCCCTCTTCGTCCAGTCCCTCCCTGCGGGCAATCTCTCCTGCCGCATAAGCCACCCGGTAGGAATGCTGCAGGCGGTACTCTCCTTCGACGGGGTATTGTCTGAAAAAGGCACAATTCTCAAACTGCTCTCTCAAAAAGGCTTCTGTTTTCCGGATATTTGTCATCCTCTTTTGTCCTCCTCATATTCTTTACATAAATTATATCACTTCCTTCTTCTATTTTCTACTTTATTCCCTGATTATATTGTCACACAATTAGTTCTACGAGAAATTTGTGAAGCTATCTGTTTTGCAGACACTGTCCACATGAATATAAACATCCATGCAGGTAATCCCTTCCTCTTCATACACATGCTCAAAGCAGGACAAAATACCTTCCTTTGGCTTTTCACAAAACCCGTTTGCCTGTAAAAAATCCATAATTTTTTTATAGGCATTTGGAATGCGCCCCGAAGCCGCCGCAAAAGGATCATGTATGGTAATCACCGCATACTCCGCTTCTTTCTGCTCTGCATATTCCACTCCCGGACATCCCGTCTCAAAACCTTCCGGCAAAATATATGCCGCCACATATCCGCGAAGGCCAAACCGATTCTGCATTTCGGATATGGCAAACGGAAAATCCCATCCTATTCTCATTGCATCCGGCTGAAATGCCAGCAGGCCTGACCGCCTGGCCCAATTTTCCATATAGAAATTTACATCATCTTCCGGATTTGGCGTAAGCATAACATATCGCGCCATCTTAAATGCTTTCACTTTTTTGATTGTAATTTCGGAATAAACCTCGTCGCGGACATTCATGTCTTCTTTCACCATGGCATCCAGTTTGCAGGAAAAGACATCGCTTAGGACAATCAGTTTATTCAATTCGGGAGTAATTTCATCCGCCTCCCACTTAGATACTGTCTGTCGTGAAACAGATATCATCTCTGCCAACTGCTCCTGTGTAATCTTCTTTTGTTTTCTCAAGTATTGAATATTTTTTCCCAAACTCATAGACTTTCCTTTCTGGAGCGTGTTTGAAAATTACTTTTGGGCAGATGGCAAGAACAAATTTTCAAACAAGCTCCAAACTCCTGAATTCTAAAATGGTAACTTTATCTTACCATAACCACTTGAAAAAAACACCAACTCGAAAACGCGGCTTCCGTATAAATTGTCAACTGATGGTTTACATTCCAGCCGCCGGATATCCCACCTAGTGCCATGCCGCAGCACACTATCTGCAATCCGCTCTTTTTCTGCCGCGTTCCAGATTTGCTCGTTTTGACAGTTTCACGAATCCGGAAAATCTGGTATAATGGGAGCAGCCACAAGAAGACAATCTGTAGTAAAAATAAGTGTCTTCCAGCCACATACACATGCAGGCTTGGCTATTTTCCTCAATGCTCGCGGGAATAAACTGTGCAGCAACGATAAACGAAAGCGAAATTCGCAAAATTACAAAGGAAAGGATGTGTGTTCAGATGTTACAGAAAACCGGAAAACGCCCCGGCCCGGAGCCGGAGAAGACTCCCCATGAAAAAAACAGCTCTGTGTCGGTGAAAAAACAAAAAGGCCAAAAAGCCCTTAATGCCAGATTCAGGGAGTTGGACAAAGAAGACGACGGAAACGAAAGCGCCGAAAAAGAAAACGGCGGAATAAAAGGCATGTTGGACTTCACGGTCCTTTTGACCAATCTGATGACCCTATTGGCCTGGCGGACCATGGACCTGGCAAAGGCGGAGTACGAGGGAAAAGCCTTCACATATTGGTTCTGCCAAATTGCCATTGTCATCATCCTGGCGGCCATGTTTCTGCACCTGGCCCACATGATCGGTTATAAGCGCTGGAAGGCTGTTTGCACCTGGATTTTGGGCGCGCCCAAGGCCGCCAGAAACTTCTGGAAGCGCCTCTCCCGCCGGGGAAAAGCCCGTATTGCCGCGATTTCCCTGGTGCCGCTCCTTCTTGCAGGCGCAGCGTATTTCTTTTCCTGGCCCCGCTACTGCACCCAGGTCACAGACTGCTTCGGCATTCCGGTGGCCGGTGATACCCTGAGCCAGAGCGAACGCCAGGGGCTGGCAGGCTACTGGCGCATGAATGATTACCCCCTGCAGCATCGTATGACGCTGACCTATGTGGAAGCCTACCGTCAGTTAGATGTGATGTCCGAGTACTCCACCCTTTACGAGCGGGCCTTCTTCCAGCCAACGGCCCGGATCGAGATCGAATACCGGAAGGATAAGGAATATTACAAAGACTATCCAGAAGACTACTACAGCTCCGCCAGCCAGATTGACTATCGGGTCCCCATCCGGATCTCCTACTACAACAGCAGCAATAAGCTGGTTTTGGAGCTGGAGCGGGACAGCTACAATAACATGGAAATTGTCACTTACGTTCCTGAGGCTAAGCCCCAGCTTCTCAACGCCACTCTGCTGCGCATCCCGGATGGACAAACCGGGGAAAAAGGAATCCTGGGACAGAAAATTGAGACGGTCTACCGCTCCGACGGCCTTCCGGAACTGCGCCGACTGTACTCCGATGCTTACAATCTCTACGGCGTAAACGGGGAACGCTATACCTACAACCGGGATCAGCAAGTCAGCTCCCTGTGCTATCTGGACGCCGAAGGCGAACCCACATGTAATAAGCTGGGCGTGATGATGGTGGAATTCGAATACCAGGACGACGCAAACCTGCAGAGCATCCGCTATTATGGCGACCAGAAGGGTTCGGAACGGGTGGAAGGCTTTCACGGCGTCTTCTGCGAAATCCTGGAGTATGACGAGGAAGGGAAAAACATTGTCAGCCGCAGACAGAAGGACCGGAGCGAAAGTCTGTGTTTTGACAAAAATGGTGTATACCAATACCACTATCAATACAAAGACTCTGCGCTGGTCCTGGAGGAATTTCTGGCGGTGGACAACGCCCCTATTCAGAACATCCGCTTTAACAGCTGCCGGGTCCGGTTCCAGCTGGAGAACCTCGACGACCGCCGGATCTGCGTGGACCTGGATCCGGTGATCACCCCGGAAGAGGACCGGGCAGAAGCCCTTTCCAATACCCTGCCGACTCCGGAAACCACATTGTTGTTCAACAAGGAGCTTCCGGTCATCAGTTCCGAGGTCTTCAGCTCCCGCCCGGAAACTACGACGGGCGTGCCAAAAGACTCCAATAAAACCATGGCGGCCACGGATGCGGAACCAGCCCCGAACCGCCGCTACAGCCGGATTCGGTATACCCTGAAGAACGGGGTTGTGACGGAAATCAGCTATTGGGACAAAGACGACAAATCCGTGCCGGGCGACCAGGGCTGCGCCGCAACACGGTTTGAGTACGATCACCTCCGGCTCACCCGGGAATCCTATTGGGACAGCAACGGGCAGCCTTGTGTCCTCAGCGGGGGCTATACGGCGGTGGAATATGTGTATGACTCCCACATAGGCCAGGATCTGAAGGAGATAACCTACCTGGACGCCCAGGAGCATCCTGTGATGAACCGGAATCTGGGCTGCGCCATTGTTGGTTATGAGCGCTTCGGCGCAAGGCAGGAGATCGTTCAAACATTCTACTATGACAAGGACAAAAAAATCATTCCCCTCCCGGACAAGGGCTACGCCAAGACCGAGCAGCGCTACGACACCAACGGTTATTTGATTCAGGAGACTTTTTATGACGCCCATGAGGCAATCGCCTGCCGGACCGACTATGGTGTGGCGAAGATCCGTTACGAATATGCCCCGGACGGGAACCTGATTCGGGAAAGCTACTGGGACCAGGAGGACAATGCCGTGTCCCGCCGGGACACCGGTTATGCCGTGGTGAACCAGACCTTTACTCACGGGCAGCTGACGGAGAAGCGGTTTGAAACTTACCACAACCGCGCCTATTATCCGGCACCGGACCGTGAAACCGGCGTTAACATTATCACCTACCGTTACAAAGACGGCCAAAAGGTGGAGGAGCAATATCTGGACGGGAACCGAAACCCGGTTCTGTCCACCGCCCTGGGCTGTGCCTCGCTGCTGTTTGAGTATGACCGCGGACGTCTCAGCAAAAAGTCTGCCCTGGGGCTCCAGCAGGAGCGGGTCCTGCGGACGGACACCGGCTGCTCCATTGAGGAGTACTATTACGACGACTTCGGGCGGAAGGAGTCTCTTCGCTATCTGGATACGGATGAAAAGTTGATTTGCCGGTCGGACACCGGCTGCGCGGAGATCCGGTATGAATATGACAACTTTGGCCGACAGCGTTCCAGCAAGTATTACGATACAGCCGGCCAGTTGGTCATGAACAAAAAGAACGGCTATGCAGGCGTGGTGTACGAGTACCCGGGCGGAAATAACCAGACTTGGCGGTACATCGGACTGGACGGAGAGCCCTTCCCCCGGCAAGGAGGCCATGGCATCACCGTGGTGAATAAGCTATATGACTCTACCGGAATGCTGCTGGGAGAAAACTACCAGGATGCCGACGGACAGCCGGCGGTCTGGCAGGAACACGGCTACAGCGCCCTTTCCCATAAATATGACGAGAACGGGCTGGAAACACAGACAGACTGTCTCGGCCCAGACGAAAATCTTGTTCTGAGGCAGGACCAGGGATATGCCCGCCGGACTTACGAGTATGACAGTGCAGGACGGGTTATCCGCATACAATACTACGGAGAGCACCAGGAGCCTGTGGTGAACACCAAGTACCACTGCGCCGGATTTGAGTATGAGTATGATGAACGGGGTCTTAAATCGGTGATCCGTTATCTGGGTCCGGACGGTAAGGAGGCGGTCCGTCCGGATTACGGGATCTCTGAGATCAGACAAACTTACGACAGCGCCGGGAATCTGACAGGCGAAGCGTATTATATTGACAACAGACCAGCGGTGCGGAAGGAACGAGGTTATGCGTCCTATGAATACACCTATGAAAACGGGCTGTGGCTGGAGGGGCGGTACTATGATGCGGAAGGCACATTAATGTCCCGCCTGGATCGTGGATACGCCATTATCCGGCTGGAATATGATACCCATGGCCGCTGTATACGGGAACACTATTACGACGCTGAGGGGAATCCGGTCGTCAGCTCCTATTATAACTGCGCCGGGTTTGAGTACGCTTATAACGGGCAGGGTCTTCGATCGATGATCCGCTATCTAAATACGGATGGCAAACTAATGGTCCGCCAGGATCTCGGCTACGCTGAAGTCCATTATGAGTATGACGCTGCGGGAAATACGGTAGCCCAACACTATCTGGATGCCAGCGGGGAACCGACGGTTACCAGCAGCGGGGGCTACGCGTCCTGTCTGGATACCTATGACGAGAAGGGAAATTGCGTCTTATCCCAATACTTTGACGAGGACGGCAACCCTGCCGTCCGGAAAGACCAGGGTCACAGCATCGTTAAACGGAAGTATGACCCACTCGGACAGCTCACTGCCGTCTATTACTGCGATGCCGCCGGGGAACTGATGATCAACCGGGAAGAGGGCTGCGCCGGATACCGGTATGCCTACGACACTCTGGGAAACCGGACGGATGTCTGGTACGTGAACCCCGATGGCGAAGACCTTGTGATGGTTCAGGAGTCCTATGGCTACGCGCATATTTCCTATGAGTACAACAAGTTCGGCCAGGAAGCAGAGGTTCATTACTACCTGACAGAGGACGAAAGCGCTCCCGCTCTGGTAAAAGAAAAGGGATATTCCGGTATCCGAAAAACCTATCAAGGCAACAACCTTTTCCAAATGGAATATCTGGGAACGGAAGGAACCCCTGTTCTCCGCAGTGACGAGGGATATTCCGTTGTAAGATACGATTATGATGCTTATGGACAGACTGTCTCCACTCTCTACTATGGCATTGATATGGAAAGCCTGATTTTCAACCAGAACTACGGCTGCGCCGGGTTCCAATACAAATATGATGTATATGGAAATCAGACGGACGTCTGTTACCTGGGTACGGACAATCAACCGATTCTGCGCAAGGACCAGGGATTTGCCCACATTGCGTATCAGCCTGATGACTTTGGGAACACGGTTCACCAGGCCTATTACGCAGACCTTGAAAAGAACGAACCCACCACGAAAAAGGACAAGGGCTACGCCTACTCCCTGTCCGACTATCAGGATGGAAGATGCGTGGAAACCCGGTTTTACAATGCCCAGGACGAGCTGACCCTGCGGCTGGACGGCGGCTATGCCATTGTCCGGTATGAGTATGACGATTTTGGCAGAAGCTTGTCCAGATCCTATTGGGGCCTGGACGATACACCGGTTATCAACACGGAAGAACACTATGCGTCCGTCCGTTGGGCCTATGACGAACGGGGAAATGTGACGGACACCTGGTACTATGGACTGGACGGCAATGCCTTATGCCACAGCGAATACGGATATGCCCATGTACACTCCCAATACAACGCGATGGGAAATGAGGTCTACGCAGAATTCCGGGATGAAAACGACAGTCTTGTTTCGCACAAAGTCTATGGATATGCCTATGCCTGTTATGAATTCCGGAACCAGGATGGGCAACGGCATTCCACAGGAAACTACTATAGCCCGGATGGAAGCCCTGTCCAGCGAAAAGACCTTGGTTTTGCCGGGTATGAGGATATCTACGACGAGCACGGCAACTGGATCGAAGGAAGATGCTACGACGCTCAGGGAGATCTGGTCAGGCGCTCCGATAAAGACTATGCCATTATCCGCATGGAGTACGATTCGCGAAATCGCTGTACCCGGGAAACCTATTTTGATGAATATGGCGAGCCAACCGTCAGCCGGATTTATGGCTGCGCGGGATTCGAGTATACATATGATGAGAAGGGCAACCAAACGGTCATTCGCTATCTGGCTCCTGACGGCGGCCCGATGATTCGCACCGGCTATGGATTCGCCCAGGCTCAACGGGAGTACGACGACCAGGGGCGCCTGACCTGGGAGTGGTTACTAGATGCGGATGAAAATCCCGCCATCTGGGAGGACCGGGAGTATATGTTCTATGCGATCCTATACAACGACATCGGAAAGAAGTCATCCGAATGGTATTTTGTTGGTCAGAATCAACTTGTGGCGCGGAGCGATTTGGGCTACGCTTATGTTCGTTACGATTACAACGAAGATGGACTACTTTCCCGGGAGGACTACTATGGTCCGGACGATAAACGGATTCTGAATTTGGAAAACCACTGCGCCAGCATCTGCTATGATTACGACAAGAGAGGGAACAAAACTCATACCTGGTATTATGGTACAGATGAGAAACCCATAAACCGGGAGGACATTGGGGCGTCTCTGTGCCTCCGGGAATTTGATAATCTGGACCGACAAACCAGTATCAGCTACTATGGCTATGTGGATGGAGAATTGCAGCTGGTAAACCGTAAGGATTTGGGTTATGCGATCATGGAGAATGTCTATGATGAAAACGGCCTTTGGCTGGGAAGCAATTATCTGGATGCGGAGGGACGGCCCGTCGTCAATTCCGAGCAAGGTTATGCCACACTGCAGTGTACCTATGATGAAAATGGCCAGAGAATCTCGGAACTTTTCCTGGATGCCGACAACAATCCGGTAAATGCCAGAAACGGCCGAGCAAAGTGGGAGTGGGAATACGGCCCAGCCGGAAACCTGGTAAACACCACCGGGCATTATGCGGCAGACCTATGAATCAGTTCCATTTTCTACAGTATGGGAATACTGCTTTGCTAAATCCTTTTTTCATACAAAAATCATTCCGATTTTTAGACATAGCAGAAAAAACATGATATAATTGGAATCATCCGGATATCGGAATCATATATAAAACTCCGATATCCGGATTTCTTTGAAGTACAGGGATATGAGGAGGAAGATTTTTGTCCCTCTACCGTCAAAATATCCTTTAAACCTCTCTGCCCAATCATAAATCAGGCGCATACCTGAAAGCCGGAAAATGACAAGAAAATCTTTAAAACGATGCGGAAAGCTTCCCGCCGGAGGAAGAACACCAACTTGTGATACTTGCCATAAAGGGAGATGTCCCATGAAAAATTTCAAGAGAGAAAATATATTGTTTTCCTTGTGTGGATTGAATTGCGGTTTATGCCCCATGAATCTGAACCAATACTGCCCCGGTTGTGGCGGAGGGGAGGGAAACCAATCCTGTTCCATAGCAAAATGCAGTTTACAGCATGGAAATGTAGAATATTGTTTTCAGTGTGAAAATTATTCTTGTGAAAAATACGAGAACATAGACAAATTTGATTCATTTATCACTCACCAACATCAAAAGCAGGATATGGAAAAAATCAGAAAATTGGGAATAGAACTTTATTCTGCAGAACAACACAGAAAGAAAGTCCTGCTAAATCATCTTCTGAGTACTTATAATGACGGACGAAAGAAAACTCTGTTTTGTGTTGCAGTCAATTTGTTGGAATTGGATGAGTTGGAAAATATAATCAACGAACTGGACGAAAATACATCAGCATTTACACTGAAAGAAAAAGCTGCCCATGCAGTCGGATTACTTCAGGCAACCGCCAATAAAAAAGGTATTGTACTGAAGCTGCGCAAAAAGAAATAAAACAGCATCAACGCCGGCAGGCAACGATTAGTACACCCAAGATAATAAGATTGATTTCAGGTGGTAAATATACGATGAGTAAAGTTATAATGATGTGCGGTGTATGCGGCTCGGGAAAAACAACGTATGCAAAGCAAAAAGAAAAAGAGGGATATATCAGACTGTCTATTGATGAAGAAATGTGGAATTTATACGGGCAGATGGGAATTGATTATCCTGAAATACGGTATGAAGAGCTATCCGAAAAAGTTGAGCTTAAGCTTCGGCAAACTATGATACGCCTGATTAAAGACGGAAAGAATATAATTATTGACTTTAGTTTTTGGAATAAGGCTAATCGAAAACTTTATAAAAATATAATCGAAAAAACAGGCGGTTCGGTTGAACTTGTATATATGAAAGCAAGCAGGGAACTTTTAAAGAAAAGACTTCAAAAGAGAAATTTATCTCTACATGCAAATTCTCCATTCGTAATAACAGACGAAATACTGGAACATCATTATAGCGTATTTCAAGAGCCAAAGGGCGAGGGGGAAATTGTATTACTGCAACAATAACCAAATATTTTTAAGGATAAACGCCGGAAAACGTCTATTGTGTAACACAGTACCGCAAAGCTATGGACGGTCCCTTTTCCCCTCTAATGTTACATATTTTTGCATGATATCATTTGGTATTTCAATCTCATATTCGCAGGTCAAATCTCCATTCAAAACTGAACTGACTACTTTGCCCTTCAGTTCCCTACCCATAAATGCTTCCGCAAAATTCATTACATGACCTAAACTGCAATTACATAATGCAGGCGACACAACGTTTTCCGATAAGATAGACTCCTTTGCAAAAGGGCAGTGACAGGCATGATATCGTTTCATTTTTTCATTGGCGGCATTTAAATACTCCTTCATGTTACAGGGGAATGCCATACAGTACAGTTTGTTTCCCTCCCGGACAGGAGCTAACATTTTCGGATTTTCTTTAATAAATGCCAATACTTCATCTGAAATTTCCTGTCCATAAAAATCCTTTTTTTCACTGTTTAACCTGATAAAATGATTTATTTCATCATTCAAATGCTTATTCAGAAAATCATCTAAATTACCTGTTT
>OFGB01000649.1_pt1 | contig 24275 bp, 22 predicted proteins | sample 1521491 | NCBI WGS metagenome assembly OFGB01 (sample SAMEA3504095, study PRJEB24116) | mouse gut metagenome | biome: mouse gut; feature: mouse-associated habitat; material: faeces | place: Denmark | collected 2011
ACGTTGTTTCTCAAGCCGGGATTGCAGGCTTTTCAGGAATTTTTCATTGCCGATTACTTTCAGCATAGGCCCAAAGGACATGACTTCAATCAACAGCTCTGTTTCCATGTTCTGATTATAATAGATGAGGCATTCATATGTGTTTTCGCCGATTTTTGCGGTGTTCTTCTCATAATTGGCGAAATGCAGCATGGCGCGCTCAAGGGCGTTGCGTTTGTTGACAATATGCAGTGTCAGCGGCTCTTTGTAGTAAGAATTCCGAATCAGAGAATTCAGGTCAATGTCGGAAGTTAGAGTCTTGTCTGTAAGCCGGACCCTTTGGATGCGGGCGACATTCAGGATGTCAAGCCGCATTCTTCTATGGTTGGAAGTTTTCAGGGCAAGGAGACGGAACTTGTCATTTTTTACAGAATACTCAAGTCTGGCGGGAACGTAGTAGTGATGGACGCGCGTCCCGGCGGGGGAGGTATAATCAAGCTCCACATAGGCCTTCCGTTTCTGCGCTTTTAGGAGCGTACGGAAATTCTGCCGGTATCTTTCTTGGATGGTATCGGATTCGTCCGTATTGGCTCTGGTAAGGTCTGTGTTGTGTGTAGATGCTTGGCTTTCGTTAGCGGCGGTATGGAGTAATTTGGACGTAACAGGATAGGGATCACCGTCGGCAAAACGGTCGTAGCAGCAGAATTGTTCCTGCCGCCAGAGAGGTTCTACGGATACTAGCATTTCGTTCAGGGCGTCGGTTTGTTCACGGTCAAGAAAGAGCCCGATGCGCGGGTCGGACAGCAATGCCTTGAGGTAAGATTTTTCGAGGGCGGAAAGCGGGACGGTAAAGGAGGGTGATAGTTTGGAAAGGTAGAGTTCACCATCCCGGTCAAATAGATTCCATGCGCCGCTTTCCAGCTTAGGGATGATGGAAATCATACTTTCCCCGAAGCCTTCGCTGTTTATCTGGTTGTAGATATCCTGTATGGACAAGGCGTTCTGACGGCATAAAATATGCCGCATTACCTGATAATAGCAACTGTAGATTTCTGAAAATAGTTCCATATGTTGATTCCTTCTATTTATTGTATAATGTGCAGAAATTAATTCGCTCTGGGATGCCCTTAGGGGCCCTTCTATCATATCTCATACATTTCATACATTTCCTGCAAGTCCCGGTAAAACCTCTGTTCTACGGATTTTGCCGTACACCTAAGTTCCAGTATCCTTCCGATAAAGGTACGGATCCAGGGCAGCATTTCGTTGCAGTCAAAGGCTTCTGTCTCGTACTGATAGACGTTCCGGGCAATCCTTGTGACCCTTCCGCCTCTGCCCTCCCGTTTCAACCGGTCTACAATATAATTTTCCGTCGGCTCTAAAGCCTGTATGGTCATGGTCAGTTTATCCAGATGATGTCCTTCTTCCCCTTGAAAAGAAACGCCCCACAGATACTTCCGGTTATGGTCAAGTTTCTCCGTTAGTTCGTCATAGTCTGGGGAGGAATCCAGAGGGGTCACGCATTTAATAGAATCCAGACGGAAACAGGAGAAGCGGTTTCTTTTGTGTACATATCCGCACAGGTAACGGCGCCCGGTTCTTGCGCTGATAAATATCTGCAAAGGGACGCAGGCAGATGTGGTCTTCGTCTCTGTCCGGGAACTTTTTAACTCGAGTCTTACCTGCGCTTTTTTGTTCATGGCGTCCAGTAGGGAAAGAAGTATCTCGTCCTCCAAAGTATGTACGCAGAAACTATGTTTTACCCGGAAGGTCTGATTCTGGCAGTCTGTCTGTTCCGTTAATTCATTCCCGACCACTCCGAAGACTTCTGCCATCTGGTAAAATGACAGGGCATCTTGTATATTTTCATTGGAACGAAGCCAACAAGGGAGTGTAAGGCTTAGGGAGAACACCACTGTTTTCCCGAGCTTTTGTTTCTCCAGTAAGCCTTCTTTCGCGTAGGCATTACATTTCCGGCGGACGGTCTGGATGTCGAACAGGGCGTCGTATTCTGAAAGCAGGAGGTCGGTGATTGCTTCCGCTGTCAGGGGACGTCCGTCTTGAAGGATATCAAGAATTAGAAAATGCAGTACAATATCATTGTCCGTGAAGCTCTTGGTCTTCCATACCCGGAACAGGGGATTGGTGTCCAGCAGATTGCTGTCAATGGCAAGGGAAATGTTGGAGCCGCCGGATACATGGTCTTTGCGGACATAGGAACCAAGCCAGCTCTCAAGCCTTCGGCGTTCATTGTCATAGGTGCGGGGGCTTTTGCCTTTGAATTCGTTCCGGGTCTTGAAGCCGTAGACAAAAAAATCACGGACATATTCTCTGGTCTTTGGAAAACTTTTTACCAATTCCTGAAATTCTGACATTGCTTCCTTCCTCCTTTTGTTTTGCACGATTGCGTTTTTGTAGCTTTTGAATTTAGTATATCATATGGGAGTGGGATTGTGTTCGCAACTTTTTTAAAATGATAATCTGGAAAATGTCGGATATAATACATTTAAGAAAGGACGGGGATGATATGTTTGTGATAAGCAATGAAAATACGAGATTTCCAATAAAAATATGGTTGGAAAATGATAGTCAGTTGGAAGGAACTTGCCTGGAACAGGCGTATCATCTAGCGCAGCTTCCGTTCCTACATAAATGGGTATGCCTGATGCCAGATACCCACACAGGAAAAGGGATGCCAATCGGCGGGGTAATCGCGGCGAAGGATGTGGTGATTCCTAATGCGGTAGGCGTTGACATCGGCTGCGGCATGGACTACATTTCCACAAATATCCGTGTGGAGGATATCAGGGAGATTCAGACCGGGAACGGCACAATCATCCAGTCGGTCATTGGAAATATCATGCGGTCGATTCCGCTGAACACTGAGCGTTACAGAGAACCTCAGGCGTCGGCTGTGCTGGACCTGGCAAAACAGGAGATAGAGAAGTATGAGAAGAACGAGGAACTCCTGCCGCTTATCGAGGACGGGTATTATCAGGTGGGAAGCCTTGGAGGAGGAAATCATTTTATAGAATTGCAGGAAGACCAGGAGGGGTATCTGTGCCTGATGATACATTCCGGCAGCCGCCATCTGGGGAAGGAAATATGTGATTATTTTCACAAGAAAGCAGCAGAGCTAAACCGGAGATGGTACAGTGAAGTAAAAGAGGAGTATCATCTGTCGTTCCTTCCGGTTGGGACAAAAGAGGGGCAGCAGTATATTCATTGGATGAATCTGGCGATGGATTACGCTTTTGAGAACCGGGAGCGTATGCTTGAGAAGACCTGTGCAATCGTGAAAGAAACGATTGAGAAGCATACAGGGCTGACCGTGGAATTCGGGGAAGAGATTAACTGTCACCATAACTATGCCGCATTAGAGAACCACTATGGAGAAAATGTCTGGGTACACAGGAAAGGCGCTACCAGAGTAAGGGAGGGAGAGCTTGCCGTAATCCCTGGCGCCATGGGCTCCTACAGCTATGTGGTGGAAGGGAAAGGCAATCCCTTATCCTTCTGCACCTCTTCCCATGGGGCGGGCAGAAGTTACTCAAGGTCAGGGGCCATGAAAGCATTCAGTACAGAGAAGGTTATGGTGGATTTGAAGGAGCAGGGCGTTGTGCTCGGGAAACGCAAGAAAAACGACGTGGCAGAAGAGTGCAGGTTTGCTTATAAAGATATCGATCAGGTCATGGAGCAGCAAATGGATCTGGTCACGCCAGTCAGAAAATTGAAGACGGTAGGCGTCGTGAAGGGATAGGGGAATTATTTATTGCGCGCGGGTATCGGGAGTTACTCCCTGCCCGGCGGTGCCTGCAGCGTGCTGTCAGGTATACCATAAATATTTCATGTCTTAACTTACTGTTAAGGAGGATGTGCTGTCGAGGGTTCAAACCCCTCCCATGTAAATGGTAGCTCAGAGGTAGAGCACACATGAAAATGGCAAAGACTTTCAATAGTCTGCGGTTCGATTCCGCTCTCAAGAATACTTTTATCCCGAGTTCGCGCACAGGATGCGGATTGGCCTGCAGCCTGTAAGTCTGCCTCCTGTCTGGAATGTATGGCGGTTATTTCCGCAGATAACGAGGTAAGTGTGCTGCTTATGTGCATTTGCCTCGTGAAGCAGAGGGACAGGGGGATTTTCGGTTCTGCCGGGATTGATGTATGAGGTGGGGACACAGCATATGTCAATGGCTGACGGTTGTCAACGGCAGGATGGAGTAAAGGGAAATGCAGCCAGAATGGAAGAACAGCAGATGCCCTTCTTTCGGACTAACTGCAGCCCCGGGCTTCCGCAGCAGGTCAATGAACGAGGGATAAAAGTATACCCAATGGCACACAATAGTTAGGAGGAATGTGATATGAAGTATATGATTAAGGATAATCAGGCAGGATTTGTGTTAAAGGACGGCGTATTTCAGAAAATGATTACATCCGGTACATATCATTTTTCTAAAATGCTGGGCTACAGTGTTGAAATCGAGGAAATGTCCGGCGAGGTCGATTACATGGAAGTACCGTATCAGGTATTGGCAGGGGATTCTGCATTCCTTGGGGCAACCTTGCACGTGGAGATCCCAGACGGCTCGGTGGGGTTCATTTACATAAACGGAAAATTAACGTCATTTGCCAATCGGAAGGAATATACATTCTGGAATGTATTTGACAAGTATGAGATAAAGATTGTCTCTATGGCGGAGACGGAGATTGGAGAGGATGTTTCAAAGCAGATGCTGTCATTGGTTCCTATGAATCTTTATACGGAGATGTCCGTAGGAGAGGGGGAGACGGGGCTTGTGTATTATGACAATGTACTCCAGAAATCAGCTTCAAAGGGGGTGTACCGTTTCTGGAACTATGCCCGCAGCGTGACATATCGCGTATTCGATCTGCGGCAGCAGGAGCTTGATATCGTGGGGCAGGAGATTCTTACCAGAGACAAGATTGGTATCCGTATGAACGTGTCCTGTATGTATAAGATTCGCGATGCCGTAGAATTTGCGGCAACAGTCTCGGAGCTGAAAAGACCGCTCTACTCGGCGGTGCAGTTAGTTATCCGGGAGATTGTGGGGAATTATAAGCTGGATGAGCTTCTGGAGTCGAAAGAACAGATTTCTAAGGAAATCTATAAGGCTTTAAAGGCGCGGGAGACGATGTTCTGTGTGAATTTCCTGACGACCGGGATTAAGGATATCATACTGCCAGGGGAGATTCGGCAGATTATGAACTCCGTCCTTGTGGCGGAGAAGACGGCGCAGGCAAATGTGATTTCACGGAGAGAAGAGGTTGCTTCTACCCGGTCGCTGCTCAATACGGCGAAGCTGATGGATGAGAATAAGACGCTTTATAAGCTGAAGGAGCTGGAGTATCTGGAGCGGATCTGCGAGAAGGTCGGGGAGATATCGGTGAATGGGAATATGGGGATTGTGGAACAGTTAGGGAAGATGATTGGGGCAGGGGCTTGATTGTTTATAACGGTTCTTTGGGGGTGGCGCATATCTTGCGGTGTAAAGCAAGGTTATGCGCCAATAAAGATATATGCGGAAAATATAAATTGTGACGGCAGTCAATGAGTGATATAATAATGGCAGAGAAAATCTTGAATTAGGGAGGAACTGTAGACATGGATGTTGGGACAATAGATATATTATCGGTATTATATGACAATGTTATAAATTACGATAAAATGGCATCCGAATTAAATAGAACGGATAATAGTTTTAATGATTTACTAAAAGGAGCCGCGATTGAGGATGTCAAAAAAGATATATATAATAAATTTAATATCAAAGTAAATGTACCGGATAGTAAAGACGAATGTACCATTCCTTGTGAAGTATTATATAGAATGAATAGCGATACTGTATTGAGAGAAAAGGTATATACGGTATTGGCTGATTATAAAAATACGAAGAGTACACTAGCCGGTTTTTATCCACCGGTAAAAAAGTATACGCTTGCATTTGACGGACAGGGAAATGTGATTTCTTACATTCTGGAACCAGATATGGAGAGATTAGAAGAGGATTATGGTAAATCAAGTAAGAAAAATTATAGATTTGACAGAGTCTCTTTAGAAACTTGTAATTATAATGAGATCATCAATAATCTACTTTTCGGTTTGTATCAGGGGTGCGAGACACAGTGTTCCATGATGGCGGCAGATTTTCTGAAAAAGTTACGGCTGACAGATGTAAATTAAAAATGTATGTAGAGATGACTATGGAAAGGGGGATATCCTGTGGGAAACTACGTGAACACTGGTAATGCAGGCTTTGCCGCCGCTGTCCGTGACACTTATGTAGATAAAACGGAATTGATTTCATTTATCAACAGTACGTTGGGAACGAAACGAAAACTTACCTGTGTCAGCAGACCGCGCCGTTTTGGTAAATCCTATGCCGCTCAAATGTTGTGTGCTTATTATGATAAAAGCTGTGATTCTGGAAGTTTGTTTGCAGGTTATAAGATTGCAAAGGACTGTTCCTATAAAGAACATTTGAACCGGCATGATGTGATTTACCTTGATATTACATGGTTTATTTCTATAACAGAGAATATCAGGGATACAGTGTCAAATCTACAGGCGAAAGTAGTGGAAGAGCTTCGGGAACTCTGCACTGATGTAAAACAGGAACAGACATTGCCGGAAACCATTGCCAGGATTCATGAAGCGACCGGAAAACGATTTATTATCATCATTGATGAATGGGATGCGTTATTCCGTGAGGCGAGGGATGACCATAGGTTACACGAACAGTATATCCAGCTTTTGCGAGGTCTGTTCAAAAGCAGCGGCCATACAGACAAGATGATAGAAGCAGCCTATATGACGGGAATCCTGCCGATTAAAAAATACGGTACGCAGTCGGCAATGACCGATTTTAGGGAATATACCATGATCCAGCCGGAACCATTGGAGGAATATATGGGATTTACGGAGGATGAAGTCCATAGATTATGCCAGAAATCAGACTTGGGATTTTCTGCAATATGTGAGAGGTATGATGGGTATGTACTGGGAGATAATACGCACGTTTACAGTCCAAAATCGGTCATGGATGCATTGGCAAGAAACAGGATAGGGAACTATTGGACGCAGTCCGAAACGTATGAATCATTGAAGATTTATATTGACTTGGATGAAGATGGTCTGAAAGAGGCGATTGTTCAGATGCTTGGAGGAGCGCACCTGAAGATAGATACGGGAACATTCCAGAATGATATGACTTCGATAAAAAGGAAGGATGATGTCCTTACGCTGTTGGTGCATTTGGGTTATCTTGCGTATGATGCCAATGAAAAGCGTGTTTTTATTCCAAATGAAGAAGTCAGACAGGAGTTTGTACGTGCCGTATCGACTGGCAGGCATCAGGAAATTGGGAAGTTGATAAGGAATTCCGATTTCCTTCTGGAACAGACGTTAAGTATGGATGAAGAAGCAGTTGCGGCAGCGATTGAGGAGGCACACAGTGCGGGGACAGCGCCTGTTTTCTACCTATTTTGCTTTCAACGATGAATACATGGCAACGCTCAGGATAATAGCTCCGCCCACCAGTTCCCGTATACTGGGAATTTCTCCAAGGAACAACAGCGCATAGACAATTCCATAAACGGTCTCCATTCCGGATACAATCCCGGCGGTCTGAGCTTTCACACTTTTCTGGGCGGTTACATACAGAGAATGTGCGAAAGCCGTACAGACAAATCCCACGAAGGCGACTCCCGCGAAATCCTGCGCCCTCCATGTTGTGTCTACAAGAAACAGCGCCGGAAGCAGCACGATGGCGGCAGACCCCTGTTCGTAGAGACAGATGGTGCGGGCGGCATACCGGGCTGAAAAATATCGGTTTGCCAGCGTCAGGACCGCATAGGTAAGGCTGCATATCATCCCCCAGATAATACCGATGGTGGTATGGTTCGCCATAGAAAATTCTGGTATGGTAATGAGTACGCCGATGAACAGAATCACCGCACTGATAATGCTCTGCCTTCGTATCTTTTCATGGAATACGACTGGTTCTAGGAATGTCAGGAACAGTGGGAATGTGGAGAATGTGATTGTCCCGATTGCCACTGTTGACACTTGGATGGACTGGAAGAAGGTCGTCCAATGGGCAGCCATGACTGCGCCTGTGAGAATAATCAGAAAGACGTCTTTTTTGGAATCAAGCCGCAATCTATCCTTTTTTACAAGTGCGATTACCAGAAGTAATGCAGAAGAGCATACGACTCTTCCAAGGGCTACCATGACTGCGGATACTTCTACGAACTGTGCGACAACGCCTGCAAGCCCGAAGAGCATTACGGCGATATGCAGGTATAGGATATTTTTGTTAAAATGTGTTTGTGTGTCCATTGCCTGGGTTCTCTCCTTTGTCTGCTAAACAAATGCTTCTATCAGCAGTTTGTCTTTGTATGGAGTTTCTGTAACTCCAATCTCTTTCTCTTTATTAAAATTGAAGGTAAGCATATACCCTGTCTTTAAATGATGATGCTCCAGATAACGAGCCAACTGCGCTTCCCCTTCCTGATGCCTTGAAGCGCCGCGCCAGAGCTTGGTTTCTACAATAAATTGTTCCCCGCCGTAATCAACAATCAAGTCGGTACGCTCCCGGTTTCTGGTTTCTGCTTCTATATAACAATTCCCGGTTCCGTTGATAATTGGTTTCAAGAACAGCATGAAATAACGCCGCCCGTCATCTTCATAGAACTTCTGTCCACGGTCGCCGTAAAGGGAATCAAAATGCTCTACAAATCGTTCTAACACGAATCGCATATTTAAACGCCCATTCTCAATAAATCTTGCCTTATCTTTTAATGCGGCATCATAGATTTCCTCCTGTTGCATAGAGGGGACTGCAAGGAAGAAATTATACAGTAAGGTCTCGAAGATTCTGTTGGCGATCAGAACCTGGCTCTTTGAAACCTTTACAAAACCGAACATAAGCGCGGCTTCAATCGGACGAACACCGATTACATACGCAATTTCTTTTCCTGTAAACAACAGGTCGCGGAGCATGTGTTCCAGATCAGGGTAATCCTCCAGTTTATTAATGAGGGAATCAAATAACGTGTTTGATTCCGTAAGCAATATGCGGACTGCATCTAAGAAGCCTGTCTTTGTCCATGTAGATTTTGAGGAGTCTCCTTTTACAGTAATCCTCTCGTCCATAAGTTTACAGAGGCGGGAAACCAGGAATGGATAGCCGGAAGTATAATCATAGAGAAGCCCGGATATCTCCGGAATATTCATGCCTGTATGGTGGTCGCATTCGTAATCTTCAAGCATTCCCGCAATCTCTCCGGCAGAAAAGCTCATATCGATGAGAAAATCCGCAGCAATGTTCCAGGGACTGTTATTCTTGTGTGCCTCGTCCGGACGGAGCTTATGACGGATGTTTCTGATATCGTAAACACCGGCAAGAATCACAGACTGGAAGGTAGGTTTTATATCTCTGTTCATGTAATAGCCCCGAAGCTGTGCAAGGAAATCCATAAATACCGTGTTATTTGTAGCACTGTCAACTTCGTCAATCATCAGGACAACTGGTCTGTCAGATGTGCCGCACCATTGGCTTAAAATCTTGAATAGCGCCGAGAGGGTGGTATTGTTCAAAGATTTCCCGGCAGACATGGACAGCTTCTCTTCAATATCCTTGGGGATATCCGGCACGCAGTCCAGTAGTTCATTAGAAAAAGCGGATGTAAAAGCCATTTCATTTTCAAAATCCCCATGGCTCATCATCTGGAAATCCAGGCTGATTACCAGATATTCGTCTGCCAGGAAGCGTGCAAGCGCCCTAAGGGTTGTGGTCTTACCGTACTGGCGGGCGCGGTTTATTGTAAAATATTCTCCCTGGTCAATCATCTTTTTGATTGCATTCAGCTTTGGCTGAATATTGACCATATAGTGATAATTTGGTTTGCAGTCGCCATTGATATTGAAGAATCTGCTCATTTTTTGCACCATACCTCTCTGAACGGTTATGAAATACGGTTTAATACTATCATGTGATGGTGGAAATAGCAAGTGGATAGGAAGCAGATTTAGCAGCGCATTATATGATCCGCAGGATAAGATTTATGCAGTTTAACTAAAAAGTCGGTATAGAAATGTTAAGAAAACGTGCAGAACTGCAAGATAAAAGCGGTGGTATTTTCTGTCTTCCCGCCGTATACTTGTTTTACAACAAAACAAGAGAGGAGAACCATATGAACTTAGGTAACAGTTTATTCCATGCACGGAAAAAATGCGGGCTTTCACAGGAAGAGGTAGCACAGCGGTTAGGAGTGAGCAGACAGACCGTTTCCAAATGGGAGACAGATGAGACGCTTCCGGATATCCGCCAGTCCAAGAAGATGGCGTTACTTTACAACCTGTCACTGGACGAATTGATTGATTTTGATATTGACATCAGGGAAATTCAGGAGGCAATCCAGCGGACGAGCCAGGAAACCGAGGAGAAAATCGACTGGACAAGCGCATGGGGAAAGAAGTACCCCATCTTGCTTAGCTATCAGAAGGAAGTCAATACGCCTAATTACGAGGTGCGCCTTGGTGTGATGATAGACGAACTAAAAGCGGAGTATGGATATTCAGAAATGGATGCATTTCTGGTGTTGAAAGATATTCTGGCGAAGGTATGGAAGGAGCGGAAAGCTCGTATGAAATAATTAGATGGCAGGAGGATTCCCGGGGATTTTTCCGGATTCTCCTGCCATCTTAGCAATCGCTATTCTTTTTGAATAAACGGATTTCCCCGGTCAGAGCCAGACGTTCAATTCAGCGGTCCGGAGTAGTGTCTGGAACGGTAGTCCCGCGGTGACATCCCGTATACATGTTTAAATGCCCTTGAGAAATGAAGTTGGTTCGGGTAGCCGACTGCATTTCCGATATCTTTTACGGGCAGTTTTGTGGTGACCAGGAGTTGTACTGCCTTGCGCATCCTGAAATTTATCAGGAATTCCTGAGGGCTGACTCCAAGATTCTCCCGGAAGATCTTCCCAAGATAATTGCGGTGGATCTTACAGGAATCCGCGATATCTGCGACGGAAATATCCGTATGGAAATTCTGATCAATGTAGGTCATTGCCCATTCGAGATAATACCGGCTCATTCCCTCAGTCTTGGGCGTAGTTTTGGCAGATGATGAGCGCATCAGACAGTCCAGAAACATATACAGATGGGACATGAGGTGGAATTGCGTTTCTTTTTCATGATGTACGATATAAAGCATCGTTTCTTTTAATTTACCGGAAAGCACCTTATCCTCTGTGCGATAGACCGGATTGTTGACAGTAAGTCCGGCCACCATCATGGCCTCTTTTGCGTGCATGCCGTCGAATTCGATCCAAGTATACTCCCAAGGGTGTTGTTCATCGGCAGTGTAAGTCGTGATCTGTTCCGGCACAATGAGAAATCCTTGCCCGCTCCGAATATAATAAGTATGGTCACAGCCCTTGGCATCTGTCGCCTGCAGTTTCCCTGCACCCAGAGATTACATAATGGAAGAGATAATGAGAACGGATATGCGGTCCAAAAGAGGAGAGCGGGTCATTTTGAGCATACCCGAACTGATACATGCACAAGTCTATAAAATTTTGATTCTGAAATACATGGAAAATATCATTCATAATAAAAGGGTTCTCCTTTGGCGGGTATCTGTATAGGAATATTCTTCAATATCATTTTAAGCACAGTGTACCCAAAAATGCAAATATGAAGAATAAAGAAAATTATAATTGTATAAATAATATATTATTTGTGTTAAATGGTTGACAAATTTGTGAAAAGTGATATTATTAGTTTAATCAATAAACTGTTTAATGATTAAACTAATAAAAGAAAGGATGAGAAGAATGATTTATGACTTTGACCGTGTAGTAGACAGAAAACAGACAAATGACATGAAATGGAATTCAAAAGCAATCAGTTCATACGTGCATCTGGAAATCCCGGAAAATATAATACCGATGTGGCTTGCGGATACGGAATTTGCATGTGCCCCTATGATTGTAGAGGCTTTGAAGAATCGGACAGAGAAAGAGATTTTTGGCTATTGTGCACCTATGGAAAGTTTTTATGAGGCAGTATGTTATTGGCAAAAGAAACGTTTTGGATGGGAGATAGAGCCGGAATGGATCACCTATATTCCGTCAGTTGTAGCAGGGGTGAATATTGCGGTTCGTACATACAGTAAAGAAGGCGAGGGGGTGATCATCCAGCAGCCAGTGTATGATCCTTTTGCGTCCATTATCAAAAACGCTAAGCGTAAGGTTGTGAATAATGGTCTGATTTGTAAAGACGGACATTTTGAGATGGATTTTGACGAATTGGAAAGGCTGGCGGAAAGACCAGAGAATAAAGTCATGATTCTGTGCAGTCCCCATAATCCGACCGGGCGAGTCTGGACGAAAGAAGAGTTAGTGCAGGTAGAAGAGATTTGTATTCGGAATGGGGTAATGCTTGTGTCGGATGAGATTCATGGAGATATTGTATACAAAGGACACAGGCATTATCCATTGCTCAGCCTGGATGACAGATATACTAAGAATGTGATTCATCTTACGGCACCGGGCAAGACATTTAATGTGGCCGGACTGAAAGGAAGCATTTCCATTATTCCAGACCAGAAAATCAGGGAAACATTTGTGCAGACACAGATTGCCATGTCATTAGACGTCAAGAATACGTTCGGAATCGAATGTGTGATTGCGGCATATACGGAAGATGGGGCGGAGTGGGCGCGTCAGGAAGTGGAATATATGGAAAAAAACGTGGATTATCTGGAAAAATATCTTCATGAGAATATGCCGGGCGTTACGATGATACGGCCTGAGGGTACGTTTCTTTGTTGGCTGGATTTGTCCGGGCTGGGGTTGAGTGATGAAGAAATCTTTCAAAGAATAATAATGGATGCAGCGGTAATCTGTGTTCCTGGTCCATGGTTCGGTCCCGGCGGCGAAGGACATATTCGGTTAAATATAGGGTGTCCCCAAAGTATGCTCGTGACAGCGCTTGATCGAATGAAAAGAGCGCTAAAAATTGTTGGATTGTCTGAGGTGTAGAAGTAGACTGGACACGCTTTCTTAATTTTAGTAGAATGATGTCAGAAGAATAAAGAAAGCAGGACAGACGAGATGACAAAGATTAAAGAAGCCCTCAGATTGCTCGAGAATTTGTATATGGTAGAACGCATTGTTACGGCAATGGAAAAAGAACCGAAATACTACGGGACAGAGGAATTGCTTTACACAAATGAAGTACATACTTTAAAGATTATTGCACAAAATGAGGGAATTACGCAGAAGCAACTAACGGATAAGATGTTCCGTACAAAAGGTGCAACTTCAGTTATGATAAAGAAGCTTGAAAAAAAAGGTTTAATTATCAGACAGGAAGATAAAATGGATGCAAGGATATTAAGGCTGTATCTGACTGATAAGGGAAAGACCGTGAATGAGGTTCATCTTAAATATGATGAAGATAAGATGAGTGAATTAATGCGAGAGGTCTCTCTTTCTGACGAAGAGGTGAATAGTACCAATCATGTTTTGGAACTATTCATAGATTTTGCAGGAAAAAGAATCTTATAGTGCCGCAGCACATGGAGGAGCTGTAGGCAGAAGGTTTTCATAGTGAACTGGGGAGCGGACTTCATAGGTACGGGCGTTGTATGTGGAGGAAGTCATATGAATGATATTATGAAGTTGGCCAGTGGTCCTGTCATGTGGACGATTTCATTGGTCACAATAGGAATTGCGATACTGGAGTCAGTCCTTATCTATCAAAGGGCAAAAAAATTTGTTGTTAAGACCAATCTCTTAACATCTGGGGAAATGAAGATGTGCATGAAGACAGGAGGGATTGTTGCGATTGGCCCGGCGACATCAGCTTTTGTTGTTTCGCTCAGTATGATATCCATGCTTGGTGCGCCGATTACATTAATGAGGGTGGGGATGATAGGAGCCCCGGCAACAGAACTGATGTCCGCAGGAATCGGAACGGAAGCGGCGGGAGTTGTACTGGGAACGGATGCCCTTACTGGTCCGGCGCTTGCAGCGGCGCTATGGTCCTGTGCGATTTTAAGCAGTGGTTATCTGATTCTGGTACCGATCATGACACGTGGCCTTGGTGTGACACTTGGAAAGGCTATGAGTCCGAAAGAAGACGGAAAGAAGTCCATATGGGTCATTATTTTTGGAGCGATTCTGCCGCTGGTGGTCTTCGGTGCGCTGGCGGTCAGTCAGGTAACAAAGAGTGTGATTCATGCGGCGACCTTTGGTTCTGCGGCTGTTGTGATGCTTGGCTTAAATAAAATAGCGAAGAAGAATAATACCGGGTGGCTGAAACAATGGGCAATGGGAATCGCTGTACTTTGCGCAATGATTGTCGGTGGAATCATGAAGAACATATAGGAGGTCACAACGATGAGTGATACGAACAAAAAAGATTCTATGGAAACCAATCACATTGATAAGTTGTATCAGGATGAATATATCAGGCACATACATAAAATCGGCACTGTTACGATGATGGCGCTTCTTGTGATCAGCTTTCTGCCTGCAATTTATGTGTCCTTTGTGAAAGGAATGCATCCGGGATGGGGAGTGATTGGGAAAGCAGCAGTCACATTGTTGGGGATTAATGTATTCCAGTGGATTATTGAGCCTATTATATATTTTCCAATGATCGGCATTACGGGCTCATATATTGGATTTGTGGCGGGCAATATTACTCCGATGCGGATTCCGGCAGCTATTGCGGCGCAGAATGCCGTTGATGCGAAACAAGGGACAAAAAAAGGCGAATTTGCAGGTGTAATTGGGATTGTGGCGTCAGTAATCGTCAATTTTGTGGTACTTGCAATCGTCATTTTATTTGGGAGTTATTTGATCTCAATTCTCCCATCATCTGTTAAAGATGCGCTTCAGTTTGCGTTGCCGGGCGTATTTGGCGCATTGCTGGTAACATTTGTTTCAACACTATTGAAATAAGGAGGCTATATATGAATTATATCGATTTGCACTGTGATACATTGATGCATGCTTTTCTGAGAAATAAGACGGATATCTATGATATGCCGGAGACCATGCTTGATGTGAAGCGCATGAAACAGGGCGGCGTGTTGGCTCAGTTTTTTGCGGTGTTCCTTCCGCCGGCGGGGGCGGAGAAAATGGTGGGGCGTCCGCTTCCTTCGGATGATGATTATATAGACCTTTTGGTAGGAATTTTACGGAACAGTATAGAGATGTACCCAGAGTGTATTGCAGGGGCTTATGGTATGGATGACTTGGAAGAGAATCAAAGGCAGGGAAAAATATCGGCATTTTTGACGATTGAAGACGGAAGAAGTGTAGCCGGAAAAATCGAAAAACTAAAGGAATATTATCAGAAGGGAATACGCCTCATCTCTTTGACATGGAATACGCCCAACTGCTTTGGGTATCCGAATTCTAAGGATGCGGATGTGATGGAGAAAGGGCTGACTTCATTTGGAAAAGAGGCTGTGGAATATATGGATGAACTTGGGATCGTGACAGATGTTTCACATCTGTCTGACGGTGGTTTTTATGATGTAGCGCAAGTGTGCAGAGGTCCTTTTGTGGCGTCCCATTCTAATTGCCGTGCTCTTATGGAGCATCCAAGGAATCTGACGGATGATATGATTAAGGCACTGGCGGAAAAAGGCGGTGTTGCAGGAGTGAATTTCGGCCCAGAGTTTTTAAATGGCTCGTATGCCAAAAGAACCAGTCGTATCGATGATATAGTGGCGCACATTTTGCATTTTGTCAGGTACGGCGGAGAAGAATGTGTTTCAATTGGTACAGATTTTGATGGAATCAGCGGAGAATTTGAAGTTGGGAGTCCGGATAAGATGGAGTTGTTGTTCGAGGCATTAAAAAGAGGTGGTATGTCAGAGCGGCAGATAGAGTTGCTGGCTTATAAGAATGCAATGCGTGTGATGAGAGAAGTGTTGGTGAGATAAGACTGAAAATGCAGTTGGCTTAATGGCTGACTGCATTTTTTTTAGTTTATATCAAAATGCAAACAGAAATAAGAAAAACGGATAAAAATGTTTTATTAGGATATATAACCGGATTGCACAAGCTATTCCAATACCTTAAATACATGGCTATAATATGTATAGTCCAATAAAAGGATGGTGTTCAGATAAATCCGGCCGGTATATTTGAAAAGAGTAATTTTGGTATATTTTTGCGTCTATTCAAAATGACTCTACAGAATTCTGTTCCCAAAAACAGGTCTTGGAAGGGATTCTGGGAGTGGATGAACAAACGGGAGGAAAGAATATGGATAAATGGTTAAAAAAAGGAATGGCTGCCACGGTTGCAGGAACCATGGTCTTCGGGCTTGCGGCTTGCGGTTCAAAAGGAAACGGCGGTTCTGCAGACGGGCATCTGGTATTCCAGATCTGGGATCAGGGACAGAAGGCGGGCATGGAAGCCATGGCAGAAGCCTACACAAAAGAGCATGAAGGCGTTACGATTGAGGTACAGGCAGTCGGTTGGGACGAGTACTGGACGAAATTGGAAGCGTCTGCCACGAGTAATTCTATGCCGGATATTTTCTGGATGCATTCCAACCAGATCTACAAATATGCGGACAACTGGGATTTGATTAACTTGTGTACGACCTATGGTGATATGAATGGAAAATGGGATGTTGCAATGCTCCCGAAATGTCCGAATCCGGCAAACGGCGATGGACGTGCTTCTATCTCAAACAGCGTGTCCTACGCGACGGCGGCAAAAGGAAAGAACAAAGAGCTTGCCATGGATTTCCTCGAGTTCTTAGGCTCAGAGGAAGCGCAGAAGATTCAGGGTGAGTCCGGCGCGGCAATCCCGGCGTATAATGGACTTGAGGATGCATGGGTACAGAGCTTTGCAGACAAGGGATATGAGCTTACCCTTGAGAATCTCATCGGGGAGTTTGAATACAGCGTGAAATATGTGAACAATCCGTCCAGACCCTCCTGGGAGCCTAAAGTAGAACAGACTATGCTTGACATTTATGCGGGAAGTGTGACGATAGACGAGGGCATTGAGAAAATGCAGTCTATCGTGACAGAGGCAATGGAAGAGTAGAGAAAATAGTGATAGATGGGGGAATTCTTGATGAACAGAAAGAAAAAAGGATTTGACCAGGATAATAAATGGGGCTACCTCATGGTAGCGCCCACCATTATTGGTCTTCTTGTCTTAAATGTGTATCCGCTGATTGATACTATCATATTAAGTTTTTCATCTGCACAGGTATTTGGCGGACGCAAGTTCATAGGACTTGCCAATTACACGAAGATGTTTTCAGACGCCGAGTTCTGGCGTGCCACATGGAATACGGTGCTGTTCTGTATCCTGACGGTTCCGGTGGGAGTGCTGCTTGCGTTGGTGATTGCAATCTTGTTGAATGCTAAGATTAAAGGGAAGGTAGTGTTCCGTGCGATTTTCTTCCTCCCGATGGTCGTAGCGCCGGCGGCAGTCGCCATGGTATGGAAATGGATGTTTAACTCGGAGTACGGGATTATCAATACGGTGTTCCATACCAGTATTGACTGGATTACGAACCCCAATGTGGTGATCATTACCGTGGCGATTGTGGCAATCTGGAGTGCACTGGGATATGACGCGGTGCTGCTGTTGTCAGGCATCCAGAATATTTCCAAGAGCTATTATGAAGCGGCAAGCTTAGATGGGTGTACGAAACTCCAGCAGTTCCGATACATTACCCTTCCCATGGTGTCGCCTACCTTGTTCGTGGTATTGATTATGCGGCTGATGGCGTCTTTAAAGGTGTATGACCTGCTGTATATGATGGTGGGAGAAGGCAATCCGGCGCTGAGCAAAGCGCAGTCGCTCATTTACCTGTTCTACCGGGAGTCATTCATATCCGGGAACCGGGGATATGCATCGGCGATTGTAATCTGGACGGTGCTCTTGATTGGAATGATTACGGCAGTTCAGTTTGTAGGTCAGAAGAAATGGGTTAATTACGAAGTTTAGGGAGGTGGTATCACATGAGACAGAAGAAAAATGCGACAACGCTGCTTACATATATAGCTTTGCTCATCGGTTCGGTCATTATGATTTTCCCGTTTGTGTGGATGCTTCTCACCTCTTTTAAAACAAATGCGGAGGTCATGCAGATACCGCCGACAATCCTGCCGGCGAACTGGGATTTCAGCTCATTTTCAAAGGTAGTGGATCTGCTTCCATTTGGGAATCTTTACCTGAATACGGCTTTGATGATTTTCCTGCGGGTTGTCTGTGCGGTAGTGTTCTGCTCCATGGCGGGTTATGCATTCGCAAAATTGAATTTTAAAGGGAAGAACATTCTGTTTACACTGATTATTGTCCAGCAGATGATACCGGGACAGATTTTCATTATTCCGCAGTACCAGATGATTGCGAAGATGGGGATGACGGATACCATATTTTCGTTGGTATTTCCGGGTGTTGTCAGTGCGTTCGGGACATTCTTTCTGAGACAGGCGTATATGGGGATTCCGGATGAGGTGGCGGAGGCGGCATATCTGGACGGGTGTACCAGATGGCAGACGTTTACGAAGATTATGTTTCCGCTTACGAAGTCCTCGGTTGCAGCGCTCTCGGTATTTACGGCGGTATTTGCCTACACAGATTTGATGTGGCCGTTGGTTGCGAATACGAATATTAATTCTACGACGTTGTCGGCAGGACTTTCCAGCCTGAACGGGCAGTTCAGCACGAATTATCCTGTGCTGATGGCGGGTTCGCTTCTGGCAATGCTGCCGATGGTAGTGCTGTATCTGTGTTTCCAGAAGCACTTCATCGAGGGCGTAGCTATGACAGGAGGAAAATAGACAGACACTTTCTAATTTATTGCACACCTTTTGGACAGGGCATTCCTTTGTAGTTGGAGGGATGTCCTGTCTGTGTTTTTTGATTCTTGTTTTCATGAAATATTTCTTATTAAGTTATCGTGCCGCAGATACCCGTCGATATATTATATATGTATCATATGGATTATGTTCTGGCAGAGACAGATTTTGATAGAAGGAGGTCGTAACTATGAGCCAATGTACCTGTTTTCATGGCATCGGATATCAGCCGATCACGCCGTGGATGGATAAGATTTCTTCCGCACAGATGGAACAGATTCGGAAGAATTTCCCATCTGTGAAACCGATGAATGATACGCCGCTTGCGCTCCCCAAAGACACGTCTGTTGCTGCGCCGTCCAAGCCGTCTCCGGTAGTGATTGAGTATGGACCGGTGAGACCGGTTCATACAGGGTATGCAAGGATTGACAATGCGATTACAGATGCTTTGAGAGGCAAGAGCCAGGAGTTGAAAGACAGCGTCTATGATATTATACGGAGTGATTTCCTCCCCAACAATGTACATGGGGTGGAGGAGACGGACCGGCTGGCGCGGATTAGTTTGGGCGTCGAGAAGGCGGAGTATCTTGCGAATCAGTTCATGGATGAGCGCTCAAGAGGTTCTTTTATGGATGCCATGCGTTCCATTGCCAGAATCGGCATGGAAGGCAAGCGGGTTGGCTCCTGTAAGATGGAGTATCAGGTAAAGCATGCAATCGGTCTGGATGGAAATGGTTATGTACATGAGGACAGCAGGGGAGAGGTCAGATATGCAATGGAAATGTACGATACTGAGTCGTATGCAGAGTATCAGAAGATGCTGAACGCTTCCGGAGAGGATACGGGGGAATCGGCGATGTTTTTGATGCGTTGGATGCTTAAAAATATTGACCTTGTTGTTGCGGGCAGGCCGGGATACCAAAAGTATCAGGATGAGCAGTATGAAAAATTATATCAGGTAAAGCTGGACCGTACATTTTCCGGGACGGATAAAAGCAGTAAGGATAGTTTCCTTTCCTCCATCAAGGAAAAGTTAAATGCAAACCGGAATTTGCAGATTGATATGTTCATGGAGCAGATTTCGCAGATGGCGAAGGCGCCGGGCGGATATCTGCTTGGCAGGAGAATGGTTCTGACGGGACGGGCATAGATTAGGAAATAAAAGGTATTGCTGACAATCCCCCTCTTTCTTGACAAGAAGGAGGGGGATTGTTAGACTTATATTATAAAGTGCGGCGTCTGTTTTTGCAGATATATGGTGAAGAAGATGAACGATAGCAGGATTTCTAAAAAAGATAATATAAAGCTGGCGGTCAGTATCGTGTTATGGATATCTGCGCTGGTTTTAAGTGCGGCGGCAAGGCTTTTGAGCAGTTTTGCCCAGTGGTACAGTACACATATCTACCCGCTGTGGGTAGGGAGCATTGGCAGGCTGATGGGATATTTCCCATTTTCCGTGTCGGAAATGTTGTTGTACCTCTTGCTGATAGGGGCAGTCATATGGATAGCCGGGAGAATTGTAAGAAAGACAGGCAGGAGAAGCCTGTACAGTGGGTTTCTGGATTTGTTCCTGCTGGCGGCAGTCCTGTGTTTCCTCTACGTGGTAAATTGTGGAATCAATTATCAGCGCGAATCATTTTCAAGCAGTTCAGGGATTCGGACAGAGGAATATTCTTCTGAAGAATTAGAGGAGGCGTGCATTTGGCTTACCGGTGAAATCGCCGGTTTAAGCGGCAAAGTAGAGCGGGGCGAGGATGGCGGTATGGAGCTTAACATCCCGGCAGAAGAAAATGCAGTGAAGGCGATGAAGGGACTTTCCCAAGAGTATCCGGAGCTTACCGGATATTTCCCAAAGCCTAAGGAGCTGGTAAATTCATGTATTCTTTCAATCCAGAATCTAACAGGAGTCTATTCACCCTTTACAATTGAGGCAAATTATAACGGGGATGTGCAGGACTATGTGATTCCGTTTACTGCATGCCACGAGTTGTCCCATCTGCGGGGATTTATGCAGGAGCAGGAGGCGAATTTTATCGCTTTTCTGGCTTGCAGTAAATCGGGGGAAGATGCATTTGCATACAGCGGGTATCTGTCGGGTTGGATACAGTGCATGAATGTGTTGTATAAGACGGATTACGATGCATGGAAGGAGGTGCGGGGGACTCTGTCGCCGGAGGCGGAGGCTGACCTTAGGCTGAACCGGGAATTTTGGGCAAAATATGACGGCGCTATAGCGGAAGTCTCGAATAAGGTCAATGATACATATTTGAAAGCAAATGGACAGAAAGATGGCGTGAAGAGCTATAACCGTATGGTGGATTTGATTGTGGCTTATTACCATAGTGAAGTTAGATAATGTGGTCAATCAGGTTTGAATTGTGAGAAGGAGGAAGAAGATGAGTAACGAAAATTTAGTAAAAGAAAGGTCATGTATTGACTGTGCCGTAAAGAACTGTGATAAGATGGATAAATCTTATCCCGAATTCTGTCTGACTACGAACATGAATCCAGAGGTGTATCAGGAGGCAATGGCGTGTTATGAAGAGGAAGAGAACCATAAGACGATGGTTGCCGCGGCAGAAGTGGAGTATGAGCATTACTGCCAATACACGAGAGTTGAGGAAATCATGGAATTTGCCCGGAAGATTGGGGCGAAGAAGATTGGAATCGCGACCTGCGTGGGGCTTCTGAAGGAGAGCCGTACATTGGCGTCTATTATGAGAAACCACGGGTTTGAGGTCTTTGGAATTGCGTGTAAGGCGGGGGCGACGCCGAAATCTTCTGTCGGGATTCCAAAAGAATGCAATGGAATCGGGCTTAATATGTGCAATCCTATTTTGCAGGCAAAGATGCTGAACCATGCGAAGACAGACCTCAACGTAGTTGTGGGACTGTGCGTGGGCCATGACAGCCTGTTCTACAAGTATTCGGAGGCGCTGACTACGACGGCTGTGACCAAGGACCGTGTGCTGGGGCATAATCCGGCGGCGGCGCTTTATATGGCGGATACCTATTATAAGAAGTTGAAGGAGTAAATAAAATATTTTAAAGGCGGGTGGTAGGAATGGGAGGGGCTTTGTATTCTGCAAAAGCATACCCATTCGGGCATCCCGTAATTCATGCCCTTGGGTATCCCTCGTCGGACGGATAATGGATACGTCCGGCGAGGGAGCCTGCTATTACAATTTTATTCCCGACAATGCATCTGCAAATGCAGTATTAATGGGTTCTTCTTTCTGCTTTTTCAGATATTTCTGAACATCTTTCTTGGTGACTCCCGCGCCTTCCTTTTCCCTCCGCGCCTTAAAGGCAGAGAGCTTCTCCTTGTATCCGCAGGCACAGACAAATGTCTCGTCGTCCCCTTTCTTGATTAGTTCCATTTTCTTATGGCAATTCGGGCATCGTGCATTGCTTAGCCGCGCCACCGTCTCCCGGTAGCCGCATTCCCGGTCCTGACATACCAGTAGCCGTGCATTCTTTCCATTCACGGACAGCATCCGTTTCCCGCAGCGTGGGCATTTGGTATTGGTCAGGTTGTCATGCCGGAATGAGCCGTCTGCAGAGCGGATTTCTTCAATCAATGCGTCGGTGTACCCTTGAATTTCTTTCAGAAATGCTCCTTCCTTGCGGCGGCCTTTGGCGATATCGGCAAGCTGCATCTCCCATTGTGCCGTAAGCTCCGGCTTTTTTAAATCCTCAGGAACCAGCGTAAGGAGCTGTTTCCCCTTAGAGGTGATGAGAATCTCATTTCCTTTTTTCTCAATCAGGAAGGAATGGAATAGCTTTTCGATAATATCGGCCCGTGTGGCGACCGTTCCTAATCCTCCTGTTTCGCCGAGAGTCTTCCTTGCCTTGGCGTCTTCGGATTCCATATACCGGACAGGGTTCTCCATGGCAGTCAGCAGAGTCGCCTCGGTAAATCTTGCCGGGGGCTTCGTCTTTCCAGTCTGGACGGAAATATTGGAAATCGGCAGCAGCTCTCCCTTTTTCAGGGGCGGCAAAGACTGGCCGGATGTCTGGAATCCAGAATCTTCTTCTTCGTCATCAAAATCATCTGTTTCATAAACAGCCTTCCAACCCGGTGCGAGAATCCGTTTCCCTTTTGCGATAAAACTTTGTCCGCAGGCTGCTGCGTTCAGCGTGGTCTGCTCGTACTCAAATGCAGGATAGAGGACGCTGATGAAACGCCGCACCACCAAATCGTAAATCTTGCGCTCCTCATTGCTCAGATGCTCAAGTAATGCCGGTTCTTCAGTAGGAATGATGGCGTGATGGTCGCTGACCTTCTTGCCGTCCACAAATGATTTGCTGGTCTTGACGGGCGTTTTTAAAAGCGGTGGTATGAGTTTTTTATACGGTCCGACATTGCAGGCTTTCAGCCGTTCCTTTATGGTAGGGACGATGTCTTCTCCAATATAGCGGGAATCTGTGCGGGGGTAGGTGAGTACCTTGTGGTTTTCGTATAAACGCTGCATAATATTCAGGGTTTCCTTGGCAGAGAATCCAAAGCGGCGGTTCGCATCACGCTGGAGTTCCGTCAGGTCATACAGGCCGGGTGCAAACGTCTTTTTCGCAGACTTTTGTACGTCTGTGACGGTAAGGGACTGCCCTTTGAGGTTCGTGTGTAAATCCGTAATAAAGGATTTATGGAAGGAACGTGTGCTTTTGTTTTTCTGATGCTGCCATGCCCACTTGACCGTTCCGGCAGTGCAGGTAAGCCCATAATATTCCTCCGGGCGGAACGTGCGGATCTCTTCCTCACGCCTTGCGATGATGGCAAGGGTCGGGGTCTGGACACGTCCGCAGGAGAGCTGGGCGTTGTATTTGCATGTCAGCGCGCGGGTGGCATTGATTCCCACCAGCCAATCCGCCTCGGCGCGGCTTCTTGCCGCGTGATATAAGTCTAAGTACTCCCGTCCGTCCTTTAAGTGTGAAAAGCCTTCCCGGATTGCCTTGTCCGTGACAGACGAAATCCAGAGCCTTCGCACTGGTTTCTGGCAGTTGGACTTTTCCAGAATCCAGCGGGCCACCAGTTCCCCTTCCCGCCCGGCGTCTGTGGCAATGATGATGTCACCGATATCCTTGCGGAACAGTTGGGATTTCACGTTGTGGTATTGCTTTGCCGTCTGTTTGATTACGATAAGTTCCCATTTCCTGGGAATCATGGGCAGGTAGGATAGATTCCATTCTTTGAATTTCTTATCGTACTCTTCGGGATCTGCCAGAGTGACGAGATGCCCTAACGCCCATGTGACGACGTACTGGCTCCCTTCGATGGCCCCGGATAGATTCTTGCGGCAGTTCAGCACACGGGCAATGTCACGGGCGACGGAAGGTTTTTCTGCTAAAATTAGTGATTTCATTTACTGTACTCCTTATTATATACTTTAACGGACGGAGGCCGGCCGCCCC
>OFGB01000653.1_pt1 | contig 24227 bp, 22 predicted proteins | sample 1521491 | NCBI WGS metagenome assembly OFGB01 (sample SAMEA3504095, study PRJEB24116) | mouse gut metagenome | biome: mouse gut; feature: mouse-associated habitat; material: faeces | place: Denmark | collected 2011
ATGTGAACACTACCTAAGGTATTTCTTTCAATAATATCCCGGTTCTCCGGTTCTCTATTAAGCAAATATCTGTATGCATAAATAATATCCGTCTGCCCGCTGCGAATGCCGGTTCCGTCCAGCTCGACTTTTTGCAGACGGCTATCCAGCCTAAAGAACTGTTGGACCAGTCCGGCTATATCATTCACGATCTGCAAAGTTGAATCTTTCGACTGATCAATTTTTGTACCATTTTCCAGTATACGAAGCCGTTGCTGTTCTATTTGCTTTTGAAGTTCTCTCAGCGTATCCAACTGCTGTTGTTGTTCCTGCGTCACCTCAATTTTACAGTCCCTCAGTTTCTCTTGTAATGCCGTCTGTTGATCCCTTAACTCTGACACAGCTTGTGTACACTGATTTCTGATAGGCTCAACATACCAGCCCAGAATCCATCGAATAAATCTTTTCAATACGTTTTCCACTGGGAATAGCTCCTTTATCGTGTTTGCACTTCAGGCAGGATAAGCTCTACAAATATTCTGTCCGGTTGCAACTCTTCAGGCCTTCTATTACTTTCTTGATGTCGCCGGCGTGATCTTTCTCGCAGATCAGTAGTGCGTCCTCAGAATCCACCACAATCATATTCTCCAGACCGACAGCAGCAATCAATTTTCCACTTCCCTGAATCGTTGTATTTTTTGTATCCACCGTTATCACATTTCCATCCACCACATTGCCAAGCTCGTTACTCCGCTTAATTCGGCTCACCGCTAACCAAGACCCTACATCATCCCAGCCAAATGCGCCGCTAAGAATGTAGATATTCTTTGCCTTCTCCATCACGCCATAGTCAATGGATTCCGCCTTAAACGCTTGGAACTCGCTTTCGAGCACTTGCTTCTCCACAGGCGTGCCAATGGACTCTCCAATCCGGCAAAGGCCCGCATAAATCTCTGGCAGATAATCGCTCAAATTCTCCAATATTGTGGAAATTTTCCAGATAAACATACCGCTGTTCCACAGATACTGCTCTGAGGCAAGATAGGCCTTCGCCGTCTCCCGATCCGGCTTCTCTACAAACCGCTCCACCGCAAAGGCTCGGCCCAGGATTTTCTCTGACCGAAATTTTATGTAGCCATAGCCAGTTTCGGGACAGTTCGGAGCAATCCCCAATGTGACTAGATTGTTCCCTTGCTCTGCAACCTCACAAGCATCCGAGAGCGTATTCAAAAAAAGCGATGCATGTTTGACAAGGTGATCCGATGGCAGCACTATCATTATCGCATCCTGATATTTTTTTGCGATATGCACCGCCCCTAATCCAATACACGGCGCCGTATTCTTCCCCACCGGCTCACAGAGGATGTTTTCCTCCGGCAGCTCCGGCAGCTGATCGCGCACCAATTCCCGATAGCCACGGTTTGTAACAACGAAGATATCGCCTATATCCACCAGCGGTAAAATTCGGTCCACCGTCAGCTGAAGCATGGTCTTTCCGTCGTCCGTCAATGATAAAAATTGCTTTGGTTTATTCTGACGGCTGCGGGGCCAGAATCGTTCACCCCTGCCGCCAGCCATAATCAACGCGGTTTTCTTCATTGCAACAATCCCCACTTTATCTTTCGATTTCTCTGCAAATCTCCATCAAGCGATTTGCAGATGCCGCCCAAGTAAATTTTTTTACTTGTTCATATCCACTTTTTACCAAATTCTTGGCGAGTTCTTGATCTGACAGCACTCGCCAAATACCATTTGTGATACTTTCGACCTCCAAAGGATCAACCATTTCTGCAGCATCTCCTACCACCTCCGGCAGAGATGCCGCATTGGAACAGATCATAGGGCAACCATGGTAAATGGCCTCTAAGGGCGGGATACCGAATCCTTCATAAATTGATGGAAACACGAACGCATCTGCATTTTGGTACAGCGCATTCTTTTCCGCATCCGAGATATAGCCAGTGAAAATAATGGCCCCTGTGTGGGAAATTTTTGCCGCCATGCGGTAAATTTCTTCTGACTTCCAGCCTTTGCCTCCGGCCAGCACCAGTTGATGGGGGATATCATACCGCTTTTTTAACAAATCAAACGCTTGCAGCAAACGGGCAATATTTTTTCTGGGTTCTATCGTCCCTACATATAGCAGATACGGCCCGGAAATATCCCATTTTCGGCTGCACTCCCCAAAATCCGCCGTCTCTTTGCACAATGACGGCGCATTTCGTACTACGGAAACCTTTTCCTCGGGAATACCCAGCAGTGTGATGATTTCCTCTCTGGAAAACTCCGAAACCGTCAGGATCTGACTGCTGCGTTCCACGCTGTATTGAATGCCCTTTTGGATGCGCCTCAGGTTTTTCTCATCCATTGTCTCCGGAAAGCGCAGGTATGTCATATCGTGAATGACAGTCATAACCCGTCCTTGGATACGAGGAGGAACGATATAATTAAAAAATATGGTCAGCTCTGCTTCTTCTGAAAACAGACTGTTATATGATATGGGAACAATATCCCATATTCGGCGGTAGATCCCATATGGAAAGAGGCGGCTCTCACAGATAGGTATTTCAATTCCGCTCAGCGCCAGATTGTTATCATTCCGCCCAGCAAAATTAAAAATATTTCCGTAGAATTCCAGACCATTTGCATTATTCAGACGTTTTGCCAATTCATAGGCATACACACCTATGCCAGATCTTTTCCCACAGCAAGGCTGCAATTCCAATGCAACTTTCATGTAACTACTCGTTAACTACCCTCTCTATGATACTGTCCAACTGCCGCGCAGACGCTTCCCAAGAAAACCGCTTTGCATTCTCTAACCCTTTTTTTGTTAGCTTCTCCGCAAATTGCGGATTATTTAAAATGTACAGCATTTCTTCAGCAATGCCGCTCACATCATAAGGATCTACATATACGGCCGCATCTCCGCCCACCTCGGGAAGAGAACTGCAATTACTGGTCAGTATCGGTGTACCGCAGGACTGCGCCTCAATTACCGGGATGCCAAACCCCTCATACAACGTTGGGAAAGCAAACAAATCCGCTGCGGAATATAGTGCAGGCATGTCCGCATCCGGCACATAGCCAATGAAACGGATGCTTTTCCGATGAGTTATGCCTCTCAACGTTTTATCCTTATCAAATTTCCAGCCCTGCTCTCCGGCAATCACCAACTGATGAGGAATTCCTTTCTCTTTCGCTATGTCAAACGCCTGAATCAACCGTTCCAAATTCTTCCGCGGATTAAAATTACCTACATATAGCACAAAATGTTCCGGAAGCTGATACTTTTCTATCAAGCGCTTCCGTATGGTTTCATCTGTTATAGGCCATAGGTCCGATGAACAGGCGCAGGGTACCACTTCGATTTTTTCCGCCGGAATATGCAGAATTTTCACCATTTCTCCTTTTGTGAACTGTGAAACGGCCAGGAACAGGTTTGCACGACGGTACATGTACCGATACTGCATACGCCACCAGATTACTCGGGAAATCTGATAGGTCTCTTTCAGCCGGTAGACGGCCAAGTCCGTAACGAGAGGAATTACGGTACAACTCGGGGGGATTAAAAGCGGAATTTTTGAATCAGTCGTCAATAGAACAGCATTTTTGCAGTGCCTATAGCCTAGCCGGAAAGTTTGGAAAAGCATCCGGCGCAGACCCTTACTGTAAGCGCAGGGCGCCCTGACCACCTCCGCGGATAACCCCGTTGGAAAGTCCGGACTATCCGCAGGCAGCACAACTTGACAATGGCGCGATGTAATCCGGGTGTATGAACCGAACAATTCTCGGATCATCACGCCAATCCCCGAACTGTTCTGTTTATATTGCAGGGCGTTGATGACAACTTTCATCCCTGATCCCACCCGATCATAAATTGCTCCTGCTCCAACATCCGCTCCATGGCCTGCTCCACAAGCAGGGAGACGTTGCTCTCCACCCCAGCCTTAGTGGACAGGTATAGTTTCCGCAGGCACTTAGGGTTCCCCTTTTCGCTTGGGACCTTCGCCTCCCCGCAGAGATTTCGGATGGCAGCGGACACATAGGTCCGGTGCATGGGGCGGCCATCCCGTGTCCGAAAGATCGGTCCGGATAGGATTCCGTTCTTCCATGCGTAGTCCAGAAGCTCCTTCTGAAGACAACCTGGAACGCTGACAATCTGCTTGTACTTGTTCTGGTCGCAGATAATCTTCCCTTCCCGCACCGCCTCCACAGTCACCTCCGGCAGTTCCTGGGCAAAAAGCCCCGTTGATGCGAACACTTTAATTAAAAGATAGACCTTCTCCTTCTCCAATGCCTTGGCTGTCCGCAGAAGATGAAGGTATTCCGCCCGGCTGAGTTCCGGCTGTGGAGGTTTTTCATCCTTGAGCTGCCCCGCAAGTTGGTACTCCCGATGACCGATATAATCTAAATAGGAGTTTGCTGCCGAGAGGAAGGCGTTGACGGAGCCCGGCGCGTAGCCGTCATGAAGCAGCTTTTCCTGCCACTTTCTCATCGTGTCAGGCCGGATAATCTTGTCCTCAGGTAAATCCTGATAGAACTGGCGCAGCTTTCTCTGGTAAAACTGAACCGTCCCTTCAGCACGATCCAGGTTTTCATACGCAGCAAGAAAATTTTGAATGTCCTCCTGAGACACCGAAACGCCGGACGGCTGATGCTGCTGCCGTGTCTGCGGACGGTCCGCGCAGATGATGTGCTGTCTGGTTTTCGCCATGGCTCCTCCTTTCCTGGGTTTGGGGCAAATTGCATAGATAGCCTTGAACTTGGACAACATTGAGGTGCTAAAAACTACAGAAACTGGGATTTAAGGCAAAAGAAAACAGCCAGACAGGAAAAATCCTGTTCTGACTGCTATTTGTCGCGCGAAAAACGGACCTTTCCCTTGCAATTTCTTTTTAGCTGTGATATTCTACAAACAGCGTGTAAAGAATTTCGGCGAAAGGCCTTTTGTTTTGTTTCTATGTTAATTACAAAATATGCATTCTGTCTTAATTCGATCAAGAAATAAGGCCAAGCCGTTCAATCTGCCGGGCATGCTCTGTACCGGTAGAAATAAGATAGATACGGGTAGTCTCAATACTGGAGTGTCCCAGTACATCTGCCAGCTTCGCCACATCCCGGCAGGCGCGGTAGAACGTGCGGGCAAACAGATGCCGCAGGTTGTGGGGGAATACCTTGGAAGGTGCCACGCTTGCTTTCTTACATAATGCCTTCATCTCCGCCCAAATTTGCCGGCGGGAGATACCTTTTCCGCTTCTGGTGAGAAAGATCTCGCCGGAAGTGATTTTTTGCTTCTTGGCGTACTTTTGCAGTTTTCGGCAAAGCTTCCTTGGCAGCAGAATGGTTCGGATTTTTCCTTTCAGCGCAATATCCGTACACCCCGCCCGAATAGCTTCCATCGTGATGTATTTGACTTCGGAGACACGAATCCCAGTGGCACAGATGGTCTCGATGAGCAGGCCCAGACGTGCTTTTCCCTGCGCATTCGCCGTCTCCAAAAGCCGCAGATACTCCTCTTTCGTCAGTTCCCTTCTCAGACTACGAAATGTTTTCCTCTGGATTTTCAAATACTTCATACGGCATTCCGGCCACTGCATGAATGTGAAAAATTTGTTGAGAGACGATAATTTAGAGTTAATCGTTTCTGATTTATAACCTTCTGTACGCAAATGATTCTTCCAGTCAGCTGCGATCTCTGCCGTTACTGTCCGACCTGTCAACCATATAGCGAAGAGCCGCAAATCCCGCAAATACTTTTCAATCGTGCTCTGCTCCCGATCTTCCTGTTTCAGATGCTGCCGGAATAAGTTTAATTGCTCCCTTGTCAAGATGTGATTTTCCATTGTTGATGCCTCCAATTACGTTTATAGCATGTTCCATTTTACTTGATTAGAGGCTCTCTGTAAAATTACTTCGTTATAGTTTCTTATTCCCGTTGGGCATTCATATCTATAGTCAGATACAAGGCAGTACTACTTTGCTTTCACGCATCGCAAATAACACAAATGCCCCCATAGCGCAGCTTTCGGAACTGTTGTTCGCAACTACCACTGCTCTATGGGAAGCATTATACTATTATTCTAGTGTCTGGAAGTAGTCCCGATTTCCCTGGACCATGTATAGCCCTGCACAGGCACCTTGATCGGCTACACCAGCGGCAGCGGCTTTGTGTACAGCAGCCTTCCCATATTTGGGCTCCATGGTTTTCGTCGCCTCCACGCCGATGGCGGCGCCGGCCGCAGCTAGCTCACCCGCCGTCTTCAGCGTCATACCCGGATTTTCCTTCAAGGCGGCTCCCAGCGGACCCGCTGCGGCTGCCACAGCATCCAGGACCGTTCGGTCACCTCGACTGCATTTGCCCCGCTTGGCGATCCCATCCGCAAAGCCCTTCAGATACGTCAGATAGGCAGCCGCATCCAGCGTCTGAGCATCGGCAAGCGCTTTCCCTCCGTTCATGATACCAGAGGCCATAAGCGTCCCCATCGTTGAGGGAACCACAGTCGCCATCTTCATTCCTGCCTTTATTAGCTTTTTCCCCATATTGGGTTCATCCAGTTCCCGCAAAATCTGGGGAAGCGCCCCGAAACCTTTCCGCATGGTCAGTCCAAGATCGCCATCTCCCATTTTGGAGTCCATTTCACAGAGTTTGTCCGCCTTGTCGGCCATCACCGCCGCAACACTTTCAAACCAATCTGGAAGCATATGGATCTTCAAAGGCATCATCACGTCGTCCCCCTTATTTCTGTGTATAGAATGGGGTATCCACCGGGTAATCCAGCCATTCCTTCAGTTCCCCGTCCATCCTGCAAATAGAGATCGATGCGCCCGCCATCTCCATCGAGGTAGCATATTCACCTACAAAGGTCCGGTATACACGGATGCCCCTCTCCGCAAGCTGGGATGTAATATCCCCGCTCAGAATATACAACTCCTCCAGCGATGTGGCCCCCAGCCCGTTAATCAGCAGAGCCACTTCCTCTCCAGAGGCCACCGGCATATCCGTAAGCAGCGTTTTCAGTGCATCTTCCGCAATCTCGGCAGAGGGCTTTAAAGGGCCATTCCAAATCCCGGGCTCGCCGTGGATACCCATGCCCATCCCCATTTCTCCTTCTTCCAGCATAAAGTTGGGGTGGCCCACTTCCGGAATAATACACGGTGTCAGCGCAAAGCCCACCGTACGGGTCGCATCCTTGGCCTTCTGTGCGGCAGCCAGCACCTCATCCAGCGTCCCCATCTGCGCGGCCTTTGCTCCGGCGGCTTTGTACATGAAGAAAATGCCCGCCACTCCGCGCCGAACCTCCGGAGCGCCGGAGTTGACATCATCCGCGCCTACGATGGACTTGGTCTGAATATCCTCCATTTCACAGAGCTCAGCGGACATGTCAAAATTCATGATATCCCCTGTATAGTTGCCGTACAGGTAGAGGATTCCGGCCCCGGATTCCACCTCTTTACTGACAGCAAAAATCTGCTCCGCCGAGGGAGATTGGAATACGCCGCCTACTCCGCAGCCATCCAGCAGTCCCTGACCCACATACCCCAGGAACAGGGGCAAATGGCCTGTACCCCCGCCGGTGACGATCGCCACTTTGCCAGGCACCTTTTTCGCAGTACAATAACACCGCAAATCGTCCGCTACATACTTCACCTGCCCCCTATGTGCGGCATAGATTCCCCGCAACATGTCGTCTGTATAGTTTTCCGGTAAATTGATAATCTTTTTCATAATAATGACCATTCCTTTCCTCTGCGCTCCCCGGCGACAAAGTGAAATCAAGCGCCGGTGCCGCTCACGCAGACAGCCGTAATAAGAATATTTCCGAGAAAACAAGCAGATAGAGCTCGCGGAAATGCACCAGCCGGATCAACCTCGGTCCTTGCCTCCCGCGCCCAGAACCTGAGCTCTTTCCGCCTCTTTTTTATTCCCAGCGGTTGACCCAATAAGCGGGATTTCTGCCTGCCAGAACATCTATGATCCCCTGTGAGACGCACAGACTGACGTTGGTATAAGCCTCCCTGGTTTCCGCACCGATATGGGGCGTACAAATTACGTTTCCACTCCGGAAAATCTCCGAATCAGCAGGCAAAGGCTCCACCTCAAAGGCGTCCAGCGCCGTCCCGGCAAGCTGCCCCTTCTGCAGTGCCGCACACAGTGCGTCTATATCCACCAGTCCGCCCCGCGCCGCATTGATGAGATACGCCCCTTTCTTCATCCGCAGGAACATTTCCGCGTTAAACATATGGTAGGTGTTTTCTGAAGCGGGAATATGCAGGCTGACAATATCGCTGGCTGCGATCAGCTCACTCAGAGCGCACGCCTGTACCCCCAGTGCGTCGGCCGCTTCTTTATTCATATACAGGTCAAACGCCAGAACCTTCACGTCAAAGCCGGACAGTTTCTTCGCTACCAGCTTTGCGGTCGCGCCGAATCCTACCAGACCCACCGTCTTTCCCTTCAGCTCAGAGCCCAGCCAGCGGGGCCACTCCCCCCGCTCCAATGCCTGGTGCGTAGGAATGATCCGTCGCAGCAAGTTAAGAATGCAAGATACTGTCAGCTCAGCCACCGCATTCGCGTTCTGTCCGGGGGCATTGAGTACCTTCACACCCCGGCGTTTGGCCGCCTCCAAATCAATATTATCCACGCCGACACCAAATTTCGCCACAGCCTTCAGCTTGTGTGCCATTTGAAACACCTCGTCGGTATACTCATCCATACCGATGATTGCCCCATCTATATTCCCTATGATATCCCTCAGTTCTTCAAAGCTGTAAGAGGGAAAAGCCCGGGTCTTATCAAAAACGACCTCGTGTCCATTTTCCTCCAACAGCTTCCATGCCTCCTGGCAAAGCGTGTCAAAGTGCGAAGCAGAGACAAGTATCCTTCCCATGTTATCACCTCTGTAATTCCATCTGAATTCCGGCCTCTGCGCAAATCGTGGTCAAAATCTCCCGCAGCTCCTCGACCTCCGCGGCGGGAAGATCCAGTTGGGGCCGGCGCATCATTCCTCCGGGAATTCCCCGCATCTTCAGCGCTTCCTTGAAGTAGGACATATTGGACCCTCCTCGCAGCGCGTCCACCAGCTTGACGCAGGTCTTCTGGATCTGCTGCGCACGTCCAAGGTCGCCCTCCAAATAGGCCTTATATGCTGCTACAAAGGGTTCGGGAAATACACCGGCAATCCCCGAGACCGTACCTTTGCACCCCAAGGCAAGCATTCCAATCAGTGCCCGGTCGCACCCGTGGAGCACAGAAAAATTCCCTTGGTTGATGTATGTATAATCAATTGTGCGGTTGATGTCCGCAAAACTGTACTTGATTCCAATCACATTCTTACAGCGGTTGGCAATGCGCTGTGCCACATTCGCACTGAGGTCGTTGGACGCACACTGCGGAATGCCATAGAGATAAATCGGGAAGTCGGGAACTGCAGTTGCCACAGCTGCATAGTACTCCTCCAGCTCCCGGTCGTTGGCGTGGAAAAATACAGGCGTGACTACTCCCGCGCCGTCCGCGCCGTCCTCTCGGGCAGAGCGTAGCAATTCCATGGTATCCTTCTGGTTCATGCAACCGCAGTGGATAAAAACGGAGACTTGATGATCCGCCGCTTTCACGACTGTTCTGGCAACCTCCTTCCTCTCCGCAAGGCTCAGCCGGAGCATTTCTCCAGTTGTTCCGCAGGGATAAAGGCAGTTGACTCCTTTATCCACCAGCATCCGGGTCAGCTGTGCAACACCCACATAATCCACCTGTCCGTTACTGTCAAAGGGCGTAACCATCGCCACGGTAATTCCATATAACTCTTTCACAGAACATACCTCTTTCGTATTATTTTTCCCTACACCTGGAACAGCTTTTCCTTTAGAATCAGAGCCGAAGTGTATAAAGATCCGCGCTTCCGGTCTCATGGTCAGCCGCAAATACCCACGCGGCATTCTCCTTCTCCACGACAGCGATTTGCGTAGCGCCTGTTCCTTGATCCAGTACAGTTGTCTCAAAAAACAGCCCTTCGGGGCCAGAGACAGCGCGGTGGGCCGCCAGCTCCATCTCTCCAGCGCGGCTGGAGGTAATGAGGAAGCTCTGCCCCAACAGTCGGCCCGCCCAGACAACATGGCCAAACTGAAGGGGAAGGGTTGCCAACTTCTCGTACTGGCTTCCGCACCACTTCAGTACACTGGCCTTATCCCCGTGGAAGCCCTCTATAACGGCGAGTTCATCCTCCCCGTCGCCGTCAATGTCAGCAATGCAGATGTCGCTAATCTCTTCCCGCAAAACAAATGCTGTCTTCCACTGTCCGTCTTCCCGCCAGCAGCGCACCAGGCCTTCATGAGCCCCGATCCAGAGCACATCGCCGGCAGGGGTGGTCTGCGTATACATGCCGTGGTTCTTGGACAAGCCGCCCAGAATCTGCTCCAGAGTCACTGTGCCGCCGCTGTAAGCGCCGATATAGATTCCGCCGGGGTCTGACCAGTCCTCCACAAATTTTTTTGAACGGCAAAGGTTTGCCGCCGCCAGATAGGAACCATCCGGTTCCTGCAGCAGTGTGATCCGGTGTGCAAACGGAAGGCGGCAGATTTCCCGCTTATGGATTTCCCAACCCTTCTCCGTAAGATGGACAGACGTCTTGTAGATAGCCGCGCGCTCTGACTTGAACACCGGATAAAACTCTTCGATCGAGAGAAATGTACCTTCCTCCTCAGGTACCGGCACCAGGGACATGACGCCTCCCGGCGCGTTCCAAAGTGTCTCTATGCGACCGCTGACCGGATCAATCAGCAGACAGCTTCCGCCCTCGCCCTCCAGCTCGGAGGCGGCCAGGAAAAACTGCTGTCCGCCAATTAAAAACGCAGATACCGCATAGATCCAGGGCAGACTGGCAAGCTGCGTTTTTTGGATCTGCATCTCAAGATACCTCCTGTTCCAGAACTGCGCTGATAAAAGCGCGATTGTTTTCAATATTTTTCCACATGACATCCTCTGAGGCGCTGCGGCACTCAACTGTAATTCCCATAATCTCCTCCCCCGGCAGACGGTGAATCGCACAGGCAGCAATGCTGGCGGCGGCTTCTGCCGTCAAAAATCCGGGTGTGCCCATGGCCATATGCCAATCGCCAAAATCCGGCGACTGGCGATCCAGAATCGCGTTGGCCAGATGGATCTGTCCCACATACGGGAAGGCGTCCGACAATGACCGAGTCACATTCTCCCCGTTCAGAGCAACATGGGCGCTGTCCCAGGAAAGCAGCACATTTTTTGCAGACCGGTGCACCTGCTCCAGCAGAGCGACTGCCTCATTGGTGGGGCCAATCAGATTGTTCTTGTGCGCCCCCCGATCCAGCGGCTCCAGCAGCAAAGTAATTCCAGACCGTCGCGCATCCTGCGCCACGGTGCAAATCACCTCTGCCAGCCCCTTGGTGGCCTCGGCGCGCAGCGCTTCCCCTGGATCCTGGCAACTGATGAATGCGATCCGATCTGCTCCGCTCTCCGCAGCAATATCCACCAGCTCTCGCATCTTTTCTGTCGTTTTTTTTCGCAGACCCGGGTCCACTGTGGACGGGTTTAAGCCAAGGCTGTTGAGGTCGTTGGTGATCCACTGGGTCACAGGAACTTGCTCTGCCAACCGGCGCAACTCCCTGCGCCCTTCCGGCGTCTTTTGCGCGCTGATTTCCAGGCGGGAATAGAACCCATCCTCAAAAACCTGTCCCAGGGCCGCAAAAAGCCTCTTCTCATCCGAAAGCAGTGGGAAAAAGCTCTCAGAAGCTAAAAAGCCGGGACGCAGCTTCTCTTTCCCTTTCAACGCTCTGTTTCCTCCTCCCCTTGATTACGCAGAATTGCTCCCTTGTCGGCAGACTCAGCCTGCTCCGCAAAACGGCGCAGATAGCCCCGGCAGACATGAACCGGCTTTCTCCAGGCGCTCTGCCGGGCCTCCAATTCTTCGTCAGAAACCTCCACTGTGATGTGTCCCGCCGGAATATCAATTGAGATGATGTCCCCATCCTTTACTAGGGCAATCGGCCCTCCTTCAAACGCCTCTGGAGAGACATGTCCCACAAAGCAACCGTTGTTCGTACCAGAGAAGCGTCCGTCGGTTACTACCGCCGTACTCAGCGCCAAGCCGCGCCCGTACAGTGTCTTCGTGATGCGCACCATCTCCCGCATACCAGGGCCGCCTTTCGGCCCCTCGTAGCGGATTACCAGCACTGTGCCATCGCAGATCCACCCCTCCGCAATTGCCGAGGTCGCCTCTTCCTCAGAATCAAAGCAAGCCGCCGGCCCCCGGAAGGCCAGCATATTGGGATCAATGGCTGTCGGCTTTGTGACCGCAGTATTCGGCGCAAGATTTCCCCGTAGCACCGCGAGACTTCCCCATTTATGCCAGGAATGCTCCGGTGAATGGATGATATCATTCTCGATCGCCGGCGTATCCGCCAGGAGCTCTGCCCAGCTCTTTCCCATACAGGTGACAGCGCCGTCTTCCAACATAGGCAGCAGGTGCTTCATAACTGCCGGGACGCCGCCTGCCGCGTAAAAATCTGGTACATTCAAAGGCCCGTTTGGGTAAATCTGCGCCAGATGCGGCGTGTTGCGGGCAATGCGGTCAATCTCATCCATTGTTAGGCTACATTCCGCTTCATAGGCAATGGCGGGAAAATGCAGCGCCATGTTCGTCGATCCACCGATAGCCATCCCTAAGCGCAGCGCATTGCGCAGTCCGGCACCGCTGATGACACGCCGGGAGTTAAGTCCCTCCCGCACCATCTCTACGATACGCCGGCCGGAGGCCTGGGCCACACGGAGTCGCTGCGCCATGACGGCAGGAACCATAGAGCTGCCGGGCAGGCACATGCCCATTGCTTCCGCAACAGCACACATGGTGTTTGCTGTGCCAAGAAATGAGCAGGAGCCACATCCGGGACAGCATCCGTCCTCCAACGCAATGTACTCTTCCTCCGAAATTTTTCCGCTCTGGAGCATCCCCAACGCCTCAACCGTACTGGAGTTGTCGGAGGCACGTCCGTCAAAGGGAACGCCGCCCAGCATGGGGCCTCCATTTACCAGCAGCGCAGGGATATCCAGTCTAGCTGCCGCCATCAGAAGGCCGGGGACAACCTTGTCACAGGAGCCCAGTAGCACAATCGCGTCAAATCGATTCAATTGCGCCATAGTCTCCACTTCGTCTGCAATCAAGCTTCGGGCAGGCAGAATAAACCGCATTCCACCGTTACCGCACCCCATACCGTCGCATGGGCCAATAATGCCAAATTCCACCGGCGTTCCGCCCGCCTGAAAGATCCCCTGCTTTACGAACTCAGACACCTGCCGCAGATTCGCGTGGCCCGGGTTCGCTGTATTCCAGGCATTGGCAATGCCGATCAGCGGACGCTCCAGATCATAGTCGCTGTATCCCATTCCCTTGTAAAGGGAACGAACACTGGACCATTCCGGGCGCGTCAGCACAGCCTTGCTTCTCGCTTCCATTGCTACTCCCCCTACTCTAATCTTTTGACAGCACATCCCGCCGGAACGCCTCCGCCCGTTCGGCAAATTCCTGGTTCGCCCTCCGCAGCTGTTCTACTATCTCATCTGGGTTCAGTTCCGTGGTGTCGCGGCCCGCAGGGATCGTTGTCTGACACTCATTGCTATCCATAAACCGGACACCTTCCAGCAGATATTTGGTGTCCTCCGGTGCTATGGCAATAAAGCCGTACTTATCCGCATGAACCAGCATCCCGGGCTTGACCTTCGCGCCGAAAATTTCCACCTCTGTACCAAACCGCAGCGGGCAGGAGTAAGCATGCCCCACCCCCAAACGGCTCCCCATCATTTTGAAGCCGGCGCAGGAGCCCTCGTCGCAGTCGCGGACATAGCCGTCCGTGATTGCACCAACGCAGCCCAGGGAATGGTAGGCGTTTGCTGTGACCTCGCCAAAGATGGAGCCCTTACAGTTGGGTGCATCCAAATCCTTGGCAATAATGATTTTAGGTCCTGGGATGGAAGCAAGATAGCGGTAGAAGTTGATATAACAATCCGGATTCTCCTGCTTGATTTTTGCATCGGTGCAGATGTATTCTACTGTGACCGCATAGCCCACCATAGGCCCCATCTGCGGAACGTAGTCATGCACCGCTCCGTTGCTCATAATCACATCCAGTCGCTCTTTCCTGGTGACGGCCTCCCAGCCATTATAAATTGTCGGAGTATTCCATCTGCGCAGCTCCAGCAGCTGCGCATGGGATAAGGGTTGTTCCTGCATAATAATTCCTCCCTGATGTTGTTTTTCTGCTGTTTCCTGCCGAGAAGCAGAATGGGATTCCGCTTTTGCAAATACCGCTTAGCCCTTCACCGCTCCAGCGGTCAAACCGCTTACCACGTACTTTTGCAGGACCAGGGAAATCAAAATGACCGGGAATGTGATAACCACTGCCGCTGCCATCAGACCGCCCCAATTTACATCCGTATAGGAGATGAAGCTAAACACCGCCATTGGCAGAGTCTTGATTCGGGCGCTGCCCAGAATCAGCGCAAAAAGGAAGTTGTTCCAGCTATAAATAAAGGAGAGTATCGCAGCGGTAAATATGCCAGGTCCGGAAAGAGGGAGCATGATCCGGAGAAAAGATCCATAGACACTGCACCCATCCAGGAAAGCGGACTCTTCAATAGAGGCCGGTATCGACTTGAAATAGGGTGTAACAATCCAGATGATCAGCGGTAGCGATACCAGCAAATTCGCCAGAATCAACGCGAGATAGGTCCCGGTTAAGTGAACTCTGGAGAGGATAATATACCACGGCACCAGGAACGTAATCGCCGGAATGATTCGAACCGCCAGAATAATGAAGGACAATTTGTTCTGGTTGTAGCGCGCAATGGAGTACGCCGCCGGCAGGCCGAAGATACAGGCCAGCAAGGTTGCCCCAACACTGACAATCAGGCTGTTGTAGATCGGCTTGATAAAATCATATTTTACGAATACGTCTATGTAGTTCTTCAACGTCGGCACAAAAAAGAAGAGTTTGTCCGGATTCATGATATCCACGATTCTCTTGAAAGAGGATGAGACCAGGTAGAGAAGCGGAATCAGTGTAATCAGTATAATTGCCGCAACACAAGCCCAGAAGAGCACCTTGAGCGCAACTTTTTTGACTTTTACTTTTTTCTTGCTTTTCATCATTCAAACCGCCTTTCCAGTCTCTTTCTGAAGAAGCTGAACAGCAACGCAAAGCCGCAGACCACCACAAAGAATATCAGCAGCAGAGCGGATGCGTTCCCCATCTGGAAGTACTCAAAGGCATAGCGGTAGGATAGAATATTCAGATTTTCAGAAGAATAGCCAGGCCCGCCTGTGGTTGTGGAATAAATGATGTCAAATGTTTTGAGGCAGTCGATCAGGCGCAGCAGTATCGCCATCATGATCGTCGGCATCAGGAGCGGCAGCGTAATTTTCCAGATCGTCTGCCACTCGTTGGCGCCATCAACCCGGGCAGATTCCAGAACCTGGTCGTCCATTCCACTGAGACCGGCCAGCACCATCAGCATAATGCTGGGCGTCCACTGCCAGACGTCAATGATAATGAGGGAAGACATGACCGTCGCCGAACTCCCCAGCCAAGTAGATATTGGCAGGCCCAGAAATTTCAGGATCTGGTTGGCAAGACCGATTGTCGGGTCAAAGATCAGTTTCCAGAGGATACCGACTGCAACAGGTGTAGCCACCATAGGCATCAGAAATACTGTGCGGATCACATTGCTGGCCTTCCGGATCTTTCCCAGAATCAATGCAAAGGTCACACCCAGCATTGACTCAATACATACGGCGGCAAAGGTAAACCAAATCGTCCGCCAGAAGGCATCCCAGAAGCGGCTGGTCTGAAAAAAGCCCATAAAATTCTGCAACCCAATGAATTCCTTTGCCACATTGGCGGACATCTTCCAATCATAAAATGAAAGATTAATCGTATACAGCATGGGATACGATACGCAGACAACGACGAAAACCAGCGTTGGAATCGTCAGGACATACTTCGCCTTTTTGTCATACAAATGCCCCATATTCTCAGATTCTGCCTTTCTAAATCAGTTTTGCACAGCGAGAGAACGGATGCAGGGGGTATGTCCGCGATAGCGCACAGACATCCCCCCGCCCGTTCAGGTTCTTCCTATCAGCCTTCAGCGTCCAACAGAGCCTGTACCCTGGCGTTCACGTCATCCGCCATCGTCTGGAGCTCCTCGTCAGAGGCGCCTTCAATCGCCGCAGTGATCAGCTCGCCGATGTATGTGCGGGCGGCCGTTCCCTCCTCCATAACCGGCCTATCATAGGAAACGCTGTTTGGATTTGCATTAGTCGCAATAATGACATCCAACAGCTCTTCGGGATAAGCGCCGGTGGCTTTGGGATTCTCCCAAGTAGAGGTACGAGCGCTCGAGTTTCCGGCGATCATACCCTGCACGTCGTTCTCCTTATTCGTGGCCCACTTGATAAATTCCCAAGCAGCGCCCTTATTCTGGGAATAGGGATTGATACCCAGCGCCCAAGCGGTAATATTGAAGGGAGTGGATCCGTTGCTGCCGTTCTCCGGGAACATAGCGTAGCCCACAGAGTCCGCAATGATCGAGCTGTCGGGATCAATCGCATACGCATACTGACTGTCGCAGTCGATACGGATTGCCGCAGAGCCTTGGCAGAACAGGTTGGAAGTCTCCGTCCAGCCGTAGTTCAGACTGCCGGGTGCGCAGTAATCTTTGACCAACATGCCGTAGTACTTCACCGCCTCCAGGAACTCCGGCGTATTGATGGTGGCGTTGCCGTTTTCGTCATAAAAATCCCCACCAAAGCCGTACAGGAAGCCGGCAAACTGTGTAACGGCAGCATTACCCTCGCCGCGAAGCGCCAGTGCATAGACGCCCTTGGCCGGATCGTTGACCGCCTGGCAGATCTCCAGAAGCTCGTCCATTGTCTTGGGCGCCTCAGTAAATCCGGCAGAGGCAAGAAGATTGTTGTTCAGGTACAGAATCTCACGCTCGGTCATATAGGGGATCCCGTACGCCACGCCCTTTTCACTGGTAGCATCACGGGACGCCTGGAAGAAGTCCACATAGTCAAACTCCGGGGAATCCGCAACGTAAGAATCCAGAGGCTCCAGCCAGCCGTTGTTGGAGTAGAGAGTGGATTCCTGAAGAGGACGGTAGCCGAACACATCTACATCTCCGCTTTCCGCCGCACAGGTGACAGACACCTTGTTGGTGACTTGGGAATCCTGCATCTGCTCCATCTCAACCTTGATACCTGTCTCCGCTTCAAATTCGGGGAGGGAGGAGGCCAGATGATCTATGAAGGCGGACGTGCAGACCACAACGCTGAGGGTTGTCCCGGCGTAAGGCTTATCGTTGGTGTTATTGGCACCGGAGGTGCTGGAGCTATCCTCAGGCGTAGTGTTGCCTGGCGAAGCAGTGTCCGAGGGGGTCGCATTGTTGTTTCCGCCGCAGGCGGCTAAGGTAGCCAGCAGCATTACTGCCAGCAGCAGTGACAAAAACTTTCTCATTTTTTAATCTCCTTTTTATGTTTTTATTGTTGAGTCCCCAGCAGCTTGCGATTGACAACATTGTGACACGGTAAGCCGTTGAGCACTGCGAACACACCATTCAGCGCTTCCTCTACCATGTTCCGCCGAGCCTCCAGCACGTTGCTGCCGATATGCGGTGTGATTACTACATTCTCAATTTCGGCCAGTTCCTTGGAAACCTCCGGCTCATGCTCGAACACGTCCGTGGCAGCACCGCGGATCTCTCCGGTTTTCAGCGCAATTACAAGGTCCGCCTCACTCATGATCGGCCCCCGGGCGGCGTTTACAAAATAGGCGGTTTTTTTCATCATCCGGAATGCATTCAGGTTAATGATATGATGATTTTCCTTGGTATAGGGCATGTGGCAGCTAATAACATCTGCTTGGCGCAGAACCTCTTCAAAGGTTTCGTAGGTCGCGTTAAGCGCCTGCTCCTCCTCCGGAGATTTGCGGAAGGGATCATAGTACATGACCTTCATCCCGATTCCCAAGGCCCGTCTCGCGACGGCCTGTCCAATTCGTCCAAAGCCCAAAACCCCCAAGGTCTTTCCTTGCAGGAAGATATCTCGGTCGAAAAACATGGCGGGCGCACATATTCTGGTCTTGCGCAGCTCCTTGTCATACATTACGATGCCCTTCGTAATGGCGAGCATGATCGCAAAAGCCAGTTCTGCCGTAGGCTCCGTCACGGTAGTAGGCGTATTTATCACAAAGATGCCCCGTTCCGTACAAGCGGGAATGTCAATGTTGTCATACCCCACGCCGAAGTTGGCCACCGCTTTCATTTTAAGGGCCTGGTCAACCAGCTCCCGGCGAAAGGGAAACGCAGAAATTGTGAACATCCCGTCATATTCATCGATCATTTCTGAGACTTCATTCAAACTGAAGTTGACCTTCTCCGCATCCGGCACCGTAACAGAGAATTTCTCACGGAACGGGGCCAGAATATCCTCCGGAATCCACCCGGTAATCAGCAGCTTCTTTTTTCCTTCCAACTTGTACCATCACCTTTCTTTTATATTCCAGGCTGTTTGCAGCGCTGCTTGGGACGCTATGCGAACCCAGTCGTACTCATAGCACAGAAACAGGAATCTGGCCCCCATATTTAACCAGCGCTTCATCGCCTCCACGGTGGGCTCAGATGAGATACCGCAAGGGATCCCTCGCCGGACACAGGCCTCAAAGACCGTTTGGATCTGCCGCATGTTTTCGGGATCATAGACCTGCCCTAGAATGCCCAGAGAGCCGGAAAGATCAAATTGTCCTACTACTATGGCATCTATACCATCCACATCCAGAATAGACTCCATATTTTTTACACCTTTGATATGTTCAATCTGAAGGATCTTGAAAATCTGGTGATCCGCATTTGTCAGATATTCTTTGGTTTCCATCAGCCCATACTTATTTGAGCGGATGGGGCCCATTCCCCGAATGCCACTTGGCGGGTATGTACAAGCCGCCACCGCAGCCCGGGCCTCCTCGGCAGTACAGATCATAGGGATCACAACGCCGTCCGGCCCCAACTCCAAGATGGGCTTAATGAGCACAGGATCATTCCACGGCATCCGAACCACTGCCGCCGCCCCCGCGGACTGGGCAGCCATGATATGCAGCGTCGTCTGATACTTGTCCAGGTTGGAGTGCTCGTTCTCTATCCAAAGGACATCAAAACCCACATGGGCCAGCAGTTCGCTCATACAGGGATCCTGTGATCGGATATGGGATCCGAGGACCAGCTCCTTTGCCTGAAATATCCGGTGCAGTCTTCCTGCCTCATACATTGTTTACACCTGCTCCTTTTGGATGAATTTCTCCGCATTGTCCACCCGCGTCATCGACTGTTGCTCCATAACGAACGAAGACCCGCCGGTAAATGAAAACTGTCAGGTAGGCGGTCAGCGCAAAGCCCCCGAAAGACCACAGCGGAAGCAGATACCAGGAGGCTGAGCACAGAAAGAACGCTCCCATCCACATGGTCAGCAGCGCCAGCGTGCTTGGGAAATGACAGAGCCCGATCACCAGAGCGGTGCGCAGCAATGCGGGGCCACTATTATCAAATTGGGCTAGCAACGGGAAAAAATAGAGCGCCGCACAGACCCAGAGCACTGCCGCAACGCCTGCACCGGATATGAAAAACAGCTTGGCGGGCAGATCCGTGACCCCGGTAGACCAGATACTCAACGCGATCAGCCCTCCAGCCAGCTCCAAGAGAATGCCGGCGGGAACAGCCTGCTTCCAGTTGCGGCGGATAGAGCGGAAAAAACGTTTCCACTCGCCAGGGTCTTTCGTGCGTCTGTAGGCCAGCAGGCAGTCGTACAGCGCTGTAGTGCTCAAGCCGATAGACACAATCGGAATGCACCCAACAAGCCACAGGATATTGACCAGGGCAAAGAACATGGCGTGCCGCATTTTCTCCATGAACCTGCTGTCCACCCGAAGGATGTTTCTCAAAACTGTCACCGTCCTTTCTTAACGAAAATATTTTCCTAAATTTATTTCTTTTCGTATAGTATACGGGAAATAATTCAGATTCGCAATACTTGTTTTGGCTAAAATTATTCTCACCTTTCTGTCACATTATACAATAATCCAGCTGCGAAACTATTTTCGATAATATTTTACGAAATGTTTTGCTGGTACATTGACAACCGTTTGAATTCGTATTATAGTTTGTATTATAAAATAGCCCGCCAGGGAATCCGGACTTTATTTGAAGGGATGCAGAGGCCTATGAATATTCGTGACATTGCCGCCGCAGCTCAGGTTTCCGTTTCAACCGTTTCCAAGGTTCTCAACCGGAAAGACAGCGACATCAGCGAAGCGACTCGCCAGAAGGTTCTCAAGCTCGCCCGCGAGTACCAGTACACCCCTTACTCCAACATCAAAAAGCAGTCCACACCTCCAGGCTCCAATGTGATTGCGCTGGTCATCCTCAGCGAAGAATTCTATGCGCCGGAATTCCTACAGGCAGCGGAGCGAACCGCCTCGGAAAACGGGTACAGCCTCTTGCTGTGCGATGCCTGCGAAGGCGGACTGGAGCGACACATGAAAATTCTACTGACAAAGCGGGTGGACGGGCAGATCCTATGCCTCCACAGCGCGGAAAATCTGGCCGCCGCTATCAAGCTGGCAGATAGCCAGTTTCCTCTCGCCGCGGTTACCTCTTTCCACTCCATGGAGTGCTCAACCATGCGGTGCAGCTTTGAAACGGCGGCAAAGGAGGCGGTAGAATTTTTGGCAGAGCGGGGACACCAGCGCATCGGATTCCTGCTGGATGACAGCATTCACACCATCTACGAGCAGATTTACAGCGGGATCATCTCCGGCCTGCACAGCTGCGCCCTGCCGGGCAACCGCAACATCATTACCTGCCAGTCCGGCCAAGTCCTGTGCGACTCGGATCTACAGGAAGTTCTCAGCAGCAATCCTACTGCAATTTACTGCCAGACCAAGAAACTTACCATGCAGGCATACGATTATCTAACCAAAAACGGCATCTCCGTTCCACAGGGCATGTCCCTGCTCTGCGGTATGGGCGACTCCGGCAGCTCTCCTGACTGGCTGACAGCGTATACCATGCCCTACGGCCAGCTCGCACAATCCGCCGTCCATACGGTGACAAAAGCCGCATCAATCCGCGAACCGCTGCCAGTTCAAGACATTTGCCTGCCCATGAATTTTTTCAGAGGCTCCAGTGTCTCTGCTCCCAGCGGCTCCGAAGCGCCGATCCTGGTGTTGGGCAACTTTGCTTATGATACAATTCTCTCCGTATCCAAATTGCCGGGAAACACCCAGCTCCTGGATTCCACCAGGATCGTAAGCGCCCCCGGAGGAAAATGTCTGGCCCAGTCTATCGCCATCACACGACTGGGTGGCTGCGCCTACGCCATCGGGCGCATCGGCAATGACCCGGAGGGACGGAGCATCCTCAATCTCCTGGTAGAGAGCGGCGTGCATACTAACGGTGTAGTCACAGATTCTGCCGCCTCAACCGGCCACTCTTATCTAACTGCCGCCAGCAACGGAGAATACTCCGTCGTATCCTACTCCGGCGCCAACCGCTTCCTGGACACCCAGCCCATCAAAAATTTGCTGCATCTGTTCCCATCCGCGATCGCGTGCCTCATTACCACCGAGGTACCTGCCGGCGTTGTCAAGCAAATGATTCGCCGGTGCATTCCACACCAGATGAAGATTTATCTCAAGCCGTCCGTCCCCATCGCGCTTACCCCCTCTCTTCTCGAACATATCGACTACCTCATTCCCAATGAAAACGAACTGGATCAGCTTCTGCCGGGACAAGAGAGCTTGGAGGAAAAGGCCGCTTACTTATACCAGCAAGGCTGCAAGAACGTCATCGTTACCTTGGCCAATAACGGCTGCTACCTGAAAAACGGGCAATATGCCGTAATGATCCCCGCAGCGGATTTCAAGCCTGTGGAGTCCACTAGTGCGGCCAACTGTTTCATTGCCGCCCTGGCCATGTCCCTCTCCCGAAAGAATGACCTGCTCTACGCCCTCTCTTATGCAACTTACGCCGCGGGCATCAGTATCTCCCAGCAGGGCTCTTACTCATCCTTTCCCTGCAAGCAGCAGATGGATCTCTATCTGGACGAAATCAACAATTTTTATCTGACGGTTCTGGAGCAGAGCCATCCGCTTGAGAACAAGTCTCTCTTGTGATGGAATTAAAAAGGAAAGGCGTCTCGAGGCGGTATGGCCCCGAGACGCTTTTTATGGGATCAGAGATCCCAGCGGCATTAGGTAAACAGGATCAGCGCAATATACACCAAGTCCTCCGTTCCGGTATTGATGATTTCATGTCCCTGTCCGATATCCACAATATTGCAGTCGCCGGTCCCTACCTGGGTCTTTGTTCCGTTTTCATCTGTAACCATGCCGGTTCCAGAAAGAAAAAAACATATTTCCATGTCCTTTTCATGGGTATGGTATCCCACAGAATGTCCGGGAGCCAGGGTACCCCGAGCAAAAAGCCGGCCCTTTCCATACATTTCCTCCGGGTTGAGAATGTTCTCCACCACAAAGCGCCCTATCCCGCCCATCATAGGTTCCCGAATATCCACTTTATAAGAACCTTTTTTACGAATCATTTTCCCGTCTCCTGTTCCCGTTGGCGGCCATAGGGTGTCAGCAGCAGCATCTTGCCCGGCTTGCCCGACGCAATATCGGCAAACGCTTGCTCATAGTCGCACATGTCGTATATGCCCCCGGTTGCATCATCCAGGTTGACACCTCCCACGGCAAGAATCGCTTCGCACTGATACCACGTTTTGTACATCAAACGCCCAGTAATCCCGTTCAAGTTAGCCTCCTTATAGATCACCGCGTTTGTCAGATCCAGGGACAGTTTCTTGCTGGGCAGGCCGGCAAATGTAAACCGCCCTCCTTTGCGCAGCGCGTCAAAGGCCGTCTCAATAAGGCCGGTGTGTCCGGTGTAGTCCACGATCACATCCGCGCCGCGGCCCTCCGTCCATGCCATTACCTCCGATACCAGATCCTGACTGCGGGTGTTGACGGTCACGGAAGCGCCCATCCGGCGGGCCATCTCCAGCTTGTTGTCAAAAACATCCACCGCCATAACTCCGGCTGCGCCGCCCGCATGGGCTGCCGCCACTGCCATAACTCCGATGGGGCCGCACCCCAGAACGACTACCTTCTTCATGGATATCTCCCCGGAATAGACCCCGTGGACAGCAACGCCCATCGGTTCCAGCATTGCGGCATGGCGGTAGCTGAGCTGATCCGACAGCTTCCATGCGCATGCCTGTGGAATTACTGCATAGTCAGCAAAGCCTCCCGGCACATGAACGCCGATGATTTTCATATCCTGGCAGTTGTGCTGATCCCCGGTGCGGCACTGGTAGCAGTGTCCGCATGGGATGTGTGTCTCTGCCGCCACCCGGTCTCCTACCTGAAAGCCCTGCACATTTTCTCCCACCTTGACCACGTCTCCAGAAAATTCATGCCCAAATACCATTGGAATGGGAATGCGCGCCTGCGCCCACTCATTCCAATGGTAGATGTGCTGATCTGTGCCGCAGATAGCCGCTGTGCAGACCCGAACCAGCAAATCGCCGCTGCCGGTCTCCGGGATGGGAATATCCGTCCGGTAGCTTGCTCCCGGCGCAGCCTGGACTTTCATAATCCCGCTCATTGTTTCCTTCATTTTGCACACTCCTTATTTTTGTGTTCGGAAGTTTATATTCAAAAAAGAGGCAATCCGGCTGATTACATCCTTCGGACCAAATCCACCGGACTTTGATATAAGGGGGATCGGATTTCCCTCCCGATTCTCTGCGATAGATACCGGAACTCCTGGCACCACTTCCCAACAAGGACGTATTCCCGGCCGCAGCAGCCCCGCAATCTCCAGCAAGGTATCTCCCCCAAAAACAGCCAGTGCCACCGGCCCTGCTTCGCGGCAGATCCGATCCACCGCTTCCGCTGTCCGCCGGCCGGCTTCGCAGCCAGGGGAGAAGGAAAACTGCTCCGTCTCCAGCAGCACCACCCGGTGCCGCTCCAGTTCCGCCGCAGTCTCCTGAGCTAGGCGCAGCCCCGCTTCGCTCTCTGCGAAACCCCGCGCAAGCTCGAAGTCTATCCGGAGCGTATGGCAGGGGATCCCCTCTGCCCGCCCCTCGGCCATCTGGCCGCGGGACACGGTA
>OFGB01000656.1_pt1 | contig 24139 bp, 22 predicted proteins | sample 1521491 | NCBI WGS metagenome assembly OFGB01 (sample SAMEA3504095, study PRJEB24116) | mouse gut metagenome | biome: mouse gut; feature: mouse-associated habitat; material: faeces | place: Denmark | collected 2011
CGGTATCGCCGTGGCGATTCATGCGGAGCTGGGGATTCCGGTAAAATATATCGGTGTCGGAGAATCCATCGACGACTTGCAGAAGTTCGATGCGGACACGTTCGTCCGCGCTTTATTTACCGCCGGTGAAGCAGATGAAAATATTAACGACAGAGACGAATAAAGAGGAGAATGAAATCATGTTGACATTGGAACGGTTTGAACAGGCGAGCGAGCTGGTAAAAAATATCACGAATCCAACGAAGTTGGTGTACAGCGAATATCTCAGCCAGGAGACGGGCGGCAGGGTCTATCTGAAGCCGGAGAATATGCAGGAAACGGGCGCTTACAAGGTGCGGGGGGCTTATTATAAGATCAGTACGATGAGTGAGGAGGCGCGTGGAAAGGGGCTGATTACTGCTTCGGCGGGAAACCATGCCCAGGGAGTTGCTTATGCGGCGCAGAAGTTCGGATGTAAAGCGGTGATCGTCATGCCGACTGTTACTCCGCTGATCAAGGTAAATCGTACGAAGAATTATGGCGCAGAGGTAGTCCTGTATGGGGACGTTTATGACGATGCCTGTGAATACGCGCTGAAACTTGCGGAAGAGAAGGGATATACCTTCGTGCATCCTTTCGACGATGAAGATATCGCGACGGGGCAGGGAAGCATCGCTATGGAGATCGTACAGGAGCTTCCTACGGTGGATTATATCCTGGTTCCGGTGGGCGGAGGCGGCCTGATTACCGGCGTTGCAACGCTTGCCAAGATGTTGAATCCGAAGATTCAGGTAATCGGCGTGGAGCCGTCGCAGGCGGCAAGTATGACAGCGGCGCTGGCGAGCGGCGAGCCGGTTTCGCTGGACGGCGCGAATACGATTGCGGACGGTACTGCCGTGAAGCGGGTAGGTGAGAAGATATTCCCGTATGCCAAGGAGAATATCGATAAGATGCTGACGGTGGAGGACGACGAACTGATCGGCGCATTCCTGGATCTGGTGGAGAATCACAAGATGGTAGTGGAGAATTCAGGACTTCTAACGGTTGCGGCGTTAAAGCAGCTTGATCTGAAGGGAAAGAAGGCGGTAGCAATCTTAAGCGGCGGCAATATGGATGTGATTACTATGTCTTCTATCGTACAGCACGGATTGATTCAGCGGGACAGGATCTTCTCTGTATCTGTACTTCTTCCGGATAAGCCGGGTGAACTGGTTCGGGTTGCGGCCACAATTGCGGACGCTCAGGGCAATGTCATCAAGCTCGAGCATAATCAGTTTGTCAGCACCAACCGTAATGCGGCGGTGGAGCTTCGTATCACGATGGAGGCGTTTGGAACGGAGCATAAGAATGAGATTATGAAGGCTCTGGAGGATGAAGGTTTCCGTCCGAGAGAGATCGGGGCAAAATTGTATTAGAGAGGATTTGTTATAGCTGCGGGAGATTGTGGGATGAATCTGGAAAAGTTATTGGATGAATTGAGGTTTCCAAATGTCGTCAGAGGCGCCGTAAGGGAGCGGATTGCCGGGAATGAAAAGCAGATATGTGATATTTCGGAGAAGGCATACGATAGTGAAGGATTGGATTTTCCCCTTTGTGAGTATGAATCCTTGACCCGTTTGGCAGCAGTCACGAATCTATTGTTACAGAAATACGGCGAATATCGGTCGAAAGGAATCTCTGAACGTGTCGTTTTTGATACGTTCAGAGATGTTTCTTTAAGAGCGGAATTTTTCTATAAAAAGACAGGCAGGATAGGTATTTCTAAAGAAGATGTGATCTGGTTCCGGCATATTATGAATATCAAGATTTTTAAGCTTGGAGTATTACAGTTTCAGCCGTTTCAGATGTTATATCTGGATGAGAAGATTATGGGCGAACCCTATATGATATTTCCGCAGATCCAGAGAAATATTCTGCCCGAGGGAGCGCCTGTGATAAACTGTCATATTCAGAGGGGAACGGATCTGCGGGCAAAAGCCGTCGGATATTCTCTTAAGGAGGCCGAGTATTTTTTCGCCGAGTATTTTCCGGATGTTCGGTTCAGGGGATTTCTGTGTTATAGCTGGCTTTTGTATCCGCCTATGACGGATATGTTGCGGGAAGAGTCAAATATCAGACGATTTGCCGGGAGATTTTCCGTGATCGGAACGTGCGCCGATGCGGAGCAGGCAATGGAGAATCTTTTTGAAGGCGGGAAGATATTGTATCAGGAAGCGACTTCTCTTCAAAAAATGGCGATGGAGAATCCGGAATTGTTGGGATATGCGTGTGGATTTAGAAGCATGTTGTAAAAGTATGGAAATTTTATGTTGACAAGACATGTATAATTGTATACAATTATACATGTTGATCGGATTCAACGAAGAAACATGACACGAAGGAGATGACTTCTATGGAAGACAGGAAAGTATACCTGGACAGGCACAGCAATCTATTACAATTAGAGGAACATATGTATCCGCTTGTGGATGTAAAGAAGCCGAATGTATTCCGGAATCTATTCCGTTATGATGAGATTCCGAAGATCGCGTTTAACGACCGTATCGTACCCCATAGTATGCCGGATGAGATTTGGATTACGGACACGACGTTCAGGGACGGCCAGCAGTCAAGAGCGCCTTACAGTACGGAGCAGATTGTGAAGCTTTACGAATATTTTCACAGACTCGGAGGACTGAACGGGAAGATCCGGCAGTGTGAATTCTTCTTATATAGCAAGAAGGATCGGGATGCAGTATATAAATGTATGGAGAAGGGTTATTCGTTTCCGGAAGTCACCAGTTGGATTCGTGCCAGTAAGAAAGATTTTGAGCTTGTGAAAGAGATTGGAATGAAGGAGACGGGAATCCTGGTTAGCTGTTCGGATTATCATATCTTCTATAAATTAAAGATGACAAGACGGGAATGTATGGAACATTATCTGTCGGTAGTCCGGGAATGTCTGGAGACAGGAGTAAGTCCGAGATGTCATTTGGAGGATGTCACCAGGTCGGATATCTACGGATTCGTGATTCCTTTCTGCCTTGAACTGATGGAATTGATGGAGGAGTACCAGATTCCGGTTAAGATCCGCGTCTGCGATACCATGGGGTACGGAGTTAATTATCCCGGCGCCGTGATACCGAGATCAATACCGGGTATCATATACGGAATCCGCGTACATGCCGGAGTACCGAGCGAACTGATCGAGTTCCACGGACACAACGATTTCTATAAAGCAGTGAGCAATTCTTCGACGGCATGGCTCTACGGTGCGAGCGGAGTAAATTGTTCCTTGTTTGGAATCGGGGAGCGTACCGGAAACACACCGTTGGAGGCGATGGTATTCGAATACGCGCAGCTTCGGGGAACATTAGACGGTATGGATACCACGGTGATTACGGAACTTGCAGAGTATTATGAGAAGGAGATCGGCTACAGAGTTCCGTCGAGGACGCCCTTCGTGGGAAGGAATTTTAACGTGACACGCGCGGGAATCCATGCGGACGGTCTGCTTAAGAATGAAGAGATCTATAATGTCTTTGATACGGATAAATTCCTGAACCGTCCGCCGCTTGTGGCGGTATCGAATACGTCCGGGCTTGCGGGGATCGCTCACTGGATCAATACATATTTCCATCTGCCGGAAGAAAAGCAGGTGGATAAGAGTACAGAGCTGGTTGCGATGGTGAAAGCATGGGTAGACAAGGAATACGAAGAAGGCCGGGTGACGGTTCTGACGGATGAGGAGCTGCTGGGTGTGATCGAGGATGCAAGACAGACATTGGGATGTGATTTGTTCTGAAGATTTCTGTGGAAGAATTATCGCCTGTGTAAGGAAAACAGGTTATTAACCAGCTGTCTGTATGGAAATGGGTTATTAGCCGAATAGGTGGAGGAGTGTCAGAGAAAGATGGAAGAATATCAGGACCGTTCCCTGCGGGGAAGGGTATTTCAGAGATTGCGGGAGGATATCCTGTCAGGGGTGTATCAGGAGCATGACGAGCTGCGGGAGATTACGATCGGGGAGGAGCTGGGTGTCAGCAGAACTCCGGTGCGCGAGGCGTTGAGGCAGTTGGAATTGGAAGGGCTGGTAAAGATTATTCCTAATAAGGGAGCCTATGTGACGGGGATTACCCTCAAGGATGTCGCGGACATATATAAGATACGTTCGATGCTGGAGGGGATGTGCGCGAGAAGGGCTACTAAGCACATCACGGAGAAACAGATTGAAGAACTGGAAGAGGTATTACTTCTGTCGGAGTTCCATTTGCAGAAAAGAAGCAGCGAGCAGACGGACCAGGTAACGGAATTAGACGGAAAGTTTCACAGAATCTTATATGAGGCGTCGAACAGCCGTATATTGGAACATGTGTTGTCGGATTTCCATAAATACGTACAGATGGCCAGGGCGATGTCCGTGGGCGAGAAGAACCGGGCCGAGAAGTCCATACAGGAGCACCGGGAGATATTGGAGGCAATTAAGAAGCATGACGGGGAGATGGCGGAAAGACTCGCCAACCGGCATATCTTGAATGTGATGAAGAATCTGCATCTGGAGGAGCCTGCGGCAGACGTTTGATCTTTTCAGGCAGTAAAAAGATAGTCTGGCAGGGCGGTGAGTAAGGGATAGTGGATAGGAGAAGAAGGCAGCAGAGTCAGATTATTAAAAGGGAAACAGAGAATAAATAGCGAGAGATAAGGGCAGCAAAGCAGATAAGAGATTCCGAGAGTATAGAAAGAAGATCAGGAGGTATATAACATGGCAAAGATTAAGATGACGACACCGATTGTAGAGATGGACGGCGACGAGATGACCAGAATCTTATGGAAGATGATTAAGGATCATCTGATAGAGCCGTTCATTGAGTTGAATACGGAGTATTATGACCTGGGGCTTGAACATAGAAATGAGACGGACGATCAGGTTACGATTGATTCTGCAAATGCGACCAAGAAGTACAAGGTTGCGGTAAAGTGCGCGACGATCACACCGAACGCGGCGCGTATGACGGAGTATGATCTGAAAGAAATGTGGAAGAGCCCGAATGGGACGATCCGTGCTATCCTGGATGGAACGGTATTCAGGGCGCCGATCGTTGTCAAAGGAATCGAGCCCTGCGTTCGTAACTGGAAGAAGCCGATTACGATCGCAAGACATGCTTATGGGGACGTATACAAGAGTTCCGAGATGAAGATTCCGGGAGCCGGTAAGGTAGAGCTGGTATATACGGATAAAGCAGGGGAAGAGACGAGAGAATTGGTCCATGAATTTGACGGCGCGGGGATCGTGCAGGGGATGCACAATATCAACCTTTCGATCGAAAGCTTCGCGAGGAGCTGTTTTAACTATGCGCTGGATATCGGGCAGGATCTCTGGTTCGCGACGAAGGATACGATCTCTAAGCAGTACGACCATACTTTTAAAGATATTTTCCAGGATATCTTTGACGCAGAGTATAAGGAGAAATTTGAAGCCGCAGGCATCACGTATTTCTATACGCTGATCGACGACGCGGTGGCGCGTGTGATGAAGTCTGAAGGCGGCTATATCTGGGCGTGTAAGAATTACGACGGAGATGTGATGAGCGATATGATCTCATCTGCTTTCGGTTCTCTTGCCATGATGACCTCTGTACTGGTATCTCCGGACGGGTATTATGAGTATGAGGCGGCGCATGGGACGGTGCAGCGCCATTATTACAAGCATCTGGAAGGAGAGGAAACCTCGACGAATTCCGTAGCGACGATATTTGCATGGACGGGAGCGCTGAGAAAACGCGGAGAGCTGGACGGCAGTCAGGAATTGATGGATTTTGCGGACAGGCTTGAGAAGGCTACGATCGATACCATTGAGGAGGGAAAGATGACGAAGGATCTGGCGTTGATCACCACGATAGAGAATCCGACGGTGCTGAACAGCGAGGACTTCATCAAGGCCGTTGCTGAGAAATTGTAATCAAAACGGCGGATACGACCCAAAAGGGCTGTAAAAAGCTGCGGTTTCCTGTACAGAAATAATAGTCAGGAAGCCGCGGCTTTTTCATGATCCGTGAGGGTTTATCTACATTTCTTTCGAATATTTCAAGTAAAAATAAAGATAAGAAATCCCCAGGACGATTAACGCTGTCCCGGAAGCGGCGATTCCAGTCAGGTCGGCTTTCATCTCAAACAGCAGAGCGGGAAGAAGGATCAGCACATAGGTGATAATGTTGAAAGCTTTTGCCTTTGCCAGAGTGTGGATGGCGCGGGTGCGTTCATCATTCTGGTCTATGACGGTCTGGGCGCTTTCTTCGGGGTATTTTTCATATTGATAGGTAGTGCCGAAGTAGTTGATTCCGAATATGAATGCGATCATACCTCCGTACTGGATCAGAATCAGACAGAGAAAGAGGAACCGGCTGTCAATGATACGGAGTCCTTTTATTATGCCGGCGGCGGCATAAACCAGAAATCCCACGATGATCATAAAAAGTTTTTTCTGTTTGACGGTCATTTTCATTACTCCTCCTTTTTCCTGCGGTCGGCAAAGCTTATGTATTCTTTGGTTCAATAATGGAAAACTAACTTTCCATATATCAAGTATATCAGAGGTAATCTGGTATGTCAAGTTTACTTTCCGTGAATTTTCTGATGAAAACCATACCATTTTTTTGCGGAAGATGGTATAATCTAATTCGTATAAATGTAAAATACGGCGGATGCGGATTATGTTAAAGTCTGCGTCGGTACGCAGGATAAAGATAGATCAGCAGAAGGGAGAATATGGCAGGATGAAGATACTGATGATTAACGGCACATTAAGGCAGGGTTCGAGTTATCATATCGGGAGAATGGTGATCGAGAAGATCGCGGAAGACGGCGATGAGATTATTGAGTTATTTCTTCCGAAGGATATGCCGGAGTTTTGCAGAGGGTGTGCAGTATGTATTACGGAAAGCGAGAAGAAATGTCCGGATTATCTGATGTACATGAAGCGTGTGACCCGTATGATCGACGAGGCGGACTTTTTGGTGTTTACCTCGCCGGTTCATGTACTTCATGTGACGGGAGCGATGAAAGCGCTTCTGGATCATTATGGATATCGTTTTATGGTACATAGACCCGAGGAGAGTATGTTCCGCAAGCAGGCGGTGTGTATCACTACCGGAGCCGGAGGCGGTATGTACTCGACGCTTAAGGATATGAAGAGCAGCCTGCGTTTCTGGGGAGTTGCGAGAATCTATACATATGGGATAGCAGTGGGGGCGATATGCTGGGAAGGGGTATCCGCTTCGGTAAAAGAGAAGATTGTGGAAGATATTGATAAATTATCCCTTAAGCTGACCAGGGAGACGGATAAAGTAGAACCGTCTATACGGACGGAGATATTGTTCTATATTATGCGCCATATGCACAAGAAGGGAATGAATCCTGTAGATCAGGAGTATTGGAGAGAGAAGGGATGGCTTGGGAAAGACCGGCCGTGGAAGAAAAATAAATAATTCTGTTAAAGCCGGATATAAACTATAGCAAAATTTAGGCCGTTGTAAAATACGGCAAGCTCCCCGGCATACAGACGCAAGTATCGATAAGATAGCGCTGTATGCCGGGTGGATCCGGCGCTTTACAACAGCCTGTTTTTAATTCTCAAGTTCTTCCCATCTCTCGTATAAATGTTCTAATTCAGCGGCAATCGCTGCTTTTTCGTCTGCCAGCTCCTGGCATCTGACGGAATTTGTAAACACTTCTTCCAAAGACATCGTCTCGTCAATGGCGGCGTCCCGTTCCTCCAATTCGGTAATACGGTCTTCGGTTTTCTTAAGCTCATTTATTCTTTTCCGTTCTTTTGCCTGAATTTCCTTCTGTTCCTGCCAGCTGAGCTTCGACTCGGAGGCGGTTCCGGGAGAGGCGATACCGGGAGCGTAATCTGAACTGGCATAGACGGCTGTCAGCTCATCTTTTTTCTCCAGATAATAATCATAATTTCCAATATAATTCACGAAAGTACGGTTGACAAGGTCCAGGATACGGGTGGCGGTCTGATTGATGAAATACCGGTCGTGAGACACATAGAGCAGGGTTCCGGTATAATCATTCAATGCTTTTTCCAGAATCTCCTTGGAGGAGATGTCCAGATGGTTGGTGGGCTCGTCCAGGATAAGGAAATTGGCTCTGGAGAGCATCAGTTTGGCAAGGGATACTCGTCCCCGCTCTCCTCCGCTTAAGTCGCCGATTCGTTTAAAGACGTCGTCCCCCGTAAATAAGAAAGCGGCGAGCATATTGCGGATCTTTGTGTTCGTAAGATCTGGATAGTCGTCTGAGATCTCGTCAAATATTGTCTTCTCCATGTGAAGTACATGATGCTCCTGGTCATAGTATCCGATCTCGACATTCGTTCCGAGGGCGAATGATCCTGTGTCTGCGGGAATAACCTGATTGAGAATCTTAAGTAATGTAGTCTTGCCGGTTCCGTTATCTCCGATGACGGCGATATGTTCTCCTCGTTTGATCTCGAAATTAACGTCTGAAAATAATACCTGGCCCGGGAAAGATTTGCTTAAATGCTCCACGGACAGGACGTCGTTTCCACTGACGCGGGAAGGTTCCAGTGTGAGGTGAATCTCGGTATTTACCTCAACGGGCTTCTCGATCGGAGTAATCTTTTCCAGCATCTTTTCACGGCTTTCGGCGCGTTTGATGGATTTTTCACGGTTGAAGGAACGCAGCTTCTCGATTACGGCTTCATGATGTTTGATTTCCTGCTGCTGGTTAAGATATTCCTTGAGCCGGGCGTCCATAAGCCGGCGCTTTTTCTCGGCGTAATCGCTGTAATTGCCAAGATAGGACGTCAATCTTCCCATCTCGATCTCCAGAACCTTTGTGACGACCCGATCCAGGAAATACCGGTCGTGGGATACGATCAGCACGGCGCCTGAATAATTAAGGAGATACGTCTCAAGCCAGGCGATGGAGTTTAAGTCCAGGTGATTGGTAGGCTCGTCAAGAAGCAGGATATCCGGTTTGGTGAGCAGAAGTTTTCCGAGAGAGACGCGGGTCTTCTGTCCTCCGGAAAGGGTATCGACAGGTTTGGAAAAATCTTTTTCGTCAAAACCAAGACCCTTTAATACGCCGGTGATCTCGCTTTCATAAGCGTATCCGTTTTCCCGTTCAAAGGCTGCGGTCAGCCGGTTATAGGTTTCCAGGCGTGCCGTCAGGGCGTCTCCCTCCAGGTGTTTTAACTCGTGTTCGATATCGCGGATCTGCCGTTCCATCGCGATGATATCTGCTTTGGCAAGCTTTACCTCTTCGTAGATCGTGCTGCCGCTTACCATGTCCTGATGCTGCGCGAGATAGCCGAGGGTTCTTCCTTTGGTCAGGATGACTTCTCCTTTGTCTGCAGGCAATTCCCCGACGATCATTTTGAATATGGTCGTCTTTCCGGCTCCGTTAGGACCTACGAGAGCCGCTTTCTCATGATCTTCTATATGAAAGGAACCTTCGGTAACGATGACGTTTTCCCCGAAAGCCTTGCTGATTCCGTGGCATGCTAATATCATAATGTCCTCCTAAGCAAATTGCCGCCTGGTCAGACGGCATAATCCGTATCTAACATTATAACGAAAATATTACAAAATACAACTAAAAGTTTGACTTTAATCTTACAATTCTATATAATGAACTCGAAGGAAGAATGGAAGGTGAGACAATTGGAAGAGAAAGAGATTTCACAAGCGGTTATCCGAAGGCTGCCAAGATATTACCGGTATTTGGGTGAATTGTTGGAGAATGGTGTGGAGCGTATTTCTTCTAACGATTTGAGCAGGAGGATGAAGGTCACTGCATCCCAGATCCGTCAGGACCTTAATAATTTCGGCGGGTTCGGGCAACAGGGATATGGATATAATGTGAAATATCTTTATACGGAGATCGGTAAGATTCTTGGTTTAGAAGAGGACCACAACATGATTATTATCGGAGCCGGTAATCTGGGACAGGCATTGTCCAATTACGCGGCGTTCGAGAAGAGAGGATTTATCCTGAAGGGGATCTTTGATGTGAATCCAAGGCTTCAGGGCATATCGATCCGCGGCGTGCCTGTGCGTATGATGGATGAATTAGGCGAGTTCGTGAGGGATAACGACGTGGAGATCGCGGCGCTGACGATTCCCAAAGAGAACGCGATTGAGGTGGCGGATCAGCTCGTGGAGAACGGTGTGCGGGCGATCTGGAATTTTGCGCATACGGATCTGAGCCTGCCGGAGCACGTAATCGTGGAAAACGTGCATCTGTCGGAGAGCCTGATGCAGTTATCTTATAAGATCAGCCGATATAACGAAGAACACAACAAACAGTAAAAGCAAAGACGTGTAAGGACGGCATGTATATACAGGCGGATATTACACGTCCTTTCTTATTTTGACTTCCGCGGGCAGCGGCAGAGGAGGTATAGAAAGATGAGATATCTGGTAAACGGGGCTCAGATGAAGGGCGCGGACGCGTATACGATACAGAAGGTGGGAATACCGTCTATGGAGCTGATGGAGAGAGCCGCCGGTTCCTGTGTTCGGGTGATGGAGGAGGAAGGATTTGACCTGTCCGCCCCGTGTGTCGTGTGCGGATCGGGAAATAACGGCGGCGATGGATTTGCGATCGCAAGAATGCTGATTAACAAAGGATATCCGGCGAAAGTATTTTTCGTCGGGAACGAATCTCGCCGTACGGAGGAGACCCGGCGGCAGATGGAGATGTTATCGGAAATCGGAGGAAGGATAAGCAACGAATATGAGGATGGTGAATATAGTATCATTATAGACGCGATATTTGGCGTAGGGCTTGGCCGGGAGATTAATGGAGATTACCGGAAAGTGATCGAACGGATGAATGCCGCGGATGCGGTGAAATTTGCGGTCGATATGCCGTCCGGGATATCGGCGGATACAGGAGAGGTCCTGGGGATCGCTTTTCGCGCGGATATCACGGTGACTTTTCAACTGGAGAAGATGGGATTGGTGTTCTATCCGGGAAAAGAATATGCAGGCAGGGTTAAGGCGGAGGATATCGGGATTCATACGGAATACCTGGAGCAGGAAAAGCCGATAGCGTATACTTTTAATAGGAAAGAATTGAGAAAACTCCTTCCCGTTCGCAGGGCGGATTCGAATAAAGGTACTTATGGGAAGCTGCTTATGATTTCGGGAAGCGCCGGGATGTCCGGCGCCGCATATCTGAATGCTAAGGCGGCATATCTGTCCGGCGTCGGACTGGTCAGGATCTATACGCCCGAAGAGAACCGTGTTATTCTGCAGCAGCAGCTTCCGGAGGCTATAGTGACAACATACACAGAGTACAGAGGGGAAGAGTTAGAGGAGCTGCTGGCGTGGGCAGACGCGGTATGTATCGGTTCCGGTCTCGGAACCGGCGAGTTGTCGTGCAGAGTATTAAAAAAAGTACTGTCGGATGTGAAGACTCCCTGTCTGATCGACGCGGACGGATTGAATATCCTGGCAAGCCACGAGGAGTATCTGACGTCTTTTCTAAGGGACAGAAGGGACGAAAACTTATTGGTATTGACTCCGCATATGAAGGAGATGTCAAGACTCCTGGGAAAAAGTGTGTCGGATATAAAGGCGCGGCGGATGGAGTTGGCGGGAGAATACGCAGAGCAGATCGGGGGAACCTGCGTCCTTAAGGATTCAAGGACCGTAACAGTATCGCCGGAGGGGAGAAGTTATGTGAATCTGTCCGGCAATGCGGCGATGGCAAAGGCGGGGTCCGGAGATGTACTGGCAGGAGTGATATCCGCGCTTTTGGCCCAGGGGCTTCGAGGGCACAGCGCCGGAGCGCTGGGAACATATCTTCATGGGAGGGCCGGAGACCATGCAAAGAGGCTCTATGGGAGTTACAGCGTACTGGCGGGAGATCTGCTGACGTGCTTAAGCAAAGCATTTATGGAACTGGAGGAAGATCGCTGTGAAGAATTATAGCAGAGTGTGCGCAAGGATCAACCTTGACGCGATTGAATATAATATGGACAGGATGAAAGAGAATCTTGCGGACGGTGTAAAGATGATCAGCGTGATCAAGTCGGATGGATACGGTCACGGCGCGTTGCAGATTGCGAGATTCCTGGAAGCTAAGGAATATATATGGGGATATGCGCTGGCGGCGCTTGACGAGGCCGTCGTTTTAAAGAAAGGCGGGATAGAGAAGCCCCTTCTTGTGCTGGGATGTATCTTTCCGGAACAATGGGAAGAGATGCTGGAGCATGAGATCCGCATGACGGTCTATACGGAAGAGACGGCCCGTCAGGTGTCGGAACTGGCTGTGAAAGCAGGAAAGAAAGCGTATATACATATTAAACTGGATACAGGAATGGCACGTCTCGGATTCCCGGTGTGTGCAGACAGCGTACTGCAGATCGCGTCAATCAGCCGGATGCCCAATCTTGTGATAGAGGGAATGTATACACATTTTGCGAAGGCAGACGAGACAGAGAAAACGTTCACATCAAAGCAGCTCGAAGATTATCTGTGGATGGTTAAGGAGCTTGCGGACAGAGGCGTGACGGCGGCGTATCATCACTGTTCGAACAGCGCGGGGATCATCGATGTGAAAGAGGCGAATATGGATCTGGTCCGCGCGGGGATCGCAGCCTATGGATTATATCCGTCAGAAGAGGTCAGGAAGGAGAACGTATCTCTTAAGCCGGCGATGGAGCTGGTCAGCCATGTGACTCATGTGAAATGGGTGGAAGAGGGCACGCCGGTCAGTTACGGAGGGACGTTTATCACGAAGAGGAGAACGAAGATCGCGACGATTCCGGTGGGATATGGGGACGGATATCCGCGGAGCCTATCTAATCAGGGATATGTGCTGATTCACGGGAAGAAAGCGCCGATCCTTGGACGCGTATGCATGGATCAGTTTATGGTCGACGCGACGGAGATTGAAGACGTGCGGTTCGGTGATAAAGTCGTGCTGATCGGTGAAGACGGGGAAGAAAGAATTACGGTGGAGGAATTAAGCGGTCTGTCAGACAGATTCAATTATGAGTTTATCTGCAGTTTTGGCAAAAGAGTGCCGAGAGAATATCTGTGTCAGGGAAAAGTAGTGGAACAGATGGATTACTTTGCATGATCTTTTTTATGAAGGAATGATTTTTAGCCTCTATATAGAATACATCCGAGAAAGATGGAAATACTTATCTTATCTTAAAAAAATCGGAGTGTGAATAGAGTGCAGGTAAGACGTGGAGATATATTTTATGCAGATTTGAGCCCGGTTGTGGGTTCGGAACAGGGAGGAATCCGTCCGGTACTGGTGATACAGAACGACGTGGGCAACCGGCACAGCCCGACGGTCATATGCGCGGCCATCACTTCAAGGATGAATAAGGCGAAACTGCCGACTCATGTGGAGATCGACGCAAGGCGCTATCAGATCGTCAAGAATTCGGTAATATTGATGGAGCAGGTCAGAACGATAGATAAGCAGCGGCTTAAGGACCTGGTGTGCCATCTGGATAAAGAGATAATGAACAAAGTAGATGAAGCCTTGAAAGTCAGTTTTGAGCTTCATACATAGCAAAGGAGTATGAAACAAAGGTTATGGAGGATGGGAGTTTATTTCAAAGGATGAAGCATCTGCTGAAAGCGGATGACGAGCTGGATGAGAGCGCGCAGAAGGAAGCGGCGGGGCTTATCCATAATATTATCCGTTATCTGGATAAAGATGCGAAGGATATTATGACTCATCGGAAGAATATAATCGCGATCGACGGGGATAAGCTTCTGGAGGATGCGCTGCGGTTCATGCTGGATGAGAGTTTCTCAAGATTCCCTGTCTGTGACGGGGAGATCGATTCGATCATCGGAATCCTGCACCTTCGGGAGGCGATGTCCTGTTATCTGGACGAGAAGTTGAGGAAGATTCCGTTAAAAGATCTGAAAGGATACATAAGACCCGCGGCATTCATTCCGGAGACGAAGAGTATCGATACATTGTTTAAAGAGATGCAGGCGGATAAGAACCATATCCGGATTATACTGGACGAGTATGGACAGACTTCCGGTCTTGTGACTATGGAGGATATCTTAGAGGAGATCGTCGGAAATATTCTGGACGAACATGATGAAGAAGAGGAGGAATGGATCAGGAGGACCCAGAACGGTAATTATCTTGTGAACGGAATGGTTGGTCTGGAGGACTTGGAGGAAGTGATTCCGGTCGTATTTGAGAAAGAAGAGTTCGAGACGCTGAACGGATTCCTGATCCATGAGCTGGACCGGATTCCGGGGGAAGACGAGCAATGCGTAGTGGAGTATGGAGGGTATCGGTTCACGGTGCTGCTCGTAGATAATAATACAATCCAGAGAGTTAAGATTGAAAAACGCTGGAAAGAGTGATAGAATATTAAACGTCGAACAAATATAAGCGGGGGATCAAGATATGTCAGGACATTCAAAATTTGCTAATATCAAGCATAAAAAAGAAAAGAACGATGCTGCAAAAGGAAAGATATTTACGAAGATAGGAAAAGAACTTGCAGTTGCGGTTAAGGAAGGCGGAAGCGCTGATCCGGCGAATAACAGCCGGCTTCGGGACGTGATCGCGAAAGCGAAAGCGAATAACATGCCGAATGATACCATCGACCGAAATATTAAGCGGGCGGACAGCGACGCTAACGCTGCAAATTATGAGCATATTACATATGAAGGGTATGGACCGAACGGTACGGCAATTATCGTAGAGACGCTGACGGATAATAAGAACCGGACGGCTTCGAACGTTAAGAACGCGTTTACCAAAGGAAACGGGAACGTAGGTACTCCGGGGTGTGTTTCCTTTATGTTCGATAAAAAAGGACAGATTGTGGTGGACAAAGAGGAGTATGAAGGAGATCCGGACGAGCTGATGATGATGGTATTAGACGCGGGAGCCGAAGATCTGTTAGAGGAAGAGGATAGTTTTGAGGTGCGGACTTCTCCGGAAGACTTCAGCGCAGTGCGTCTGGCGATGGAAGAAGCAGGCATCCCGATGGCGGCGGCGGAGGTAACGATGATTCCGCAGACGTACGTGGAGCTGACGGATCCGAAGGACATCGCGAGTATTCAGAAGACGCTGGATATGTTGGATGACGACGACGATGTACAGGATGTATATCATAACTGGGACGAGTAGTCGGCAGGGAAGGAGCAAGAAAGATGAGTAATTATAACATGGAAACCAAATGTATCCAGTCCGGGTATCAGCCGGGAAACGGAGAGGCGCGTATTCTGCCCATCTATCAGAGTACGACGTTTAAGTATGCTTCCAGCGAGCAGATGGGACGTCTGTTTGACCTGGAAGAGTCAGGGTATTTCTATACCCGTCTCCAGAATCCGACAAACGACGCCGTGGCGGCTAAGATCTGCGATATGGAAGGCGGAGCGGCGGCCATGCTGACATCCTCCGGACAGGCGGCGAATTTCTATGCGGTAATGAATATCGCAGGGGAAGGCGACCATATCGTGTGCGCGTCGGCCCTCTACGGAGGTACATATAACCTTTACGCCCACACCATCCGGAAGATGGGTGTGGAAGCTACTTTCGTGGATCCGGATTGTTCGAAGGAGGAACTGGACGCGGCGTTTCGGGAGAATACGAAAGCAGTGTTCGGAGAGAGTATCGCCAATCCGGCTCTGGTAGTTCTGGATTTTGAGAAGTTTGCGAATGCGGCTCATGCGCATGGGGCGCCGTTCATCGTGGATAATACCTTTGCAACGCCGGTCAACTGCCGGCCGTTCGAGTGGGGTGCGGATATTGTGACCCATTCTACGACGAAATATATGGACGGGCATGCGTCCTGCGTGGGCGGAGCCATCGTAGACAGCGGTAATTTTGACTGGGAGGCATATGCCGATAAGTTCCCGGGACTTACGACGCCGGATGAGACATATCATGGAATCGTCTATACACAGAAGTTCGGGAAGGGAGCCTATATCACGAAAGCAACGGCGCAGCTGATGCGGGATCTGGGATCGATCCAGTCTCCCCAGAACGCTTTCCTTCTGAATCTTGGTCTGGAGACGTTGTCCCTTCGTATGGAAAGGCATTGTGAAAATGCGCTGAAAGCGGCGCAGTACCTGAAAGACCATGAGAAGGTGGCGTGGGTAAACTGCCCGTCGCTTCCGGACGACAGATACTATGAACTTGCGAAGAAATACATGCCGAAGGGAACTTGCGGCGTGCTGACTTTCGGATTAAAAGGCGGGAGAGAAGCGGCGGTCCGTATGATGGACAGCCTGAAGATGATTGCGATCGTGACGCATGTAGCGGATGCCAGAAGCTGTGTTCTTCATCCGGCGAGCCATACGCATCGTCAGATGAATGACCAGGAACTGAGGGAAGCAGGCGTACAGCCTGACCTGATCCGGTTCAGCGTAGGAATCGAACATATCGACGACATCATCGAGGATCTGAGCCAGGCTCTGGATGCAGTATAGCCCGGCAGACGGTAACTGTTTGTAAGTAAGCGGTTACCGGGGATAAGGTATAAAATAGACGGAACACCTCCATACTAGTAAGGGATACTTTTGTAAAGGAACAGAAAATGTATGGAGGTGTTTTTATGTCAGAAGAAGCACGTAAAGAGCAGAAGACAGAAGAGATCAAAGAAATGGGAAGCGTTGACCTGGAAGGGAACGCGAACCGTCATAAGGTAAAGTTACTGACGATTATCGGTGAGATTGAAGGTCACGAGGCATTGTCCGGAAACGCGAAGTCCACGAAGTATGAGCATCTGCTCCCGTTGTTGGCGGAGGTGGAAGACAGCGATGAGATCGAGGGATTATTGATCTTGTTGAATACATTGGGGGGAGACGTGGAAGCAGGATTGTCGATCGCGGAGATGATTGCGTCGCTCAGCAAACCTACGGTATCTCTGGTGCTTGGCGGAAGTCATTCTATCGGAGGGCCGTTGGCGGTGTCGGCGAAATATTCTTTTATAGTTCCAAGCGGTACGATGATCATCCATCCTGTGCGTTCTAACGGGATGTTTATCGGTATAACACAAAGTCTGCGCAATATGATCAGGACTCAGGACCGGATCACGCGTTTCCTTGCAGAACATTCGCATATGACGCAGAAAAGGATCGAAGAGCTGATGCTGAATCAGACGGAGCTTGTGAAAGACGTGGGAACACTGTTAGAAGGAAGGGACGCCGTCAGAGAGGGGCTGATCGACGAGGTAGGGGGAATGAGCGACGCATTGAATAAATTGCACGAAATGATAGATCGCTGCCGACAGAAAAAGAGTGAAAATAGGTAATGACAGCCCTTTTCAAAAATGCTATACTATAGGTATTGCCAGAATAAGGGGGAGATATAATGGCCGCTAAGGCAAAAAAACGGGGGAGAAGAACACAGGCAAAAAGACAGACGAAGAGACAGGGAAAGAAGAGTAATATAGAAACAAGTTTTGTAAGGACAGAGATTATTATATGGATGACGCTTGCAGTCAGTATCTTATTGATGATCAGCAATTTTGGATTCGGCGGATTCGCAGGGGAGGCGGTCGCAGAGCTGATGGCGGGAATGTTTGGCTGGGCGGCATACGTCATTCCGTTTTTATTATTTGGAATCGTTACTTTTATCATATCAAATCAGGGGAATCCGAACGCATACGTGAAAGCGGCGGCGAGTGTATGCCTGACCGTTTTAAGCTGCACGTTTCTGCAGTTAGTCGATGAGTCCGGGGGAAAGATTGGGGTTCTTCTGGTGGATAAGCTGGTGCCGGCGATCGGAGTTGCGGGGACATATGTGGTGGATATCATACTGATGATTATATGTCTGGTAGTTATCACGGGGAAATCGGCTTTGAAGAGTGTGAAGAGTCAGAGCGACAGGGTTTATGGCAGAGCGAAGAGGGATGTCGAGCGAAGACGCGAGATGGCGGAAGAGAGAAGAAGACAGAAAGAAGCTTCTGCGAAGGAAATTTCTCCGAAGGAAGTATCAGGTACGAAGAAGAGAAGAGCCCGTCATGTGGAAGGCGTCTCATTTGATACGGCTATAGCGAAGAAGTCGCCGAATGTGCGGGAATTGTCGGCAGAAGCGCCTGACGTCCGCGACGGGCTTGTGATTAACCGCGGGGAAGACGCTTTTGCGCAGGACTCCCCGTCGGAGAGCGGGATAGTTCCGAAAACAGAAGAACCGGTGGCTGTGTCGGCCGGTCAGGAGAATTTGGCTGGTCAGGCTTTTGCGGGAGCGTCGGAGGAAGTTGTTCGCGATGTGTCGGAAGATGCTTTGTATGAGGCGCCTAAAGAAGAGCCGCGCAAGGAGCCGGAAATAAAACCGAGGAGCCGCAGGACTAAGGGAGAAGACGTGGAGGATCATGCGGCGGAGGTGGCGTCCGCGGTGGCGGCAGAGAGCCAGAAACCGAAGAAAACATACCGCATACCGCCGCTTTCTCTGCTTAAGAAGGGAAGCAGGCAGAAGGGCGAGTCGGACGCGCAGCTTCGTGAGACCGCTATGAAACTGCAGCAGATCCTGCAGAATTTTGGCGTTAAGGCAACGGTTACGAACGTAAGCTGCGGACCGTCGGTTACCAGGTATGAGCTGCAGCCGGAGATGGGAGTCAAAGTAAGTAAGATCGTAGGGCTCTCAGACGATATCAAATTGAATCTGGCGGCAGCCGATATTCGTATTGAAGCTCCGATTCCAGGGAAAGCGGCCGTCGGTATCGAGGTGCCGAATAAAGAGAATTCGGCGGTTATGTTAAGGGATCTTCTGGAATCCGGTGAATTCCGCCAAAGCGCGTCTAAGATATCCTTTGCAGTGGGCAAAGATATCGGCGGCAAGGCGGTCGTGACGGATATAGGGAAGATGCCCCATGTATTGATTGCGGGCGCGACAGGGTCCGGAAAATCAGTATGCATTAATACTTTGATTATGAGTATTCTGTATAAGGCAACGCCGGAAGAAGTAAAGCTGATCATGATCGACCCCAAGGTGGTGGAGCTAAGTGTATATAACGGGATCCCCCATCTGATGATTCCGGTGGTTACGGATCCGAAGAAGGCCGCAGGCGCTTTGAATTGGGCGGTAGCCGAGATGGACCGCCGTTACCGTTCATTCGCGGAGTACGGCGTCAGGGATATGAAGGGATATAATGAAAAGGTTTCGTCTATGCCTCCGGCAGAGGACGGACAGAGACAGGAGCCGCTGCCTCAGATCGTTGTGATCGTAGATGAGCTGGCGGACCTGATGATGGTCGCGCCCGGGGAAGTGGAGGGTTCGATCTGTCGTCTTGCCCAGTTGGCGAGAGCGGCGGGTATCCATCTTGTTATTGCGACGCAGCGGCCGTCCGTGAATGTTATTACAGGACTTATTAAGGCGAATATGCCTTCCAGAATAGCGTTTTCCGTATCTTCCGGTGTGGATTCCCGGACGATCATAGATATGAACGGCGCGGAGAAACTGCTTGGAAAAGGCGATATGCTTTTCTACCCTTCCGGCTATCAGAAGCCCGCGAGGGTGCAGGGTTCGTTTGTGACGGATAAGGAAGTTCAGGATGTGGTGGAATTCCTTAAGGATCACAATGAAGAAGTTACATATGATGAGGAAGTAGTGAATCATGTAAATACCAATCCTGCCGTCAGTATGGCGGCGGCAGGGGCTGCTCCGGAAGGAGATGGGCACGACGCGTATTTTATGGAGGCAGGCAAGCTGATTATAGATAAGGATAAAGCGTCCATCGGAATGCTGCAGCGTGCGTTTAAGATAGGATTCAACCGTGCGGCAAGGATTATGGATCAGTTAGCCGAAGAAGGGGTCGTGGGACCGGAAGAGGGGACAAAACCCAGAAAGGTCTTGATGTCTCAGGAAGAATTCGAGCAGTACGCGGCGGAGAACAGCTAATAGGTTATACCCGGGTGTGAACGGTATAACAGGTATGTTGGGGAACTATGAGGTAATCACATAAAGAAAGGAAGAAATTATGAAAACAGATATCCAGATTGCACAGGAAGCGCAGATGTCGCATATCAGAGACGTGGCGGCGACGGTAGGGATTGGAGAAGAAGAGTTAGAGTTTTATGGGAAGTATAAGGCAAAATTATCCGATGATGTGTGGGAGCGGATCAAGGACAGACCGGATGGTAAGCTTGTGCTTGTAACGGCGATTAATCCGACTCCTGCCGGAGAAGGAAAGACGACGACGACGGTAGGTCTGGGACAGGCGCTGGCGAAGCTTGATAAGAGGGCGATCATCGCGCTTCGGGAACCTTCTCTTGGCCCGTGTTTCGGGATTAAGGGCGGCGCGGCGGGAGGCGGTTACGCCCAGGTTGTGCCGATGGAAGATCTGAACCTTCATTTCACAGGAGATTTTCACGCGATTACTTCGGCGAATAATCTGCTTGCCGCTATGCTTGATAATCATATTCAGCAGGGGAATGCGCTGCAGATTGATCCGAGACAGGTGGTATGGAAACGTTGTCTGGATATGAACGACAGGAATCTGCGCAATATTGTAGTCGGGCTTGGCAATAAGATGGATGGTATGGTAAGAGAAGATCATTTTGTGATTACCGTGGCGTCCGAGATCATGGCTATTCTTTGCCTTGCAGAAGATATCAGGGATCTTAAGAGACGTCTCGGAAAGATCATCGTTGCGTATAATTTCAGCGGCGATCCGGTAACGGCGGAAGATCTTCACGCCACAGGCGCTATGACGGCGCTGCTTAAGGATGCGATCAAGCCGAATCTGATACAGACGTTGGAGCATACGCCGGCGCTTGTCCACGGCGGTCCTTTTGCGAATATAGCGCACGGCTGCAATAGCGTCAGAGCGACCCGGACGGCGCTTAAGCTTTGCGATATCACGGTGACGGAAGCCGGTTTCGGCGCAGACTTAGGCGCGGAGAAGTTCCTGGATATCAAATGCCGGAAAGCCGGATTTAAGCCGGACGCCGTGGTTCTGGTTGCGACGGTTCGTGCTTTGAAATATAACGGCGGAGTCGCCAAGGAAGATCTTGGGAATGAGAATCTGGTGGCTTTGGCTAAAGGAATCGTGAATCTGGAAAAGCATATTGAGAATATCCAGAAATATGGAGTTCCGGTCGTAGTAACTTTGAATTCTTTCGTATCAGATACCGAGGCGGAGAATGAGTATATCCGTAAGTTCTGTGAAGAGAAGGGGTGTGAATTTGCGCTTTCTGAAGTATGGGAAAAAGGAGGCGAGGGCGGAATCGCTCTGGCGAAGAAAGTTCTGGATACTTTAGAACATAAGGAAAGTCATTTCCATACATTATATGAAGATGGATTATCTCTCGAAGAGAAAATTGAGAAGATTGCGAAAGAGATCTACGGAGCAAGAGGCGTTGTCTATGAACCTGCGGCTAAGAAACAGCTGGCTAAAATCACGTCTATGGGATTTGGGGAATTACCGATTTGTATGGCGAAGAATCAATACTCTCTGTCAGACGACGCGAAGAAGCTGGGAAGACCGGTGGATTTTGATATTCATATCCGAGAGGTTTATGTCAGCGCGGGCGCAGGGTTTGTGGTCGCCCTTACAGGAGCGATCATGACGATGCCGGGATTGCCGAAGGTTCCTGCTGCGAATGGAATCGACGTATCGGATGAGGGAAAGATTACCGGATTGTTTTAGTATGGGAGGTTTTCTATAGATGAAGTGTGGATATTGCGGACATGAAATACCAGAAGGAAAGTTATACTGCGAAAAGTGTGGTAGAGAAGTCTGCATTGTTCCTGACTATAATCCGTTAGAAGATATGCTTACGCAGCAGATAAGGGGAGCGATTAGCGGCGGAGACGGTTATGAAGACTATTTGGAATATGACGCCGGAAGGAATGTGGATCCGAGGGGGAGGAATATTCCCGGCCGTGATACCGGCAGAGGAGCAGGACGAAGTACCAGCCGAGACGTAAGGGGCGGAACCGGGCGGAATACCGGGGGTGTGAGCCGGAGTACCAGCCGAGACGTAAGGGGCGGAACCGGGCGGAATTACGCCGAGAACCCTCAGGATCGAGAGAGAAAGCGCAGACAGGCAGAACGCAGGAAAGCAAAACGGCGTATGCGTATGGGATGTTTTTTCATGATTTTCCTTTTGATAGCCGCAATTATCGGATCCGGGGTTACGTTATATATGAATTCTTATAAGGGGTTTGTCGACAGAGGAAATAAAGCATTAAGAGCAGGGGCATACAATGAGGCGGTTGATTTCTTTGAACGAGCGATCCGGAAGGATGAAACAAAAGCAGACGCATATATAGGCTTATCGCAGATCTATATCGCGAAGAGCGATCTGGACTGGGCGGAATCTGTTTTCCAGGAGGCAGTTAAGAAGCAGCCGGGGAATGCAGATATCTATGAGGCATACGTTAAGTTTTACATGGATACGGACCAGAAGACAAAGATTCCGTATCTGCTGGAAGATGTAGAGGAAAAAGTAGCGGAATTGCTTGCCGGTTATATTATAGAAAGACCGAAATTCAGTCTGGATGACAGCGAGCCTTTTGAAGATGTACAGGAGTTGACGCTGACAGCGCAAGACGGCTGTACGATCTATTATACGGATAATGGTGAAGAAGTAACAATACAGAGTCAAAAATATACGGAGCCTCTCCAGATTCAGGAAGGCGAAAATGTAATCTCGGCAATTGCCGTCGATGAAAAAGGCGTGCCGAGTCTTCCGGTGAAGAAGACGTTTACAGTGGAATTGCCGATGGTGGACGCTCCGGCGGTATCGCCGTCTACCGGACAGTATAATTCTCCGGTTCAGATTGAGGTTAAGGTACCGGATGGTTATGACGCATATTATACTACGAACGGCGAGGAGCCGACTACAGCGTCGAGTAAGTATATGGGACCGATTGATATGCCGGAAGGAGAGACGTTATTTAAGGTGATTCTTGTGAATACAAAGGGACGTATGAGCGGAGTAACCACCAGAAATTATGTGTTGGAGACAGAATAAATATTTTTCACTTTGTCAGGAAGTGAATAGGATTAACTTGAATTCCCCCCATGGAGCCGAAATATATTCTGGTCCATGGGGGGAATTTGTTTATTTCTTCATATAGCTTGAAACCATCCGGACCATATTTTCAATCTGGTCCTGTTCTTCTTTTGATTTTCCGTCTTTCAGGACGGAAAGTACCAGAGAAAATTCATCCGGTGTAAACTGTATTCCTTTTTTGTTTGCATTAGTGATCAGAGCCATCATGATAGGGGCAAGAGATTTTCCGCTTTTCCCTTGTGTCTGTGCGGCTGCCGTCCGGATCAGTTCCATCTTGACGGGATCCATGCTCTGCATAGCGGGGTTGTTCATCCATTCATTCATCGTCAGATTCTCCTTTCTTTTTGCCCGAGTCGGGCGTATTCAGTTCATTTTCAAACATTGCGTTGTACATGTCGAACATTTCCTGCTGTTCGGGGTTCAGCATACCCTTCATCAGATCCAGGGGATTAATGTCCTGGTGTTCCTGATCGAAAGAATTGGACATGGTCTGCATATTCTGAACCATTTCTATCATATTCATCATACCTGACATTTGTTCCATCATTTCTTTTTCCGCAGTACTCATATATGGTTTCAGTCCGTCCAGTATATCCTTGGGCTGTGGATTGGAGGAGAACCCCTGGAAATAATCCATGGCATGGCGCAGCTCCAGGTATTTGATATAGATTCCAAGGAAACGCTGCATTGAGGAAGGAATATATGGGAGCAAAAGCTTTAATGTGTATAGAATAGGCGGAGTGATCAGACTGTCAAAAGGGGTCATGGGTTTTGGTGGGGTTTGTTCCATATGCGCTCCTTGAAATAACGTTGTAAATATATATGACGGCAGAATGGAATTTATGAGATATGGAAAAACTAAATGTGAAATAAGTCATATATTATTATGGTAAGAGAAAGGAAGGAGGAGACAGATATGGACAGAAAGCTGATCATAGACGGGAACGCGGTATATGAAATCGATGAGAATTGTATGTTGAAGAAACAGATGGAAGGAAAAGAGACAGATCAAAACACGGAAGAGAAAGAAGAAAAATTGAATATCTACAAAATGAAGAGGACGGAGTGATATACTCCGTCCCCTTGTATAGCCGATGGATTAGCATCCGCAGTCAAAACCGCCGCATCCGCATCCGCTGCCGCCCATACCGCCGCAGCAGAAGAGCAGAAGGATGATCCAC
>OFGB01000659.1_pt1 | contig 24092 bp, 20 predicted proteins | sample 1521491 | NCBI WGS metagenome assembly OFGB01 (sample SAMEA3504095, study PRJEB24116) | mouse gut metagenome | biome: mouse gut; feature: mouse-associated habitat; material: faeces | place: Denmark | collected 2011
ACAATAGTTTCTTTTGGGTAACTATAGCACAATAAAGTGCTTACTTTACGTTTTCTCTTTACGGCTATATTATAATCTTGCAAACGGGAAAAAACAAGCCGCAAAAATAAAATAAAATTTAGGAGGACAAATCTATGAAAATCGCAGTTATTTGTGCAAATGGCAAAGAGGGAAAGTTAATCGTTGAGGAAGCTATCGCAAAAGGGGCAGACGTTACCGCCGTTGTGCGTGGCGAAAACAAGTCGGCAGCAAAAAACGTCATTCAGAAAGACCTGTTTGATTTGAACGTAGCCGATTTAGAGAACTTTGATGTTGTGATTGACGCTTTCGGGGCATGGACGCCGGAAACTTTGCCGCAGCACAGCACTTCTCTGAAACATCTTTGCGACCTTGTAAGTGGCAAAGAAACAAGGCTTCTTGTTGTCGGCGGTGCAGGCAGCCTATATGTAAATCCGGAGCATACCGTACTGGTTATGGACGGAGCAAGAACCGGGAAATACATTTGGGGCGGCGAAGAACTGACACTGAACTCTAAGGGAGAAAGCGTAATCAGCTACGCCGACTATGCGGCTGCTATGGTGGAGGAAGCATTAAACGGAAACCACATTCAGCAGAGAATTTCTGTTGTGGCAGAATAAGTAGAACAGACTATCATTCAGTCAAATATGAAGTCCCCTGCCCCATAAAGACAGGAGACTTCTTACAGGAGGAAATATGAGTGCAGAAAAATATTTGCGTATGGTACAACAGGATATTCATTCTGTTGTCTTTGCCACAACTGATGAAAACCATTTCCCAGTTACTTGCGTGATTGATATAATGCTGTCGGATAAGGACGGGCTTTATTTTCTGACCGCAAAGGGAAAAGCCTTTTATAAACGACTCAAAAATCAACCTCTCATTTCCTTTACTGGCATGAAAGGGACTGATACTTTATCCAGTAAATCTATTACCCTGCGTGGAGAAGTACGAGAAATCGGACAGAAACGATTATCAGAAATATTTGAAAAAAATCCTTACATGGAAACCATTTACCCCAACAAGGAAAGCCGTACCACATTGACCGTATTCCAAATTTATAAAGGCAGCGGAGAATTTTTTGATTTGAGTTGCAAGCCCATTTTTCGGGAAAAATTTTCATTCGGTGGAATGGAAAACCATACGACATATTTTTTTGTTACGAATAAATGCAATGGCTGTACGCTCTGCGCTAATGCCTGCCCGCAAAACTGCATTGATATTTCCATCTGCCCCGTAAAAATAAAACCGGAACATTTCCTGCATTGCGGAAAATGTATGGAAATATGTCCCTCGCAGGCGGTAGAAAGGAGGGCGCTATGACACAGACAGAAAGACTTGATTTTCTGATTAACTATCTAATAGGTGAAAATAGCGAATTGAGGGCAATAGATATTCCTACACAGGACACAGAAAAAAAACGTCTGTTGCGTTCCCTTATGAATATACGCCCGCCGAAAACAGCTTCAAAAGCATTTTTAGAAGTGCAGGACGCATATTTACAGGAAGAATGTGCCCCAAAAGGCGTTATTTCATTATCAGATATTTCACTGGAACAACCAGGAATTTATTTATGGCAGGGCGATATTACCCTCCTGTCCGTAGACGCTATTGTAAATGCGGCGAACAGTGCCATGTTGGGCTGTTTCGTCCCATGCCACGGGTGTATTGACAATGTAATCCATTCTGCCGCAGGAGTTGAACTCCGTTTAGAATGTTACTGTATCATGGAAAAACAAAAAACAGAAGAACCAACGGGAAAAGCAAAGATCACAAAAGCCTATAATCTTCCCTGCCGTTATGTTCTCCATACGGTCGGTCCGATTATCTATGGGGACGTTACCGGGAAAGACTGCGACCTGCTATCGGGCTGTTACCGTTCCTGTTTAGAGCTTGCAGCAGCCTATCAGTTGAAAAGCATTGCCTTTTGCTGCATTTCTACGGGGGAGTTTCATTTCCCCAATGAAAAAGCCGCTGCAATAGCAATTCAGACAGTGCAGGACTATCAAAGAAAAAATCAGAATGGTTTGGAGGTGGTTTTTAATGTGTTCAAGGACAGCGACTATCAAATCTACAAGCAGTTGTTGGGATAACATACAAAAAACTAAAATGATACTGGAAAACGCTGACGCTGTTGTGATCGGCGCAGGTGCAGGACTGTCTACCTCTGCGGGATTTACCTATTCCGGGAAACGCTTTGAAGATAACTTCCCGGATTATATTAAAAAATATGGTTTTAAGGATATGTATTCAGCAGGCTTTTACCCATATGATACGTTGGAAGAATATTGGTCGTATTGGAGCCGATACATTTTTATCAACCGCTATCAAAATGCACCTAAAAATGTTTACGATAATTTATACAATTTGGTAAAGGACAAAGATTATTTTGTACTGACAACTAATGTAGACCATTGCTTTCAAAAGGCGGGCTTTGACAAACACAGGCTGTTTTATACACAGAGCGATTATGGATTATGGCAATGCTCAAAGCCCTGTCACGATAAGACCTATGACAATGAAGCCATTGTTAAAAAAATGGTTGAAGAACAGGAAAATATGTGTATTCCGTCCGGGTTAATCCCGCATTGCCCTGTCTGCGGCGCGCCTATGTCAATGAATTTACGGGCAGACCATACTTTTGTTGAAGATAGCGGCTGGCACACAGCAGCAGAAAGGTATCAAGACTTTATACATCGCCATAAGGGATTGAAAATTTTATATTTTGAATTAGGCGTTGGCGGCAATACGCCGGGAATTATTAAATATCCGTTTTGGCAGATGACATATAACAATCCCAATGCTGCTTATGTATGTATCAATTTATCAGAAGCCTATATCCCGACAGAAATCAGAAAGCAATCTGTTTGTATCGGTAACGATATAGGAGATGTTTTGAAGCAACTTGCAATAAACACATTCTAAGATAAAATACTAAAAGGGGGTGGTATCATAGGAAAAATGGTACTGCTGACACTCAATGAACATGAGGAAACGGTTATTGACAAAATCATAGCGGCAATATCTGATTATATACAACTTGAACCTATGGAAATTACACCCGCTTCCGTGTTATCCTTTCCGGGACTGGAAATAATACAGAGCAGGCGGCAGGTACTTCAAGGCGGGGAAGAAATCAACCTTACCCGCCTTGAATACAGTACCCTTGTATTCCTTGCTTCCAATCCCGGCATTGTCCTAACACAGACACAGATTTTTGAAGCTGTCTGGAACATGGATAGCGACAGCTGCCATTCAAGCGCTGTCAACGTAATTTACAACCTGCGGAAAAAGATAGAGCCGGACAGCAAGAACCCGACCTACATAAAAACCGTGTTAGGTGTCGGCTATAAATTTGACGGATAAACGCCGGGGAATGATAATGTAGACATTGTCATTCCCTGGTGCCTTTTTCTCCTTGTGAACGCTTAGAAGCCCCTATTTGGGCATTTCCTTATTGCACTACAAAACGCCCCGGGAATGCCCTTAAAACACTACCTGCTCACGTTCTAACTGTCTGTATTTGTTTTCCGTATTCATATTTCTATAAGGGTTTGGGAATTTCCCAACAAATAAAAAATCTATAAGTCACTTTACATGTGAATAGAAAATTTTTCGGGATTGAGTACTCAATCCCTATGCTTGCTATTCCGTTATTCTAAACTTTTTATAAAATTTCCCGGAAACTTTTCCATTTTTTACCTCTCGTGCGTAGTAAGTAGTAGAGGGGAAGTTCACGCTATTCCCGTATAGTGTACTTGCCACTTCTCATAAAATTTAGGGAAACCGTCAAAGGAGAAAGTTTATGTCAAAAACTAATAACTCTCCTACACCCGATACCCAGATACGAATGGAAAGCCTTTCCAATGAAGAAAAGCATTTCATGGAAGAAAGTCTTTCCATAGATAAAATGAGGCTGACCGTTACCAACATCTACCCCGCCTTTCAAAAAAAATCAGAACAGGAAGCCCGGCAGGAAATCGGGGCAAGACTCTATCAGATTTTCAAGAAATATGCGTAAGTCCCTTGCAAAACAATCATGGAAACGATATGATCGTTTTGTGGATATGCGTCTTACGTTTTAGGAGGTAGATAAAATGTACGACGCATTATATGCAAGACAGTCAATCGAAAAAAAGGACAGCATATCCGTGGAAAGCCAGCTTGAGTATTGCAGATACGAAACTCACGGGGAAGCCTGCATTGAATATACGGACAAAGGTTTTTCGGGCAAGGACACCAACCGTCCCGGCTTTGAAAATATGATGAATGATATTCGGGCAGAGAAAATAGGGCGTGTCATTGTCTACAAACTCGACCGTATCAGCCGTTCCATTCTGGATTTTGCAAACATGATGGAGATATTTCAGAAATACCATGTGGAGTTTGTTTCTTCCACGGAAAAGTTTGACACGTCCACACCGATCGGCAGGGCGATGTTAAATATCTGTATCGTATTCGCCCAACTGGAACGGGAAACCATACAAAAGCGGGTAACGGACGCTTATTATGCACGGTGCAAGCGCGGCTTCTACATGGGTGGGCGTATCCCCTACGGCTACCGTCTGACGAACACGGTCATTGACAATATCCGCACTTCCATGTACGAGGAAGTCCCGGAGGAAAGCGAACAGTTAAAGCTGATTTACTCCATGTATGCGGACACTGACAATTCCCTCGGAGATATTGTGCGGTACTTGAACGAACACCGGATTAAAAATCTGCGCGGTGCAAACTGGAATACCGCCCGGATCAGTGAAATGCTCCGCAATCCCGTGTATGTGCAAGCCGATATTGACGTGTATCAGTTTTTCCAAAGTCAAGGTGCAAACATCTATAATCCGGCAAGTGATTTCACGGGTTACAATGCCTGCTATCTCTACAAAGGTACGGTTTCCACTTCGAGAAAGCAGAGTGACCTATCCGAAAAAGAGATTGTGCTTGCACCGCATAAGGGGTTTATCCCCTCTAAAACATGGTTAACCTGCCGCATACGGTGTCTGAACAACCGGCAGTCCACAAAGACCTGTAAACCAAAAAATTCATGGCTTGTAGGCAAGGTAAAATGTGGTAACTGCGGTTATGCTCTGACAATCCGTAAGGCAAAAACAAAATGGGGACGCTATTTTGTATGTAGCCAGTCTGGAAACCACGGGAACTGTAACGGAGCAGGCTGTACCATTTATGCTGACGTATTGGAAGAATATATGCTTGGTGCAATCAAGGATAGACTGTCTGAATTTTCAGTCCTCAAAGAGGGCTTGATTTCCTGTATATCCGACACAGGAGAAAAGGGAATGCAAGCATTCCCCCAAAAGCACATGACGAAAAAAATCCGTCTGACACAGATTGAGGAAGAAATCGAAGATCTTCTCTCCAAAGTGTCCGGGGCAGGCAGTGTTCTGATGAAGTACATAGACGAAAAAATATCAGAACTGGACGTAGAGCGGAAATCCTTACAGGAAGAAATCGTTACGGCAAATGTCACAGATACAGAGGGAAGACTAAAGCAGATAACCAATCATGTAAAAACATGGGAAACTCTTTCGTTTGAGGACAGACAGGCGGTAGTTGACACGCTAATCAAAGTCATTCAGATTGCAGACGGTAACATTGAAGTCACTTGGAACATTTAACAAACAGCCATGAAAGTCTAAGCCACACAGTTTTGAGAACAATTTAATAAAAATCTGTTGATAAGCCAATACTAAATACCGTATAATGGAGTAAATAATTCTATAAAAGCACAGAATTATTTACTCTCGCGACATTCGCCCAATATGTGCGTAAACGCCCCTGCTTGGCTCATTGTTCGCGGAAATTAACAATCGAAAGGAAGTGATACTATGGCACCTGTAGCACAGGCAATCAGAAATCAGGAAATCCTAAAAACTGAATATTCCGAAAAAGCAGCCATAGGCGCATTATATGACGAACTCTCCAAGGGAATAGACAGCATGAAAAAAGGCGATGTTTATACAATCGATGAAGCTTGGGAGGAAATTGACAAAATATAATGCCGGAAAAACCAAAGAAATATAAAATCGTAATATCCAAAGATGCCCTCTTGGATATTAAATCAACAAAAAAATATATTCTCAATACTTTCAAATATCGGGAATATGCGGAAAACTTTTCAAAGAAGATAAAAAAGGCAATTAAAGAATTGGATTCCTTCCCCAAAGGCTATGAAGCTACGGGATATGTGATTGAAGGATTGAGCATTTATTTCAAACCTTACAGTACATATTTAATTTTCTTTGTCGTGGAGGATTCCACCATTACGGTAATCCGGGTCTTGAAAGACCGTATGTATTGGCAGTCTATTATCAAAAAGATGCAGAAAATCAACAGATAAATTTACTTCAATCCTCCCGTTTCGGTGAAGGGCTTCGCATTGTGCAAGATCACCTGGATTCCAAGAATTTCTATGCTTTTAATCCAGCCTTTGACTGCCCCAGTAAATAAATATCCTTACTTTCAGAAGCTGATACACAGCGGCAACGTCATTAAGCCGCTGTATATCAGCCTCTGTTTCATTCATGATATTTGCCGCAATCAAATTTCTATTTTATCATCGCTTGCGCTTCTCAAACTCTTTGCGAAACGATTCTAAATCCTGGCCTTTCAGTGCTCGTTCCAGCAATGCCGGAAGCATTTGTGGTTGACATGCAAAACAGGGGATTTTAAGACCTGCCACCCGCTCCGCCATCTGTGCGTCATAGTAAGGCTTGCCTCCATCGGCAATCGCAAGCAGACACGCCACAGTTACCCCAGATTCTTTTAACTCTTTGAGGCGGCGCAACAGCGCCCCCCGGTTGCCGCCCTCCTCTAAATCTGTGATCAAGAAAAATAATGTTTTGGAAGGGTTTTCCACAAATTTCTGACAGTATGCCACAGAGCGCTCAATGTTCGTGCCTCCTCCAAGTTGAAAACCAAACAGCAAATCCACCGGGTCTTGACACTTTTCCGTCAAATCAACAACACTAATGTCAAACGCCACAATATGAGTCCTGATAGACGCCATGCTTGCCAGGATGCAGCTCATAACCGAAGCATATATGACAGATTCCCCCATGGAACCGCTTTGATCCACATCCAGTATCACCGTCCACTGTCTGGAAGCTGCCGTGGTTGTGCGGTCAAAAAAGTAGAAATGCTCTGGGACTATCGTTCCAAGATCCGGGTTATAATTTTTGAGGTTCCTACGGATGGTAAGCGGAAAATCCATCGCAGCGGCAGACGGTATCGGAGAATGCTGCCTGCGGTTCACTGCAGAAGTAACTGCGCGGCGGATATCTGTCTCCAGAAGCTTATTGATTTCTTCCACGATTTTGGCAATGAACATGCGCACGCTCTCTTTGGAACGCTTTGGAATCTGGTCTTTGAGCATCAAAATAGTGGAAGCCAGTCCAATATCCGGCTCCACATGTTCCAAAAGCTCCGGCTCAAACAGAAGCTGGCGCAGGCCGCAGCGTTCCATTGCGTCCCCCTGAATCACTGTGACCAAATCTTTCTCAAACAAGGTGCGCACATCTCCCAGCCATTTGGTAATCTGGGGATTGGAAGGCCCGCTTCCCGCCCCTCTTCCCGAACCAAATCCTCCAGATTCCCTACGGTTATAAATCGCCGCTAACGCCTGGTCCATCAGTATTTGTTCCTCTGATAATTCAGCCTCATCTCCTTGATTGATAACCGCAAAGCGCTCCCTGCTCTCCGCCCCCAAAATCAGCCTCCAGCGTTTCATACGTTCCAGTTCATCCATGTCTGTATCATCCCTTCTCTTTTCTTACTAAAATTTCAAATATCCCCAAAATCAAAGTCGTCCAATTCTTCTAGCATTCCTAACGCCTCCTGTGTAAGAGGCGCATTAACTGCCTCGCTGACCTGGCTGGGATTTAACTGCCACAGCTCGCCTAAATTTTCTGCAATATCGCTTTTCTCCCTGGCTGTAAAATCCGCAAACGCACGGCGCAAAAATAAAAGAGCCCGTTTAAATTCTTCGTCGTCCAAAGTAGCCAGATATTGATCCAGGCTTTCCCAAAGACTCATACGGGCAATCAGCGCATAACGGTTCTTTTGGGAAAGTCCTTCAAACCATCCCGCTCCCAGATCTGCAGGAACCCCCTTCGAAAGCCTTCGTTCCACCTGCAGCGCTAATTCTGCATTTGTAAACTGCCCTCTTTCCAGCAAAATAGCTACGGCATAACCTGAAATCCTGGTATTTAAGTCATCTCTCTTTGCAAGCTCTTTGACAACGGCAATCCATTCCTCCTCTGAAAGGAATTCATGGCTTAACGCCGCCTCATTGAGCATCCCGATCGACTCTGTCAATTCTCTGGACGCAGGGTCATCACAAACGCAGCTTTCTGGAAGCAGCAGGCAGGCCCGCAGGAAAAGCTGTTGCAACACCGGGACCAGCGCTTCGCCAGAAAGCTTGCGGATGCTCCCATATTGAATCACCAGCGACAAGCTCTGCACCGTCTTTGCAATTTCCCCCACTGCTGCGGCCTCCACGGCAATCCGCTGCAGGATAGATGTGGCATAGCTTATCATCTGGGGGATTCCACACAAAAAAGATTCCTCAATCATCTTTGCAACGCCCGCAATCCCTTCTTCCTTTTCTGCCTCCTCCTTTAGCTGGAAAGACGCTGCCAGAAGGATCGTGTCTCCCTTTAATTGAGCCTCCACAATCTCAATCTCCGCTTCCGGCGTCCAGCGCATGATCCAATGCTCCGCCCAAGTCGCCTTCTCCTGCTGCACCTTTTGCCAAGATGCAAAAGAAATTCCAAGCACACGCAGGCGGTGCAGGAAAAACGAACGCTCTCGGTCAAGAAACGCTGCTTTTTCCGACTTCACTGACAGCTTTTCCCTGAGATCAAGATCAAGCTCATCCGCTGTCACAGAACAATAGCGCCGCAAATGCAATTCCTCCAACAGACGGTAGAAATCATTCTGGACAGACGTGCGGCTCACTCCCTGAGGGAGAAAGCCTATCTCTGTGCCAATCTCCGTATCTGCAACCGCCTGGGCAATTTCTCCAAAATTTCCATGTCCCATGCAGGTAACTGCGGCATCCCGCAAATCCCGCAGCGCCGGAATCTGATATCCGTGCAGGCTGGCAAGCGAAAAAGAAAGCCGCACCGCCTCGATCACCTCGGCGGATGATACCACATTGCCATTCTGTCGCTGCCAAAATGCAAGCTTGGACAAATAGCTGCGGGCCGCATAATCTGCTTCCCCTTTCTGATATCCCTGCCACAGCAGCCCATAATAAGCTGGGGCCTTATTCCCAGCTCCATAACCAGAGCGGGAAGACAAGCGATAATAAGAATATGGCATCCAAGTTTTCTGGGTTTCCACCATCGGAAGCCGCTTACATTCTGCGTCACTAAGGCCTGGCAAGCCGCCCCTCAATCCTTCGGTATGATACGCCCCTGTCACCACCACGATTTTTTCTGGCAAAATGCCAGAACTAATAGCTTCCTGGATCTGGCGCCTCATATAGGCCTCCCGCACAACGTTTTTTGCATCTTCACATCCCCTGCCCTCTGTCAGTTCCCGAAGCTGTTTCCCAAAAGCTTTTGCACCCTTGCGATATCCGTCCCCTTCACTGAAATGCTCCATCGTGCGCTCCCAGAAAGTCTCATGAGAATCCTCTCCTGACAGCTCGTCCAGTCTGCGGTAGACGCTGATCCGCTCCTCCTCGCCGACGTCTTCGCTATTTTCCTTTGCATCGGAAAAAGCCAGGAACACGCTGGACGGAAGATCAATAAAGCGGCATTCTGCCTGATGTTGCTGCGCCCACAAAATAGCCTGGTATTCGGGAGAATATTCTGCAAAGGGATACAGCAGGGTGCGAACCGGCGACTCGCTCGTATATGCCATCAGGGCGATGGGCGGCTTTGCCTTGCCGTCTGCCAATACCTCCAGTTCTTCCGTGAAGTCGCTTGGCCCCTCCACCAGGACCAATTGCGGCTTCACCTGATCCAAAAGCTTTCTAACATTCCATGCGCCAGCCGGAGATAAATGACGGATTCCAAATAGTACTGGCCCGCCTTTGCAATCTGCCAGATCTCCTTGAAACTCTTCTGTCCGATCAGCCTGATCTGACTGATGTCTCTGTAAGTTCTCTCCCATGTTTAATTCAGCTCCTTGCATTCCTTATACAAGCCTGACCAAGCTGCCCCTCTTTTGCGCAACACATTTTCCAGGTACTCTTTCCAGGCAAGGCTGTCTTTCTCATCATCCTTTACAATCGCTCCCTGCAGTCCGGCGGCTAAATCATAATCCGTAATCGTTCCATTGCCGAAGCTTCCCGCCAACGCCATGCTGTTTGCAAGTAGGGAGATCGCCTCTGCGGTCGATAAAACCCCGGTGGTGGGCTTTAATTTCTGCTTGCCATCCAAGGTTGCGCCAAGACGCAATTCCCGGAAGATCGTGCATACCTTTTCCACCACTTCCTGTTGCGGCAGACTGGCATTCAGATCCAGGTTTTCAGAAAGCTGCGTCACACGAGTCTTTACAATATCCATCTCTGATTCCAGATCGGCAGGCGCAGGAAGCACTACGATATTAAAACGGCGTTTCAGTGCGGCAGACATTTCATTTACGCCTTTATCTCTAGTATTTGCCGTGGCAATTACAGAAAATCCTTTCTGCGCCGGAACCTCCAATCCCAGCTCCGACACAGAAATCCGCTTTTCTGACAAAATGGAAATCAGCGCATCCTGCACTTCTGAGGCACATCTGGAAATCTCTTCTAACCTGGCAATGGTCCCTGTCTCCATGGCATGGTAAACCGGGCTTTTGAGCATCGCTTCCGGGGAAGGACCCTGGGCAATCAGCATCGCATAATTCCAAGAATAACGAATCTGTTCTTCCGTGGTTCCCGCCGTGCCCTGAATGACCTTGGTAGAATCCCCATTGATAGCTGCCGACAAATGCTCTGAAAGCCAGGACTTTGCCGTGCCGGGCTCTCCAATCAACAACAGCGCGCGATCTGTGACCAGGGTGGCAATGGCGATTTCTACCAGGCGTTTATGTCCGATATATTTGGGCGTGATCACCGTCCTGCCCGCTTTTCCCCCTGTTATATAAGTCAAGACCGATTTGGGGGACATCTTCCATCCGGTGGGAATGGGATCCTGTTCCGCCTTGATTAATGCATTGATTTCCTTTTGAAACATCTGCTCTGCCGGCAGACGCTGTACCATCGTCTCTTGTGCCATCTCGCAATTCTCCTCTCTTCTATTCTTTCTGTGTCTCTTGTTCTTCCTGCTTCTTTAATAGGACCGTGCGCAAATCCTGATATTTTTCCTCATTCCAGCCAGAAATCGTGACTTTGTGATCATCTACCAGCATCTTTATTTCCTCCAGCTCTTTCACCTGGTCAGACAACGGCATGGGGCAAGACTGCAGTAAATCCAGTAAGTCCCAAAAACGAAACGTTACTTTCTGCACGCCTTTTACCACAAGTCCTCTGCCACCCGAAAATTTGCACCTTTGCAATAGTGGGAAAAATTTCCTATAGTTATTAATACTAACGTTTATCTGCGCACGTTTATAAAAATAATTGCCCAGCATACGGCAAACATCTTCATCGAAAGGACAAATCAGATTTTCGAGGATCAAATCCCAGTCCCTTGTAAAATGATCATAAAAATGATCGGCATCAGAGTAAACGCAACGATAGGTATGGAACATCCCTGTCTTTTTGATCGCAGGATCAGTAAAAAGCTCTATCCAGCGGATATCTGGTCTCTCAAAAAGGTCATGTCGAACCTGAATTTGCTGATCCTGGAATTCATCATGATAACATCCCAGGAATTGATAACATCCTTTCTCTTTTCTCCATGCGACTTTGGCAAAGGTATCCATAATTTCCTGACGTGCCAGCTTCTGGCTTTGCGATTCCTTTTTGAGCTGCCTGCCCTCTGTGAGCCAGACCGAAAACTTATCGTACGTCTCCGCCGCCCCTTTCGTCAACAAGGAAGCTGCCAGCGCTGGCTTTAGAAAACGCTCTGCATGTTCCTGATACAATTCCTCTGCAAGGGCAAACAGCCGCTTGTCACAATTAAAAATCATAGACTTTAAAAGAAGCTCTGCAAGATACTGGGGCGCTGGTATCTTTGCATTGTCATGATAAGCATAATACGTATCGCCACTGTCAAATTCAACCTGCTTTCCGTCCTCGGTCTTGATCTGCGCCAGCAAGTTCTGCGACGCCAGCCTGCGGTACAAGTCAAGCATCTTTTGAGAAGACTTCCCAAGCAGGGAATCAAACAACGCCTGCAGCGTTGCACGATCTTTCTCCTCTAAGACGATCGTTTCGTTTTTCGCTTGTTCTTCCAATCCGTCCAACATTCGACAGACTGCGTCCGCAATCAGGTCAGATATCTCGTCGCTAACAGAAAACGCCAGATATTTTGACGCTGCCGCAGGGTTTTTTCGAATTTGCGACTCCCAAAATTCCAGGTTTTCCGTTCCCTCCATGCGCGCCATCGACCACAAGGCAGCTTTCTTGCAGTTTCCCTTTTCCGTCTTAGTAAACCCTTGCAAAATCTCCCGATTCTCCTGACTGTGGCGCATCGCCTGGATCAGGGCGGTGCGAACCTCCTTCTCTGCCTCTGGAAGCATCGAAAGATACCATGCATTTTCCCCTGCCCCGGCAATAGCTTCGACTACATGAACCCGGCGCGCCATTTCTTTCTTTCCTTTTGGATCAAATCCCTTTTTCAGCAAGGGAAGCAGCGAAGCGTCTTGCTCACAAAGCCACCGTTCAATCTGCTCTGCAAGTTCCGAATATCCCGCATTCAGACCTGCCACGAGAGCTGTCTTTAAACGATAATCAGAAAAAATCTCTGGATTTTTATCATGAGCTTCCACAATCATGCTATAATGGCCGCTCCCGGAAGTTGACAAAGCCAAAAGCAACGGAGCAAGCTGGCTATAAGGAACCTCACAGCACAAGCTGCCCTCTGCGACTTCAAGCGGTTCTAAGCTTCCTTCCACTTCGGTCACCGCCTGGGTGGTCAGCACGGCGTCCACAAATCCGAGAATGTCAAGCAACATATCTCCTTTTCTATCTCCCTCGTCTGACAATAGCTGCATCGCTGACTGGTAAATCTTTTGAAATACCGGTGACGCTTTGGACAAAGGCTCGATCTGCTCTACAGCCCGCGCAAGGCGAAAATCCTCGGATAGAAGGGAAACGCCTGCAATTATGCCAGATTCCAGTCGTTCCTTTAATTCATAAAGCGGATTAAGATTCATCTTCTGTTTCCTCCATTCTGTACCATCTCACATTTCTCTCAATACAACAAACGAACCACTTTGTCGCTCGTTACGATACTGTAAGGCTGCACGCAGATGCGATGCTGATCTTCAAGGTAATAAAACGCCCCTAAAAGAACCTGTCCTTGTAAAAGAGAAGGATCTGTCACCATGGAAAGGCGGTCAGAGCTACCCTCTGCATTTGGCATGTCTTCCAGCAAAATCGTATTGCCCTCCAAATCTTTCATGACATAGGCATCTTGAATCTTGCCGATCTTCTCAAAGGCAAAAAGCAATACCACGTAATGATCCGAAAGCACATTCTTGATCTGGTTTTTTACGGTTTTTACGACTGACGCAAGGCTAGACTGGGCATGAGACCTAATCCCTGAAAGATGCTCTCTTGTCACTGGGCTGTAAACAGCATTCTCCCAGCGGATGCGGCGGTTTAAATCCCCAGGATAATAAGTTAGCACTGGAACGGATGCCGCCTCAAATACGGTATCTTCCCGCCTGACATATTTGATTGCCTTAAGAGGACGGTAATTGCGGGTCACAGATACTTCTCCCGTGTCAACATCTGCCCACCAGCCAATGTCAATATATTCTTTTCTTGCCTGATCATAGACCACCTGAAATGAAAGTTGCAGCAAACAAGCATGTTCTTTCATAAGTCCCAGCGCTTGAAGCTGGTCCAGCTTCCAGATTCCACCCAGCTCTTCATACAAAATCGTGTCGTCATCTCCCACTTGCTCATGCTTTAGCTTTTCTTTTAGATAAGCCTCCGCCTTTTTTACACATGCCCGAAGCTGAACCAGGATCTGAATGGCTTTCTTATAATGGCTGTCCTGCCCGTCTTTTTGGAAAGCTTCCATTTCCAGAATCAGGCGGTTTACGTAAAGCTGCGGTCCTGCAAGATAATAATCACCCAATTGCTTTGCCAAATCACGGTATTTCTTAATGGAACTTCCGCCCATGGTTCCCAGTCCCGCTTGCAACAGCTGGTTCATGATCTCTCCTGTCAGCCTCAATCCTTCCAGTTGCTTTTTAATCTTCTTCGTGCGGGCTGCCTTATTTACCTTGGGCTTTCCCTCTTTCTTTTCTGCAGAAGATTTTGCCGCACGGGCCTCTTTCTTCTCTCTTTTGCGCTGAATATCTTCTGGGATCTCACAGAATTCAAAATCTTTTTCGATGCTCATCTCAAAGAGAAGCCCCAGGCTATGTTTGCATGGAAATTGCCTGCTGGGGCAGGAACAGCGGAACACCGGATGATCCTCCTCCACAAAATCTGCCGATGTGATATAGTTTGTCTTTCCGCTCCCGCTGCACTCCCCCATATAAAAGGTATCATCCTTGGAACGGTACCGTTTCACAAAACCGCCCTTTTGGCAAATTTTCCTGCCATTATTGACGGCGTTGGCATTTGGCGCAAGCATTGTAATATATTGTTCTGATATTTTTCTCATATTCTCACCTCTACTTGACGTTCTTTCCCCCTGTCCAATAAGGAAATTTCAATTCTTTTGACACTCTGATTAGAAAAAAGCAGCGGCTTGCCGTCCGCTGCTAATTCCCATGCCGCTGATATTAGGATGCCAGCCCGCACTCTCTGTCCAGTTCTTCTAAGATCGCCTGAATCTCTGACTCATTGCCCGGATGGGCTTTTACCAGTTTTAGGATTTCTTCTTTCGCTCCCTGGATTCTCGCTACTTGCGTCTCCATGCTAGAGCGCAGCTTCTGGCGGCGCACCACAAGCTCATGCTTTACTTCCACCATCTCCTTTTTATCTAGCAGGGCATGTACCTGATAAATCCAGATCCTTGCATCATAAAGGCGGTAACCATGAAGCAGTTGTATCAGCTTATCGTTAAAATACTCCAGGTCATCGTTGGTACGCTGATATTTCTCTCTCTCCTGGACTGCCTCTAAATACTGGTCCCAGATATAGTTCAATTCATAAGAATTCTCCACATGGTATTTCTCACACGCATAGTCCACAGCATTGGTAACATTCACATACTTAAAAGAAATCTTATTCAAAAGAGTGGTGGCACGGTTGATATTTGCTTGAGATCTCTTAATGTCCGCCACATCATTTTGCAAACGCAAAACTAGCAGTCCTCCCGCCGCTCCCGCTGCAGCCACGGACAGCAAAAATGGCATCCGAACATCAAAGCGCATCATCTGGCTCAGTACGACGATTAAAATCGCAGCGGCAATAAACCCTCCGGCAAGCAGGTAGAGCAAGCGGCGCAGCAGGCGGCACTCCTGTTCCAGCGCTTCCTTATAATAACGCCACTCTTCGCGCTCCCCCTCCAGATACTGCATATCCCGCTTTACCGTAGTCTGATATGCTTCATTCTCTTTCAGGCGTTTGATAATATATGGAATCTGATCTGCAAGCTGTTCCATCTGGGCAAACTGCGCATCAGAAATGGTCTTTGACTTGTTCAAATAGGCGTCCCTGGATTCATTCAGCGCCATCACTTTTTGGGCGACGCCCTGAATCTTTGAGATCTCCTGTTCTGGAAGATTTTCAATGATCTGTATATCCGTCAAATAATCGGTGACGATTTTATAATCTTTTTTTGTCTCCTCCAGCCCTTTTGCAGCTTTCAAAATCTGGTCGCAATACTCCATCGCCGGATTGTTGCTGGCTCTTGGCTTTGCCTTGTCTTGCGGTCTGCCCTGTTCTTGCTGCTGACTTAGATCAAATTCTAAAATATCTTCTACATATTTCGGCTTTTTCTTTTTCCTGAATAATCCCATCTTACTCACTTTTCCTATATTCTGTTCTTAATTGCAACAAAAATTTTTCGATTTTTGCCTCATAACCGCTGCGGTCCCCTGACAGCTTCATCTCCCGCAGCCTTGACACTTCCCCTGTCAGCTGCGCATCCTTTTTCCCGGGGACATGCCCTCCTCTGCAGGACAAAGCAAGCAGATACGCCTCGCTGCTTTCGGTCTGCTGACCAATCTCGTACGCAAGCTTATAACATCCCGCAGCAAGCGTAAACAGAAACTGCCTTGCATAGGCGGTCCCCAAATTGTGCCAGACTTTCCCCTGAAAAAAAGCATCCTCTTTTCCATCCAGCGCATTTTGATACTCCCACAAGGCGTCCTGATATTTTCCAGAACGCAGCAGACGGTCCCCACGCAGTTTTGCCCGCTGTGCAGGACTCTTATTTTCCATGGTCTTTGCCAGCTGCACTGCTTTGGTAATCTCCTGCCTGGTATAAAAGCCTCCCTCCGTCAGCACTTGTCCCAAGCACCAGCAACCGCTTTTTTCATTTTTCAAACCGTCCGAAAGCACCTGTGCCAGCTCTGTCCTGCCAATTTCCTGATCCAGCCATTGGCACAGCATTTCGTTAAAAAAGCTTTCCTCCACCGTCTCCGCATGATGGTACAGATAAAAACACAGCTCTTCAAAAGAATAAACACTGACATCCGCCCTTACCCTCAGCGGAGATTTTGCCAGAAAATCCTGGCATAGCCAAACCTTGCTCATGCCTGCTGCTCCTTCCCAATCTCATACTCCCACTCCAGCCTGCTTCCTGGCTTTTGCGTTCCAAATCCCAGATCTTTGACCTGCAAAATGATGCTTTCCTCTTCTCCTGGTTCCACAGAAACAGATAATCTGCAACGCTCCCGCTCCGAAAGCTTCAATCCAGACAATTCCAAGCTCTCGACCCTGGCCTCCCGGCTTCCCGGCTGCTGAAACCACAGTTCTAAAAGAGGCTCGCCTTCTAATAAAATCCGCAATTCCTTTGCTATCTGATGGTGATTGCATCCCGCTTCCGCCAAAGGATAAAAGTACTCCCCGTCCCCCTTGCTTACCTTGAATGAAACATGTTCCTTGACTTTATACTCACAAAAATATACCGTTTCCGCTTCATCCTGGCGTACCTGCAAAACCCCTGCATGACACGCTCCCTTGGTATATAAGTTCTTTCCCTGAAAGGCTCTTCTCCCCCTGCATACCATCTGCAGCGATTCCTTCATCCATCCCGTCTCAAAACCAGCGCCGATCAAATACACTGCCGACACAATTCTTCCTGCAAAAACTTTTTTCAGCATATTCAAAAACGCTTGGTCCCTTTCATGCTCCTCCTGCGGCAGCTTTCCAAGATATGCCTCCGCCACCTCTGAAACCCTGGGCTTTGTCTTCGGATCACAAAACAAAAGGCAACAGCGCACGCCGTTTCCTTCCTCCTCAAAAAGCGCCGCATGATGCTGCCACAGCGATTCTTCCTGAGAGACCACATAGGCATAAAAGCTCTCCCTGTGATCCTGAATCAAAAGCTGCTGCGCTTGAAATCCCAGCCGCTGTGCCAGCTTTCCTATAAACTCCGTCGATTCCTTTGTAATGCTTTCCAGGGAAAATACGCACTTGGTCACTGCCTGAACGCCTTGCGGCGGCAGCGCAAGCCGGATCACCTTGCGGAAAAATAAGAACAGCAACTCCTCTGCCGGATAATCCTGGTCCAAAGAAAGCGTCTCCTTGTCATAGGCACGTTTGAGAAGATCTGCGACATAATATCCCTCGTCCGCCTCCGCAAGCTTTCGTGCCTCTTCGCCAAAACACCACTGCCCCGTCTGCTTGCGTTTGCAGAGCGCCGTGGGGATCTGAAAGACCTCCGTCCCGGCAATGGTACCCTTCGTCTCTGGCTCCTCCAGATTTGCATGGTAACAGCTAATCTGCAGCCAGCGCCTGCTGACCTCAATCCCAATAAACCATTCCTCTTTCTGCGGTTTCATATTTTCACCTGCCTTAAATCACCATAAATTCCCGATTAACCAATTCTTCTAACTGCATGTAGGATTCCAAAAGCTTTAGAACCGTCGCCTCGTCTTTCATCTGCCAGCCAGCCATCATATCATTGATCAGCTCATAACGGCCGTCTTCGCCTCCGTCCGTAAGCTGCTGCCTGGCAAGCTGTCCGCTTTCTGTCACTTTCCATTCTTCCTCATGCTTCTCCTTGATATAATAGGGAATGACTTCTCCAAAAAACACCCGAAACTCTCTGGCATAAATCTCATCATACATCCTTGCCATCTGGCACTCCACATATTCCGTATGCCCGCAGGGTATGTAGGAAATCGTCACCTCCGGGGCGCTGGTACGGTATTCCAATATGATCTTGTCTTGAATCATATATTTTTGTTTTAGCGATTCCGGGAGCATTTCATAAAATTCAAAATACTTTTTCTTCTTCAATGATTCGTTTAAGATATCCTCTGCCAGAGCCAGCTCTTCTCTGGAAAGATTGTCCTTAAGCGCGCACCATTTCAAAAATGCCAGTTTACATGCGTTGTTCAACTGCTGTTGATCTTCAAGCAAGCTCGCCAGCTTGTGAAAAACATATTCCGAAACCACGGCGTCATGAATCAGATACTGATGTGACATCCAAGTCAAATACGCCGTAATCAGCTTTTCTCTGCCCTGGCTTCTGGCATAATGTTCAAATACTGTTTCCAAATCCGGCAAAAAATCCCTGGTATATAAGAACCGTTCCAGGCAATGTTCCTCCAAGTCAAACGTATCCAGTTCAAAATTATGGGCGGCTTTCCATAGAATCAGCATTTCTTCCAAGCTTCCGTAGAAGTTGCGGCACATGTAGACCAAGATCTGTTCATTATATTTTCCTTTGAGCAGCACGTTTCTGCACAATCCAAGCAAAAATTGATCTCCAGTGTCCCTATCCTGCTCCTCCAGGCGGTGACAGATTACATATACCAATTTCACCGGAGAAAGATCTTCACAGCCGTAACTTTCCAACAATTCATAGGCTCGCCTGTAATGCTTTCTTGCAACCAGCAAGTTCATCAGCTTTGCCCTAGTCTGCTTGTCAATGCCCTGAAAAGAAATATTCAGTAAAAATTCATCCAGAGAATCTCCCGTATAGTTGTCATAGAAATACGCCACCATCTGCGGGCGCAGCTCTTCCCGGTAAGCCTCGCTGATTGCCCTGGAATCCACAAGCGTCTGCAACAACGCCAAATCTTCCTTCTCATACGTCTGCCAGATTTTTTTCTTATCGAAGTATTTCACCAAGTAGGGCAGCTTGTCTCCTGCGCAGGCAATCCCCTGCTCCAAGAATTTCTCATTATCTAAAAAAGGCCTAACCTGTACTTCTTCTCCTGGAAGAAAGCGCTTTCCTGTGGCATCTTCCAAGAGTACCTGCCAGGTACTACTGTAAATATTGACATTGCCCACGCCATGGATAAAAGGCACTACCTGTTCTTTGTTCAAAGGATGCTGGCAAACCACGAGATTGCAAGCCTCTGGTCTGCTGCAGGCTACCTCGCAGGCAAACAGCACTTTTGCAAAATCCTCTCCCTGCTCTCCTGCCAGAAGCGCCGGAGAAAGGACTTCCTGATAAATCACCGCAAGATTCTTGTCTATCTTGCCAAGCTTCAACTGCCTGAATGCAAATTCCTGGATATTTTTCTGATAATGAGGCCAGACCGCTTTCCATTGCGACTTGCTATTGATAATCGCTGCATAGAGCATTGCCTGTGGGTCGCTGGCAAGGTTGCTGTAAGACTGAAAGTAAAGCACGATCGCCTTTGGCAGCTTTTGCATTTGCTCCTTGCCTGCGGACAACACCCAGGATTCATATAATCCGGCAATGCGCAAATCCTCTGAAACGCCCATCTGATACCATTTCCAGTATTGACTGCCAAAACAATTTCCCTTAATGCAGTAGCAGCAGACAGCCTGAAGAGTCTCTTTCCCAGGAGCCGCCTGGTAACATGCCTCTAAAATCCGATACCAAATGGGATCGTACACAGGAAGTTCCGGCACCAGCCGCACGACCTGCTCCGCCATTCCCTTTGTCAGCGCCTGATGCTTGACTGCAAAATTCAAAATCTTGCGGTCAAATCCCTGGAACCTGCCCAGATGAAAGGGCTCTTTTTCCAAAGCCCGCCAGGCTTCCATATACAATAAGATATTGTCTCCAAACCGTCTTAAATGCCTGGCGATCACTTCGAGCTTTCTGCCTTTGCTATAATTCAAGTCTTCGTCCAAAAACAGCAAGATCCACAAAAGTACTGCATGTTCTTGATTCTTATGATAAATTTTTTTAATCTGATTCGTACATTTATTGACATATGCAGGTTCTGGCTCCCGCAGCGTGCACAGATACAGATAATAGGCATACAGCAAAGAATCCTTGTCCACTTTATTCCTTGGAAAGGAATCCATCAGCCACTGCGCTTCCTGCCTCTGGCGATTCACCAAAAGCGCCTGTGCCTTCATCAGCAAATACCAGAGATTATCCGGCTCAAGTCCCATCAGATCTTCCAAATTCCTGCACATCCGCTTTACCCAGACGCCAGTTACCATTTTCCGAAATCCGAAATTCAAATAATCCCTCGCAAGCTCCGCCTGCCTTCTTTGCATGGTACGCACCATCTGCTCCCTTCCAGTCCGTGCTCCCACGACGCACAATTCCACTTCTTCCCGCTGGAAAGGCGTCTGTAAAACCAGCTTTCCAAAATTATTGCCGCCATGAAGCTTCTCTGGTAAAATGAAATACTCTGCAGCCGCATAATTACCCACGAAGTCTTCTTCCGTAATCCGCTGTTTCACTGGTTGAAGCCATTCCCCCTGCGCAATGATTTCCAGAGCCAAATGCCCCCATTCTTCTTTCTTTAGCGTAACTTGATGCTTCTCGCATTGCTTTACATTGCGAAACTCACGCTGTGCTTCTTCCACTTCGAAAAACACCCGTTTTTTCTTCCGTGCCGCAATTAAAAATTCTTCCACTTGCGCTCTGGTACAAGGCTTTTTGCAAAGCCCCTGGTAGATCAGCCGTTCCTCTGTCTCACGAATGCCAAAAATCCCAGCAAATTCCGGCTTCGCAAAAATCTTTACTGCTTCCTCATAAGATTCCCTTGCCAAATTTGCAAATTCGGTAATATTATGGATCTTCCCTTGGGAACTGTCTGGATATTTTCTGGAAATTGAAACCTCGAACGGAAGAATATACTCGCCCTGGCTGCTCACAATATGGAGATTCCCGCTCTGGGAATCCCCTTCACATAATCCTTCGCTGTGAAATTTAAATGTCTGCGTTATGGTGATTCCCTGAAATTGCGGCGTTTGACACTCCATTCTTGGACTGGAGGAATAGATCGTTCCTTCTATGGGTATATTATTGGTGTTTTTTATTGAAAATTCACCTATATATGCAGCCCCCTCCACTACTTCAAATGCTAATTTTTCTGGCGTAAATGCAAGGATGGAAGATTCCCTGCTGCAGTTCCCTTGCGCCAGCTCTTCTATTTTGTTCTGCAAATCGTCACCTGCTTGCTTTTTTATCAATAATCGTTATAATAATATGAGTTGTTACTTATTTGTAAATTATATACGATTTCAGCGCCTGTGTAAACAGCCGTATTTACAAATCTTTCACGAACTGCCTTGTCGTGCCGAGATTGACGCTGAATCGTGGAAAAAGTGAAAGATTTTACAAACCGTTTGCAAACCGCCTTGTCGTGCTGAAATTAGCGCTGAATTGAGGAAAGCGTGAAAGAATTTCGTTACTTCTTTCACGAACTACCTGTTTGTGCCAAAATGCGCACAGAATGGAGGAAATTATGATTGAGCATAAAGACCATTTTCATGGAAGTGATCTAGAAAAAATTGAACAAATTTATGGAATCAAGAAAGAGGAAATCACAAGCTTCAGCGCTAACGTGAATCCTCTGGGCGTCTCCTCGCTGCTGCGGGAATCCCTGGCAAGCCACATTGACGCTATCACTGCCTATCCAGACCGGGAATACGCCTCTCTCAGGAAATGCATTGGCACATATTTGGACGCCGATCCTGGCCATATCATCATGGGCAACGGCTCCACGGAGCTGATCTCTCTATTCATCCAGATCGAGCATCCCCAAAAAGCGTTGATCATCGGGCCTACCTACTCGGAATACGAACGGGAAATCGCCCTTGGAGGAGGAACCTGCCTCTACTATCCCCTCAAAGAGGAACAGAACTTTGCTCTAGACGCCAAAGATTTTACCAGCCAGCTCAATGAAAGCATTGACCTAGTTGTAATCTGCAACCCCAATAATCCCACCTCTGGGGCAGTCTCCCAGAATACCATGCGCAAAATTTTAGACGTATGCAAACAACATGATATCTTTGTAATGGTAGACGAGACTTATGTGGAATTTGCAGATCGTGTTTCTGAGATCACCTCTGTTCCCCTGGCTGCATACTATAACAACATCATCATCTTGCGGGGCACTTCCAAGTTTTTTGCCGCCCCGGGACTTCGGCTGGGTTATGCTGTTACTGGGAACCAGGATTTGATTAAGGCGATTAATACAAGAAAGAATCCCTGGACCATCAATTCTCTCGCCGTGATTGCTGGAGAGATCATGTTCCGGGATTCTTCTTATATTGCCAAGACCCGCAAATTAATTGCCGGGGAGCGTTCCCGCATCTATGAGCGAATTTCTAAAGACAGCCGTTTTAAGGCATATCCGCCCAGCGGGAACTTCATGTTGGTACGTCTTCTTGACGACGCTTTGACATCCAATGCGCTCTTTGACCGCGCCATTCGGGAAAAGATGATGATCCGTGACTGTTCCACGTTCCCGTTTTTAGATAACAAATACATTCGTTTCTGTTTCATGACGCCTGAAATGAACGACAAACTCCTCTGCTGCCTGCTGGCTTAAAAAACCAGCGTCAAGAGGAACTGAACAAATTTGATCAGATAGTTGGACAACATGATCGCCACAAAAACTGTCAGTAGAAACGCAGCGCCTTTTAGGAATTCCTTCATGGCTTAGTAGGTTCTCGTGGGACTTGTATATGTAAGCTGTTCCCCTCCGACATCAAAACTGGTATATACTCGATAAGTTCCACGTTCTTTTAATGTATACGATCCATCCATGCTTTTCGTTCCATTCGTGCTAGATCCGATCCAGGAATATATTGTATTCCACGAAGTCCCCTCTTTTCGCTGCAGCCGCATAACCACAGAGATTTTACATACCTTCTTTGCTGTAACACTGCTGGCAGCATAAGCTGTATTTCCTTCAATTAATAGATTTGCAACAATATGTGCTGTATTTAAGTATTTTGGTTCAATCGCATTCCCCTCTCTCGTCTGTGTCGCCCGCACTGGAACCGCCGCCGCAGTCACACTGCAAACAGGCATTGCTGCCAACACACCTGCCATTACCATTGTCATTAATAGTTTCCTTTTCATCATATTTCTCCTTCCCTATCTTTTGTACTATACCAGATAAAACACCCAGCACAATATAGTAACAACTATGCAGGACAAAATATGACAATTATTTTACTTTATTTTTTATTTTATACTATTCCTCGAGTTGTAATCTCTTTGCCAAAGAAATCAATTCCTTTTTAGACAAGTTTCCAAACAATTCAATTACATATTCCCCATCTGTTAACACCAAATTTGCTGTATCAACATCTCTGACATAATATCCCATAAAATCATTCACTGTAACTTTATCCATACCTTTAAAACCAGACGTAATATTACCCATAATGCCTTCTTTATACCCACTCTGTCTTAAAAGCATCATATCCCCTTTATCATTGACATAAGTGATTTGGTATTCATCAAATCGTTGCCTATATACTTCTTCTACCAAACGATATCCCTCTGGAAGCTCCGCTAAATTATATTTGAAAAATCTTTCTTCTCCATTGGACAATTCTTCATCCATAACTCCTGTTTCCTTTTTGAAAATTAGGCGTTTGCGAAACGCCAGAACCCACATAAATACGGGATTCTTTTTGTTAC
>OFGB01000681.1_pt1 | contig 23645 bp, 19 predicted proteins | sample 1521491 | NCBI WGS metagenome assembly OFGB01 (sample SAMEA3504095, study PRJEB24116) | mouse gut metagenome | biome: mouse gut; feature: mouse-associated habitat; material: faeces | place: Denmark | collected 2011
TTGGTCGTGCTTCCATTATAACACTTGAGGCTATGCCTTCTTTTTTGTCATTTTTCTGATTTGCTCATTTATAGTATACTATTTGAGAAACGCGGAGATGTCCTTCATCAGGTCGGCCTCTTCAGTCTCCATATTTTGCGTAAATTTTCTATAATTGTAATCCATTATCTCAAAAATGCTCTCTTTGAAAGAATGCCGGAGAACTTCCAGCGGTGGTCTGCATAGCGGCGTCCCTTTAGAATTTTCCGGGGAGATGCGGCGGTCCTTTTGGAACCCTTGGAGATAGAGCAGCATAACCTGCTTATATTGAAAGGTGGTATACGCATGGCGCGCCCATGTCTCCTGATACTTTTTGATTCGGCTCCACGCGTTAAGCGCCGCCAGGAAAAGTCCGCAGGCCAGCAGCAGTAGCGCATCTACAGCAGCCAGATTGACGAGCGTAAACCGGCTGGATTTCATGCCCGGGATGCCTCCGGTCAAAAAAATGCTTACAGCGATAAAAACTACCGCCAGCTGGAGCATGGCGCATCCCGCCACGCATCCCGCAAAAAGTTTCTTTGCCCGCATGTTCTTCTTTTTGTTGTATAGCATCTTTGAAACGGACTCCTGGTATGCTTTTTCAAACAGATGCAGGAAGATTTCTTCTTCTGGGATATTGGCAGGGCATTTCCCGAAGTACTGCCAGGCATCGGTGTTCCATTTAACTTTCCATGCATTGAATATCCCGGCATCGCTGAATTGTTTGTCATCCTTTTCGGTTGACATAAGTTCTCCCCCTCCCGCAAGCGCAAGACAATTCTCCAGTATCATATCACAAATTGATACAGACTGCAAGATACTGCATGTGGAGAAGTATTCCCGCAAATTGACGGCGAAGGTTCTGGATTTTGTACAATATATCCACTTTTCCCCAAAATAGTTCTTGTATAAATAGATGCGGTGTGGTAAACTATATAAGAGTATTCATAGCAATCAGAGACTCTCTATGAAGGGCGGTATCACTATAGATGAGTTTTAGTATGTTCCGCGTGGTCCGGCCAGTAAGCCAGACGCCTGCAAAAGAAATTGTCAAGGAGTTCCTGCGGTTTATAGGATGTATCGTCAGCGACCACCCTGTTCTGGAGGCCCGGCAGGTGAGCGGCACGGCTACGAATGTGGAATCTACAGTTGACCTTCTGTTCAGCAGCGGGAAGCTACCCCCTGAGAGCATTGAAAGCGGAAACCGCCGCAGCATCGTAGTCCAAACAGGTACGGAAGCATTTACAGAAGCGGGCCGTAACGGAATGGCCGTTTTTGCGCTCCTTATGGGCGATATTATCAATCAGGTTTGGACGGATGGCTACGACCAGAATGGGGAAATTCCAGCCGCCATGCAACGGGCGCAGCTTCACGCCATCAAGGATATCTTTTTCCGGGAAAATCTGTTCGGTTTTTTCCAGTGCAAACGGTCCTTCCGCATTGTCAATATGATAGAGGTGTATGGACAGCGGTTTCATTTTGGCGAAGACCAGGGCCGCATTGATGCCAGTGAGGAAAATCCGGTTACCCGTTCCTATATTCTGGCTATGGTGAACGCATTTGAGCGGACGTATCACGACCTGGGCGTGATAGAAACGCCCTGTGTCTATACCCGGTATGCCAGGGTAAATATTGCCCGGAAAATTCACGAAGTATGTTCACAAATCAGCGGCCTGGAAATTTCCACCAGCATTCCCGGCACAAAAGCCCTGCTCTCGGAGCTGGACAGCATCTACGATATGGACCGCACCTATATGAGCACCCTGTTTCTGGCGGCCGCCGTGTGCAAGAGCAGTCCCGCGCTGTATATGTCATCGTCAAACTATTACCGGGCGCTTCTGGATATGGTCGACGGCGTGAAGGATGAGTTTTATTCCTTTGCTTATTATGAGTATGGGAGGCATCTGGAACGGGTCTATTCGGATTGGGAGAACGCTATCATTGCCTACAGGAAGGCGGCGGAGCTGGACGGCCTGAATTATCAGGCAAAATTTAAGGCCGGCTGCTATGAGGCGCAGTACCGGGGCAATTATACTGCAGCAGAGAACCTCTTCCAGAATCTGCGGAAAGAACTTTTGTTGCGGTATTCTGGGGACCCATTAGGAAATTATTCTAATTTGTCGTTGAAAGAGCTCCAATATCTATATAAAATAGACATTTGGCTCATGATTCTTAACCGTGAGATGGGCCGCACGATTTCAGCGCTTGAGTATAGGAACTGGGCGCGTTATGATGCGGTTCAATACTGGGAGAATCATTGTGTCAGGAGGGTGTATGGCAGCGAAAGCAGGGAGTGGCAGGAGTTGCAGAAATATCACGAAACAAGTGTGCCTGTCCGCGTCCTGATGCAGCAGGTAGGATTGAACCCATATTGGCAGGAAGACGCAAATTTTAGAGAGATAGAAGTGGAGGATGCGCAGTGAAGGATTCGGCAAAGCAATCGATGAGCAGAACGCTCGAATGGCAAAAGCTGTTTACGGACGGAGTCATTGTTGATAGACCAAACGAGATATATAGTTCCCTGATGAGCAAAGAGTATCAGCAGGCAGGGCAGATTGTCTGCGATATTGTCAGAGCCAACGGGCAGAGGAAGTCGGCGCAAACAGAGGGTGCGCCGATTTCCCTTTATGCGGCGGACATCTGTCGGGAAAATTCCGCCCCAGAGAGGAAATATCTGACGGAGAGCGAAAAAGTGAGCAATATTATTTCGTTCGTTGGGAAAAGGGGCATGGGAAAAACATCCGTCATGCTTTCTTTCATGAACTTCATGCAGGAGAAAAACAGGTACCGGAGCGAGCTGAGTGGACTCTTTCCGCCCGGAGAGCTTGACAGAGTCTCTTTTGTTGCTTTGCGGTATATCGACACAAGCATTCTGAAGGCCAGTGAAGATATTATGACCATCATTCTGGCCAGAATGTTCCGCTATGTGAGAGAGCTGATTACCTCGCCCTACGGGCCTGGGAATAATATGGCGGACCAGTCGAGGGTTCGTGCCTTATATCTCCAGTTTGAGCAGGTGTTTCAATCTGTTATGACGCTAAACGATAAGTGCCCGCTTTTGGAGGGAGAGTCCGCTTTGCAAAGGCTTCAGACGCTTAACAGCAGTTTTTCCTTGGCAGATAGCTTCCAGATGCTGATGAACTCTTTTCTGGACTTTGTGGCGCAATGGGAAGGCTCGGAGCAACAGCAGCAGTATCTGGTAATCGCGCTGGATGATATTGACCGTTACATGCCTGATACACAGAAGGGGGAACTGCGCAAAAATGTCTATACCCTCCTGGGACAAATCGACGAATATTTAAAGATACCCGGCATCATTGTCCTGGCGACCTACGATGAAAGTTTTCTGAAGAACAACTGCCGCTGCTGCATTGAGGAAAAATATAAACTGCAAGGCTCAGCGGTCGCAGTCAATCAGGTCGAGCAATACCTGACCAAGGTGCTTCCCAACCGGCAAAAGATATATATGCCAAACCTGGGGTGGGAGGACCGTAATGAAAATGCGCGGCTGCAAATCAGTCTGGACCAAAGCGGTCGGAAAGCTCTGTTTGAGGGCTGCCCGAATGAAACGAAAAGCCTGACAGCGAAAGAGCTGACTCTCTGTTATCTCGCGGACCAGTACGGCTGCTTTTTTGACGCGATGGGACAGAAAAAGCACTTTTTTGAGGAAAAGAATCTGCGCAGGCTAACCGACCTGGTCTTTGTCCTGCGGCTGTCGGAGCAGGAACAGAATAGCGACGGCGGTTATTCCAAGCTGATGAGTTACATATATAATCATTTCAAGAGCTTCGCGTTGACTGACAGTGAAGCGGACATCTTTTCGGACTGGCTTGAAAGGACGGTTGACCGCAGGGGAGAGGAAATCGTCACCTATATCCGGAACGAGCGCAACAAACTGCCATGGGCCGATAAAAACGACAGCAGCGGCGAGTGGAACGGCTACAGCTATGGCGAACTTATACATAGCCTCTACTGCGCAACGCGTATCGGAAGCGAGGGAAAGACCATTTTCTCCAAGGGAATGGTACACTGCATTTTGGCCTCCTATTCCATTGTGCTGCCGCGTCTGGTTGAGAATGGGCAGATTGACGAGATGCGCGACAAAATAAAAAATGTCCTTGGCACATCGATTTCCGGGCCATGGGCAGATACCATTTTGCCAACCATCTTTGTCAGTGCCAGGGAGAACGATTCGGGCATACCACGTCCCAATATGTGGGGAAAGCTGGGAAAGTTCGATATAGGGTGCCAGCTTTCGGCTGTGCTAAGGATTAAATGCCTGCCCCCCAGCGTTCACGTGATCGGTGATAGGATGGAAACTAACGATGCTGAAACAAAGCGCTTTATTCAGGCGCTGGAACTTTTGGGAATGTTTTTTACAAATATTCAGCTGGACAACCATACGCATAATTACGCGCTCAGATGGAAACATGATGTTACAGAGTGTGTCCTGACAACAGATGCGAATTTCGCCTGCTTTAATATTCTCAATTTTGTGATCAATTCGTTTTTCTGGGAGGATTATTTTGATCAATTCCATACAATGTTGCCAGAAATACTTCGAAGAAGGGAAGTTTCAGGCGCTTTGCAGTCTGTTGCAGGCTATAGGGCAGAAGAGAAGAAAGTGGAGGAGGCGGAACTTGCCGTAAAGCAGGCGCAGCAGAAAATAACAGAATTGGGAAACACTTCGGGAAGAGCGCAGGAAGTAAGCGAAGCAGAGAAGAACGTGCGAGCCGCGAGGGCAAAAGCAGTGAACTTAGCCGAAGGAGTTATGGAAGATCTGAAGAAGGATGCGGATATGGCGGAACTGATGGCAGCTGTCGAGCGGCATTCCCTGAAAGAGGAGTATAAGGCGTGGGCAAAGAAATATGGCAGCTGTGCCTTGCCCTTCCAGCATTTTGATATGATGTATAACCTGCTCAAGCGGCAGCGTGATGGCTATGTGCATGGGGTGAAAGCAGAGGCCATGCCAAAAGACTTTTTGGAATGTTGCCAGACAATTTACTACAACTTTTACACCGCATTGCAGGAGCAGGATGAATTTTATGGTAAATGCCTGCCGAAAAAGCGGATTAAATTTGCGGACATATATAAAAGCTGCCCATTTATTAAGCATATTGGATGTATCCCTGCGGCAGCCAGCCAGTCGAGCAGGAAGAAAGACGTCAATTTGGTTTCCGATGGTGAAGCCATTGATCTGCTGAAGGATTGGACTGCGCAGATGGTCGAAAATATGCTGGTAGCCGGTGCGGACTCGAATTTTTTCAAAGTATGAGAAAAGACGAAAGAGAAAGCGCAATTGAAAACCTGTGTGCATTGGTAAAGACACTCTTTTGCGAGGTAGACATTTCGAATGTGCTGCACAATCAGGTGTATTTCGACAGTATTGGCTGTGAAGAGGCGGCGAGGCTGGCGCTGGAAACCCAAAGCCTCTTTGCACAGTGCAGTGAGCTGGAGTGCAAAAAAAGAGTGGAAGCTATCAGCGATGCCATTTGGTCTCGTGACAGGTTCCGGATGCATCTCGTAGGACGGGGGGAAATCCATATCTTTGAATTGCTCGCCAGCCTGACCGATTACCTGCTGGTTATGCAGAACGGGGTGGTTCTTTGCCGGTATGCGGAAATTCTGAGTTGGCGGGAGCTGATTCGATGCATGGGGGAGGAGATACCTGTTTCCTTTTTCTATGCCCTGTACGATCAGATGGCCGGGAGAAACAGCCGGACCCATTTTACTTGGAATTTTGTTGCCGGACAGAATAATGAAGCATTGAACGCAATTCTGAAACGCGGAATTTCAGAGCACCATATGCACCTGTGGCCTTCGGTCCCCTATTTCCAGGTTTCCTGGCTGAACCTGATGAACAATGTGATTGACGGCGTCTATGTGAAAAACCTGAATGAAATAGACAGAATGGACTGGAGTATGCGGCAGCGGGGAAATTTTCAGGATGGAACGGAAGATCCCTATACTGCCCAGCGCGGGGATTCCCTTGTTACACTCTGCCGGCAGGCCGCGCTGATCCGTGTCTACCTGTGTGAAAGGCTGAAGGGCTTCCAGCTGCTGGATATGCAGGGACAGGACGGGCAGAGGGCTTTGAGCCTGAAGCTGGTGCAGTCCCTGCTGACAGATCCGGGAGAATTGTATATTGACAGCAGCTCAATCCAGGACCATATTGCAGCCCTGAAGCATTCGCGGCAGGAATACGACTATATGCTCCGGATGTTTGAGGGGCAGCAGCTTGCGAATCAGGAGGAGTATGCTGTTTTCAGTGGAGAACGGTGGTTTCTGTATTCTGTCTTTCGGGATATTTATTCAGCCAGACCCAAGCTGTGCAGAGTGGAGCATAACCTGTTTTACGCTTATCTGTTGATTATGATTAAGCTGCGTACAAAACTGGTACAGGCCGAACAGCGGGTCGGATTTGACTACTTTCAGCGAATCCAGCGGCGGAAAAGCTATTTTCTGGGTGATGCAAAATCAAAAGAATTGATTATGCGTCTGGCCATCCGCGAGCCGCTTAAGCGCAACGCCTATTTACGGGAGATGGAGGTTAGGATCGTTCCAAGAGAAACTGCGGAGGAAATGCTGCGTGACATTCAGGAGCTTGAGAGCACTTGTCAGGAAACAGACATCCTGAAGCAGCTGGACGGCACGGCACAGGCTGAACTGGAGGGGCTGCACAGCCGGTACTATTATGTGCTGCACTTCACCAAGCAGGAGGACCGGGAGTTGCTGCGCCTGAAAAACAACTATATGGCGGGCAGGGAAACCAGCCTTATGGAGTGCAGGCACGCAAGCTACCGCAAAAAAGTTGAAAAAATCACACGTGCGCTTATGCTGTTCCGGGAGCGCTACTCCAGTATGGCCTGCCGGGTGCTGGGGATAGACGCGTGCTCACAGGAAATTGGCTGCCGCCCCGAGGTCCTAGCAGGTGCGTTTCGGACACTTGGGGAGCACACCTGCTTGCGGGAGATATCAGGACAGCAGTCTGCTGTACCTAGACTGCGAAAAACCTACCATGTGGGGGAAGATTTTCTGGACTTGACCGATGGGCTGAGAGCAATTGACGAGGCGGTCCATTTTCTGGATTTGGACTGTGGAGACCGTCTGGGACATGCCTTGGCCCTGTGTTTGAATCCCATAGAATGGTATGCGGCGAAGAGAATGCAGATTTCGCTGTCTGTCCAGGATTATATCGACAATGTTGTCTGGCTGTACCATGCCATTCAAAAGTATCACATCCCGCACCAGGAGTACATTATTCATTTCCTGGAAAAAGAGTTTAAATACTACTTTAACCGGGTATACCTCAGCAATATCAGGGAAAATGAGCTGGATTCCATGATGTGTGCGGCTGTGGATTATTATCAGGGGGACCGGGAGGCGTATCGCTACCGCAGGCACACCTGTGATTTTTCGATAGAACTCTACAGTTATTCCTGGATGCTGCGCGGCGACCATCCAGCGCTGTATCAGGAAGGATATTTTAAGAAAAATGCATTTCCGCTGGATGAGTGGGAATCTCACGGCATCAATATGCGGTATCCGCACAATGTCGGCATCCGGTATATTCCAGAATGCAGCTTGTTGTACTACTTATATCATTATAATGAGGCTGTAAAGTATGCTGGTACAGAGATTATAAACATTGTTGCAAGGCCCGACTATATAGAGGCGCTGACGGCAGTACAGAAGGCATTGCAATTTGAAATCGCACAGCGGGGAATTGCTGTTGAGAGCAATCCAACATCTAATGCTAAAATTAGCACATTTCGTGAGTACAGCAAACATCCCATCGTTGCGCTCTATAACAAAGGGTTGTTCCATTCAGAGGAGGAGCTGCGGAGGTGTGCGCAGGTTCAAGTATCTATCAACACGGATGATAGCGGCGTATTTTTCACGTCCTTAGAAAGTGAGTACGCTGTTATGGCACGCGCTTTGGAGACAATCGTGGATCATGAGGGAAACCGGCAATTTTATAAGTGGGAAGTTTATGATTGGCTGGATCAAGTGCGCAGAATGGGAAACGAACAGGGATTTGCGTCGGCGGCCTTACCTCCATGAATGCTTCTTTGCAATAGGATAAAGTTTGACTTTCGGCCTTGTGTCCTGCGGTAATTTTCTTTTCTCTTATCCTCTGCATCAATTTGCTGTCCACGCGAGGTCCTGTTGGATTTGATGGTGGAGGTGTCTCTTGGAAGACGCGGCTCATGTGGTGGAGCAGTCGGGTTGCTGACAGCAGTACCGCTGGGGGACTGATTGTTGTCCAGTCGGTCCAGAAGGAACTGAGCGTACCAGTGGCCTTGCGCGGCAGACTGCGCCAGCCAGTAGGCGGCTTGTTCTTTATTCTGTGGAATCTTATCATCAGAGAGGTATAGCTTGCCGAGAGCATATTGAGCGTATAGGTTGCCCTGCTCAGCGGCGGCGGTCAGGAATTCCTTTGCACGAGGTATATCTCGTGGAATACCATTGCCTTGGAGATACAGTGTTCCCACGTGGTATTGTGCGTATTGATTCCCAGCTTCCGCCGCTCTTTCGTACCAGGAGATGGCGGCGCTGATCCGCCCTTGTTCCAGGAGAAGCGTACCCAAGGCGCATTGAGAGAAATCATTTTCAGCTTCAGCAGAGTGGCGGAACCACAGCTCGGCTTTTTCGTCATACGGCAGGACGCCCAGGCCATCCCTGTAAGCCCTGCCCAGTTGATGGGCAGCTATAACCAAACCGTAGTCCCACAGTTGCTTCAGCGTTTGCAATGCCTCTCGCTTCTCCGCTTGGGTGGCATAGTTATCATCAAGCCTCTACTGCCTCTTGGTAATCCAGCGCTGCATTATCTTCTTGAAGAGTTTCTGGATGTTCTGTGTCCATGTCTGCATCCTCAAAGGTGAACACACCCAGCCGCAGGGCTTCTTCCTCCTGAATTACCAAATTTTTGATCGCACGAAACTCCTTTTGCTGAGAGAGGGGCAGGTGTTGACGAGGTGTGTCCTTGTAGTAGCCTTCCAGCTCATCCCGCAGCTTGTTCCAGATTGCACAGCACTCCGCTACCTCCGGGATTTCCGCCAGCTCATCCACGATGGCATCCACTTGAGCTTTCGTAGATTTTTTCAGGTATCCATATACTTTCTTGCCCTTGGCTGTCTCCAGCGACTGCGACAGCGCCAGCATCTTTTCACCAATTGATAGGCTGTCGCAGAGCCTAGTCCCCATCTTTTTGATCAGCTCACGCATGGATTGACGGGCTGTAGCGACGAGTTCCTTGTAGGAAATATCTTTCTCCTGATAAAGTGAGTACAGTTCATCCTGAAAAATATCGTTAGTGAGTTTGGAGCGGAGCGTGTTGATCCCTTCCATTGTCAGATAGCCATGCTTCGGATCGGCAGACCACACCATGGCGTGAATGTGAGGATGCCTGCGCTCGTTATGGAAGGCAGCTCGCCAGCGGAGTTGGTCTGGCGGGATCTTCATTGCCTCCGCAATCTCAACCTGATGTGCCATGAGCAGTTTCTGCCAACTCTCGGCATGGTCATAGCCTAGACGGGTGGCGTCTTCCCGGCGCAGTGACCAGATAAAGGTCCAGACGTTTCCAGGATGGTTTTCGATCTCCTTGAGTGAGTCGTTCAGTGATACGGGCCTGCTGCAGAACAGCCCATGCTCACCATGGCGCTCTACCCGTGGTCGTGTTGCGATGTACTTCATGTAGCCATCCCGGCCAGCAACTTCGTGGGCGTTGGCATCCAATGCGGCGGAGATCAGAGCGGAGGCACTGCCAGAGGTGGGAGCTTCGGAGTAGTCTTTGTACTCATCCAGCTCTTTGGCATCCGGGAAATCACGGAGCAGATTTCTGAGGAGCATTTCCTGATTTTTGTTACAGGACCGCTCCCCTCCAGCTTCTCCACCCGCTCCCGCGTTGCAATATATTTCATATACCCGCCTGCGCTGCCGGGCTTGATGTAGCCGCTCTTTTGAATCAGACGGACCATGGATCAGTCCCAGCCTTTCTGATATTTCAGCGCATCATCGAATTTGATTTCGCCATTAACCTGTTTGACCTCCCGTACACATCGTCCTCGAACCTTCTCCATGGCATCCGGACCGACATCAATAGTTGAGGCGATGATGTTGGAGGACACATTGAGCTCTACTGCCAGCTTGAACAGCAGCCGACCTATCCGGCTCCCCAGTGCGCCCAGTTTCCCTTCCAGTACATCCGAGAGGACGCGGGGAAGATAGCTGCCTGCGTGTTGAGTGTCCAGGTAACCGGAATAGAACCGGATGGCCTTTTCGATGTACTCATTATGGGTGGAGCAATTGTCTTCGCAGTAGTGGCAGTTCACTGCGCTCCATGCCTCATCGGTCAACCAGATCGTGTGTCGATTTTTATCGTTTTTTTCGTTCTTCATATGCAAAAAAATCCTTTCTTTGGTAGTAGCGTCATTGAAAATTCCGCAACAGCGGGATTTTTCGGTATTCTTTGGGAAACGAGCGTCAACCGCTATTTCAGTCTCCCGGAAAAGCGTCGGTCCCCGTTCCCCTCAACCGCCCGCACTGCGGGTGGAGGTGACTGCCCTGGCGCTGCGAAAGCGCCAGGGCTTTCTCCTGCATTCCCTTCTCCTCCCCATTTCGCCGTCTTCGGGCGGGGTGGCTTCTGGATCACCGCCTTTACATTCTGCCGCAAAGGGCTCACAGCGGCGTTTTAGTGTGCGGAGGTGGTTGGTGTTGTCCTGCGCGGTGGGCGGGGCACAAATCGGCTCACAGGGGGTTACACAGCGGATTGAGCTGCGAGGCGAGATTTGGCTACATCTATCTCCAGTTGCCGGAGTTGGCGCTGGTGGTATAGGTCTACCGCTTTCTGAATGGGGTGGATGGTATAGCGAAGGGTTCCATTGCGCTTTTGACCGGACTTGGTGATAACGCTGGTGCTCTCAATACTGATGAATCCTTTTTCGCCGAGTGCGGCAATATATTTTTGAACGGTGTTAATGCTCATACCAACTGCACGGCCAATGGTTTTGTAGCTGGGATAACACTGATAAGTTTTGCGGTCTTCGCAGTAGAGCAAATAAGAGTAGACGGCAATTTCTCCAGGAGATAAACCGAGCGAGAAAATCACATTCGGCAACGGGAAATAGTTTTTATATGTTTTACTCATGCGCTGCCTCCAGTGGTATTCTGTTCAACCCAAGCAATAAACTTTTCTTTCGGTACGACCATGCGGCCGCCAATTTTCAGGACGGGAAAATCTTTTTCATGCATCAGCTCGTAGCTGCTCGCAGCGGAAATGCCCAGGACTTGAGCGACCATTGCTGCATTGAGAAACAGCGGCAGATCATCATAATTTTTGTACTCAGATGCTTTCATTATGTGGTTCTTTTCCTTTCTTCAACATTGAATTGCAGAGAGAAAAAATTCTTCGTGCACGGAAATCAATTTTCAGCATAAACATTCACAATATTCAAATTGTGCCGTAGCGAGGTTTCTAATTTTATCGTTTTTCCTTAAAAGCATCACTGTTGAAGGCTCTTTAAAATTGCTTTTTTCATCAGAACAGTGAGATTTGAATATTTCCTCACAAAGTTGATTTCCGTATCTTCGTGTTCGCTGGCCTTTCCTTTGGACTGCATCCATGATATAATGAGATCAAAAGAGTTTACATCAGGAAGTAATCTTTTTGGAGGATAAAATGCACAGGATATCTGGTAGGTCTCAGCTGTTGCTGGTGGAGAAAAGCGCAGGAATGTTTTCTACAGTACTCTGCAATGGAGATTGAGTGGAGAAACAACTTCCCGCTGCCACGCCCGCAAAGGATTTGATTGCGGCTACAGAAGTCGACTACCAGGAATATCGAAGGGAGATCAAACATCTGCGTGAGGAGCATCCACTGTTTGAGGATCGGATTGATATTTCGGTGGCTGACTTTGAGGATTTTGTAGCGGAAGCGTTGTTGCTGCTGTCTATGCTGCAGAAAACAGACACGGTGAGTTTCTTTGTGTTGGGAGAACTTCTCCATCAAAGTTTGCAGACAGAGGACGATGGCAGCGCCTCATTTTTGCTGAACGCTGCTGCGGAACTACTTTATATTTTAGAAGAGCCAATTCGGGTGCAGACATGTTTGCGGAATGTTCTTGAGATGACTTTTGATGGGATGGAGCGGGCAAAGCAGCGGGAGCGGTTTGAGAAGCTGTGCCGAGTATATCCCGATATTGGCGGGCTGTGTGATCCAGCTGCTTTGCCCGATGTGGAACCGGGACATAGAACGTTTGCAGTTAACTCCATCTTTGGGTTGCGGCTCCTGGAGTTGGCGCTCCATTTTCAGCAGGACAATCAGCGGATTGCCCGATGTGATTACTGCTGGGGATGGTTTGTTCCGAAGACAAAAAAGGTCACCCGATACTGTGACCGGGTGACCGATGGATATCCGTGTAAACAGAGAGGGGCTCGGTTTAAGCGTAACCTGGTGGAGGAACAAGATGGCGCGCTCAAAATCTGCAATCAACTGCGGGATCGAATGTACGCCCGCCTGTTGCGTTGGCAGGACGCTGCACCGAGTGAACGTGATGGTCTGATTCCTATGGACTATGACCAGTACGATGCATGGAGTGAGAACGCCCGCTTGGCGCGGATTGAATATCTCAAAGGTAAATTAACAGCGGAAGAATTTCTGCGCCGGATTGACATGACTCAGGCGCTGACAAGCTATGAGGCGAACAAAGCGGAGCTGGTAGAAGAGACTGACTGGCAGCGCCTTGTGGCTGGGAGATATAGCTTTGACCCTGAGATGCACTATCCAAAGGTGATGCAGATTCTAGACCTGCGTGTGCCGGAACCGAAGTGGGAACTGTACACGGCAGATGATTTGCGGAGGGAGGATCAGAAAGGACACCAGAGTTTGCGGGAGAGATATGGCAAGGGCTAAGAATAATCCGATGACCCTGCTAAGGATTTGAATTGCATGATGTGACTTTGGAGCAGTTATAGAGTGGATTGAATCCTGGGGCGCAGGTATCATGTTTTTATAGAATATCGCAGGGTAGAATAAAGATATGATTTACCTTGCGGTATCTTTGTTTACTGCTGCTCAAGATTTGAAAAATAACATAGCTGAAAATCCTATAATTCTTTCATAATTTCCGTAAATTCATCCAACCTATATGCACCACTAATCCCCAAATCTGTACTTTTGAAAACCATAAAATAACGATAGTTAGGTCCCGCCTGCGCTTGCCATTGACGGCCTAACTCCAGCTTTATCTTGCTATTGCTGTTGTCTCGGTCATCGCCCTTGAATTCAATCAGCACCAGCTTCCCTGCCTTTGTCATGACCATAAAATCGGGATAATGATTGATATTTCCGTTGAGCCGGAAGCCCTTGCGCTCAATGATCCGATGCCACCATCTCATGTTGCCCAGGCCCACCACAACGTCGATCAGATTTCGTTCCTCCTGGTTCATATCGTCCTTTTCGGCATCGTACAGGGAATATGGGATGGTGTCAATCGTTTCGGTAGGAGTAATGACCTGCGGCAAGGCAAAGGATTCCCTGCATACCACCTTCCCGCTGTCCAGCCACTTCTTGAGCTGGACAGCACGGTATGCCCGCTCCAGCCCGTCAATCTTATCCTGGATTTTTCGCGCATAGGTAGGAATTGCTGTTTCCATCGCCGCCAGCTCGTCCTCCGTCATGTTCTCCACTACGCGATGGACGTACGCGCTGATCTCCTGGGCGGCATAGCGGTCATTCCGGTTAAGATGTCCACAAATCAAGGAAACGCATTGCTGCACCTTCTTCTCCGGCGGCAGCTTAGCCAATCGTTCCCGAATATACTCGCTTTCCTCTTTGGAAGCCCGCATATATTTGGGAATCGCTTCACCCTTCTCCTGAAGATCGATCCGGTACATTTCTCCGGTGGCCAGTTCAAAGCTGATTTGTGCATCCTGCCCGCTGAGAGAAAAACCTTCCGACAGATTTTCCGTCTCCAGCAGTTCATATTCTCCGCCAAACAGATCGGGCGTACCCTTGAGGAAAAACTGCGGAATGCGCAAAGCAGACGCTTCCTCCACAAACTGAGGCAGCATAGCGTTCTGGTTCAACATTTCTCCCAGTTCCCCTCCCCAAAAGCCGGAATTGCCGCTGTCTTTCATCTCTGCATCGTAGTCATCTGCCTGACGCTGTGCATCCTGGAGCATATTGCCAATAGGAGAGTCCGGTTGCCCTGTTTTGTCCTCCAGTGCCTGTTTTACTGCCGCTGCATCAACATCGTCAAACGAATCTGTCTCTGCGGCAGGAGCATTTCCGCCAAATTCCACCTGCTCTGCGTCCTCCTGTTTGGGCGCGGGAGCAGGTTCAGGCACTTCGCCCACCCGGAAATCCTTCCGGCTGAATCCCGCCATGTTCAGGCCGCTGACGATACTGTCCAAAGTATTTCGGAAATCATTGGAGCAGGTCAGCACATAGGAGGTGTTCAGCAGCGGGGAGCTGTGCCGTTTCGCATAGGGCTGACGGAGAATGCGGCCCAAAATCTGTTCCACATCTACCTTGGAAGTCTTATTCGCCAATGAAGCCAGAATGTACGCAAAGGGGCAGTCCCACCCTTCCTTGAGGGCGTTGACCGTGATAATGTACCGGATGGGGCAATCCCGGCTCATGAGGTCCGTTTTCCCCAGCTCGTCCACCTTGGAGGTTTTGACCGCAATCTCCTCTTTCGGAATCCCCATATCCACCAGCATGGCCTTGATCTTATCAAAGGTTTCGCTGTCCTCGTTGATCTTGGGTTGGGCCTGGAATAAGACAATAGGCCGAATATATGCCCCGCCCGCCTGTTCCTCCACGATTGCCTGCTGCTCGATGCTGCCCCGGAGCTGGATGGCATCCTGAATCACGCTTTGGCGGGAGGTGCGGTTATACACCACCACCGGGAGCTTCACCATGTTCTCTTTTTTCAGCTCCCGCGCATCCACATAGGAGAGGATATTGCTATTCTTCCTGGGGGTGGCCGTCAGGTCCAGCACAAAGGACGGATTCAGATTGTTCAGCATCTCCACGCTCAAATCGGACCCAGCGTTGTGGCTCTCGTCCACCACTACAACAGGGGACAAATGCCGCAGCACCTGAATCAGCGCCGTGTCCGGCGTGTCGGCCAGCAGTACGGAGTCGTCCTTGAAATACTGGGCGAATTTCAGCAGATTCCCGTTTTCCTGATAAACCTTGCGCACGTCCTTTTTCTTGCTGTCAATGCGCAGAGAAGCGTAGCTCAGCACACAGACCGTCAGCATTTCCCGGACGGTATCGGGGGAGAACTGCTGGCCGCTCAGGAGCATTTCCTTTGTATACACCCCCACCCGTCCGGCAAAGTCCGAATTGAGCCGAAGGCGGTATTCATGATCCGGGTTTGATAGATTTCGGATGGTCTGGGTGAGAATGGAGTCCGACGGCACAAGCCACACAACTACACGGGGCTTGTCCAGCGGCATGGCGTCAAAAATGCGCTTGAGGGCGGCACAGGCCATGAAAGTCTTTCCGCCGCCGGTGGGGACTTTTGTGCAAATGTGAGGGACGCTGGGAATGGCAGACTTGTAGGCCGGTACGCCGCCCAGCCCAACAGGAATGTCCTTATCCATCCAGTAGCCTTTCCAAGCGGCAAACATATCGCCGTCCCGGTTCAGATGGCCCAGATAGGAGGTCAGGTCGTCCATGACCTGCTTCTGATAGGTTTTCAGCTCCATAACGCCGCCTCCTTACAGCTTCGAGATGTCCCGTGGGATTTTTTTGAATGTAATATGCCACCGCTCCAGCTCTGCTTGACTCAGGGTGCATTGGTCGGCGTAAATGGTGTACCGGCCTGCCCTGGTTTTGATGCTGCCCAGGAAATCGCGGCTTAATGTGGTGAGGCTGTCCCGCTCATAAAAGAAATAATAGGCACTGTCCAGATGAACGCCCATATAATAAGGCTCGTCCTCCTTGACCGGTTCAATGGAGGATTTTGTCTCCATAAAATAGACATACTCCCGGATTTTCTCCGCGCCCACATCCTCGTTCAGGTTGCCGTTGGGCAGGAGCAAGACGGGGCCGAGATCGTAGAAGGTGAAATCGCCGCCCGTGCCTTCCACAGCATTTTTGCCCTGCCCGTAGCCGTCAATGACCCGCTTGACCCGTTCGGCGGTAATGCTTTCGGCGTAGTCCATCATCTCCACCAGGATAAATCTGCGGTGTCCGCCGTCAGATTTGTTCATGTTAAGGACGGCGTGGGCAGTGGTGCCGGAACCGGCGAAGGAGTCGAGAATTATGTCATTATTTCCAGTTATCATTTGCAAAAAAAGCATTATCAGCTCTGGCGGTTTCGGAAAATCAAATGCTTTTCCATTACCCATAATATCCTTTATTGCTTTCGTACCAGCTTGTGTATAGATTCCCGTAATTATTGAATAAGGCTTGCTTTTTCGTTGTGTCCCATCTGTCCCATTTAGATATTGTTTATAGTTTACTGTCCACTTTCCCTTTTTTTCCGAAAAGACAAGTTCGTCATTTTCTTGTGCCGCAAGCGCTCGTTCTTTGGACCAAAACCATTGCTTCTCCGGCCAGATTTCATGGCCTTTGTAATACAATGCGTATCGTAAGTTGGGACGGTCATCCATGCTTGTTGTTGCCAATGGTTGCAACCGATAGGGCCCTCTTATAGCAAGTTTGTCATCTGTATATTTATAATATTTCAAAATATTATCATCTGGTGGTAATTCGATCTTTGCTACGGTTGAGATATTTTTTGCAAAGCACAAAACATACTCATGCAAATGAACTACATAGTTACTCTTGGCTCCACCGCCATAGTTGTTCTGCCAGACAAATGTATCAATGCGATTAGATGAGCCAAATATCTCATCCATTAGCAATTCCAAATAGCGATGCTCAATTTCATCAATGCTGATAAAAATGACCCCATCCTCTGACAACAGTCGTTGGAGCAGTTTCAGCCGGGGATACATCATGCACAGCCACTTGTCATGGCGGCTCAGGTCCTCGCCTTCCTTGCCCACTACCTCGCCCAGCCACTTTTTAATCCTGGGGTCGTTTACGTTGTCGTTGTACACCCAGCCTCCGTTGCCCGTGTTGTAGGGTGGATCAATATAGATGCACTTGACCTTCCCCTCATACTGGGGCAGCAGAGCCTTGAGCGCCTCCAGATTGTCCCCACGGATAATCATGTTCTCGCTCCGGTCCGCGTTGTATGTATACTGCTCCTCCAAAACCCGGTAGGGGACCTCCAGGTGGTGGTTGACTACCTTGTCTTTGCCAATCCATTCAAGCGTGGGCATAAGTTTCTCTCCTATCTGCGTTACAGTACGGCCAACTCAGCGTCGGTAAACTTGCCGCTCTTTTTCATGAGGCTTTTCAGGCACGATTTAAAAGTAGCTTTTGCTGCGCTGTTTGCGGCTTCTCTGGCATAAATGTATCCGATGATAATGCGCAATTGCTTTTCTATGTCCTCGGCTGTGACTTGTTCATAAAACTTGTGGTCAACTTTATAAAGGCACAGGCCGGTAATCAATGAGGTGCTATTGATAAAATTGGCATACTCTTGCAAATACTCCTGAAGCGTATTCCACATATCTACTTTGTCGTGAAGCTTAATCGCGCCAAGGGCCTTTTGGCTTTTCTGATTTGCTGTATAGACAGTATGCGTCATTTCTGCCGCTTTTTTAGCAAACTCTGCGGCTTTTAATGATTTTTCTTCATAACGAATTTGAAGTTCTTGAAGAGTTTCTTCCATTTTCAATCCTCTCCTATGTGGTCATTAATAATTGGCTTTTTCTCACAACCTTCTCGAATGATAGTGCTGTCAGCGATATTAATTACAAAATTATAACATATTTCTACCCAAATATCAATTCCTGGTAAAGTTCGGTATTTTGCTCAAATATTTTGCGTAATATCTTTCTCCCTGCGTCTGATTTTGATGCCACCCTCTTTAACGCTTTTCAACTGTGGTGACTATAGAATGGGAGCGTTGAACAGCAATTTGTTTTGAAAAAGCAATGTGAAGTTTATAAAAGAGACATTAGGCAAAAGGACAGAGCCCGTTGCCTAATGTCAAAATTTGTTGTAGCTTTATTCGGTAGTCAGGAATTTATCCCTTGGGAGGATAAGGATCTCGACCATGAGAATCTTTATCCCTGATTTGCCCATTGGGACGATGGATCACCAACTCTGTGCCTTGGTGCTGAGCGATGGTGCGTGCAATTGAAATTGCGTCCCGTTGGGTTGTAGTTCGCACAGTTGCACGTGAATTACCTGCTCCCTTTACTTGCCACCCACCGTTCGGATGAGGTGTTACATGTTGATTTTTGCCCATATTGGATACCTCATCTTAACCGAGTGATACGCCCACAATGCGGGCATTTGGATGGATTAGTTAGAGGAATGATGCGTTTGCCGCAGCGGCAAGTATAATACGTATACCGAATCTTCATATGAATTCTCCTTAAATATAAAATATATATCATAGAAGGAACAGCCCATTTATACCTTTCTGCCCACAAAGATCATTATTTGAGTATAAATAAATTTTCCTCTTGCACATTGCCACATAACCAGTTACAATAATAGATGCGACTCCGATAAGAGTAACAGATATCTGTGCTTTTGTCGGCATGGGAGGACACCGTGGCTTCATGGTGTCCTTCTCTATTCCTTTTATGCCCTTCTGGGAATGGTGCGGATAAAACTTGTCCCGTAACTTTATCAAGAAACCTAAAAGATAGTGAAGATGATATGGAGTTCCTTAATCAAAATCTATATCTTCTTCTGCTTTCACATAAATATCCAACTGGTTGTTTACATCGAGCTTATTTACAAGCCATCCTCTTGCCATACACAATTTTGTAAAGTCATCAATACGATTAACACCGTTCATTTCTCTCAGTGTTACAACAATACCAAAAGGCAGCTTACCTGTTCGCTTGTTTTGAAGGCGTTCTTTTGTTTTTATGCTTAAGCCCCAAAGTCCGGCGGTACTGAATGCTTTCCTTGGGACTGCACGTGATTTGATCTGATCACATATATGCTTGACGTTATCCCATTTACGATATACTTTTCGAACATCTTCCTCATAATTTATGTGAAGTCCTTCGTCAGCTTGCGTATTTCCGTTAATTGAAAGGATTTTTGCCTTGTTATCTTTGACTTGTATCCGTCCAAAATGTATATCCATCTCTGTGCTGGTATAATCAACACCTTGATTTCTATCGCATTGCGGAAAATATACTAGAGTGGCGCGGGCGTAAAATGGGTGGGCTTGGTTTATAATCGGAATAGGCAAATTGTATGTGTATGTCTCATATGCATCTGATGTACCGCTTAGCACAAAGCGAATCTCATCGTCAGAAGTATGAATAATATCATTAATGTGACAAGGTACAATTCCATATCCGACTGTATGACTATAGTCGTCTTGGCGATCCCAACCAGCGGCAGAATCGATAATCAGCGCTTTGGCGATTTCCCGGCTCATACCCATGATGTGGATTAAATAGGCCATTTTCCTAGCAATCCATGGCGCGGCAAAAGAAGTTCCCGCCACAAAAGAAATTCCACCAGAGTTTGTACATACAGCGATTTTTTCATGTGCGGCTGTACCATCTCCTCCGTAATAGCTAATGTCTGGCTTGTTGAAAAATGAAAGAACAGGACCGACTCTCGTATATGAAGTGGGTTTTCCCTTAAAATCGACGGCGTTTACCACTAATGAGTTAAGAGAGTCTGCTGGAGCGCCAATTTTCATAGATTTCTTTTCCGTACCCTTAGGCCGATTTGTTCCGGCCACAATAAAAATCACATCATACTCGCTTTGAATCTTATCTAATTCGGCTGCTTCTGGAGATATAAAGTTTGCTTTTATTTCCATCTGTCCGCCTAAAGATAAATTCCAGACTTTAATGTCTCTGTTCGCTGCTACAATAGTTCGGATGAATCGAAGAACGGCAAAAGAACTGAAGTGGCCTTGTGTTGCTACGCCAAAATGTCTGACCCTAAACCGACCACATCCATCCTCTAAGGAAGGATTCCGTTGTGGTCCATCAACGATAATAGAACTTACAGCTGTTCCGTGAAGGTAGTCCTCCTCCACTAATGGTATACTGGGATCTAACATGTTGGTGTAGTCCACCCATTCATGAAAGTAGACATTTTCATCAAACTGCGTATCAATTACCCCTATGGTCGGCTCGTTTTTGGGGGCTGGGATAAGAAATTCTTTGTACTCCTGAGCAGATGGTTCATCTTGGACAAAAGCTTCTTTTGTTATCTTAGATAAGTCGGTGACCCCCATAGAAATTAAGTATGGGGCTCGGGTGACAAGCAACTTGATTTCGTCTGGTGTGAGCCGGAGCGTAGTGTGGTCAAGGATTCGATCGTCAACAATGTTGAGTCCAAACATAGATAAGAGAGCTTTTGTTTCAACATTTGTTTTGAAGATAGTAACTATGGACTCTTGATCCAGTTCATCAGAAGCGAAATCAATATCAAATCGCTCCACATATAATCCATCAAGGAGAACTTTCAAAAAGTTGGTTTTTGATATGATTTTCTGGTAAGGGAAAATTTTCTCTGCAGCTATTTTTTCTGTATCTAGACTGGCAATACTTCCACCATAACTATGCGCCACAATCGTGGAGACTTTTTCTAACAGTTCAATTGACTTGTCAATGGCGCTTACTGGAATATAGTGTGTAAAAATATGCTTTTGGACAGTTCCGGTTGGGTTGGTGTCCCACACAAACTTAGAGCCTCGAATTGAGTTGGTTGGTGGCTGACTATTTGCAGAAAGTAAAATTTGTACTCGATTACTCTTAGCAACAGTACGCGTATAATGGACACTAATCAAAGCTCCGGCTATTTCGGTATGCTGGTTCCAGTAGTTAGCGATAACTCGTAATTGTTCCGCAAGGTCTTGCAGATGCGAAGAAGACACCGTTTTCCCCTTAGGTAGTTTTGGGAACCCAGGAAAAGTGGGGATTGGACGCTGATCGAACGGGCCCTTAAGTTGCAAAATACTATTCATGAATTATTCACCTGCTTTTAAGTCTCGTGCGATACTGCTTTTTGAGCGTTGCGTCAAAATTTCAATTTCCCTCATAGTAAACTTTTGAAATTGTAGCTGCTTCAAGTCCTCGGGTTTTGCCCCATAGACGGAACAATATAGCCGACGGAAATAATCTACACCATCATTAGGGTTGCTGAAAGCGATAGATGTTTTGATGATATTCTTTAGATCACCTGGATAAGGCATGGGATCAAACAAATTAATTATTTTCCGGAACAGCCGAATATCTCTATTTGCCAATTTAAATTTATTAAGATACCGATCCATCATTTTTTCTGCAATAGAAATAAGATCTTCCCTCGTATACCGATTGAAATCTACAACAGAATCGAAACGGCGGATAAGAGCTTTGTCGAAATGTTCATATAAGTTTGTAGTAGCAATGATGACAATGTCTGTACTTATCCGGTCAAACCCTTTCAGCATGGCCGAAGTAGCCCGGCCCATTTCCCGTAAATCGTTAGGGTTTGTGCGGTCCAAAGCGATGGCATCGATTTCATCAAACAAAATTATCAATTTTTCTGGTTGGGAAAATCCGTTGATTTCTTTAAACAGTTCGGATAAATTTTTTTGCGTTTGACCAAGCTTGCTGTCAATAACAGCGGAAAAGTCAACCATAAAAATTTCTCTGCTAAGAATTCTGGCAAGCTGTTTGACTGCTTCGGTTTTTCCGGTTCCGGGTTCTCCTTGGAAAAGAAACTTGTTGATTCCAATATGGTGTGAAATTGCGTTAACTATGCCGAGCAAGTCCTGCGTTATTGTGTCTGGGAGTAAGAGCATATTCTCGGTGGTTTCTAGTCGTTCAAAGAATGTAGAATCATACTCATTCATTTGAGGTATAAATGTGTTTGTATCGGAAAGTAGAGACATAATGTATTCAGCTAACTGGTAATCACCAGAGGAATCGAAGTCTCTTGCGATTTCGTAGGCCTCATTTCTAAACCCTGCTTCATTCTTTTCTGCATGGTATCTAATTAAGCTGATAATGCTTTTTTTCTTCACGCCATCACCTCCAGCATGTGCAGTATACATGGTTGGGACAAGAAAGTCAATACTGGGACAAAAATAAAAATTATATAAGGGCATGATAACCTGATCTCGAAGGGAAGAGTGCACATTTTAGGCATATGATAGAAAGAGGGGAAGCTATTAACAGAGATTGTCGCTATCTTTGTTTACAGCGCCTTAAATTTTGAGTTGTTTGATATCAAAACAATACTTCTCTTTTGGTGTGGTTTGTGGTATACTGGTACTGAGATGAGGGGGTGTGCAGATGCTGGATTTGTTTGTTTGGGATGCGGTTTCTGGAATGAAAGTCCCGGCTTTTGTGGATGCGGCTACGGAAAAAGATTTTACTTCTACCAGCAGTTGGCAGACAAGCTGGCTCACTCCATTTGCAGTGCAGCTTCCAAACAAGGTAGCGCTACGGCGTGCGGATAATAATGAATTGTTAGGGCTTATGTCTTATGAGGTGGATGAGCGAAGTCTGGTTGTAGAGATCATTTACATTGAGAGCGCTCGTCACAGCAATGCAAATCTTCTCTGCGCGGAAGGTGGGCAGAAGCGATATATTGGGATCGCAAAAGCTTTGTTTGCTTATGCAGTGCAAGCATCTTTAGATGCTGGCTGCGATGGAGTCCTGGTTTTCAAAGCAAAAAATAGTGACTTACTTGATTACTATATGAGGGAATTTGGCGCGCGGCAGGTCGGTTCCTATGATCCGTTCCGGCTGGTGGTTTGGGAAGATGCTGCAGAGGAAATTATCGCAGAATTCAGGAGGGATTCTAATGTCTGAAATGAACAGAGAGGAATTATTGCGAATTGAGACCCTGGGCAGTGAGCAGGGATGGGTTGCGCCCTTAACGAGGGAGGACAAAGAGTATTTTGCTTATCTTCGTGGGGTTTTCAAGCGGTATAATATTTCTCCCTCCAAGGCGACACGGTTGGAGTATGATTTTGTGACCCGTGTTGCGGAGAGTGAGTTCTATCTGCAGCAGGCGAATGCTTGACCCACAATCTGACCCACACGGCGAAAGAAGCGGATGGAATCAGTGGAGTGGATAGGACGAAAAATATTATTTTCACGGAGCAAAAAGGCCCGGAAACTGCTGAACACCAGCGGTTTCCGGGCTTGCAATCAGTTGGTAAGGATGAGGTCGGCGGTTCGAATCCGCCCAGCAGCTCCAGAAAGTCCAGTTTTTCCTGCGGGAAAGGCTGGACTTTTCTTTTATTTCAGCACTTTTCCCGCTGATTTGGATTTCTGGATCTGGGTTTGACCACACAAACAGCCACAGACAGAGAAAAACGGCTCACCGAGAGGATATCCCACTCGGTGAGCCGTAGATTCTTGTCAGCCTGCTTTCAGACGCACTCTTTCAGCGGCGATTTCCGCTTTCATTTCTACGATCATCTCTGCCAGCAGTTTTTCGCACTCTTCCTCACTGTGAGCGTAGATGTTCCGAGGGTGTCTTTTGCCATCTGGCCAGATAGGAGAGTAGCGTCCTTCCCAGAGCTTCTCGTTGATCTGAGTGACGC
>OFGB01000693.1_pt1 | contig 23472 bp, 14 predicted proteins | sample 1521491 | NCBI WGS metagenome assembly OFGB01 (sample SAMEA3504095, study PRJEB24116) | mouse gut metagenome | biome: mouse gut; feature: mouse-associated habitat; material: faeces | place: Denmark | collected 2011
GAGACTACTAAGATCTTAAAAGATCTTGTACCGAAGCAGAGAATCAATTAAGAAGAAAGGAAAGGAAGAGCTATGAAAAGAAGATTTAGATTATTAGGCTCCTTACTGTTAGCGTGCAGTATGTGCCTTAGTACCCCTGCAGTCGCGTTTGCAGAAGAGGGGATTGCGGCAGAGGCTGCAATAGACGCAGACGTACAGGCCGCAGAAGATGAGGAAATTATCCCGGAAGAAGAAGATGCGGCGAAAGATATAACGGAAGAAACGGAAGCCGCAGAAAGTACGGCTATCTCGGAAGAAGAAGCTCTCTTAGACGAGGAAAGCTCGGCAGAACTCCTGCCGCTTATGGAAACGGAAGAAGATCTGGAATACTGTCCGGAACCCTTGGCCGTGGAACCTGCAGAGGATCAGAATGCAGATACGGAACAGATGTATGCAATGCCGGGTTCCTGTTCCAACGAGGAGTGGGAGATGCTGCGCCTGGTTAACAAGGAACGACTGTCAAAAGGCTTACAGCCCTTATCGACCTTCGACGACCTGCAGGCATCCTGCGATATCAGAGAACCTGAGATTGCACAGCTTTTCAGTCATACCCGTCCGGACGGTTCCGCTTGCTATACGGCGTTGACAGGAACAGCCAAAGATTACGGAATAGCGGGTGAAAATATCGCTGCAGGTAATCGCGCGCCGGCGGCTACATTTGAACAGTGGATGAACAGCACCGGACATCGGGAAAATATGCTGCGGGATGGTTTTTCTCATATGGGCGTGGGTTACCGGCATGTTCCTACGGCGCTCTACAGATATTATTGGGTGCAGATGTTCCTTGGCGGATGTACTCCTACAGATATCAAGGTGCAGAATACCTCCGACTCAACCGAACTTACAGGCAGCTACGGAGCCTCCATTGATTCTATGGAACTGGTATTAGAAGTTACCTGCGATCATGGCGTCAGCTATCTTCCATTGATGAAGGAAATGTGCAGCGGATACGACGCGGAGAAGGTTGGCACGCAGCAGCGTATTAAGGTAACCTATGCCGGAGTGAGTACATATTTTAATCTAAAGATCCCGACAGCAGTTACTTATCGGACGCACGTGCAGACCCACGGATGGCTTAAGTGGACAAGTAACGGAAAAGAGAATGGAACAACCGGAGAGTCGAAGCGACTGGAAGCTATCGAGATCAAACTAGAAGGACAACCGGTAGACGGGGATATCGAATACCGTACCCATGTACAGACCTATGGATGGAGAGGCTGGAGCAAAAACGGCGCTAAGAGCGGAACAGAAGGAGAGTCAAAGCGGCTGGAAGCCATACAGATTCGTCTTACCGGCGACATGGAGAAGAAATTCGATATCTATTACCGGGTACACTCTCAGACATTCGGATGGCTTGACTGGGCGAAGAACGGAGATCCCGCGGGAACGGAAGGATACGCAAAGCGTCTGGAAAGCATCCAGATCCAACTGGTAGAAAAAGGTCACAACGCTCCCGGAAAGACAGACGTTCCATTTAAGAAACCATCCCTTCAGTACAAGACACACGTACAGACGTACGGCTGGCAGAACTGGGCAAAAGAAGGGGACATGAGCGGAACGGAAGGAAAGTCCAAACGGCTGGAAGCCATACAGATCGAACTGCTTAATCCGGAGTATACCGGAGGCATCAAATACAAGACACACGTACAGACAATCGGCTGGCAAGAATGGGTGGAAAACGGCGCCCTGAGCGGAACGGAAGGAAAGTCCAAACGGCTGGAAGCCATACAGATCGAACTTACCGGCGATATGGCCGAGAAATATGACATATACTATCAGGTACACGCTCAGACATACGGCTGGATGGGCTGGGCGAAGAACGGCGAGAAGGCCGGAACGGCAGGATATGCCAAACGGCTGGAAGGCATCAAGATCCAACTGGTAGAAAAAGGCGGCAGCGCGCCTGGAAAGACAGATAACGCATTTATAGAAAAAGAACCAGTAAAATAATGAATTAAAAATCCCCAAACCATACTTCCATATGGTTTGGGGATTTTTACCCCGCCTAAAGCAAAGCCTTAAGGAGCATAATATGATATTCTTCATCTTGAATAATTCTTTCCAGTACGGCATCTACGTCTTCATCTCTAATCATCTTTATATGCATCGCATATTGCTCGATCGCCGCCTTTTCCGCTTCAATATTGGCCCGAATCATATTCCCTGTATCTTCCGGCAACGTTAAATATCCCGGCGTCCACATCTTTCTGGAACCATTGCGGTACTTCGCAGTGAAACCGACATTTCCGCCCAGCAGGACGATCATCTCGCCCAATTTCTGCAGATGCATCATCTCTGCCACAACGATGCCAAGGAACGTCTTTGCCAGGGAACAATTCTCGCAGGATATTCGGTTCTCATTATTGATATACTGCGTGATTGCGGATAATTCAGATACCGAACCGCAATAATCAATACTAAGCAGATTCGCATAAGCTTCGTTCTTCCCTCCAACCTGTATCGGCGGGTAAGGAAGATCTGTCATAAACGGCTTGATTCCGGTAAAACTACAGGTATTTGCTAAGGGGATGCTTCCCTTTTCCATTCTCGTGAACCTCTCGCGATTATTCTTACTAAATAATATATTCAGATACCTGGAGAATGGTTCCTTAATTGTGCTCTGTCTGCTCTATTAATACGCAATCTTAAGCAGCTCTTCTATCGTCGTGACTCCTTCTTTCACAAGACGGACGCCGCTTTCTTTCAGCGTGCGCATTCCCTGGTGTTCGCGGGCGTATTCTTCAATCTCTTCCATCGACGCGCGGCTGCTGATCATACGCCGCAGCATGGCGTCCACAGAAAATATCTCATGGACGGCAATCCGTCCCCTGTAGCCGGTATTATTGCATTTGGCGCAGCCCCTGCCTCTTACCACCGTCTCTATATCTTCCCCCAAGAACGCCCGCTCTTCCGGCGTCGCCGCAATCTCCTGCGCACAATGCGGACATACCTTTCGCATCAGCCTCTGGGCGACGACGCCCACCAGGGAATTCGCTATGAGATAAGTCTCTACTCCCATATCCTCCAACCGCACGATACTGGACGCGGCGTTGTTGGTGTGCAGCGTACTTAGAACCACGTGTCCGGTAATCGCCGCTCTAACGGAGATACCCGCCGTCTCGCCGTCTCGCGTCTCGCCTACCATGATAACGTCCGGATCCTGCCTGAGCAGCGCCCTAAGCCCCGTCTCGAACGTCAGTCCCGCCACCGGATTAACCTGGGTCTGATTGATTCCGGGGACGTTCTTCTCCACGGGATCCTCGATGGTAGAGATATTCAGCATCCTGTTCGACAGATACTCCAATATCATATACAACGTCGTAGACTTTCCGCTCCCTGTGGGTCCCGTAATATAAATAATCCCATTATTGCTGTTCAGCATAGGCAGGAACTGCCGATAACTTTCTTCTTCCATACCGAACTGGTCCGGATAATCCAGTTCTCCCGCCGCGGCGAGAATACGCAGCACCGCTTTCTCCCCGAAGACCGTCGGCAGCAGAGATACACGGATATTGACCTGTCCGCTCCCCGTCTTTACACGGAAATGTCCATCCTGCGGGATCCGTTTCTCTGCGATATCCAGATTCGCCATGATCTTGATACGGGCGATCAACGGCTGGTGGACGTTTCTCTTCAACGACACATACTCCAGGATCACCCCGTCGATCCTCATCCTGACTTTCGTCTCACGGTCAAAAGGTTCGATATGGATATCGCTGGCGTTGCTCTTTATCGCCCTCTCCACAAGACTGTTCAGCAGATGGATAATCGGGGCTTCTTCCTCCACGTTATCAAGATCAGTAAGATCCAGATCGTCCAGATCGTCCGCTTCAAAACCTGCGTTCGCCTCCGTTGCCGCCTGCTTCGCCCCCACTTCGGCAAAATAATAAGAAATCGCCTGGCGGAGAGGCTGCTCTTCACTCAGAAGAATCTGGAGGTGGCATCCGGTCTGCTGACGCACTTCCTCCAGCGCAAAATAATTCAGCGGATCATTGGTCACCAGCACCATCGTCCGATTCGCCACTTGCAGCGGAAGGAACAGATTCTTCTCGGCCAGCTCCTTATCCACCATTCCCACCGCCTCCAGATCGACTCTCTGGGAAGCCACATCCACAATCTCCAACTCAAGCCTGCTGGCAAGCGCCTCTAACACCTGCTGCTCCGTTACAAAATTCAGCTCGATCAGAATCTGCCCGACGCGTCTGTCCCTGTGCTCCTTCTGATAAGCCAGCGCCTGCGACATCTGCTCGGCATTCACATAACCGCGCTCTTCCAGTATTTCCCCAATCCTTAGATTCGTTCTCAAGGTACCTCTCCTCCTCTTCTTACCCCTATATCCATTTTTACCGCCATTTTAATACGATAACACGGGAGCCTGCATCATCATTCCTTTTCATCCTCATGCATATACACCGCCAGTTCAAAGCTCACTTCCGGCTGTTCTATCATATCCCAGTTCCCGTCCAGATAGGTTCGGCCGCTCATATGCATGGAACGAACCTGAAGCGCCGGATAATTCTTCTCGATTTTCTCGATAAACTGATATACCTGATCCACATTTCCCTGCAGGGTCATATTACATAACGCGGTCAGCGTATAACCGCCCGACGCGACGACCGCGCCCTCTTCAACGATCTCTGCGACGTCCCCTCCGGCTTCAGCTTCGGAATCCGTATCCTCGGAAATGTCCATCTCCCTCTCCAGATCCTGCTCCGCTCCTTCCACTGCTTGTGAAGACGCCTCTTTTACATTCTCTTCGGTATCCTCAAGAAGCGTCCCGTAGATATAAGGCGCCGAAATCACCGGCTGCGTCTCGCCGATAGACAGAGATACCGGGAACAACCCCGCATTTATGGCGATACCAGTCAGCAGTTCGTCAATCTGCCTGTTCTCCAGACGTCCGTAATACGCCTCGGAGACCTCTCCCAGATCCTTCCTTCGCTCGGCTATAGTCTGCTCTAATACCGGGATGGAATCCACTGCAGTCTGCATCTCTTCCACCTTTTCTTCCAATTCATTTCCCTCTATCCGACTCTCCTGATAGCGTCCGATCCCCGGCATAATCAGAAACCGAACCATAAAAAATACGATCAATATACTGACGGCCAGTTTAACCAGCAGTATATCCTTATCTGTCAGCTTCATTGCGCACCTCCCCGATCTTCCGTCTTCCCTTCCAGAGTACAGGACAGCGACAGCGTATACAATCCGTCTTCAAACGTGTATCCCGTATAATCTACCGTATGGAACAGTCCCGTGTCCTGAAGCCGGCGGACGTAACCGGACACGTCGATTACCGCCTTGCTGTTGGCGTCGAACATCAGGACTCCTGTCTCAGTCTCGTAATCTGTAAGCAGCAGGTCGATGGCGCCTCCGCCCACCGCCTCGATCAGACGAAGCACGCTGCCGGAGAATTCCGGATAAACCGACAGGTTCCGGTTCAAACGCTCTACAGAAGAGATTCCGTCCTCAATCTGCTTAAGCTCCTCCTCCAACTCCAACGCCTGCCGATAGGTTCCTTCTCTTTGGATATTCTCGATCCAGTCCTGCTTCTTAAGGTTATCCCTCTTCACGACCCAGTCCATTCCCGCAATCACACCGGTCACGATCAAACCTGCCGCCAGAAGCGCCGCCGGCGCGGCCAGGTGCCTTAATATGCCCTGGGTCTGAACGCCGATCTCACCAAAATCTTTCTGTCCGGCGGCATACAGATCGATCTGTTTCTCTTTCCTCGAATTACACGACATCGCCCCGATACAGGGGATCCAGTCCGACACGCAGCCCTTCCCCGGCGTAGCGATCTTCTCGTCTATCTCCATAGGAAATACTTCCAGGTTAAGCTCCCTGATTCCTTCCACACTGACTTCAAAATCCACTGCCGGACATCCCGCGTAATAGACGTCCGTGATAGGCTGATTATTCTGCCTCCCCGCGTAGAACTGCAGGATACCCGAGATACTGCGCACAATCTCCGTCCCGAAATCCCACGTCCCGGGTTCGCTGAACAGACGGGAACGGCTGGAATAGAGATACTGTCCGTCCTGACTCAGGATGCTGGTCATACTTCCCGCCTCGAAGAACAGATAGACTGCCGTCCTGTCCTGATAATGCCTGAGATACCGGGTAAACTTAAGATAACATTCCACCGGAACCGTAATTCCGCTGACGGTAAGCCCCGTCTCGCGGCAAATTCTCACAAACTGATCCAGATTCGCCTGTTCCGCTCCTCCGGCGCAGATATCCACCCCTTGCTTTCCCCGCTCCGCGATGGAGTAGTCCGCGACCTCATTGCGGAAATTCTCCCGCACCTCTCTCACCGCCATCTCCGCGAGCTGCTTTCCCTTACTGTCCGGTATCTTAAACATCCTGGTTACGCAGAAATCAGCAGGCAGTACCAGACGCACCGGATTGGACCTGATTCTCCCCGACGCCCACTCAAGGGCCTGTTTCCATCTGGCAAAGGAATCTCCCTGCCCCTGCAGCTCTATACGCTCGGTCTCCGTAACGGCCGGGTATTTTCCCGGTTTGCCCGTAGCCACTAATATACAATCTTCCTGAAATGCTATGACGGTCTGACTCATGACCTTCCTCCTTTAAAAACTCCTTCCGAACTATCGCACACCATAATCTTTCAGACGCTCTCTACGCTGAACCTTCGATCGCACTGTACGAATCGTAAATCGGAAGCATTACCGCTATAATAATAAATCCAACTACCATCGCCATCAGACAGATGAGCACCGGCTCCAACATCGTCACGAGTCTCTTCGTGGCGGCTTCCGCCTCCTCCTCCATTGTCATAGCGATAGAATCCAGCATTGTATCCAGACGACCGCTCTCTTCCCCCACAAGGATCGTACTGGAAAGTTTCCTCAAGAGCCCGTCCACTTCCTTAAGGGCCTGAGAAAGGGGCACGCCGCTTCGCACCGTGATCGCTACCTGCTCGAACTGTTCTTCCACATACAGGTTGCCGATCGTACCCCCGGCGGTCTGAAGCGCCGCCACGATAGGCATACCGCTGGAATATAAACTGCTTAGCGTCCGGGCAAACCGCGCCGTATAGATAACCTTATTCAGCTTTCCGATCACCGGCATACGGACCTTGATAAAATCCACGGTTCTTCTAACCTGGTAGATCTTTAATATAATCCGAAGCAGAATCCCTATGACGAATACCATGAACAGCGCCAGATACCATTTACTTACCAGGAAATCCGATATCGCCAGCAATAATTCCGTCACCATGGGGAGGCTCTCCATTTCGGAAAATAATTCTTCAAACTGCGGCAGGATGAAGGTCACGATCAGTATCACCACCGCCGCGCTCATCACCAACAGCACCGCCGGATAGGTCATCGCTGAGCGGACCTGCTGTTTTAATCTGTTTTCTCGTTCATAATGCAGGGAAAGCCTTGCCATCACCGCGTCGATATTTCCGCTCCCTTCGCCGGAACGGATCATGCCCAGCATCAGTTCCGGAAAACTCCCTCCCATCTCCATCGCCTCCGACAGACTGGTTCCTTTCTTAAGCTCCGAGAGAATTTCCAGATAGACGGCTCTCCTGGACGCCGCCAGTCCTTCTTCATCCGCGGTAATCTCAAGAGCCCGCACAATGCTGACGCCGGATGCCAGCAGCGTGGACATTTCTCTGCAGAACTCGGCAAGCTGCGCGGATGAAAATTTGTATACTTTCTTAGAACCTTTGGCATCCTTCGCCTCGATCAGGAACAGCCCCTGCTCCTTTAACTGCTGCTGCAGCACATTTTCCCCGGAGGCTTCCAGAACTCCGCGCATGGTCTTCCCTTCCATATTCTTCGCTACATAACGAAATTGCGGCATTGAACCTCTCCTTTCTGTGTCTTTATCTTTCTATTTTTATCTTTTTATGTCTTTATCTTTTTATGTCTTTATCTTTTTGTGTCTTTATCTTTCTATTTCTTTAACTTTCTGTATCTTTTTTATCTTCCTGTATGTTATAGTTCATCCTATATGTTCATGTTACATGCCGCAAGATACCATTTCCATATCTCGTCCCCATAGAAAAAGGCTATGCCCAGTCCGAGTGCAAGGAAGGGTCCAAATGCGAAATGGTCTTTGCGCGTCATCTTTTTGCGGACAAGCATCCAGATACAGTAGCATCCCCCTGTTATCAGACCGAGGAATATAGCCGGTATCATCGCGCGCCAGCCGAGAAGCCAGCCGCTTGCCGCCATTAATTTGATATCGCCGCCTCCGAACGCGCCCTCTATTACAAGCGCCAGCCCAAGCATTGGTAATGATACGATAGCTGCGCCGATCAGACGGTCGGGAAGCGTATGCCCCGGGAACAGCCATATTGCATTGATTCCCAGCAAAATTATGATTATATGAAAACGATCGTAAATGATCCTTGTATCCCAATCTATAAATGCGATTACGGTCAATACTCCCAGGTAGGTAAATGCGAGCAATGCCCTAAGTGATAATATTCCCCACTCTCCGTAGCCGAAGAATGCGCCGCAGTATAGGAATGCCGCGCCGCCGAAGCACTCTACGGCGAAGTAACGCCCGGATATCTTCATCTTGCAGCCCCGGCATCTGCGATTCTGAAGCAGGTAACTGAGGCAGGGTATTAATTCTATCGGGGTTAAGGTACGGTTGCAGCCGGGACAATGGCTGCGGCCGCGGGTGATGCTCTCGCCTGTGGGGAGGCGGTAGATCACGACGTTTAAGAAGCTGAATATACAGGCTCCGAATGAAAAGCGGAGGATGTATAAGAGCGCTTGTAACAGTGTAATGAGCAAGATTTTGGTCCTTTCTTTGATATGAAATTTCTTTCCAAAGGGATGGTGGTTTCTGGTGTAGATTTTGATTCCCAAGGGGACGGCAGTTCCGGGATTCCTTTCCTCACGCAGACGGGGCAACACTCCGGCGAACTAACCGGTAACTGCGACTAAGGAACTCAGGAATGCCTTCGTTCCTAAGTCGCAGTAATCGGTGGATTTCGCCTCCGCTAAGAACGCCCCTGAATTGTCTGCTTAGAGAAAAGGAATCCCGGAACCGCCTGTTTCTGGCAATGAACATTACAATGCCAGTGTTTGTTGCTTTTTGTTCTTTGATTGTTGTCTGCTATGATCTCGTTTCACTTAATATAGCTTTGTTGATCATGAATGTATTGCAGTAATCAATTACTTGATTCTCATTCATAATTTCTTTTTTACAGCTATCTACTTTTTATCGTGATTTTGTCTGTATATATTTCTGCTGGTAGCTGACCTCATAGGTTAACGGTTCTTTACAGTATTTCACGGTGAAATCGCCTTCCCGGTACAGGAAACTCTGTACTTCGTAACCGCTTTTATCGGTCTGCAGCAACCAGAAATCTCCCGGTACTTTACTGTCCGTGATCACTTCTCTCCATATCTCTTCCGTGACGCCTCCATTAGAGGAAATGTCACGGAAAGGCTCGCCGGATGCGTATGTCTCCATGGACGCCGTGTCTAACGCCATCCGTAACGATTTGGCATTCCCCAATGCCACCTGAGCGTCCGCACGACGCATAATCACCAGAGTACCGGGTATCGCTGCGACAAGGACTGCCAGTATCAGGATGATGGCAGTCAGAATACGAATCAGCCATCGGTTATTCTGTTTTTCACTAATATTTCTTTTACTGTACAATCCTTCTAACATATCTTTCCTGTTCACCTTTTTAATATTTCTTACTAATCTCTAAATAGATATATCTGTAGCTGTTACAAAGAATAAAATCTACATATTTAGATATACAAATTAATTAACTACATATTTTCCTGTTGTTTCAGTATATGTACACGTCTTCCCGCTTGAATACGTTAATGACGCAACTTTTCCATCACTTCCAACTGAAACATCTGTAACAGTTCCGTCAACATCTGCTAAATCTCTTATTAGATCTACAAAATCAGCACTATCAATTTGGGAACTTTTATCAAGACCAGCAGCGGGAATTGCATCAATAGCATACTGCTCATCTGCTATTGTCTGCGCCGCCATAACGCATGATCTGGTATCCGAGATGACTTGTTTTTCTTTTGCCCTATCAATGTACCCTACCAATGCCGGAATAAGCAATGCGGCAAGTATCGCTAATATTACTAATACAACGATCAATTCTACCAGGGTGAACCCTTTTTTCTTGTTTTCTTTTAACTTTCTCTTCATTCTTCATTCTCCTTCTTTCTTGTTTACTTGTTGATAGTTATATATATAAATACAGTCCCTGCAGTTTGATTCCTCTTTGCTCCCCTTGACAACGGGCCGGACAGGCCGTGCGTACACGTATATTCGACGGCCGTTGTGAAGTTTTTATGCCTGCTTTTAATAACAAACGGCATGTCGTGATTTCTGCACAGATGTATCTATATTCCTTATTGGTGCTACAGACCGAAGTATCCGGACTGCATTCTTCTTTCGTCCAAATGGACTTGTAATCTCTTTTTATGGTCCTGCCTCTGGTTTTACCGAAGCGGTAAGCGCATCGTGCCTGACCGCCGCATATCTCAGATCCAGCGTAACGCTGTCCTGGGCGATCAAATCTTCTTTCTCTTTGTCTCTGTAAAGTTTTATTTCAGCTATCAGATATTCTACCTGCGCTTTGTCTGCCGTTCCCGGCGGATATGAGAATGTAACCTCTACATAATTCCCCATATAATATCCGTCGGCGAAAACCTTACTGAAAGCACGAACCATCGGCTGGCTGCCATCTTTGTAATAATAACTGTAATCATCTCCCGAACCGCTCCGGACATAATATCTGACCAGCAGCCGTCCAGGTTCCACGTCATTCCCTGAGATCGTTTCTAACTTTGTCTCCCCAAGATATACGTCTGTGTCCGGACAGCCCTCCGAAGACAAAAGAACCACATAACCTTCCTCATTGACAAATTCCAACGCCAGTCCCTTGTCTGCGCCTCCTGTATCTGTAACTCCGTCCGCCGAATCGCATTTTTCATAGATCTTTATATGTTCGGCCGCGCTCTCCGTTATTCCCCGAAGTTCCTGGACTGTATTATCCACGATGATCTGAGCGTATTGAAGCCTCTGCATACGGATAAATATCTTGGAAGCCGGACTTAAGACTCCGATTACCATCGTCATCATAATGCCGAATAAAAGCAATGTAACGATCATTTCCACCAAGGTTGTACCGGATCTCCTCCTACGATGGAATCTCCGAAATCTACTCACGGAGTACCACCCCCTGCTCCTTCGCCGCCGGGAACTCCAAACATATAGAACGTCGTCGTCTTTCCTTCTGAATCAGAGACTTCTTTCTTCCCCAGCTCCACTTCTACGTTAAAGAGTGTCGCGACTCCCTCCGCGCCCCCGTCTGCCGAAGTGGCTTTGAAGGAATACGTTACTTTCCCGCCGCCCGAGTAGGGCGACGTTTCCAAAGCCTGGCAGATCTCCGCATTTGACTTGCGGATCTGGACGCTCTTAGCCTGTGCGTTCGAGCTAAATGAGATCGCTCCCTGCATGACGGCCATCATCATCAGGAAGATTACGATACTGACCATGATCTCTACCATCGTTTCTCCTGAATTGCTTCTGACTCTACGGTTCTTCATGCTCGCCTCCCTCTTTATATGCATTCTCAAATGTACATGCCGTGATACTATTACTGTCGGATAAGTACTCATACTGGATCTTATTCATAGTGTCAGGAAGAATCTCCGGACCGTCCTGGCTTCCACTATGCCATTTCCCGTCTTTCCAAAAGACCTGACTGCCATTATACATAAAATTCACTTTATATGACGCTTTCTGTCTGTATTCGGTACTATAACTGCAGGAGACTCCATCCAGCTCCGCCGTTACCTCTACCGTGAATATGTATCTTATGATCCCTTCATTTATAATGGCGTCCGCCTCTTCCGGATCTATCTCGCCGGACATATCCACATCCTGCTCCTGGTTTACTTCTTTATACATGACTACCTTGATCGTTCCGTATTTGTCCATATCCGTCCCCGTCGGACTTGCCGCCGTGTAATGAAAGATCGTCTCGTCCGGATGATCAGGATCATATTCTCCGTATGTTCCTTCCAGAAACTTATAGACATACTCGTAAAAACTGTCGTTCGGCGCGCTGTCAGTTCCGCCTAACGTGCTAGGCTTATTATATTTTTTTAATTCTGCGTCCAGCGACTGCGAGAAACTCTGAGCCAGCCGATAACTGCGCTCCTGCTCCAGACGGCGGTTCGCACGGGCAAGAAGCAGTCCTGACGAATATAGCATAGCGAGGGCAAAAGCCATCAGAAACGCTGACACACAGACAACGATAACCAGGGAAGATCCTTTTTTAGTTTTTATCTTCTGACGCACTTTTACAGCCCTCCTTTCTTCATCTAAAACAAAACCTGATCCTCTTCAGATCTTCGATATGCATCGCTTTGGCTTGCACCGTCCGGGGTGTTTTCCGCCACATCGGAAGATACCGACGCTTCCGCGGTAACACGTAAGCCGCTGTCCGTCACGGACGTTCCTTTTGCCGAAGTCAGACTGACGGCATCCGGGAGAATCAGACGATAGGTAAATCCTTTTTCTTCACTCCACTCGGTCTCCAGACGTGCGTTTAACTCTACTTGATAGGTATATATAAGTCCGCCGTCCTCCGTATAGTTACCTGTATACGTCATATTGTAATCTAGCAGTTCAAATACCTGATGACTGTATATCTCCGGACCTGTGATTCCCGGATTCTCCGACATCGTCACTTCTTCCCATACATCCTGATCCTGACCGTCCTTTTTCTTCTGGTATACGACGATCTTCTTCTCTCCGGTAAGAACCGCCGTGGGATCAGCTTCTTCTACGAATCGATATTCCGTCTCGGTTCCGTCCTTATTCTTCAATCTCACGTAATATGTATCCGCGAGCTTAACGCCGTCCCAGCAAAGCCCGGTCTGACGCGCCGTCCAGTTCTCTTCTCCAAGCATATCCGGATTTGTTCCGGCTTTCACTACGATATCCTGCACATGGTCATCCTCAACCAGCGTCGTCGGTTTCGGAAGTTGTACATACGGCAGCCGCCATATATCCGGGTTTACCGCCCCATTCGAACTGATCTGTCCGCCTCCCGCTGATATCCTGGTGTAGAGCAGGAGCCATTTTCCGGCATATTCTGACGATATTCCCCTTAAGGTCGCGCTGTAGGAGCCGTCCTTATTAATCTCCATCACATTCGGCGGCAGTATATTCTCCGTCATAGCCGGACAGGTCGCAAGCAATCCGCCTGAACCTACTTCCGGAATACCGCCGTTCTCAATAGATGTTTTCGCTGCATTGGCTTCGTCTTCACTGTTAAATACATAAGCTTTTAACAGATAACTGCTGTCGCCCGGAGGAATACTTCCCTTATCCAGTATAACCGTTACTCTCAGTCTGCCGGCTTTCAATTCATCCTCCGCCTCGAATTCTTCCACTGATACAAACTTATCCGGATCATATTCCCAGTCTTGCGCCCATGTTACCTGCGGGGCGTTAATCCGTGCCGGAATGTCAAGCTCATACGTCACGCCGTTCACACTGTTTACATATGATACGTCTTCCTCCCTCGCCTGTGCAACGACATAAATCATCGCTCTCTTGCCTGCGTATTTTTCCAGGTTAAGATCCTTACGGTACATACCGTTCGGCTGTTTCTCGCCTGCAGGCACGGTTTCCAAAAGCTCAGGCGCTCCAAGCGTCGTTCCGTCCGCCTCATAAGGCTGCACATAAATTCCGTAAGACACGCATCCACTCTGCGGATCCGACGGCTCGGCGCCTATTTCCGGCGTTACCGGCGCCCATTCAATTGTATAAACTAATTCGTCGGTATTATAATTCACCGCCGACGGCTGCGCCGGTCTTGGCAGACGCTGCTTCACTGAATACTCCTTTGATGCGGTCAGCCCGACCGTCTTCTTGTCGCCCGACGTATCCCCTATACGGGTCACTGTCAGTTCAACCTTTTTATAGGTCCACTCTTCTGCATCTGCCGTATACTGATTGTCGGATATCTCCATATTCGTCACGATAGACACCTTCTGGAAAGTTCCGTCCTCATTCTCATTAATCCCTGCCAGAGAGATCATATACTTCTGTCCCGGCTGATACTCGCCCGCTCCCTGATCCCATCGGAACATATACTGCAGACGGTTATTACCGTCATATTCCGGCGTCAGGGTGTCATCCGACAGATTCGGCCGCGGCAGCCAGTCAAATAATGCGCTTGAATTCCATCTGTATTTCGCGAAATCCGTATCGGCTAATACATGGCTGAACGCATACCGCCATTCCATCTCCTGTCCTTCGGCAACGTCCGTCCTGCCGGTCTCTATCTCGTTCAGTTTCTCCTCCGGATAGGTATAGATATATCCGTTCAGGGCGCCCGGGTTCAAATCTTTCACCGGATAGTATGTGTATACCGGACCTAAACCGGACCTGGAATACCATATCCGGACCTTCAGATCGCTTACCTCCGCAAGCTCCTCCGGCAAATTAGCAAACGAAGCGGATATCGTCCCATTCGCCGCCGTCAACATGTCTATACTGTCAAATACCGTATTCTCTCTTCCGTCCCACGTCCCGATCAAATCTGCCCTGTATATAGGCGGGGTGGTGACAGACATCTCTTTATTGGTCTCACTCTTTCCGTTCGTAGTCAACGTCACTGTGATCCTTAAGTCCTCCAGAGACTCGCCCGTTATACTGACGCCCGGAAGTGCTATCATATTCTTGTCCGCCTGATTCCCTCCGATTGCACCCAAGGAAATTTCCGGCTTATACGTCGGCAGATATACCGGCACCGTCGCCGGTACAGATTCCCGAATGTCCATATTCTCAGCCTTTGGCTCTGCCTGAACGATTAATTGCTGAAGGGCTGTTTTTCCTGTTGCCAGGGACGGACTCATATTTCCATTCTCATCCACTTCCATCTCCGTGTTTACAGTACTGTCCGTGGACTGCACCGATATCTTATATGTATTATTTCCGGATGCATCCTTGAACTCCGCATAATCCTCCATATTCACCAGATGACACTGATATTGATACTGATTCGTTCCGCCGCCTTTTCTCAGCTCAATCCGAATCTCAGGAGCCGGCAGTACCCTGCCAAGTCCGATGTGGTTTTCTGATATCTTTTCATCCGACGGCGCTGTCGTCTTATCCGAACTATACGCGCGAACGCCCACTTTCAGATACCCGCCGAGGTCGCTTATCTCTTTCGGAAGAGTGTAGCTATAGTCCTCCGCGAAGAATTCAAATTCTTCGCCTACCGGCTTCCACTCCTCACCGTCCCCGATCTTATCACTTCTGTATAAAACCGCGGTATACTTATAAGGATCCGTATTCGCAGAAGGAGTTACCTTTATCTGAATCTTTTCTTTATTATTATCCGCCCAGCTCAGTTCTACCTTCTCAGGAGCCGGCATCTGTTCTTTGCCGCCTGTTTCTTTTTGTATATAATACTTCTTTACATGTTCGTCGAATGAGCTGCCAGCCTCTACTATAGCGGCCAGAGCGTTATATTGATCATTTTCGATCTCGAAAATGACTTCTCCAACTTCTTGCTTATTCAAAGTAACTCTGCCCGAGCTAATCTGCAGATCATTTTCCCTAAAAGCGTTTTTAATTTTACTGGAATCCAAATATATAAGATATTGCTTCCCGTTTTTTGTGAGGAAGTAAGCGCACCCGGTATTGACTCTGTCCAAAGGATTTTCTCCGGCAGTAAGTTGAGTCGCTTGCACTCTGTTCCCACTAAGTAAAATAAAGCTATCCCTTGTGTTGTCGCTTAGAAAATAATTATATATTCCTGCCTTATTGTTATTAACTTTGCCATACATAGAATTTGCGGTTAACATAGAAACAATCGGATAATTTGCCTTGTTATAGTAAGAGGATTGCCTGTTTACGGAAAAACAATCTTCTAAAACTGTATTCCGCGCCCCGGTCTCTCCATATCGGTCGCCAAAAATGCCGGCGACGAACTGTCTCCCGTTTAACACTGACGCATAATTTCGGCATCTTTCTATTCGAAGTTCGATATTCTTCGTATCTTCTCCAATTAAATTTGCTTCTTGACCGCTAACCGTATAAGAATCACTGGATAAGAATCCTACGATTCCGGACGCCATCGAGTACGAGTAGATCTTTACTCCCGGTCCGTTGACACAGTCCAGAACCTGAATCTTATAATTCTGCCTTTGATTTCCGGTATTGGTTTGAGAGCTATATGCCGTCACATTCCCCAGGATTCCGCCGCTGTCGTTAGCAGAATGTTCATAACTTTCCCCGGTTCTTCCATATATATTTCCGAAATTCCCGCAGCCAATGATATTGTATTCATTTCCCTCATATGCATGGTAGAGCTGCGCTACGATACCTGCCGCCGCCCCTACCCAGCCTTCGACATAAGTAGTCTGCAGATTTCCATAATTATAGCTGTCTTCGACCGTCCCTCCGGTACCGGTCCATTGTCCTATAACGCCGCCCGAGTAGTGCGTCCTTAGACAATAAATCGTACCATAATTGGCGCAGCTCTTAAGCTTCCAACCGCCTGCGGTCGTGTTGTTCTGATTTCCTATAATTCCGCCTGCGAATCGATTCGTTCCTCCTTTGTTGTCCTTGACTTCGCTGTTATTCTTTCCCTCGATTTCTCTTCCAACGAAAGCCTGATTCAACAGGAAGGATTGGTCTTTCTCAGATTCATTCATCCCGATGATTCCGCCGGTACCTACGCCGATCGCTTCTGATTTGTTTGATATATACCAGTTTCCTGTAGCACAGTAATCCACGGAAGCTTTCGGAGAGTTGTAAGCAGTTATTCCTCCTATATTACCATTCACTGACATCGTCAGTTGAAGATCCCTGCCACTATTTAGCTTATTTCCACCATTATAAGAAAGCTCTTCTAACGGAGAATCTATCTTACCATTCCATCCCACATATGTAGAATCTTTGCTAATCCCTTTTTGTCGGGCTTGCTCCGTCAGCATCTGCCCGTCTGATACCAACGCGCCGTTGCTGTCCCGCATGACCTCTATCGCGCTGCCGTCGCCTGACAGTTGGATATTTCCGTTGTTATATCCGGCGATGCCTCCTGCCATGCCGCTCTCCGCCGATATGATATTGGTCGAACTCCCCTTAACAATCCGGCATTCCATGATTACTCCGGTCTCTTCATTCTTCCCGGCGACTCCGCCTACGTGAGACGCCTGGGATTCCTTCTGCTCTGCCGTGCTGGTGCTGACGGCGGTGTAGATTCCCTGAACTATGCATGTAATTCCTCCGACTTCACAGTTCTCAAGCCGGCCGCCGTTCTTGCCGGCTATACCGCCGTAACAGTTCCCTGCCGCGCTGCCGGCTTCCCTTATCGTTACATCCGATAAGCTGCAGTTACTTACGCCGGCTCCGCTTGAGTTCTCTCCGACGATACCCCCAAGATATCTGTAATTACTGACCCCGTCAAATGTAAGGTCTGAAACCTGCAGATTCGTAATCATTCCTACACTTCCTGCGCCGCTTTCGTTCCTGCCTGCCGCACCGCCCACGGTGAGTCTGGCCGCGCTTACATTCACTTGCGGCATGACCCCCGGACTTTTCTTCACGTTATCGCTCGCCGTGATCATTCCAAAGTTTCTTCCGGCTATACCGCCTATGACAGAGCTCTCTCCGGATAATATTACTCCTTCACCGACCGTACATCCTTCGATCCTTGCAGACGCTTCATTCTCCGCGCATACTGCGCCGATCTCATCTGTTCCCCTGCTTTGAATACGAACGTTCTGTCCTTGGGAAGTTTCTACCTTACATTCCCTGATCGTTCCGTAATTCTCTGCCACGATCCCTCCGGCATGACCATAGTCGCTGTTGACGTTACCAAGATTCTGGCAGGAGATAAGTCTGATCCCCTCCATATTCACTGCCGTGATACCGCCTGCCGGTCCAAAATTCGCCGTCACAGTCCCACACTTATTCCTTGCCTTTGTGATATCTCCCCGGGCCTCGCCCGCGATTCCTCCGGCATGGCCTGCAAGCGCCCGCACTTCCGACGCCTCGCAGGTCAGGTAAGGTCTAACTGCCATTACCGCCGCTGAACGAACTTCAAGGATTCCCTCGTTGATCCCGACGATTCCGCCGACTTTCATATTCCCGACGATGCTCACGCTGCCATTTACAACAATTACTTCTTCCCCTTCTGCAGAGACGGCTATCGTACCGCCGGCCTTGTTAATGCCTGCGATTCCGCCGATTCCTATTCCGCTTCGGCCGTTGACCGCACGACTGACTTTGCTCTTATCCTCTGTCAGCAGTATACTGCCCTTATTACTTCCCGCAATACCGCCCGCGTAATTTCCCGACGCCGTAACATCCGCGTTGTTACTATTTTTTTCCAGTGTACCGCCCGACAGATTATAACCTGCAATACCGCCCACATAGCTTCGCCCGACGATACTCTTTCCTGCGCCGGTGCTGCAGTCCCGGATTGTGCCTGATCTATACTTAATATTGTTATATGTATATTCCGTTCCCAGATCATTCCCTCTGCCGGATGCTCCGACGAACGCATTCACATTCAGACCTGCAATGCCTCCTATATAATCCAGACCAGCGTTTCCGAAATTATCAGACAATTCACAGTCAAACACTCCTCCTGTATTGAAACTGACGATACCGCCGAGACCGACGAATCCACTCATACTTCCTGCATTGGCGCAATGGTCGATTACCTGATTCACGCCGTTAGAGCTGGCGACTCCGCCCACCATAGATACATTTACATCTTCAATCTCAGCCGCCGCAGAATCCATCCCTTCTTCTGTCAGATAAGCCTTCAGGGAGACGCCCGCCGCCAGGCCGTCCTCTCCGTCGGGTTTGGAGATGTCTCCCGCGTTCTTACAATTCAACAGTACTAATCTGCTGCCTCTCTCGCAATATCCGACCACACCGCCGGAATAGAGATAGGATTGAATCGGTACATTATTATTCACCTGCGTCAATTCGCCTGCCGTGTTCCCCGTTAGCGAAATCGTCAGACAGTTCTGATTTGCCGACTCCATGACAACGGTCGGAATATTATTCGCCTCGTTAACCTTCGGAAGCATCGGCGCAAATCCGGCTGTACCTGCCTCTGATCCCGCATTCTTTACCGCCAGAGCCTTCAGCGCATCGTTTCCATGCGTAATTGACAGATATTCCAGAATCTTAATCTTACCGCCGCCTAACTGACTTCCGGCATATGTTCTCTGATATCCGATTACACCGCCGGTAAACGCCGACCCGGTAATCTTTCCCAGCGTATTGTTCGCTTGGAGTCCTGATGCTTCCATATCTTCGGTAAGAGCTACCACATTCGCACCGATACAACCGCCCACACAGTATTTTCCGTTTACACCGGAGGGCTTTACTTCGAGCGTATTTCCCAGGATCTTCACCGAAGCGTTCAAACCGATGCAGCCGCCCACAGCGCTGCCTGCGGCTTCCACCTGCCCTCCGATCAACGTATACTCGTCAGCCAGGTCCAAATTGCCCTCCGTATCGTTGAACCCTATCATTCCTCCTACGAAATTATTGCCGGTCACGATGCTGGAAACAGACTTTACAGTAAGCGCGTTATTGTCTTCCGTGAGCCTGATCGTCCCGTTATTGTATCCCGCCAGTCCGCCGACACAGTCGCCTTCTACCGCTTTCCAGTCGTCCCTGACCATCCTGAACACCGAATGATCATAATCAGACAGATAGCTGGCGCAGTTTTCCAGCGTTCCTTTCGAACCGTTATAACCCGCGATCCCTCCGATGTAATACTCATAACCGGCAACCACGCCGTTATTAATACAGTTATAGACCGTCGAATTTGTGTCGCCGCCGCCGTTTTCACCTACAATGCCGCCTACATACCGATTACCGATCACATAACTTGCATTGACCGTCGCCGCAACGCCCTTCTGAGCGCCCTGAATTACGTCCTTTACATCACTGGACAGACTTCCCGCGATTCCGCCTACATGTTCCGCCCCCAGGATATAACCGCCCTTCTTCGTACTGCAGCCCACAAGCCGGCTGTCTTCACCATGACCAATGATACCGCCTACATATTTTCCGGCAAGGCTGTCTCTTTTTGATACATCGTACCTGTAATTATCGGAACGGCCGGAAGCGCTGCTCGAATCCTCGATACACATTCCCATTCCATATCCGACGATCCCGCCGAAATATCTGCCGTTCAATGTCTGCGCCGTGCCGACCGAATCAGACGTGCACAACACCAGGCCGTCGTTGCTGCAATTCTCCATATTCGGATCGCGTGAACCGGAGTTCGTTTGACCCGAAGACCGGTATCCGCCGTCAAGACGTCCGCCGATCCCTCCCGCGAAAAGATTTCCCTCTATCTTCGCATGATTTATGCATCCTTCGATCTTCGCGCCGCCCTTTACGCTGGCATAGCCGAAGATTCCCCCGATTCCATATTGATAAGAAACCGCCGCCTGCTGCTGCTCCTTCTCGTCTTCTTCATTTCCGTCCGTCCATCTCATCTCCGGAAGGGTTCCGTTCACAGCCCCTTCCATCTGCAGATCCTTAAGCACAGAATTATCCGCCGTACTCCCTGCCTGCACCGGCTCTAACGCCGATAATTTTCCACTCGCATCCTTCTTCGCAACAATTCCAATCAAACCGCCGACAGCCGCCGGTCTGTCTGCGCCTGCTCTGTCCGCCAGATACGCCTCAACAGTATCGGCATCTTCACCGGCGGAAACTTCTACCCTTACATTCCTCAGCTGACCCTCGCTTCTTCCGCAAACAAGACCCACGCCAACCAGAAAATCCAATCCTTTTTCGCCTTTCGCCAAAGAGAGAGTCGGATCTTTCAATGTAAGATTCCAGATCTTCCCTTCCACCTCGCAAAAGAGTCCCAGATATTCCGCGTAATGCTGCTGCCGTTCGCCCCCGTTCGAATAGAACTTATTGATCTCTTCATCCGACGGCACAGAATCTGCTCCCAGCCGCATACGAGACACTGCCGTCGCGCCCCCATCCAATATATATTTCTTTGAAAGCAATCGGATAGAAGGAAAGTCCAGCACGACGTCTCCCTGCTTCGTACTCTTCCATTGAAGCTGTCTCATACTCCCGGCTCCGGAAGCATCCTCCCGAACCTGCGCGGTAAAAAGCCCCGTCCCTTCCGAAGTCCAGTCCATATTCCTGCCCGTCAGAGCAAATACGGTTTCCTCGTTTTGCTTATAGTAACGTATATTTGAAAGATGACGGAAACGGCTGATCTCCACTTCCTGTTTCCCGTTCTTCTCCTCAGGAGCGTCTGCAAACATCGTATTTTCTGTATTCGATGTTACCGGACTACTCTTGCGGTACTCTCTTGCATCCTTGCCCATATTCTGATACGTAGGACTAACCTCAACCTCGGCGTAGATATTCTGCGGTTCTTTAAGAAGAGACGCCGCTTCGCCCAGTCTCGTAATACTGGTACTGTACGCTTTATCAATATCCCCGGTCTCTGCTGCCTCCAGGCTCTCCATCAGATCCGCCGACATCATACCGTCCAGCGTCAAAGAGAACCTGCTGCTGCGCCCTTCCGATTCCTGATATGTAAGCGGGAACGCCCACTCCCCGATACTATTACCGTCCTTATCTTTCAACGACAGCGGTACCGCCGCCGCGATACTGTTCGGACCGTGTCCGCTCTTTATTAATTCGTCGCGGTTCACCGTCACGGAAAAAAGCTTCTCTTTCTTATTCTTCTCATAGAAAGTAATTCCGAACTCGACGTCCAGATTATCGTGCCTGGAATTGCTGGACCAGTTCAGAGCCAACGTCTCGCTGTTAACCAGATTGATCGTGGTCACTTTCAGACGAATCGGTTTCAGCTCGACTACATTCGTAACGTCCTCCGTAGAATAATATCCAAGCAGTCGGTCTCTTCTGTTCTCATACGCCCGGTTATCCCCCGCCGCGCTGATGTTCAGAATATCCTTATCGTCCGCTCCTTCGTACGCAAGACTCTTGCAGCGAGTCGCATAGAAAGCAGAATACACATGCCCCGTCTCGACGTCGATCTCTATCGTAATCGCCGCGTTCAGAAAATCTTTATCATAAGCATTATCTTCCAGAAGCTTCCGTACCAGTTTCTCTGATTCAGAATTCTGCTCTGCCAGATCGCTGTTCAATGAGATTGCATAGATACGCTCCTTCTTCTCTGCATCACTGAACGTATCGTTGCGTTCTCCTTTGCCTATAACTTCCTTCCGGAATTCCTTCCACTTACCGGAAGTGCGGTACCATGTCAGCTCCGACTCCGCCGCAAGATATACTGTCTTGGCATTCGCTTCATTCTTCCTGAATTCGGCAAGTTTGATATACCGCAGGGCAAACGGAACCGCAATCGCCGCTACAATCCCTAATATCACCAATACCACTGTTAACTCGGTCAGTGTAAATCCTTTCTTAGAGTCCTTTTTCATAAAATCCCCTTCTCAGTCTGATTCACTTACCAATTTATAGCCTTATATCTACATATTTCCGTTCGCCAACGCATCTGGATTCTGGGCGAATGCAATCGCCATCTGCCGAGTGATCCTGCCCTCTCTGAGCAGCTGCAGAATTGCTTCGTCCATAGATATCATTCCAAGTCTCCGGTTAGTCTGCATAATGTTCGGGATCTGATGCGTCTTCCCTTCCCTGATCAGATTCCGTATCGCCGCATTCGCGTGGAGCACTTCAAACGCCGCCACTCTGCCCATGCCGTCCGCCCTCGGTATTAGCTGCTGGGAAATGACGGCCTCCAGTACGTTGGAAAGCTGCACCCGGATCTGCTGCTGCTGATGCGGCGGAAATACGTCGATCACACGGTCTATCGTACTCGGCGCGCCGATCGTATGTAAGGTAGACAATACCAGATGTCCTGTCTCCGCCGCCGTAACCGCCACGCTGATCGTCTCATAATCTCTCATCTCTCCTACCAGAATGACGTCCGGGTCTTCCCTAAGCGCCGCCCTTAATGCATTGGCATAACTCTGGGTATCCAGGCCGATCTCCCTCTGATTAACCATGGACCTTTTATGATGGTGAAGGTACTCGATGGGATCCTCCAATGTGATCACATGCGCGTCCCTGCACTGATTAACCTTATCAATAATAGCCGCCAGAGTCGTCGACTTACCGCTTCCGGTAGGTCCTGTTACCAGCACGAGCCCTCTCTTTCTCTGATACAGGTCAATGATCGAAGCCGGAACGCCAAGCGCCTCCGGCGAGGGGATCTGTGAAGATATCAGGCGGAACGCCAACGCCGGCGCCCCCTGCTGCCGGAATATATTGACACGGTATCTCTCCCCCTCCGGCTGTGAAAAGGACATGTCGCATTCCCCCCGCTCCTCAAAGAGACGGAACTGCTCTTCATTCATGATACGGCGGGGG